>Ga0126373_10003204_pt1 | contig 12208 bp, 10 predicted proteins | sample PanSoiMetPlot_11_FD_92545 | JGI IMG/M metagenome (GOLD analysis project Ga0126373, IMG submission 92545) | Tropical forest soil microbial communities from Panama - MetaG Plot_11 | ecosystem: Environmental > Terrestrial > Soil > Tropical forest > Bulk soil | place: Panama | collected 2016-02-17
ACGATGCAACTAGGATTCATCGGAACCGGCGAAATTACTTCGTCGATAGTCACTGGCCTCTGTTCGTCGGGTGGCTCACCTCACTCCATCCGATTATCTCCTCGGAACCGTGCTGTCGCCGAGAGGCTTGCCAATCGCTTCAACGGCATATCGATTGCTTCGTGTAACCAAGAAGTCCTCGATCATTGCGATACGATCGTCGTCGCTGTAAGGCCCGCGATCGCCCGAAGTGTGCTTTCAGAATTGCGTTTTCGTCCCGACCACCTGGTGATCAGTCTCGTCTCCGCGCTCACAGTGCGAAGTCTGTCTGACCTTGCGGCGCCTGTTGTGCGAATCACAAGGGCCGTGCCACTGCCATCAACGGCGAAGCGATTGAGCCCCACGGCCATATACCCACCCGATCAGGCCGCGCATGAGCTCTTCGCTGCGCTCGGAACTGTGTTTGCTGTTGAAAGTGAGAAAGAGTTCGACGCAATGTGTGCAACGACTGCGACTATTGCGTCCTATCTAGCATTCATACAACGGATTGCGTCCTGGTTGTCGGAACAAGGAGTCCGAGAATCGAAGGCCAACGAGTACATTGCACGACTGTTTTTGGGGGTTACCACTACGGCGGTCGACACGGCGCAGCGCAGTTTCCAATCGTTAGCCGCTAATCACGCGACTGCCGGCGGCATAAACGAGCAATTTCTCAAACACCTAGTTGAACGTGGCTTGCTGACGACCGTTTCCGAAGCCCTCAACGCGATTCTGCACCGAATCAGCACGGAATCACCAAGGCCTAATCTCGGGGCTGCCGTTTGATTGGACCTGGGGATGGAGATTGCCCGTGGAACTGAATAACATCCACCAACTCTATGACTACAACCGTTGGGCTGACCGTCGCACGCTGAGAGTCGCCAGCGCCTTGGCCAGCGATGATTTTCTCCGGCCGATGGGCAATAGCTTTTCATCGGTCCGCGATACTCTCGCTCACATTCTGGGCGCAGCGTGGATCTACATGGAACGCTGGCAGGGACGCTCACCGAAAGCTTTGCTCAACCCCGAGACCTTTCCCACAGTGCCGTCGCTCGAATCGAGATGGGAGACATTAGTGCAAGACCAGATGCACTTTATCGAGGCGCTCACCCAAGAGCGCCTGCGCGCAGAGCTGGCTTACATAAACCTGAGAGGCCAGCGCTATTCCTATCCGCTCTGGCAGCAGCTGGTTCACGTAGTGAACCATTCCAGTTACCATCGGGGCCAGGTAACAACTCTGCTGCGTCAGCTCGGCGCTGAAGCTGTAAGCACGGATTTTTTGGTGTATTTCGACGAGGAGGCACAATCGCAACGGTGAGAGTTAGATGTTTCCACGCAGATGAACGAACCTCACCGCTTAGCCTTGTTAACCAGGCGCTGCCGGAAAATGCAGCGGATGATGAGCTATCCGGGACAGCAGGGAATTGCAGGGGAGTGGACCCGAACTCGCCTACTAAACGGGTTAGGCAAATCCAACCGCCTCAAACCAAGACGAGTCAGTGTCCGAGTGGCCGACGATTCGCTCCACGGGCGGATCGCGCTTTTTTTAATGGGCGGTTGTGCACCTGCCCATGCACAATCAGCACTGCAAATCGCCACTGCACACCTTGACCTTCGACCTATCATGCTGTATGCTCAGCTGTAGAAGGTTGAGGCATCTATGTCTTCATCGCGCTTTCCGATTCCCCAAGGCACATTGGACATGCTGATTTTGCAGATCGTCTCCTTGGAAGCGATGCACGGCTACGGGATCGCCCAAAGGCTGGAGCAAATCTCGCGCTCGGTGGTCCAAGTAAATCAAGGTTCTCTGTACCCTGCGTTGCACAGGTTGGAGCAAAAGAGATGGCTTAGGGCCGAGTGGAAGCAATCGGAAACCGGTAGAGAAGCCAAGTTTTACGCGCTCACGGCTTCCGGGCGAGAGCAGCTTGCCGCTGAAAAAGACGATTGGGCGCGCTTGGTGGGAGCGGTTCAACTTATTTTCAATGAGGGCAGCGGATCATGAAGCAACTAGCGAACTGGTTCCGTCGCCAGAGTCTGGAAGCCTCTTTGGACCGCGAATTGCGCTACCACCTCGAGCGGCGCATCACCGATTTCGAGAAAGCCGGTCTGTCACCATCGGAAGCCCGCCGGCAAGCCGTGCTGGAACTGGGCGGCATTGCACAAATCCGCGAGGAAGTCCGAGACGTCTGGCTGACCCGATGGGTACGGGACTTCATGTATGACCTGCGATTCTCCGTGCGCTCCTTTCTCAAGACTCCCACGTTTACGATTATCTCGATGCTCTCGCTCATGCTCGGAGTTGGCGCCACAACCGCCATCTACTCCCTTGTGGATCAGGTGCTGCTGCACGCGCTTCCAGTCCGTCACGCCGAACGTCTCGTCTTAATCGATTGGAGAGGCGATCAAGTTGCGAACGCTTTCGGCAGCTGGAATCTCATGTCTTATCCCATTTGTCGGGACCTTGACCAGCAGAAGGAATTTTTCGACGGCGTATTCTGTCGCGCACTCACGACTGTCAATCTCTCAACAGGCGCCGATTATTACCCTGCAAGGGCAGAAATCGTCTCCGGTAACTACTTCCTGGTGCTCGGAGTGGGAGCCACCACTGGGCGGGTTTTGGCTGAAGACGATGATGGCACCCCGAATGCTAATCCTGTGGCGGTGCTTTCGTATGACTTTTGGAAGACGCAGCTCGGAGGTACCACCGATGTGGTCGGCCGCACGGTGCTTGTTAACCGTCATCCCCTGACCATTGTCGGCGTAGCTGCTCCGACTTTCCGGGGTATCGACGTTGGCCAAGTGCCGTCGCTCTGGATCCCCGCCTCGATGTCGGCGCAAGCGATCCCCGGCTTCAGCGATCTTCTGAATCGCCGCACCCGGTGGATGCAGGTGCTGGGCCGCTTGACTCAAGGCATGACTTTGCAAAGGGCTCAGACGGGGCTGCAACCCTGGCTCAAAGCGATGCTGCAGGAGGATACGCGCCGTCTAGGATTTCCCGTAATTGCAGCGGAACGCCGGCGGAGATTTCTCGATTCGTCGCTCGTGCTCACTGCAGCGCCACAGGGTCATTCCAGCCTGAGACGGCGACTAATGGAACCATTGTGGGTGCTATTCGCTGTGACGGCCGTTTTGTTAGGGTTGGCCTGTTTGAATGTCTCGGGTCTGTTTCTCGCGCGCGGGTCTGCCAGAGATCGTGAGCTTAGCACCAGGCTGGCTTTGGGCGCTTCGCGCGGCAGGATCGGGCGACAGCTTCTTGCTGATAGCCTGCTGATCGCTCTGGCTGGCGGTGCGCTTGGGGCCGCAGCGGCTCCGTTCGCAGTCCGAACTCTCATCGCTCTTCTCCCCACGGACGTCGCCGGTACGGCTTTGCACGCGGGCATCGACCTGCGTTTGTTGCTCTTTGCGCTAGTCGCAAGCGTCACTGCAGGCATTTTGAGCGGTCTCGCTCCGGCCTGGCAGTCAGGCCGCCGCTCGCTTGTGTCATCGTTCCGGGAGCGAGGTGGCACAGCATTCGGCGGCGTCCGGCTTCGAAAGGCTATTGTCATCGCGCAGATCGCCTTGACTTTGACACTCGTTATGGGAGCAGCATTGTTTGTCCGCACTCTGGATACATTGATCGCCAAGGGGCCGGGCTTCGTTACATCGAGCCTCGTCTCTTTCGGCATCGACTCGCCGCGAAGCGGATATTCCCCGTCGGAAGGAAACCGGCTGATTCGCCGCATCGATGATGCTATCCGTAACTCGCCGACTACTCAGGCTTCCGCAGTAGCTCAGGTTCCGTTACTGACAGGCGGAAGCTGGAGTGATCCGATGACCATCCTGGCGGGCGAAAGGATCTCAACTGACCGCGACATCAATCTAAATGCCGTTACGCCAGAGTTCTTCCAAACCATGGGCATCAGAATTGTTGAGGGAAGAAGCTTCGATGAACGCGATACCCGCGCACCTGGCGAGACGGGCTGGCGCTCGGCGATCGTGAATGAGGCATTCGCCAAGCGCTATTTGGCAGGGAGAAACCCACTCGGGGTGAGGATCGGTGAGGGGTCTGGACCGGACGTTGAGCCAAACATCGAAATCGTCGGTGTGATGTCTGACTTTAATTATCGTGGTCTTCGGGAGGAATCGGAGCAAGCCTATTTTCCGTTTTTCGAAGGACAAGCAGCCAGCGGCTCCTTCTATGTAAGGGTTCGCGGAGCCGCGGAATCCTCGTTCCAATCGCTACGCGTCATCGTACGCAGCGTCGACCCCACCGTACCGATGACAGATTTCCGCACTCTCGATGAGCAGGTTGATCGATCCCTGAATACTGAGCACATACTCGCGATGCTATCCAGCAGCTTTGGCACACTTGCGCTGTTGCTATCGCTGGTTGGCCTTTATGGCGTCATGTCTTTTGTCGTGACGCAACGTACGCGCGAGATCGGGATTAGGTTAGCGCTTGGTGCCAGGCGCTCGGCTGCCATCTGGCTGGTGCTCCGTGATGTGCTGACGATGATCTTTTCAGGGGTAGGCATCGGTGTTCCTGTTGCCTGGGCTTTAGGGCGGCTCGTGGAATCGCAGTTCTATGACGTGAAAGCCTCTGACCCTCCTGTAATCGCGATCGCGATCCTGGTCCTCTGTTTGGCGGGGCTGGCCGCCGCATTCATCCCCGCGCGTCGCGCATCGGCCATAAACCCAACAGATGCGTTACGAATCGAGTAGAATACTGGTTCGCCCCAAGGCGGGCTCCCGGTGTTCTTTCCAATCTTTTCCGCGGCTCCTTATGTGGCGCGAAGAGACTGTTTCGTAAATTCACGGGTGACGGGCAACTCTTCCACAATCCGATTACGTTAGAGTAGCCGACAATCCACGAACCGAGCCAGCAAGCAACTCAACGCCAGCAACGAGGCAAAACAAACCGGGATAGTCATTTGCGTCACGCCACCCGGAAGTTGGGGGATGGCAACAAACCCGTGCTGCGCCTACTGGATCTCGAACATGCCAAAACTGCAGGTGATGAAACTTTGGCAACATCGGAAAGACGGACAACCTGTCCGTCTGCGCGTTTGGTTTCGGGGATTTCAGCCAGAGCTTGCGTTTTTATTTCTTCCCTGGTTTTTCGACGTTGATGATTGATTTTGGTCCTGGTAATTCAGCAGGAAGCTGATCGCCTTATCTGTTTTGTCGTCAAATTCGAAAGTAGCTTCGTCACTCCTCGCGGTGGCCGGGCGCCTTATGCAGGGCGCCGGCTCTCTTGTATGGTTGCAGGTTGATGTTGAAGAAGAATTCGGAAAGCCAGTCCGTGCGTAATCAGGAACAGCGGCACTACCAAAGTCGGTAGGAAGAATGCGGCTCCCAGCTGCCCCGCCAATAGTCCGGCGTGATTGGCCTGGTAGAAAGCGTTGAGGATATCGGCGAAACCCCAGAGGTTGAAGATCCATGCGGTGGCGACCCCGGCCTCACTCGGCAGCAAGAGCAGGGAGAGCAACGCAAGTATCGCGGCAGCCATGTCCCCATAGGCCGCGGAATACGCGAAGGCAGACGGCAGATCCGGGGACACGACGCCCGGGACCAGGAATGCCAGCCCGATGAAGCGGAAGCTGTGAAGGATGAGCAGAGGCCGCAACCCTTCGACGCGTTGCCGAAGGCGGAGTTCCGGCCAGATATATCGAGCGGCGACTATCCCCCACGCGATGAGGCTGAATGCGATGCTCACGAAAAACCAGATCATCTGTTGTGGCATGATGAATGTCTCCTTGGCTTGATCATAATCGTTTCCTTCTAAGCGGGACGAGAGTTACTGCAGCGCTGCTGGGTTCAATGCCCTCAGGGGCATCAAGGGGCCGACCGGAAGGTACTGATGATCCATCAAGTGTTCTTTTGCAAGCGGCAGCGTTTCCATAATGGCTCGTGCCTCGTCCTCGGTCTTCGCGTCAACCAGGAAGACGACGCCTTTGCCATCGCCGCGCGAATACCACTGCCGGATTTTCCCGTCGAGGTAGAGCTTCACCGTTGCCCGAATCTCTTCTGGTATGACGGCCATGATTTGTTGAGGAGTGACACCCTGCTTGGGAGTCAGAATCACCAGCACTTCGGTGGTTTTAGGTATCGCCACGCTGGGCACGCCTGAGGCTTCCCCGGACTGTGACTGCGCTACGGACGCAGCGGGAATCACTGCCATAAGAAGCATTGCCACAAGAAAAGGGGTCATAAAGTTCATCGGGTTATCCTTTCGATTCCGTCTGGTTCGTTCAATCCTAAAAAGAGTAGGACCGCACTCTTTTTTGTTGTGGTACCATTGGGTACCATACGTTAAGTTAGACGCTGCATCTTATCGATGGTTACAGAGAAATTCAGCTAGCCAGGCAAGTCCCGAGCGTGTTGGTACCAGTAGGTACCACACAACGGTTATGGTACTATGCGGTACCATAGTTGTCAAGGAGAGCTGATGGCTAAGGCAAAGATCTCAAAACGCCGCCAGGAAAGCGGCGACGAAACCGCGGTGCGCAAGCGCATCCTTGAGGCGGCTTTTGCGGCGTTCATGAAGAGCGGCTACGCAGCAGCCAGCACCCTTGCGATCGCCACGCGTGCGCGCGTTTCGAAGCGAGAGCTTTACGCTTTAGTTGGCAACAAACAGGAAATGCTGATCGCCTGCATCAGCGAGCGCGCCAAGCGATTGGACGCGCCTGCCAACCTACCCGTGCTGCGCGATCGCCAGACCCTGGCGCAGGTGTTGGCTTGTTTCGGGGCAAAGCTCATCGGCGAGGTAAGCGATCCCACGGTCATTGCGGTATTCCGACTCGCGATCTCCGAGGTGGTCCAGGCCCCCGAAGTGGCGCGTGCGCTCAACTCTATCGGACGCGAGACAAGCCGCGCCGCCTTGCGTAAAATCATGGCCCGAGCCCAGGCGTCCGGCCTGCTGACAGGAAGTCCTGCCGAACTCGCCGAGCAGTTGGCCGGGCTGCTCTGGCGCGATTTGATGGTCAGCCTGCTGCTAGGCGTCGCCGAGCGACCGAACCCCCGCGAAATCGCCAGACGTGCCCGCGACGCCGCAGCCGCCTTTCTGCAACTTCATCCGCTACGGAATGGCGCGCCAGCTGCCTGACGCTCCCAGCGCTAATCCCGGCCGACAATCCAGGAGCCAGCTTCGCTTGGCCACTGGGCCGGTATATCGAAGAGGACTCTCTCGGCAGGCGACGCGACCGAAAATCAGGACAATGAAATCCCTCGGGAGTGCTTCAATCAAGGGTTGACGGTTAGCCTTTCGCGCACACACCGGGAAAATGGTCCTTGAAATCTGTCGGCGGCCGTCATAGTGTCCTATGACAGGGGGCTCCCTAGTTGCTGTTTAAGATCAATTTCAACTCCGGCATGCCTGTGTATCTCCAGCTCGTCGATCAGGTTAAGGCTGCCGCCGCATCGGGCGCGCTGCAGCCGGGCGAGGCGCTCCCCTCCATCCGGCCGCTAGCGGAAGAACTTCGCCTCAACCGCAACACTGTCGCCAAAGCGTATTCCGAGCTTGAAAGCCTCGGCGTGATCGAGACCTTGCCCGGCAAAGGATGCTTCTTGAAGCAAAACCACTCGCCCTTGCGCAAGGAGATCCGGCGGAAGCTGCTCATCGAAGAGATCGACGAGGCAATTGTCATGGCGCACCACTTGCAAGTGCCCGGCCCGGAATTTTTGAAGCTGGTCCAAGAGCGCTTGGAGATGCTGGAAGATAAGCGGCGCGCCAACGAAGAACACAAGGAGAAATGAAAAATGAACTCATCCACTCCTGCCATCGACATCCAGAATCTAGCCTACTCCTACGGCAAGGCGGAGGCGGTCCATGACTTAAGTCTGCGTGCGCTGCCGGGCCGCTGTTACGGACTCTTCGGCCGCAACGGTGCCGGCAAGACGACCACCATGAAGTGTCTCTTGAATCTGCTACGTCCGCAGCGCGGACAGGTGCGCGTCTTCGGTCGCGATCCCGCGCGTGCGGAAGTGGATGTCAAGCGCTGCCTGGCCTATGTGCCGGATCAGCTCGCCTTCTATCCATGGATGACTGTTCGCGAGACCCTAGATTATCTGGCCTCCTTCCGGGAGCGCTGGAATAAAAAAACGGAGCAGGAACTCCTCGATCGGTTCCGCCTCGATACCGCCAAACGCACTGCAGCTCTCTCGAAAGGACAGCGCACGCAGTTGGCGCTGACTGCTGCGATCTGCCCGGAGACCGATCTGCTCGTGCTGGACGAGCCAACCTCCGGCCTGGATCCCATCGTCCGGCGCGAGTTCATCGAGACGGTCATCGGAGCGTACCAGGAGGGCGGCTTAGGGGAACGGACGATTTTCGTTTCTACCCATCTCATCACCGAGTTTGAAGGGTTGATTGATGAATTTACGATCATGGATCAAGGACGCGTCGTGCTCACGCTGGAAGCCGACGAAGCGCGCCACCGTTTTCAGAAAATCCGCGCGCGATTCGCGCAGACGCCCCCGGAGCTTGATTTCCCGGGAGCCTTACACGTGCGGCGCGAAGGGCGAGAACTGGAGTTAATCGTCAATGGCGCGGGGCCTGCGTTGATTGAGTCCTTGCGCCAGCAGGCTCCCGAAGCGCTCACGACGGAGGCGCTGACGCTGGAAGAGATCTTTGTTGCGGCTCTGAAATCGTAGGAGGTCCGATGAACGCAAGAATGGTCAGGTTGAAGAAGGAAGCGCGCGCACTGTTCTGGCTTTGGAGTGCGGTAGTCATCGTGGGAGCGTCGCCATTGGTCGTGCCGCACGCGTATGCTGAACCCTTGAGTTTTCTGAGCTTTTTCTTTGGCATTCCCCTGCTTGCGGCGCTCTCACTCGGCAACGAGCTCCATCACCGGACATTCTCGCTATGGCTAACGCAGCCGGTGAGCCGGATGCAGCTGTGGGGCGAGAAGATGACCGTCATGCTCGCCGCGGTTTTATCGGCTGGTTTGGTTTCGGGGGTGGTCATGTTCACAGTGACATGGCCACCTATGCTCTTGACTTATAAGGTTGCGGCTGTTGTTTACGTCCTCGTCTCGGCGGTTTCGGGGACTTTTTTGACGCTGGCAACAAGTTCTACGCTCGGGTGCCCCCTCTTAATCAGTTTCATGCTGTTCGTGGGCTCGCTATTCAGCGGAGGAATCGAGGACTCACCGCACAAAGGCATTTCATCCAAAGCAGCCATAGGGATCCTTTCCACGTTTGGGCTGTGCTTTAGCGCGCTGATGCTCTGGCTTGGTGGGAGGAAGCTGGCGCGGTTCCAAGTGAGCGGTGCAACGAGCGGCGAGGATCTGCTCGTGTCGGGTCCTGCAATAATGCCAGAAAGCTTTGCTGCATGGTTCCGCTGCCGCCCCAGGGGTGCGCTGCTCAACTTGATTCGCAAGGAATTTCGTTTGCTCCGTCCGCTCTGGCTGATTGGGTTTCTGATTGTCCTTTACGTGGCGTGCCTGGCGGTGTTCCGGCTCTTGCCGGCCCCACCGGTGGAGCCACGTTCGGTTCTCGAATGGTTCTTGTTGGGTCCGCTAGTGTCCCTATGCATTGGAATGGCAGGTCTCGCGGGAATTCTTTCGCTGGGGGAAGAGAGAACATCGGGGACGCAGGCCTGGCACATGACTCTTCCCATTTCCGCGCGCCGCCAGTGGTTCATCAAGCTAGCAGCGGCAATGTTCGCGGGACTTACTTGCTCCTTAGTATTTCCCGTCCTAGCCATGATGGCAGGCGGAGCTGTTTACGGATCGCCGCTCATGTACCTAAACGTGGGTTCGTTGCCCGATCTTTTCGTCCTGTTCGCCATCCTGACGTTTACTTGTTTCTGGTGCGCGTGTGCGACGAATGCGACGCTGCGGGCGGTGGGATGGGCCGTCCCAGTAACCGCCGCGGTCGCTCTTGCTAGTTCAGCTGGTATAACGCTGGGACAAGAAGTGGCGCGTATGGGAACGCTAAGAGATCTGGTTGTTTCCTCGTTCCATCTCAACCCGTCCGCCTTTGCAAACATCACCGAATTCGCTCGCCAGCACCTGCTCTGGCTCTTTGTTCCCACCTTGCTAATTGCGTTGCTCCAGAGCTACTGGCTCTTTCGAGCGCCGTCGCAAAGCAGTCCCGGGTGGATGTTGCGTTGCGTGCTACCGCTCGCTGCCGTGACGATTCTCTGGAGTTTCTCTGCCTGCGCGGGGTTTCTCTCCTCGCGCTGGGAGCCATTCGAGGAGACCCGCCGCGCTCTCGATAGATTTCAGCCAACCGCGGCGACGCTCGAGATCACGGGCGTTGAGCTGGCCAAGGGTGGGCCTCTTTCTTCTCTCACGCGCCGTTGGCTGACAGGTTCGAGAATTGCCCTTGCTCCCGACAATTCTCGTCCGTCGGTGTACCGCGCCACGATACATCTGGCCAGCGGTCTGGAGTGCCGTCTTATCGTTGTCCGCTCCGGGGGGCTGGCGGCTTCCTGCGGCAAGGTTTGACAGCTAACGATAGGAGTTCGCCTCGGGTGTGACGGGCTGTGTCGCGGGAACGTTACTGAGAGGCAAGCAAACAGAAGGCTGAGGCTGTTACAAGTCGCAGCCGGACTCGTTGTCCCGTTTGCCGACCGACTGCTCACAAAAGGCCGGCCCACGCGTCCTTTTCGGGAGGGGTTTGCACGTATGAGACTGTTCCTGTGCCTGATCGCCTTTTTTTTGGTGGGTGGAGCAGTTGCGGTCGAGATTCCGCTGAGCGGACAAGACCGAGACATCGGGAAAGTACCGAAGTCCGGCGCGAAGCGGTTGCGAATTGCGATCGCACAGATGAGATCTCTGGATCATGATCTCAACGGAAATCTGAGGCAGGCCACCACGTATGCAGAGGAAGCGGTTGCTCGGGGCGCACAATTTGTTCTGTATCCGGAGTTCATGGCGACAGGTTCTTACCTATCATCTGACACCTGGGATTTCGCGGAACCCAGCAATGGCCAAACGGAGCAGTGGTTGAAATCCACGTCCAAGAGATTGCAGGTTTGGCTTGGGGCGGGATTTTTTGAAGCAGATGGCGAAGACTTCTATGACACCTTCGTTGTGACGACGCCGGATGGCGAGGAAGCCGGGAGGGTCCGGAAAGCGTTACCTGCCGAGGGAGAGGCGTACTTCTTCCGCGGCGAGCCTGGGCCACACGTTTTGCATACCGCGATCGGCAAAATCGGCATCGGCATTTGCGCGGAAAGCTACTATTGCATGCTCCCGACGGAATTGATCAAGCAATCGGCTGATCTTGTTCTGATGCCACACTCAGCACCGGACATGTCGGGAAGCGGAGGTCTGCCGCAGCCACCGGGGACCCGGCTCGCGTCCTGGTACGCAAAGAAACTTGGCATCCCGGTGGCGATGGTGAACAAGGTGGGACGCTCCTATAAGCCTCCGCCGAACGAGATCAATGGCTTCTTTCCTGGCCTCTCGGCGATCGTGGATTCCGACGGGACTGTGCGACAATCCATGGACGATAAGGAGGGAATTGGCGTTGCTGACGTAACCCTCGATCCGAGCCGCAAAAAAACTGCCAGCGACGCGCCTGTTTGTACGGGCTTGGGCATCGCGGAGTTGACGATCGGGGGCGCGGCGGGAAGAGAGGAAGTCACGAAGTCCCAGGCTTCTGGCAAAGAGTCCTACGAGTCCAATCCTATACGCAAAGCGAAGGCGCTTGCGATTTCGCGGAAGCCCTGAATTCTTCGCCATGCGCCGCCCAGGACCATTGCCGGGGCTCGATCCGATTTCTCCCGAATGATGGCAACAGGAAGTTGAGAGTGTCACAAGTCGCAGCCGGGACTCATTGTCCGGTTTGCCGAGGATCCGCGAACGAAGCCACGCCGAACGGCAAGTCCCGCGCCACTGAGAAGGACAACCTCCCGGATGACATACAACCGCCGCTGAGCAGCTATCTTGCGTACTTTTTCGCAACCTGCGCATGTCAAGTGAAGATTGTTGATGACGCGGGACATTCGATCGAGCACTTGACGTGCGCGGGGGTGTGGGTAGAATATATCGGAGTAATATATATGCGAGTAAAAGGGTTCGCACGGGAGTTGAAGAAGGGGAGCGCGGAACTGCTGATTTTGTCGCTGTTGGAGCATCGGGCGCGGCATGGGTATGAGATCAGCAAGCTGATCGAGCAGCGCTCGGAGGGCGTGCTGCAGTTCAATGTGGCGTCGTTTTATCCGCTGCTGTACCGGCTGGAAGAACGGGGATTTATCGAG
>Ga0126373_10003206_pt1 | contig 12206 bp, 10 predicted proteins | sample PanSoiMetPlot_11_FD_92545 | JGI IMG/M metagenome (GOLD analysis project Ga0126373, IMG submission 92545) | Tropical forest soil microbial communities from Panama - MetaG Plot_11 | ecosystem: Environmental > Terrestrial > Soil > Tropical forest > Bulk soil | place: Panama | collected 2016-02-17
GAACGGTTTCTCGACGATCACCCGTGAGCCGCCAGGCGAGCAACCTGCCTGTCCCAGCTGCTCAACCACTTCGCCGAACAGAGCGGGCGGTATCGCCAGATAATGCGCCGGACGGGATGCCGTGCCGAGCACCTTCCGTAGTGCCTTGAACGTCCCCGGGTCGGCATAGTCACCGTCGACGTAGCGGAGCAATTCCATGAGCTTGCTGAACGCGGCCGCATCGATTCCGCCGTGCTTCTCGATGCTGTCCCGGGCTCGCGCCTGCAGCTGTTCGAGTCCCCAGCCGCTCTTGGCGACGCCGATGACCGGAACATCGAGCGCGCCGTGCTTCACCATGGCCTGCAACGAAGGAAAGATCTTCTTGTAGGCGAGATCTCCGGTCGCTCCAAAGAACACCAACGCATCGGAAGGTTGCATGAGGCACTCCAGTCGGTCGTTGCGGCAGGTCGGCGACCGCCGCGGTTCACTGCGCGCGCTTCAGACTCTGATAAAGGCGGATGAGCGCGTTCGTGGAGCTGTCATGTGCCAGGGCGGGTGTCCGCTCGGCACCGAGCTCGGAGAGAATCCGTTTGGCCAGCACCTTGCCGAGCTCCACGCCCCACTGATCGAAGGAATCGATGCGCCAGATTGCGCCCTGCGTGAAAACGCTGTGCTCATAGAGCGCAACGAGCTTGCCGAGCGCCGCCGGTGTCAGCCGCTCGAGCAGCAGAGTATTCGAGGGCCGATTGCCCTCGAAAGTGCGATGCGGCACCAGCCAATCGGGTGAGCCCTCGGCCTTGACCTCTTCGGGCGTCTTGCCGAAAGCGAGCGCCTCACCCTGGGCGAACACGTTGGCGAGCAGCATGTCGTGCTGCTCCCCCAAGGGATTGAGCGTCTGCGCAAAGGCGATGAAGTCGCAGGGGATGAGCCGCGTGCCCTGATGAATGAGTTGATAGAATGAGTGTTGGCCGTTCGTACCGGGCTCGCCCCAGTAGATCGGACCGGTATCGTACCGAACCTGCTCACCCTCGAGCGTCACGTGCTTGCCGTTGCTCTCCATCGTGAGCTGCTGCAGGTAAGCGGGGAAACGGTGCAGATACTGCTCGTAGGGCAGCACGGCGACGGTTTGCGCGCCGAAGAAATCGTTGTACCACAGGCCGAGGAGGCCCATCAGCACCGGCAGGTTGCGCGCGAAGGGCGCGGTGCGGAAGTGCTCGTCCATCTCGCGGAAGCCGGAGAGCATCGCGTGGAAGTGCTCGGGACCAATGGCAAGCATGGTCGACAATCCGATCGCCGAGTCCATCGAGTAGCGCCCGCCGACCCAGTCCCAGAACCCGAACATATTCGCGGTGTCGATGCCGAACTTGGCCACTTCCGTGGCGTTGGTCGAGACGGCTACGAAGTGACGGGCGACCGCGTGGCTGTCGCCGCCAAGACCCTGCAGAGACCACTTGCGCGCGGCATGCGCATTGGTCATCGTCTCGAGCGTCGTAAAGGTCTTCGAGGAGACGATGAACAGCGTCTCGGCCGGATCGAGCTCCCGAACGGCTTCGGCGAAGTCGGTGCCGTCCACGTTGGATACGAACCGGAACGTCATGGTGCGCTCGCTGTACCACCGGAGCGCCTCGTAAGCCATCACCGGCCCGAGATCCGAACCACCGATTCCGATGTTGACGACGTTGCGGATGCGCTTGCCCGTGTGCCCTTTCCAAGCGCCGCTGCGCACGCGGTTGGCAAAGTCGCCCATCTTGTCGAGCACCGCGTGAACCTCCGGCACCACGTTCTCGTCATCCACGCGAACGGAGGCGCCCTTCGGCGCACGCAGCGCGGTGTGCAGCACCGCCCGGTTCTCGGAGACGTTGATCCGCTGTCCACTGAACATGGCGTCGATGCGCTCGCGCAGACCTGATTCGTCCGCGAGCTGCAGGAGCAGCGAGAGTGTCTCGTCGGTGATGCGGTTCTTGGAGTAATCGAGGTGGATTCCGGCGGCCTCGAGCGTCAGTCGCTCGCCGCGCTTGGGATCGTCCGCGAACAGCTTGCGCAGGTGCAAGGATGCCACCCGCTTGTGGTGCGCTTGAAGTGCCGCCCATGCCGGGCGCTCGATCAACGCCAAGGTTTGAGTCTTCATGTTAATCCGTCCTTATGCAGGGCCATGTGGAGGGAATCAGGACACGGGGCAACGCGACAACTGCCAGATCTCCGTGGCGTACTGATCGATGCTCCGATCACTGGAGAACTTACCGGACGCGGCTACGTTCAGTATCGCCTTGTGCGCCCATGCGCCGCGATCGCGGTAGAGCCGTACGGCTGCTGCATCGGCATCGAGATACGAGCGCAGATCGGCGAGATGCATATAGTAGTCCCCGTGAGTCAGCAGCGCATCACGCAGCGGCTCGAACACGCCGGGCTCATAACGGCTGAAATGATTACTGAAGATCTGGTCGAGCGCCGCGCGGGTCTCGGGCTCGTGCTCGTAGTGCCAATGCGGGTCGTACCAGCCGCGACTGTCGGCAACCTGCTGCGCCGTCAGTCCGAAGAGGAAGAAGTTCTCCTCGCCCGCTTCCTGCGCCATCTCGATCGTAGCGCCGTCGCGCGTGCCGATCGTGAGGGCGCCGTTCATCATGAATTTCATGTTGCTGGTACCGCTCGCCTCGTACCCCGCCGTCGAGATCTGGTTCGACAGGTCCGCGGCGGGTATCAGCCGCTCGGCGAGCGTGACATCGTACTCGGGGAGAAAAACCACCTTGAGGCGGCCGCCAACCGCGGGATCTCCGTCGATCGTGCCGGCGACGTTGTTGATCAGCTTGATGATCAGCTTTGCAAGCCGGTAAGCCGGAGCAGCCTTGCCGCCGAAGAAGAACGTCCGCGGCGCGGTATCCAGCCCTGGCTGCTCCCGCAGCCGGTTGTAGAGCACGATCACGCGCAGCACGTTGAGGAGCTGGCGTTTGTATTCGTGGATACGCTTGATGTGGCAATCAAAGATGGTATCCGGATCGACAATCACGCCCGAGGCGGCCTGCAGCCACTCGCAGAACCGCACCTTGGCCGCGCGCTTCGCGCCGAGGAACTCGCCGCGGAAATCAGGGTCCGCGGCAAGCGGTCCGAGTCTGCGCAGCTCCTCCAGGCTCACGATCCAATCATCGCCGATCGCCCGCGAAATCGCCTGCGACAGGCCCGGGTTGGCCAGCCGCAGCCATCGGCGCGGCGTGACGCCATTGGTCTTGTTGTTGAAGCGCTCCGGGAACATCTCGGCAAAGTCCCTGACCGTATGTGTTCGCAGCAGCTCCGTGTGTATTGCCGCTACCCCGTTGGTGCTGTGTGATCCGAGGATTGCGAGGTGCGCCATGCGGACGCGCTTTCCCCCGGCCTCGTCGATCAGGCTCATGCGCGCAACCCGCTGCTCGTCGCCGGGGAAACGCGCGCGCACCTGGTCCAGGAACCGCCGGTTGATCTCGAAGATGATCTCGAGGTGTCGCGGCATCATCAGCCGGAACATCTCGAGCGGCCATTCTTCCAGTGCCTCGGGCAGCAATGTGTGGTTCGTATAGGCGAGCGTCTGCTCGGTCACGTGCCACGCCGCGTCCCAATCGAGATGCTCCACGTCGAGGAGGATGCGCATGAGCTCGGCGACCGCCAGCGATGGGTGCGTGTCGTTGAGTTGGATCGCGACCTTTTCCGGCATCCTGTGCCAGTCCGGGTTGGCGCGCCGAAAGCGCCGGGTCAGATCGGCCAGCGAGCAGGCGGCGAGAAAGTACTCCTGCGCCAGGCGCAGCCCGCGGCCACGGATGGTGGAATCATCAGGATAGAGCACCCGGGTCAGCGACTCGGCTGCCAGGCTTTCGGCCAGCGCTGCAACGAACTCCCCGGCGCTGAAGCGCCGGAAATCGAAGTAGTCCGGCGCGGCGGCGCACCAGAGGCGCAGCGTGTTGACCGTGCCGCCGCCGTGGCCGACGACCGGTCGGTCGAAGGGAATGCCGATCAGGATGGAGGGGTGATCGGGGAGAAGCTCGAGGTTGCCGTCGCGCATGACGAACGAGCAACCGAAGGGCACTTCGACTTGCTCCTCGGGACGCGCGATCTCCCAGGGATCCGGGCGGCGCAACCAGTTGTCCGGCTGCTCCTGCTGCCAGCCCTCGCGGATCGACTGCCGGAAGATCCCGTATTCGTAGCGCAGCCCATAGCCCATTGCCGGCAGCTGTAGCGTGGCCATGGAGTCCAGGAAACAGGCCGCCAGCCGCCCGAGTCCGCCATTGCCGAGGCCCGGATCCGGTTCCTGCTCGAGCAGCCCGAGCCAATCGAGATGTTTCTGGCCGATGACACTCTGCGCGACTCCGTCCAGGAGAAGGTTGGTGACGTTGTTCGCGAGCGAGCGGCCTATCAGGAACTCCATCGACAGGTAGTACACCATCTTGGGGTTCTGGCGTGCGTAGGTCGACGTGGTGAGGGCCCAGCGCTGGGCCAGCAGATCCCGCACCGATCGCGCAAAGGCCTCGAACTGGTCGCGCGCGGTTGCGGTGCCCGGATCAGCTGCCTTATCGAAGAGAAGATGGCGGTCGTACAACGTGTTTTCGCTGCCGACGAGGTCCATCGAGCCATATCCATACCGGGCAAGGACACGCGAAAAGCGGTTCGGCTCCGCGTGCTCCGTAAAGGCGACGCCTGTCGAGGTGCTCATTGCGATTGCCCCTCTTCTGATCAAGATGGATTGGAGCGGACGCAGGGCGTCCGCCGCGATTGCACCATGGTATCGATCGAATTGCTACTGGCGGCTGTGCAAGTACCGCCCGAGCCCAAGGTGAAATCACCACGACGAATTGCCGGAGTATGATCTTTCCAAACGCACGCACCAAAGCGGAGCCGCGATCATGAGCACGGTCACGACTTCGGGCGGCGTACAAACAGGCCGGGAGCGAAACCGCTGGTCTACCGGTACTGTTAGTCTTGGAGCATGGGTCGCATCCTGCTCGCAACGCTGGGGTCTTTAGGGGACCTGCATCCGTACATCGCCGTCGGAAAGGCACTCTTGGCACGCGGCCAGCGCGTGCGCCTTGCGACTTCGATTGATTACCGGACGCGGGTCGAGGCCGCCGGCCTCGAATTCGCGCCACTTGCACCGTCGATGGCAGAGCTCGGGGATCCTGAGCAGATCGCGGGGCAATTCTTCGAGCCCTGGAGCGGCCCTCAGCGCGTGTTCGAGGCGATGGTGATAGCGCCGCTGCGCCGCGCCTACGCCGACCTGCGCGCAGCCATGGAGGGAGTAGCGGTTGCCGTTTCGCATCCCATTACTCCCGCGCTGCCGCTGATCGCCGCAAGCCGCGGAATACCGTGGCTGTCGAGCGTGCTAGCCCCTTATAGCCTGTTCTCGCTTACCGACCCATCCATTATCCCAACCTTTGAATGGCTGCACCGACTGCCGCGCTGTGGCAGCTGGCCGCACGGGTTGATCCTCAATCTCGTGCGTGCGTCGGTACGTCGCTGGGAGCGACCATTGCGCACGTTGCGTGCCGAGCTGGGGCTGCCGGCAGTCAACGGAGCGCTGCTGATTGATGGTCAGTTCTCACTTCGAGGCACGCTCGCGCTCTTCGATCCGTCGCTCGCAGCACCCCAGCCGGACTGGCCAGCCCGGACCCTCGTGTGCGGCGCCGCCCTGCACGATGCGGGCGATCCGGAAGGCGCGACAGCGGTATCCGACGAGGCGCTCGAGGAATTCCTTGCGGCCGGCTCGTCACCCGTGGTCTTCGCCCTGGGGTCCTCCGCCGTCTGGCTCGCTCGGGACTATTGGAAACATGCAATCGCCGCATGCGGAAAGCTGGGCATTCGTGGGTTGCTGTTGACGGGCATGCCGCTGCAGCAGCGATTGCCTTCCCATATAGCCGCTTTTGACTACCTGCCCTATTCACGCGTCTTTTCCCGCGCCGCAGCCATCGTTCATCAAGCCGGAGTCGGTACTCTTTCCTTCGCTCTTCGCTCCGCTCGGCCACAACTGCTGACCCCCGCCGGATTCGACCAACCCGACAACGCCGCACGTGCCGCGCGCCTGGGTGTGGGCCGCATCCTACCGTTCGGCCGCGCCCACAGTGACGTCCGGCTGACGCGCGAACTGCGGGCGCTGCTCGAAGATCCGACACATGCAAAAGCCGCTGTGGAAATCGCAGAAAAGTCGCGCGGTATCGACGGCGCTGCCGCGGCCGCGCAGCGGATCATCGACTCCATGAATCAGGCCCTACTGTGATGCTCCAAGCTGCTGATCAATGTCCTCAGCATCCAACTCGAATACGTGATCGTCATAATCGAAGAAGTACAACGCCTTATTGGAACGCCCCCTGATGAACTCGCGTCCCATCATTTGAAGTCTGGTGACCGTAGCCTCGAGAATCTCCGGCGTGGCGCGAAAGGCGATATGGTCCCCGGTCCGGGCACGCTCCACGGCCGCGGCAACCAGCACGATCCAGGTGCCTCCCAATCGGACGAACGTTTCGCGATGACCTTCATCGTCCGCGCGCTCGAGCACTCGGGCGCTGAAGAGGTCATGGAACAGGGCTGCGGTTCTGGCAGGGTCTTTTACCACGAGGGCTACGTGGCTGATCGAATCGAGCATGGGACACCTCGTTGGGAATGCCGCGATCTTCAGAGGATCGATATACGTGCATAATGCACATGATTGGGTAGCTTAAGCCCGCCGATCAAAAAGTGCAAGATACACATATTTCGGCGTCCCACTGCCGCTGGCAGTGCGCAACCGGCCGCGGTAGGCTCTAGCCCGTACTCATGCGAAAGAGGCGCCAATGTCGATTAAACGTCCTTCCAAGAGCACAGGAACCCCCGTCCGCAAACCAGTGACGTCACCCGGCGTGCGCCATGTCGACGTGACAGCACCGCGTCAAATGGTTTCAGGGGATCTCTACTCCGGCTGGCTGTGCAAGAACAAGTCATGCGGGCTCGTCATCGCCATTGCGCTCCCCCCGGCAGGAAGCAAGCCGGCCCTGGCCGAGTACGACGACCAGGTCGTGGTCAAGTGCCCGCATTGCGGGGATGAGAACCTGTATCGCTGGAGCACCCGCGGTGAACACCAGTACACGGCGAAGGGCGCTGGTACCTGAAACAAGGCAGGCAGTCATGCTGGATCATATTGGCTACGCCGTCACCGACATCGAAAGATCCAGGAAGTTTTATCTCGCCGCGCTCGCGCCTCTGTCGATCACGGCCCTGATGGAGGTCACCGCCGAGCAAACGGGCAAGGACGCACACGTAGGCTTCGGCGCGAATGGCAAGCCGTTCTTCTGGGTGGGCACGGGGGCAAGGCAGGCCGGGCCGGTGCACGTGGCGTTCATCGCGACTTCCCGGGCCCAAGTCGACGCCTTCTACAAGGCGGCCATTGCCGCAGGCGGGAGGGACAACGGAGCCCCTGGAATCCGCCCGCACTACCATCAGAACTACTACGGGGCCTTCGTATTGGATCCGGATGGCAACAACATCGAAGCGGTGTGCCACGCACCCTCGTAAGCTGACTCAACTGCCCCGGTCCCGAATGTCATAGCTGCGCTCAGCACATGCTCCTTCTCTTCGGTCAGCGACGAAGGCGCGTCCGCGAGGAAGCGTTGGTGTGGTTGGCTCGATTGAAGCGTGGGCTTCGCCAGGGTGAAGGACCGGAATTCCTGCAGTGGCTGAAGCGGCGCTCTCACCGCATCGCCATCGCGAAGGCGGCCGTCGAATGGCACGGCCCCGAGGTGCTGGCTGTCCTCGCGGAAATCTTCCCTATCCCTCCCGCCATCCTCGAGCCGCGGCGCGGACCGCGTCCGGCCCTCCTCACCGTGGCGGCTTTCGCCGGCGCTTGCATCACCCTGGGTGCTCCCATCTTCATTCTCCTGGAAACTGCGATCCATCGCGAGGTGTACACGACTGCGCCGCAAGCGACCAGGCAGCTGACCCTCGAGGACGGAACCCGCGTTGAGTTGAATCGCGGAACACAGATCAATGTAGACTATGCGACGGGCGCGCGCAGCGTGGTCGTCGCGCGCGGCGAAGCTCTGTTCAAGGTAGCGAGACAGCCAAACCGTCCCTTCTACCTTCATGCGGCGGGCCGCAACTTCGAAGTCGGTGCGGCCATCTTCGACATCCGCTTTGCCGCGGCGGACATATTGAGTCTCACCGTGCTCGAGGGGACGGTGACGGTGTATCCGCCGCCTCGGCCCGGCAACAAAACGATTCTCCTGCAGCCGCTGCAGATGCTGGTGATCGGGCCGGACAAGGACTTCGGGCAGACTCTGTCGCAACAGGATGTGCGCTCGCAGCTCTCCTGGCAGAGCGGCACCTGAGCTCAGCGCCCGGGCGCGCTCTCGACCACGAAGTGCTCCAGCTCCTTCGGCACGAAAGCGAGATCCGTTGCCTCACGGACCGCAAGACGGATCTGCAGCTCGAGTATGTCCTGCGGAACGGCGCCTTGATATCCCTGCAGGCTGCGCACGAGTGCCTGCGCGGGCGATACATTCTCGGTCCGTGCGATGCGATATGCCTTCACGACCAGCGCTTCGGCCGCGCCCGGGGTCAGCAGCTGCGGTAACGGCACCCCAAGGTCCGCGATCTCCGTCTGTGAGAGCTCGAGTCCGAAACGCCCGGCGAGTGCTGCGATGAGTGCGCAGGCCTGCGCAGGCGTTGCGGCGGGCAGGATGGGAATTTTGACATCGATTCTGCCCGGCCGCTTGAGGTCGGCCTCGATGAGATCGGGTCGCGACGAGGCGAACACCCAGATGACCTTGCCGCGGTTCGCGGTATTCGCCATCTCCTGGGCGATCATGGAGTAGAGCCGGCCGGAGAGTCCGCTGTCCCCCGGGCCGGATTCGCGTCTGCCGAGCGTCTGGTCCGCCTCGTCGATGAAGACGATGCAGCGCCCCAACGCCCGAATGAGCCGGAAGATCTTCTCGAGATTCGCCTCACTCGATCCGATCCATTTGTCGCGGAAGTTCTTCAACTTCAGCACCGGGACGCCCGCCTCGCCGGCGAGGCACTCGACCAGAAACGTCTTGCCCGTACCGATCGGCCCGCAGAGCAGGTAGCCCATGGGCAGCGCGCGCACGTCATTCAGGCGCCACAGTGCGATGTCCTGCCGCAGCCAGGCCCTGAGCGAATCCTGACCGTGATAGTCCTCCAGAGTGCGCGTCGACTCCACGAACTCGATGAGGCCCGGCGCATCGCGCTCGACCATCTCCTTCTTGAGGACGGCGAAGTCATCCGCTTGCAGCTTTCGTCGGTTGTGGGCGCGGAGCTTGGTCACCTGCTGCAGCGTATTCACTGACACGCCGCTGACGGCCGCTGCGAGCGCCGACACGTCCGTCGCACGAGGAATCGTCTCTGGATGCTCCTGCTGCAGCAAGCTGAGTGCAGCCTGCAGCTCGTTCACCGACGGCAGCGGAACGCGCACCAGTTTGACCTGCGGGGAGAATACGATCAGCGGTTCTACGTCAGTGAGATTGTCGGCGATGAGGAGGCTCGCAAACGGTAGCTGCACGAAGGGGCTGCCGAGCGCCCAATCGCGCACGAGATACGTGAGACTCTCATGCTCGAATCCCCTTCCATCGGCTGGCAGGAGCTGATCGATCCTGCGCAGGATGACCGCCACGCGCGGAACGTCGCCATTGCCGACCGCGCGCAGGTTCCCGAGATACCGCATGTACCGGCTGATGAAGCGCACCGCTTCGAGCGGTAGCTGCGGGAGTGCGCGCATGACCGGCGGCGCCCACTGCGCGAGACGCTTCTCCCCGCGCTCGACGGTCATTCCATTGCCGAGGTCATACGACAGGATGACATCGGTCGTGCCAAGCATCTCGTCCTCGACGAACCGATCGATGCCGACGAGCCGATCCCCGATCGTAAAGCGGTCGTGGACATTCCCGTACAGTACGAATTGCCCGCAGGCACCGCTGTCCAGCGCGACCGAGAGATCGGCCGCCCAATCCGGCAAGCGTGCGCGATCCACCGCCATTGCCCCTTACACCCCTGAGCCGACCTGTTGGGCGAACTTGCTCACCAGACGCACCAATTCTGCGAAGTCGCGCTTGCTCCATTGCGCGAAGAACATCCGCCCGAGCCGGTCGCGCGCGGCGTCCAGGGCGTCAGTCATTGCCTTGCCCTCCGGCGTGACGACTGCCTCATTGACGCGGCGGTCACTGCCGCCAGGCTGGCGTTTGACCAGCCCGACACTCTGCAGTTTCGCGACCTGACGACTCACGGTGGTGTAATCGCGGCCTACACGCGCCGCAAGATCGACGACCCCGATAGGTCCGAGCCGCTCGATCCTGACCAGCAGCGGGAACAATGCACGATCGAGCGCGACGCTGGCTTCCCCAAGCATCTTCCTGTCGTTCTCGGGGCGGTTCATCGCATCGCCGAGGCTGAGGAGTGCCGCGTGCAGCTCCCTGATCTGCTCCGAAGTATGTGTATCCTGCACTTTTTTCTTCGCGGGCATGCGCTACCTCCACGCCACGAAGCGATCCAATCCGGCCTCGAGCTTCGCCGGATCCGCGGCAATGCACCAGCGCACGAATTCCCGCGAATCATCGCCGAATGCCGATCCGGGCGCGAGCCCCACCCGCGCCTGCGCAACCAGACGCTTGCAGAACGACAGACTGTCGCTCAGGCCTCTGACCCGAAAAAAGGCATACATTCCGCCGCGCGCCGGCGCACCGAGCTCCACCTGGCTGAGCGACCCCAGGCGCTCGTATAGCCGCTGTAGATTGGCCCTGACCTGTGCGACCAGGTACGAGACATCCGCTTCGCACTCCGTCAACGCCACGCGAGCCGCACTCTGCACGAAGCCCGGTACGCATGAGGTGTTGTATTCGGTCAGCTTGCTGTAGGTCGGCACCAGCGCCTGCGGCAGGACCGCCCATCCGATGCGCCATCCCGTCATTCGCCATGCCTTCGAAAACGAATTGCACGCGATGAATCGATCGGCGGGATCTGCGATATCCAGGAAGGACGGCGCGCACGGCGCATGGAAGTACAATCGCTCGTACACGTCATCCGCAATCAACCAGGTTCCCGCCGCTCGGCAACGAGCCAGGATGGCTTCCTGTTCCGGCCGGCTCAGCGTCCAGCCGGTGGGGTTATTCGGACTGTTGATCAACACCGCGGCCACGCCCGGCCGGATCGCGTCGATGAGCCGATCGAGATCGAGCGTCCATCCATTGGAGCCAAACCGCAGCGGCACCGAAACGACCTCGGCACCCAGAATCCTGGGTATTTCGCAAAGGTTCGGCCACACCGGTGTGACGGCCACCACCGGGGCGCCGGGCTCGACCATCGCCTGCAGCGAGATCATCAGCGCCGATACGCCTGAGCTCGTGATGGCGATCCGGTCGGCCGCGATCGGCCGGTGCCAGCGGGAAAGATAGGAGGCAAGATCCTCCCGTAATTCCGGCACCCCGAGGTTGGGCGTGTAGAAAGTCTCGCCCCTCATGAGTGCGGCGGCGCCGGCCGCACGGATGGGCTCCGGAGTCGGAAGATGAGCTTCGCCGAACCAGAATGCCAGAACGTCCTTTGCGCCCATTGCGGCGTTGGCGACTTCCCTGATCTGCTGGTTGCGCAATGCGCGGATCTGCGGGCGACCCTCGAGGAATGACATGGCCCGTATGGTAGCGCGTTCACCCCCTTCGGGTCTGCGCAGCACGGAGTACGGGTCGCAAGCTGGGCTACCGCTGCTGCTGCACGTTGTATTCAGCCAGCCAGTTTGCCAGCTCCTGGAAGACGTTGCGGCGCTGCTCGATCAACAGGGGAAAGTGCGGCGAGCCGGGATACGTGACCATGCGGACGGTCTCGTGCCGCTCGGACATCAGGATGAACAGCTCGCGGCCCTGGAGCATCGGCACGCGGCGGTCGGCCTCACCGTCCAGGATCAGCAAGGGAGTCGTCACCCGGTCGGCGTACATGATCGGCGAGAACTTGAGGAAGGGCTCCGGGTCGCGCTCCTCATAGCGCGCATCGTAGTCGACCTGCCAGATGTCGCTCTCCGGGATGAAGCTCAGCCAGTCGGTAATCCCTGCTCCCTCGATTGCGGCGCGGTAGCGATGGGTCTGCGTCACCGTCCACGCGGTCATGAAACCGCCAGCGCTCCAACCGAAGATCGCGAGTTGCTTGGGATCGGCCCAGCCCTGTGAGATGGCATAGTCGGTCGCGCTGTCGACGTCGCTGTACGCGCGGTCACCGAAGTGCTGGTAAATGGCGTCCATGAA
>Ga0126373_10003207_pt1 | contig 12204 bp, 8 predicted proteins | sample PanSoiMetPlot_11_FD_92545 | JGI IMG/M metagenome (GOLD analysis project Ga0126373, IMG submission 92545) | Tropical forest soil microbial communities from Panama - MetaG Plot_11 | ecosystem: Environmental > Terrestrial > Soil > Tropical forest > Bulk soil | place: Panama | collected 2016-02-17
CTCCCCGCCATTTGGTTCGGTTGCCTTGCGAACGATGTCGGCTAAAGTCGGCCGGACACCCTTAATTGTGCGCAGAATTCCAACAGGATCGACGCTGACGAATTTTCCTGCCTGGAGGATTCGTTGTCCTGTACGGTTGGCGCGAAGGAGGCGACAGTCAGAACGAGTAACAAGCAATCCGATGTGCAGACAATCGAGTGCCTCTAAACCCATGGCGACCATGGATTGAATATTGTCGGTCAGCGAAGCAGACTCCTTATAGTGCGAGACTGACGGTTTGTCTTTGTCCGCTCTGTCGACGAATGCCTTTGTACGAATGCGTCGCTCGACGCCCGGTTTGAGCACACTACAACGCGGACAGTCACATCCCTCTTCACAGGAGACTGGCATTCCGGTTTGGGACAAATCCAAAGTCTTCTCCTCCACGCAAGACGTGTGTTTGCAAAATTCAGCAGATCATCTTGTGATGTACCGGAGGTGGCGCATTTGTGCCTTCACTGACGAGTGGCACGCTGCCCACCAGGCCCAGGTTTTTGAATAGAAGCCATACCAGTTCGCCTTGGCTCGCGGTGCCCGTCTTGCCGAGCACGTTCCGCAGATGCATTCGCACCGTTGAAGGACGGACTCCGAGCAGCACTCTACATTCCTCAAGAGTTTTTCCGTCCATGAGCCAATTCACCAAATTGCTTTCCGTATAGGTCAAGCCATAGAGCTGGTGCAAATCGGCTCGCGATATTCCCACAGGACGATCCGGATCGAGGATGAAGACCAGAGTAGTCGCGTTTGCTGAATTTCCGTTTCCAGCGCGGGCTGAGGCCGTGCGTACTACGACCGTCAGAGGTGTTCCAGAGCCACGTCGAATGCAGGCGCTCACGACTTCCGAGGCGCGATGGCCAGAAAACCTGGCATGCGTTTGCAACATTTCCTGGATTGGGATCAAACTTCCATCGGTCGAGACTTGTAAAATGTCGCTTACGATTTCGAGACCATCACATTCGCTCAAGATGTCTTCCGCGACGCGATTCATGAACAGCACCTGACTTGCGGAATTCACCATAACGACTCCGGCAGTGAGCAGGTCAAGTGCGTTCAAAATCGCCTCTGCCAGCGCAGAGGAATTGGTACAGTTCTGTGAAATCACGATGGAGATTCTCCTTTCCAGCACCACCAACCGGTTAAAGGGAACGTTCTAAGCCTTGCGACTGGAACGCTCACCACCCTCACCCTTCAGTTCCCAGGAGAAAATACTTCCCGTTTGAGCCGCGTTGCCTCAAGCCGGTCACGGTTCACGTTTTGGAACATCCGTTGCGGGGGATTGGAGGCAAGCCGGACCCGAACCAAGTAGAGGGAATCTAGTCCACCGCCGCACTTTTGCAGAGACAGTCAATCGTTTCGTGGCACGATATTTCGATTGGAGAAGGAACTTGCTAGGATTTTCGTGCAAATACCAGAATCAAAAAGATTGATTTTCGGCGTGTGCTGCGAGCTGGCAATCTCTCGATTAGGTCCTAGCCGTTGGCAATCTTTTGATTGGTTCGTGGTAAAAAAAGGCCGTGTAGGATAATTGCCGTATTTTGATGAGCGCCCCGTGCTTCAACTAGATTGGGTTTGGGAACGCCGAAATAGAGTATGGGTTCTGCTGGCCAGTGCGGTCATTCTTGTTCTGGTGGCTGTCTTCGACTGGCGGACAGGCAAACTCGAGTTTTTCCTCGGGTTCCTTTACCTATTTCCGATCATCCTCGCGGCGGGCTTTTTGCCCCGCTGGGCGATAGCGCTGCTGGGATTGTTGTGCGCCTACCTGACGGAGAGATTCAGTTACCTCGATCCGGCCGACTCGCACATCCGAATAGCCATTCTTGCCGTGGCGCTATGTGGTTGTGGACTGTTAACCTCCGAAATTCTGCGGAACCGACGGTTAAAATTGGCGTCCAATGAGCAGACGCGCGCGCTCGTGGAGACCAGCCCCGCTGCCATCATCACCATCGACGAACATGGCTTCATAGAATTGGCCAATCAAGCGGCAGCCGAGCTCTTGATGCCTCCCGATGGCCGGCTCATTGGCCAGCCCATTGCCGTATACGCGCCCGAATTGCATCGGGCACTTCGACTGGAGGAAGGTCCACAGTTCCGAACATCAATGCAATGCCGAGGCTTCCGCGGAAATGGGGAATACTTTCTCGCCAACGTCTGGTTCTCTACATATAAGGTAGGGCAGACTCCGAAACTTGCCGCCATCATCACGGACGTAAGCGACGACCATAGCGGATCGAACGGGTCGGGTTCTGCCACAGGGGATCAACAATCACGCGCGCCGTTAAGTGCTCGGGAGGCTGAAGTCCTGAGGCTGGTGGTGCAAGGCTTGGCCAACAAGGAAATTGCCGCCGGAATGAACATCTCCGAAAGCGGAGTGAAGAATACCCTCCAGCAATTGTTCGCCAAGACTGAAGTGCGTACGCGCGGCCAACTGGTTCGTGTGGCTCTCGAACGATATAGGGACCTACTCTGACGATGGTCGCGGCCTAGACTTTCGTCGTTGCCCCTACCTTCTATTGCAGCGCTCCCTGACCTGCGCTACACGAGTCCGTTCACTCGTCCTCCCTCTCCAACATTCTTGCCGCAAATTCAATTCGAAGACGTCCCCACCAATCCAAAACCATCCTCCCGCCGTACTTCAGGTTGTAAACGTAGCCAAATCTTAGTTGCTGAGACGCGGCGCCGCGCACCAGCGCCAAGGGCGACGTTCACTATTCCAATCCAAGGACAATCTCATGCGGAAAACGATAACCCTGGTGGCGCTCCTCATGGCTGCGTTCATGCTGGTTTCGACCAGTGCGTTCGCGTCCAGCCATCGTGAGGCGCCGATCTCAGCACTGGATCACAGTGCCGACGTCACGGACTGGTACGCCTTCGTCAGCTACGACCATCCTGACCGCGTCACGATGATCCTCAACGTTGACGGACTTCTCGAGCCGGCCAACGGTCCCAATTATTTTCCCTTCGATCCCAACGTTCTTTACGAAATGAAGGTCGACAACAATCGCGACGGCAAAGAAGACATCACGTTCCAATTTCGCTTCAACACACAAATCCGGTTGCCGGGCGTGTTCACAGGATTCGCGGGTGGCGTTGCGGGCATTCCTCAGATTACGGCTCTCGACGGCCCTGGCTCGGAAGGGCTGAGCCTGCGTCAAACCTATACGGTCACCATGATCAAGGATGGAGTTGCAACCGACCTCACCGGCGGTCGCGCGTTATTCGCGGTTCCATCGAACGTCGGACCTCTCACGATGCCGAACTATCGGAGCCTCTTCAACCAAGGAGTCTACGAACTCGGCAATGATGTACGTGTTTTTGCGGGTACGGTCGATGACCCGTTTTACATCGACCTCGGCGCAGCGTTCGATTCCCTGAATTTCCGCATGGGCGTCGGCGGCATCTTGTCGCCGAAAGTGGATGCGGACGATAAACACAACTACGCACCCGACGCGGTAGCCGGATTCAATGTCAACTCAATTGTGTTGGAGGTACCCATCACCATGCTCACGGAAGATGGTCAACTCCATCCGGCTAACGACAAGCAAGCCGTCATCGGAACATACGGAGCAACGTCACGCCAACGTATTTCGATTCGACGGACCAGCGGCCAGGTCGATGGGGCTGGAAAGTGGCGGCAAGTGAACCGCGAGGGAAATTCACTCATCAACGAGCTGATCATCGGTACAGGATCGAAGGATCTATTCAGCGTCTCGGATCCGAAGGACGACAAACAATTCGCCAACTTCTTTCTCGATCCTCTTTTGGCGCACCTGTTCTCGTCGATCCTGAACATTCCCATTCCGCCTGCGCCAAGGACCGATCTCCTCCCGCTCGTGGTGTATACGGCCCCGATCTGTCCCGGATGTGGTGCGAAGGATACGGGACCAATCGCGGACCTGCTCCGTTTGAACACCGGCATTCCTCCAACTCCAGTCGCAAACCAGAAGCGTTTGGGATTCTTGGCTGGTGACGTGTCGGGGTTCCCGAATGGTCGTCGCCCGGTCGACGATGTCGTTGACATTGCTGCGCGAGCGGTTGTGGGCACCCTGGCGGACCCTAAGAAGTACGGAGCCGCCATCGGCGACGGCGTCAACATTAACGAAGACGGGTACGGCTCCACGTTTCCCTACGTACAACCGGCCAACAGTGGACGCAACGCACACCACGTAGGCCCCGGCCAGTCCGGATGTAGCGGTCAACCCCGCGGCATTTGTCCTGTGAAGTAAACATTCATCGTGGCCGCTCTAAACCGGCGGCCACACTTTCCTACTAATAAGGAGTCGTCATGCGCCGGATCATTACTTGCCTCATGCTGGCCGCTCTCGTCACGCCAGTCCTCGCCGAAACTGCCTCTTCTACAGACGGAAAGAAACTGTCGCCCGCAGAACGGGCCATCGCCACCGCCAATCTTCTGATCGAAAAGAATCCGCATAATTTCGAAGCCTACAACGCGCTGGCTCTTGCACTGTCGCGCCGGGCGCGTGAAACCTCGGACACGCGCTTTTACGGCCAAGGCGAAGATGTACTTAGGAAATCGTTCGAAATCTCTCCCGGCAACTTCGATGGAGAAAGAATCCATGTTTGGCTCTTGTTGGGGAAACATGAATTCTCCGCGGCGCGTGAAGCAGCACTCATACTAAACCAACGAACGCCTGACGACGTAATGATCTACGGCTTCCTGACCGATGCGAACGTTGAACTCGGAAACTATAAGGATGCCGAAACAGCGGCGCAGATGATGCTGGATCTTCGTCCCGGAAGCCTGCCAGGTGTCACCCGTGGCGCCTACTTGCGAGAATTGTTCGGCGACGTGGACGGAGCGCTGGAGCTGATGAGTATGGCCCTGGCTTCGACGCCTCCCGCCGAAGTGGAAGACGCAGCCTGGATCACTACACAGATGGCACATCTCAACCTCTCGGTTGGGCGTATCGACATCGCTGAACAGCAACTGCAGCAAGCACTCCGACTATTCCCCGGGTATCACTACGCGCTTGGAAATCTGGCAAAGGTCAGAATTCAGCAGAAACGCTACAACGAGGCGGTCGCACTGTTACAACAGCGGTACGATGCCGCCCCGCACGCTGAGAACCTGTACGATCTGGCGGAAGCCCTCGATCTCGCGGGCAGAGACACAGATGCCTCATCCACATTTCAGAAGTTCGAACAAAAGTCGTTGGCCGAAAGCGAAATTGCCGACAACTCCAATCACGAGCTTATCCTTTATTATGCCGACCACGCCAACCGGGCCGACAAGGCCCTCGAAATCGCCCGGCGCGAATATGACCATCGACATGACGTCTTCACGTTGGACTGTTATGCTTGGGCGCTCCATCGAGTCGGGCAAGACCCGGAAGCTCGCCAACAGATTGATCTCGCACTGGCAGTCGGCATTAGAAACGCCCGAATCTTCCGCCATGCTGGCGAAATTGCCTTCGCCCTGGGCGATAATGCCGCGGCCAGGAATCTCCTGGAGCAAGCAATTGCCCTGACAGGTCAGGATTCGGAACAGGCCCGGGCCACACTAGCGCAGATTTCCACTTCCGCGAGAGGACCGTTTACGCGATGAATTGCGAAACGATCCGAGGTCCGAAAGCCTTTCTCGCCGCATGCCTGTGTGTGGTTGTAGCCCTGGCTGCATCGGGCTGGGCGCAGGCAGCCGCGATACGGATCGTGTCCGGTCGCGTGGTCACGGACCGCAATGAGGTAGTCCCGGATGTTCAAGTCACTGCCACCTGGAATGACGGCAGTGCTGAAACTGAAACGGACAACAATGGCGCATTTCACCTGACCACGCCCGACGTTCCACTGACACTCGACGTGGCTGGAAAATATGTGGTTTTCCAGCCCGTGCATGTTGCGAGGAGCGAGAGGACAGAAGATCTCGACCTTCGTGTGACGTATGCCATCGCACCAGTCCACCAGAGTCTCGTCATATCCGCGACTGCTTTGAACCCAACCATCGACCAACGGAATGACAACGTCTACAAGAGCACGCTCTTTTCTCGAGACGACCAGATTTTCGACACGCTGGCGTCGGGTATCAACGCCGGCCAACACGAAGGCGGAGGAAAATCGCTCGAGATTCGCCGCTTTGGATTCAACCTTGACCACGGCGGGGTCAACGGCGGATTGAAGGTTCTCGTCGACGATGTGCAGCAGAATCAGGCGACCCAAGGGCACGGTCAGGGATATCTGGGAGCGCTGAAGAGCCTCACTCCGGAACTTGTGGACGATGTTGATATCCTCAATGGCCCCTTCAGCGCCGAGTACGGAGATTTTTCCGGACTGGGTGTGGTCCATATACGGCTGAAAGAAAGCTTGCCGAGTCTGCTGACGGTCCGCCTGCAAGGAGGATCGTTCGGTGCATATCGCGGCTTCATCGCATACAGCCCTGAGCTGACCAATGGCGATGCATTCCTGGCCTACGAGGGCTCACATAGCGACGGACCGTTCATGAATCCCGGACGTTACAGACGGAACAACGTAACCGGCAATTACACGGCGCATCTGAACACGAAGCAATCTCTCGGTTTCCGATTGAATGCCGGCGCGAACGACTTTTACTCCTCGGGACAGATTCCGCTCGACTGGGTTGACGATGGCGCTCTGAACCGTTTTGGTTATATCGATCCGTTCGATGGCGGACGGGTTCGGCTCGGAACGTTCGGGGTTTACTATCGCGGAGAGCATGCCAACGGCGACATTCTTAAGGTGGATGGTTTTCTGGGCCGATCGCTCTTTGATCTTTATTCCAACTTCACGTTCTTCCTGAATGACCCGGTAAACGGAGACGAAATTCAGCAACATGATTCACGATTACAGGAAGGCGTGAATGTCCAATATCTCCATCCCTGGAAATTGTTTGGACATTCCGCGCTGCTGACGATCGGCTCGAATCTTCACGACAATCAAATCAATGTTGGCCTCTTTCATACCAAGGAACGAGAAGTACTCGACGTAACCACGAGCGCGCATGCCGACGTGACTAATGCGGCCGGCTATCTGCAACAAGGAGTCGATCTAGATAACGGGCGATTGCACCTCGAGGGGGGATTGCGCATCGACTACTTTCGGTTCGATGTAGACGACAATATCGAGCCGGCACACTCTGGGATACAAGGCGCATCGCGCGTTCAGCCGAAAGCAAACGTGTCCTATACGCCTGCCGTTCGGATCCCGATCACCCTTTACGCCAGTTACGGTCGCGGAATCTCGAGCCAGGATGCGCGCGGAGTCGTCCAGCAGCCCAATGCTGCTAAGGTCGCGACGACGGATTTCTACCAGCTCGGCACATCGCATTCTCGCGGACGAGTGTCACTAAGTACCGACGCGTTTCTCATCGACCGTTCGGCGGAGCAGGTCTATGTTCCGGACGATGGATCCTTCGAGTTCAAGGGGCCAAGCCGCTCGTATGGTTGGGAAGCAAAAACCTCGGTCCAGATTACCCGACGGCTGATTTTCAACAGCGGCTTGACGCGGGTTTCGAATGCGTTTTACCGAGGTGTCACTCCTCGAGACTACGTCGACAGCGCACCGCACTCGGTCGCCAACTCAGGGCTGACTGTGTCTGATTGGCGGGGCTTCAACGCCTCCCTGCGCTACCGCCACATCGGTCACTACATTCTTGATCAGCACGTGACTGTTGGGGGGCTGCCCGCGCCGCGTCCGCCGCCCGCCTCTGGACTCGACGTTGTCGACCTTAGCGTGTCGAAGCGGATATGCCACGGTGTTGACTTCAACTTTGCCATGGATAATCTCAACGACAAAAAATATTGGGAAACGCAGAATTATTTTGTGTCACGCCTAGAGAATGAGCCTTCGGATGGGATTGCTCGTGTCCATGCAACGCCCGGATATCCAATTGGCGTGACCGTTGGACTCACGTTTCGATTCGGAGAGCGATAGACGCATTGTGCGAGTAGTGTTTCCCACCTGTCCCAATTCGCGACCGACGAAAACCTCGGCCCTCATGAATCAGCCTTGAGGACGGCCCGAACAATTCGTAGAAATTCTTGCCTGGCCGGATTGCTCGAACCTGTCTTCATTCCCATGTCGATCGACGTCCAATGTCGCGATCGCAGTTTACGGTAAGTAACGCCCGGCATCTTCAACCTCTCCATACAGGCCGGTGCGATGGAGACGCCGAGCCCCGCCGCGACAAGCCGCAATACAGTCGGCCATTGTGGCGCATCCTGCACGATGGTGGGACGAAATCCTGCCGACTCGCAGCACGCGATTGTTCGATCAAAAGCGAGGTTCCCCATCCTGCGCGCAAACAGAACGAATGGTTCATCCTTCAGATCGGCCGGCAAGATGGCAGCCTTTCGCGACAACCTGTGTGCTGTTGGAAGGACCGCAATGTAAGGCTCGCGCAAGATCGGCTCGATCGAGAGCCCTTCTCTCCATTCGCCGTCGCGCAGGAAACCGACGGACAGGCTTCCATCGATGAGGGCAGGAATCTGCTCTGAGGTTACGAGTTCACGCAATCGCAATTCTACGTTTGGATTTTTGCGCCGATACGCTTCAATCGCTTTGGGCAGGCTCGTAAACATCACTGAGCCGCTGAATCCGACCTCGAGCACTCCTTCTTTTCCGGCGCCCATGCGTCGCGTCATCTCGATGTCGTCGCGTAACTTTGCGACGGTATGTCGGGCCCGCTCCTGAAAAAAGTGCCCGACTCCGGTCAATCGAACTCCTCGTGTGGTCCTGTCGAACAACGCATACCCGAGCGTGCGCTCGAGGTTTTTGATCTGCTGGCTGAGTGGCGGCTGGGCGATGCCCAACCGCGCAGCCGCCTTGCCGAAGTGCAACGTGTCAGCAACCGCGAGGAAATATCGCAAGTGCCGAATCTCGATCTCGTCATTCATATGTATAACGTCTGAGTATAGATTATTAGGATATTGGACATATTTATCAAGTTGCGCTTATTTTTGGCTTAGCGGGTCACGGTCGTCTACGGCGAGAGCACACGATGAACGCGCTCCCCCTCTGGTCAGGAGGCCTCTTGCCATGTCTCTCCGTCAAGAACAGCCAGTCTCCCTGTCTGAGGTCACGATCCGCGAATTTCGTCCTGGCGATGAGGTCTCGTTCCGTACTCTCAACGAAGAATGGATCGCCCGCTATTTCCGCATTGAGCCCAAGGAAGCAGAGATCCTTGCGGATCCCAAAAGGATGATCCTCGATCCGGGCGGCCGAATCCTGTTGGCAACGCTGGGTAATCGGTGCGTGGGTTGTTGTGCCCTCCGCCGCATGACCGATACGGAATTCGAAGTCGCGAAAATGGCGGTCACTCCAGCGTACCAAGGCGCTGGCATCGGGCGGAAACTTCTCCTGGCCGTCATAGAGACGGCTCGCGTCATGGGTGCGAAGCGGCTCTATCTTGAGACGAACCACACACTCACACCCGCGATTCGCATGTATGAGTCCGTCGGTTTCACACACATTCCGCCGGAACGAAGAACACCGTCTCCTTATCAAAGGGCGGATGTGTATATGGAGTTCTACCTCGTGTGAGTTCTAAGACTGACGACCAACTCTCCTTTGCGGGTGCATCGCCTCCTCTCACAGCGGCCGGAATGTGCCCAACTCCCGACTGGCATGCGACCTAGAGAGTGGTAAATCTTTAGAGTACCCAGGGCAAAATCATGCGCCTCCACCAACCCACGAATTTGCGCTGTCAACCCCTAAGTCATTGATTCGCAGGTAGTTAGTAGCGAGCCAACAATCCTTGCCAAAGGTCCATTCCGTGCATAGTACAGTACCTCAATAATGTCTATTTATTAACTAGACATTTTCCTGTAGCTTGACCGGAGCAAACGCCGTACTGGTCTTATCTCGGGTTGAAGAACATTCAGAAAGGTACCAACGCAGATGCCAGCTTTTCGGCCGTACGCAGTTCTCTCCTTACCACTTCTTGCGGTTGTGCTCGCCCTTCCGTTGCAAACTCTGGCTCAGTCGCCAGCCGACCATACGGCGGAGACTAACTCCGCGCAATCGACGAATCTTGACCTTCGCTCCGAGGTGGAGCAGTTACAGCGGTTGGTACAGGAACAGCAGAAGCGTATCGAAGCTCTCGAAGCTGAGCGTCACGAATCAAAACCAACCGAGGCCGCAAGTGCGACAACAACTCCGGTTGCGGCGGTTCCGGTCGACAATGCGTTGGAAGGAAAAGCAGCGCCTCAATCATCCCCTTCGTATTCGCAAAGTCTCGCCTCCACTCAGGGAGTTCAATCGGGCAGTTCTGACGAGCGTATTCGGAACCTGGAGAGGCAGATCAAAGGTCTCGGTCCGATCTCGCTCAGTGGGGACGTGCGTCTTCGTGCTGAACCTTTCTTCGGAGGACCTCCGGACCAATCGCTCGATCGGGTGCGTGGCCGTGTTCGCGTCCGTTTCAATGCGCTGGCCAACCTCGGATCGCAATTCCGAACCGGTTTCACGCTGGCAAGCGGCGACATCAATGATCCAACCAGCACCAACCAGAACCTCACTGGTTTCTACACGCGCAAGACAATTGCCCTGGATCAAGCATTCGTCGAATACGCGCCCACGGCGTTTAAACCACTGTCGCTGACTGCGGGAAAATTCCGCTACCCCTGGTACAACACCGAACTCACCTGGGACAAGGATCTCAATCCAGAGGGTGCCGCGCAGACTCTCGCCTTTAAAGTCGACACGCCTGTGCTCACACGAATTGCCTTCGTGGGATTTGAGTTGCCCTTCGCAGAGATCGCGGGCACCGCGCCCACCGATAAGAGAATTAATCAGCAGATCACTTATGGCGGACAAGTACAAACAACCTGGCATATAGCACCGCACGTGTCTCTGAGCGCGTTCTCCGGTTTCTATGATTTCCGTAGCGCCGACGCGGTGGCATTGGCGCTGGCCCGCGCCAGCAGCAAGAACCCCCAGACGCCACTCAGCGGCGCGCTTCCGCTGACCGCTGGGAATCCGGTGCAAAACTCCACCTACACCACCACCGCGACGACAATCATCACGGTTGGTGGGAGTGCTTTTCCCACCGGTGTCACTTCTGTCACCAACGCGCAGTTCGCGTCAAAGTTCGCATTGTTCGACAACATCGCGCGTTTTGATATCGACACTGGCAGTCCGAAATTCCCGATTACCTTCCTGGGAGACTACGTCCAGAACACCAGCGCGTGCGGCAACCTCGTCAACATACTTCCACCACCGGCTAACTCCTCAACGCAGACTTTCAAGCAAACGGTCAATGCGCCGTGCGTTTCAAATCAACGACGCGGTTACTGGGCAGAGGGTAGGGTCGGCCGTCTTCAAGAAAAAGGGGACTTCCAGGCGGGATATACCCGGATCTTCGTCGAACGCGAGGCGGTGCTCGGCAATTTCAACTACAGTGAAATGCGACAGGGAACGAACGTTACCGAACACCGGTTTGACTTGTTCTACCAATTTGACCGCAGCGTGCAATTGGGGTTCACGGCTCTTGTGGGCAGGCCGCTGGCTACAACTGAGCCCTGGCTGACTCGTTTGCAGTTCGACACCGTTTACATATTCTGATGAGGGTGCGAGCCATGTTGTCGTAAGAACAACCTTAAGATCGTAAAACGCCGACCGCGTTGCCAACACCAACGCGGTCTCGTGTTGTCTTGAGGATTGGCGTCAAGATGGATGCTGCGTCGAAGGCGCGCTAGCGCCGGAATTGTGGGTAGCATTCGCTGTTGGGGGATTAAGAACTCGTACCAGCCAGGGAATAATCACTTCCCGAAATATCACAGGATCAGGCCACACTTTCACTTGACGGCCCAGGTGACCACCTTGGGGATTGATCCACGCGGTCTTTGGCGTGTCGCCCTTACTTAACAGTAGATAGAGATCGGAAATCGGAACCTGTGTGTCCAGCACTCCGCCAATGACGAGCATGGGCGCCATCGGTTGACCGAGAAGGCCCTGCTTGACGAGTGAAAGCTTGGGAAGAATCTCAGCCATATCCGAGACACTATTGGCACCGTCGATGACAGACATGAGCGCGGGGACTTGATCGAAAAGGTATTCGCGGTTGCCAAGCAAGGAATTCATCAGAAAGTCTTTCTGGAAGAATGCCTCGATCGGTGGCGATTGGGCGCTGGTGCCCCGCAGTCGTGCACGTTCGACGATCGCCATCTTCGTCGCCCAGTATGCTCCCCAGCTTACGCC
>Ga0126373_10003208_pt1 | contig 12202 bp, 9 predicted proteins | sample PanSoiMetPlot_11_FD_92545 | JGI IMG/M metagenome (GOLD analysis project Ga0126373, IMG submission 92545) | Tropical forest soil microbial communities from Panama - MetaG Plot_11 | ecosystem: Environmental > Terrestrial > Soil > Tropical forest > Bulk soil | place: Panama | collected 2016-02-17
GGCTAAACTGAATTGTTCGTCGAGGGAGCAATGCTCATGGGCCGTCGAATCAATTCCGAAGTGCTGATCGTAGGCGGTGGACCCGTCGGGCTCACGCTTGCGATCGACCTCGCGCAGCGCGGCGTCGAGGTGACCATTGCCGAAATGCGGACTGGCGGTGAAGCGTCGAGCGTAAGATGCAATCACGTCGCCGCGCGCACGATGGAGACTTTTCGCCGCCTCGGTATTGTCCGCGTGGTCCGCAACGCCGGCTTGCCATCGGACTACCCCAATGACGTAGTCATCCGCACCACCGCAACTGGTATCGAGCTTTCGCGCATCTCGATGCCGTGTCGCGCCGAGCGTTACACGGCCAAAAATGGCCCCGACACTTGGTGGCCGACCCCCGAGCCGCCGGCTCGACTCAATCAAATCTATCTTGAACCCATTTTATTCGCGCAAGCCGCTACGACTCCCCTACTCCGAATCATGAGCCGCACTCGAGTTGTTGATTTCGAACAGAGCGAGGTAGGCGTTCGCGCGACCGTCGAAGATCTCGAGATGGGCGGCGTCAGCGAAATCTTTGCCTCCTATCTGGTTGGTTGCGATGGCGCTCACTCCGAAGTGCGCCACAAGATGGGCGCCAAGTACACCGGTGACACGGTGGTGATGCAAACCCAGTCAACCTACTTCCGCGCACCGCAGTTGCTCGCGATGATACCTAGACCGGCATGGCTATCCATTTCCCTCAATCCGCGGTGCAATGGCTACCTATTCGCGATCGATGGCCGCGAGAGATGGCTGATCCACAATTGGCGTCCTCCAGCAGAAGATTTGGCGTCGCTCGACCGCGATCTTTGCATCCGGCGGATCCTGGGTGTGGATTTTTCGTTCAAGTTCGACATTCTGGGCAAGGAAGACTGGACCGGCCGGCGCATGATCGCCGACCGCTTTCGCGACCGTCGCGTGTTCCTTTGCGGCGACGCTGCTCACATCTGGGTGCCGTTCGCGGGCTACGGCATGAATGCGGGAATCGCCGACGCGATGAATCTATCTTGGATGTTGGCAGGTGTGATAAAAGGTTGGGCCGCGCCGGAAATCTTGAACGCCTACGAGATCGAGCGTTTGCCCGTCACCGAGCAGGTTTCGCGCTACGCGATGAACACGTGCATCGCAGGGATTGCGATGAACAGCGTGGTTCCTGGCAACATCGAGGAGGCGGGGCCCGCGGGTGACGCGACACGAGCGCGCATCGGCAAGCAGGCATACGAACTCAACGTCGGCCAGGTCTGCTGCGGCGGGCTTAACTTCGGCTATTTCTATAAGAACTCGCCGATAATCGCTTACGATGGCGAAGATGCGCCCGGTTTCACCATTTACGATTTCAGCCAGTCCACGGTTCCGGGATGCCGCACGCCGCACCTGTGGTTGCGCGATGGGAGATCGCTCTATGACGCGCTGGGAGCTGGCTTCACACTGTTGCGTTTCGATCCTGCTGTCCAGGTCGGCGGCCTCGTGACTGCTGCGGCGCTCCGTGGCGTTCCAGTCGTCGTGCTCGACGTGGATGCAGACGACGCTGCTTCTCTCTATCCGCAAAAGCTCGTTCTCTCCCGCCCCGACGTGCACGTCGCGTGGCGCGGCGACAAGCTTCCCGAGGATCCTTTGGCCTTGATGGACCGCGTGCGCGGTGTATCACCCGGAAGGTAGTGTCACGGCAATGCGCCTCCGCTCTCGGAAAGTTCCTCCTTTAGCTGACACCCGCCCAGTATCGGCTTGGGGTCACTCCGATCGTTTCGTCGCCGCCACGCCGTAGACGAACAGATCAAACGCCGCTCTGAAAGCGTCTTCAGCTCGGTCGGCAGGCACATCCCGCTGCGCGAGGTGACCATCGATGTACATCCGGACTAGGCCATAAGCGAGCGCTCGTGTTCCGCTCGCCCTCGAGATTTTCCGCGACCGCGATATCGATTAAGCGAATCAATGAATCATTTCGGCTTGCTTGGCGAGGCCGCCGCGGATCGGGCGAGCGACGTGCCACATTCGTCGCAGAATTTTGATCACCTGGCGGTTTCATCGCGATGCGGACCTGGATGAGTTCGAATCGCAGGACGAGAGACGAACTCGCTCTGCAGAAGTGTTCCGGCGCTGGCAGGGATCCGTGGCAGCGCGAGAGTACCCGCGGTGATCTTCGGACTACAGTAGTCGCTGAATAGGGCGAACTACTCGGCGACGTTCATCTTGCGCGTACCACTAAAATATTCCGCCGACAGAATTGCATGGAAGTACCTCCGCCGGTCCGTACAAAACTCGCGATGAGTTTTTTGTCAACCTCGATCAGGATCCGCCAGCCTGCTTGGCAAGTTCTGTCTGCGCTTCGGCGAGCTTCTCGTCTTCCGCCGCGATGTTGTTCCAGTAGGCTGCTACGTTCTTGCACATGCGAACCATACCAACTGGTTTCGCAATCTTGAGTTTTTTGTACGTGTCCGCAGTATTGAGATGCAGCTCTGCTTTCTTCTTCGCTGCTGCTGCCTCCTGCTGATAGTACGCTGCCAGAGCTTGATGATCGGCGGCGGTCTTGGCACTCTCGGTCATCTGCGCGAGGTTGTCGTCCGTGATCGCCGTCGATTGGGCAATTGCCCGGTTCACGGGGAACGCAGCACCGAGAAATATCATCCCCGCTGCGAGCATGAAGTGTACACGACTCATATTTCCTCCCTCCTGTCGAACTCGGTCCACCATGCTATGGATGTGCCTCGGTAATCGCAAAGGCAGCTTGGAAGGAGTTGGGGAGCGCACCGAGTCGTCGACCCGCCCCCCGTTCGGCAGAGCGCGACGAAAAGAGAGACTTCCGGCGACAGTCTTTGAGTTGCCGCCGTCGCCAACACACATCGCTCTGTTGCGGCGCCGTCGGCGCGTGATCGTACGCCTTCATTGGCGATGCCCAGGCGAAGACCGGCGCGATTTGGGGATTGGTCGCACTGACTACCCGATCGGGACGACCTAGGCAAATCGCGCTGAGAGAGAAACCGGCACAATCTGCTGAATCGAGGTTAAAGAGTCGTCCTCTGGGTCCTACCGCTCCAAAATCGCACGCACACGAGCGCTTTTCGCGCGATTCTCCGAGATGGCCTCAAACCGGTTGGTGGAGCCGAAGTTGTTTTTACCTTCGAGCCCACGTTGCGAACGTAGTCGTCTCCCGCTGCTTCTCGCCTTCCCGCGCTCGGGCGGCTGGCGCGCGAGGCTGCCGGCATCTCTACCTTGGACCACGCGCCCGACCTACGTCGCCCCCGCAAGCGCGATCGCCGCGACGCGGTATCGCGCGAGGCTGATGCCGCGACTTAAGGGCTGAACCTCCGGGTTTACATCGGTCGATCAGCGCCGGTCATGCGCTGATTTCCAACCGTCACTCATGGGCGTGGGGAGGGTTGCCTTTCAGATGATAGACTACCCCGGTCTTGGTGGCGCCGAGGGTGATCCAATCCTTGGCTGCGTCCTGCAGTTTGAGAAAGAAGGCTTCGACACGCCGCAGCGCCTGATCGTTCAAATCCTCCCGCCGCTTGAACTTGATCTGAAAAGCGAACTCGCCGATAAGAGGGCGATGATCACCGCGCGATCGCCAAAGCGCAACGTTGGGAACTACGTTGACGCCGGCGCCGAAGCCCAGCGTGCCAATGTCTTGCAAAATCTCTTCTACGATGGTGTCCCCGACCAGGTTGACCTTTTCCCCGGGAGCACGTTTTATTGACGAAAGCGCGGGCAGCATGTGAACGATAGTCTCGAGGCTTTCGTGTTCGCCTTCCTCGAGCGCACTCAGTCCGAATTCCACGTTGTGCGAGAACAGGGTCCGCTTTCCGCCGAGGCGGTCTTTGAGCGGCAAGACCTCGGCCTTAAACTTGACCTGGAAGTCACCGCGGATGTTAGGCCGAACGTCCACTTCCGCAGCTTTCTGGATGTCGGGGTGGCGAAATTTGAAGACGATCTCCGGGTCGCCGACCGGAAACCCATCCCTGTATGGAATCCGTCGGCGCAAGATGAAGGCATTGTTGTAGAGGCGGAAGTCCGGGGTATCAAGGAACAACACCTCCCGGATATTTAATGGCTCGTCTGCAAACCCGTCGCTTGAGAAATCAACTCCGGATTCCTCGGCCGGGCGCCGCATGACCTTGGCGAAATCGAAGAAACTCTTGCGCGACGTGAAGTGGTTCGGCCTCAGGATGAGCTTGCACTCAAGGTACTGGACCTCATTGAATGGCAAACCGTCGGCGTACTGCCCCGGCTTGATGTCGGGGACGTGCCGGCCCCTTCCGTATCGTATCGCTTTGCGCTTACGGTCAGACTTCTCAATTTTCTTGGCCATACTCTTAGTGCTTCAATAGCCTCGTCGTTAACACGCATGGGGGGCAACGCGTCTGTTACTTGCAATTGCACGGCTCAGTCCTCACGCCTGGCGGTGGAGCCCGATTAGAGTCGGTGGTCGGCTTTGAGAACACTCGATGTTGCTTGAATCCACAGTTCGGACATTCGTCGTGGACCACATCATCGCCCACTGCTCGCACTACCAGTCTTGCTCCGCATTTCTCACAATCCCAGTCCATCGTCCTTGGTCCTTGCCCGGCGAGGGCCTATCACATTTCCGCCGCGGGTATGTTGGGTTGGGGACCCGCGCTTTCAGCAATGGTTCGCGCGATAGTCACCGATAAATCATCCAATCGGACCCGGTCAGGGCCTTCGGTCCGGATTTCGACCGAGCGTGGCAAACTCGACTGAATCTGCCGTCCTCATCTTGTCCGCCCGAAGCTATAAGGAGAGCGTAACTCGGAGCGCCGCAATTGCAAGCTCTACTAGTATGGAATGTGCGAACCTGAGCTTTGCCTGCCTCTTTTATCTGCAGACAAAAAGGACAGGAAAGTACGGCGTTCAATCTGTTAGCGGTGACCCGCGATTTTTGGCGCGTCTTCGACAAGCATGAGCCATCCGACGAACGGCGTTTGGCTCGTTGCCAAAGATCCTGCGATAGGCTGTCGATATGTCGTGACCGGTCCCGATCGCTTCTTCCGCGCGGTTGTTGATTGCAACAGTTCCCTACTGATCATCCCAAGCGGGGCTAACCATACGCAGAGTGACTCGGCGGTGGAGGAGGCGGTTGGTCGGGTCGAAACTCGTTTGCTGCACTGCCCTTCCGTGACAACTCGTAGCGAACTTTTTATTCCTGCTCCCGCGATTGCGGATAGATGCCTAACGAACGCAATTGGACTAAAGTCCGATTGCGGCGACCAGCGCTTCGGCTCAAAATCGGGCGCACGTAACTCCAAGCACCCGTAGACATACGCCTACACGAATGCTTGAAGCAATGTCGGAGCATCTTCAATGGGATCAAAAATCATTTTTTTGGCGCCGCAACTACACTCTCTTCGTGTTCCGCGCCTTGAGGAACAAACGGCGAGTTGAGAAATGATAACAGTACGCGTTTGCTCTCGCGCCGTGGAGATGGAACTGAGCGAAAGGACTTTACAGGTAGACTATGGACCTGGTCGAGATGAAGCTGGTTTTTGTCTTAGTGGAGATCGAAACCGATCGATCCTGGTCTTGACAAGTTTGCTTACAAAAACAGTTTGATACTCCTAGCTGTGGTCTAAAAGATGTTTTCATTTCGCCAAGCGTTCTCCGCACTGTCAGTCCTGGCGCTTTCGCTGTCGGTGGCTGCTTGCGGTGGAAGCTCTGGATCCGAATCCTCGCAGCCTTCCAGTGGCGAATTCACGTACACCATAAACAGGAACGGGACCGTATCGGCATTCAGAGTCGACTTGGCGACTGGGACCTTGAAGCGCTTGAAAGAGTCTCCATTCGTGACAAGCGGAAAGGATTCGATCGCCGGGACCATTGATTTGTCTAGTATCTTTCTCTTCGTAACAAATCAGGGTAGCGGAGATGTTTCAGTGTTCAAGATATTGTCGAATGGCGCTCTGAAACTGGTGCCCGGCGCACCTTTTTTCTCGGGGTCCGGTGCGCGCTCCGCGGTTGTAACCGCAGATGAAAGATTCCTCTTTGTGGCCAACACATTGGCCGATTCTATTTCGGCGTTCAGCGTCGATATCAACACTGGCGCGCTCGCGCCGTTGGCTGGATCACCGTTCTCGACCGGAGCCGGCAGCGCTCCGTCTTCACTCGCATTGGATCCCATTAGAAACTTTCTATACGTGGCCGACGCCGGCACCAACAACGTGCTTGCTCTCGGTATTGCTGCAGATGGCTCTCTCAGCCGAGTGGCTGGATCGCCATTTCCAAGTGGGATTAATCCCTCGGCTATTGGAATCAACCCAATCGCGACGTTTCTCTACACGGCAAATTTCGGTGGCCAGAGCATCTCCGCCTTTTTGATCGAGGTCGCGAGTGGTGCTCTGACGTCGATCAGCGGATCGCCGTTTCAGGCGGGAAGCGGACCCTCTGCAACAGCCATCGATCCTTCCGGTCTCTTCCTTTACCTGACAAACGCCAACGATCAGACGGTATCCGGATACAACATCGACGCAAAGACGGGCAGTCTTTCGCCTGTGACTGGTTCGCCGTTCGGTGCCGGTTTATCGCCTAGCGGAGCGGTGGTGGACAACGCCGGCAAATTTCTGTGGATCGCCAACCAGGCCAGCGACAACGTTTCCGGCTACCGTATAGATCACTCGAATGGCACTTTATCTCCCCTACCAGGTTCGCCGTTTAGCGTCGAAACGGGGTCGAGCCCTGGTGGAATCGTGAGGGCGTTCTTTTGACCTCTTTCAAGCTACACAATACGTGAGTCGAGCAGATGAATGTGAGACCGGGGAGATTAGCCAAAGGCACTCTGCTTTCGCTGATACACGTCTCAACCGTGCTCTGCAAAAATGTTCGGCTCAGGCGGGAGGCTTACGCTTTCGATCCTTAAATTGCCAGAGCTGACAATGCCCCTCTATATTTAACCGCGTCGATCCACATTGTCGTTAGTCAATAGGTGAACGCGCGATGATCGCGCTCCTGATCTCCCGCTGCCCGGGTTGCGCCTTCGACTCAGATCGCGTTTAAGACTAGAGACAGAGAACCTCGCCATGCGTCAGCCTGATCGACTAAAGAGCGATCTGAGTCCAAGTCGCTAGGAGGTCGCACTCAGATAGTAGTTCGCGATGGAGGATAGCCATTGTACGCAGATGTCATTGAACGAAGCACCCTATTAGGATCCGCGATCCACACGGGACGCTCTGGATCTACCGTCTATTGCGGCCTTCCGGATTCCCGTCCCGCTTATCCTGGTCGCTATAGTTTCAGTTGTAGTGCACGCAAGTAAGTCGCCGGCGCAGCAAATCGAGCGACAACGCTTCGGTCATTGCCCGCCGAAAGAGGGATCGCCACCGCTCCCGTCGTAATAGATGGGCGTGCGCTTTCCCGGGTGCGTTGGAGTCACGTACACCGACCGTCCTCCGATCGTCTAACCGCCGCCTATCGGCGTAGATTTTTGCAGAAGCTGATGACCCAATTCCGCCGAGCGCAGTACTATTTCTGCTTCAGTCGGGTTACGCCGCGGACGTGCCGATGCTTATAGCGCTGGAGTCAGTCAATGGCGTAACAATCCACGCGTGGTATGAAACGTACGGCAGAACCGAGGTTCAGTCGGATGGTCGAACTTGTGCGCGAACAGCAACTCGCTGAGACTTTACAAATAGGGATCGAGCACGCGCGAAAGAACAATGCAACTTCTCTCTACTTACCTTTTCGCCTACCAACGACCCGCAAGCCGAGGCTGAAAAGAAGATGTTGAGAAATCTGCTTGGCTTCAGGCAAAGCCTTCAAAAGTTCCAGGTATACTAGGGCGGATGCTCCGGGAAGGACGACGAAATATCGATGATGACGCGCCATATTGGAGATAATGCTGGACTTGGCATCCAACGTGGGGTGCCCGAGTCGAATGTGACCGACGGCGGTGCCAGTCCGGATCTCACCGAGGGTCAGGGCGGCGCTAGTACTCAAGGCGCGGCGATGAAAATTCTGAGCGGAAAAAACGCTCCCACCGGCGCATCAATCGCAGTACAGCACAACGGCCAGTGGTTTTGGATCGCTGAAACGGACATCCGATCGAAGAGCATTTTTGGGACGGTAATGCTGTTGTTTTCGATCTGCGACATAAAGGTGAAGGCGACTGCCACCATCGTTAACGTGCCCGCGCAAGGATGAGACGCCAGATACGTTTGCGGACCTAGCTTTTCGCTGTCCTTTCATGAAACCGGGGCAAGATCAGACGCGGATTTGTATGTGGTAAAAGAATCGTTTCAACAGATGAACAGAACCGCTTTCAAAATGAAATTCCAGCTGAGGGATCAGATCATGATTAATCGTGTCATCTATCGACACTTTCTAGCCTTGGCATTGTCGCTTTGTCTAACAGGCTGTGCCAGCACGCAGAGTTCGCAGCCGCCCAGTTCTTCGACAGGGACTGCGACGCCCCCAAGTGCGGTGCCCATTGCCGTAATAGCCGCGGGGACAGTCGTAACTGTGCATGGCAAGATTGTCGCCGTCGATCCCGCTACCAAGCAGGTCACACTGGAAGGAACCAGCGGCAAGAAAGTCGCCTTGACCGTAAATAATCCGTACAATCTACAGTCGATTAAAGCCGGCGATCGTTACGTTGCGCAATTCACTGAATCAATCTACGTCATTGGCAGAGAACCGAGCGACAAACCGCCCGTCGCCAGCGTGGCGGCCGGGCTTTGGAGCGCACAGCCGGGCCAGACTCCGGGAGCGGTCGCAGCGCAGCAGGCGCACCTCGTTGTGATTGTATCCGCAATCGACCAAGCCGATCGGCGCGTTACACTCAAGGCACCGGATGGTTCGACAGAGAACATCGACGTAACAAACCCGGACGCGCTCCAAGGGATACAGGTCGGCGACCGAATCGCGATTACCGTTACCCAGGCTGTCGCAATCACTTTGGAGCCGGAAGCTAGTGGCGCGCAGAACGGCGGTCGCACCACCGTGCTCGGCATAACCGAGTGCGGTGATCGCTCCCACCAGGTCGCCGCACACGGCTTCCGCGCCGTGGTGCCTGTCAGCGTCAGTTCTTGATCCTCAGCTACCAAGCTGCTGACTATGTCCAAGATGTCCAGATCGACCCCTGGCCAGATGAGAGCGGCCCCGCCAGAGGCTTGACGTCGCGCCGTCACACTGGGATGCTCTGCGCGATCATCGTCTGCTTCGCCGTGCGGCCACTTTGATGATGGCCTTCACTGAAGCGCAACGCGCTGTCTACTATCCGGAGGATCGAAGGCTCCGAATTTGGATTCGCCCATCGGTCCTGCTGCTGTTGATCGTGCTTGCGTTGGTACCCCTGATCCTTGCTTGGTTACAGGTAGCGTTCCAAGGACTGCCTTATATCGCGCCAAATCCCGCGTCCACCGCGGGCGCTGCGAGCGGCCCACACGGATTTCCGGTTTGGATTCGTTGGTGCCACTTCTTCAATCTGTTCTTCATCTTTATGCTTATCCGTAGCGGACTCTCGATCCTGATGGACCACCCGCGTCTTTACTTTAATGATGGCTGCACACCTGGAACCGAATGGATACGTTTCACCCCCGTAAAGGTGCCTAAAGATCGCGTTTGGACTGCGAAGGACGACAACCGCTACATCTCCCCGTTACTTGCGCTGCCTGGCTACCGCCACACGGTTGGAATCGCTCGATGCTGGCATTTCATCAACGTCTATGGATTCGTTCTCACGGGCTTATTTTTCGTGTGCGGACTGCTTACTAGCGATCAGTGGCAGCGATTAGTGCCAACTTCATGGGCGGTGTTCGTGGAAGCCTGGAACACCTTTGTACACTACGCGACTCTTCATCTGCCGCCTGAGCCTGACGGCTTCTACGGATACAACGCGCTGCAGCAGCTCGCCTACTTCGCGACGATTTTCATCATGGCGCCAATTTCGATCTTAACGGGCTTGGCTATGTCTCCGGCCCTGGTAAACCGCTTTCCAGCGTACACGCGATTATTCGGTGGTAGGCAGGGCGCGCGATCAATCCATTTTTTTATGTTTGTTGGGTTCATCGGCTTCATCATCGTGCATGTCAGTCTCGTGGTCCTGACCGGATTTGCCCGCAATATGAACCACATCGTTCTTGGTACGGATGATACACGTCCTGCCGGCGTCGTCCTGGGCTTCATTGGAATCGCTGTGGTGGTGGTGGCGTGGATCGCGGCTCATTACATATCCTGGTATTTCCCGCGTGCTCTGCAACATGCGGAAAAGTGGCTCACCCAACCAACTAAGATGGTCACACTTGATCGACTAATCCCCCAGGAGCGTTACACCGTAAAACAGATATCTCCGTATTTCTGGGCCAACGGCAAGATGCCCGACCGGCAGGCTTGGAGACGGCTCGCGGCCGAAGGCTTCAAGGATTACAAACTAATAGTCGGTGGATTAGTCGAAAATCCGGTAGAACTGTCGCTGGCGGATTTGCGTGTTCTGGGCAATCAAGAAACGATTACGATGCATCATTGCATTCAAGGCTGGAGCGGCATCGCACAATGGCGGGGCGTTCCGATGCGAAGAGTGATCGAACTTGTTAAGCCCAAACCAGGTGCAAACACCGTTGCATTCTACTCGTTCGGTCCGGCGCTCTTCGGTGGCCCATACTACGAAACCCAAGACCTCTACAACGCGATGAAACCAGAGTGTCTGCTAGCTTTTGAAATGAACGGTCAGCCCTTATCTCATCTCTATGGCGCACCGCTGCGCCTAAGGGTCGAGAACCAGCTTGGGTACAAGATGATCAAGTGGATCGAGCGCATCGAGTTCGTCGGGTCCGAGAAATTGATCGGCGAGGGCGAGGGCGGCTCCAATGAGGACGAAGAGTACTTCGATCTGCTCCCGAACATCTGATTCTGGGCTCCTAAAGCGAATTCAAAGGCGAACAGCGGCAGTGCAGCCAAATACCCAGACCCCTGCCAAGGGAGTTGGAAACCGAACGCGCGTCGAACGCGACCTGTTCCTAATCCGAACCTCATCTAGCTGAGGGTGGTCGTTACCGAAAGACTAAACCCGAACGTTTCGAACGCATCTATAGTTGGATAAGATCGCGCCGCTTTCCCACGCCGCAAAACGGTCGGCACTATGGTGTCCGTCCTGATCCTGGGCGGCTTACACCATCAATACGTCGGTTAGTCTTTCGGCAACGACAACCCGCAGAAAAGCAGCAATCTGAGAGACCGCGACGCCGCTAGCTAGCTTTTGGTTATCCGGTTGTTTCAGCAGACCCCAATAGGTTGGGTTCGGGTTGGGTAAGATCCGTGGCACCCCGTATCTGTTTGTAGTGTGTAGGTTTGCGCCCGGTTCCGAGGCCTAGCAGTGTCTGGAAAGCGGCCATGGGCAGTCGGCGCCTATTATGGCGAAAGACGAATTCATCGAGATAAACCTGGAGCTGCTCGCGGCTCACGCCATGATGAGTTCCGATGAGCCATTGCTGTAGATTGCCAATCGCGCGGTCCGCCAACGGCACCACCGATTTCGCGCCCTTGCGCAGGTCAATTCGCAGAGGTTGGCTGCGAGCCACGTGTGTGAAACCGGCTTCTTGCAAGCCGGTGAAGCTCTTCAGGCCGTCGGTGTATAGCGTCGAACCCGGCTCTACGTTTCGTTTCAAGAAGGCGATAAGGGTGGTGCTCTTGAAATCGGGGATGACCGCCATGCGGGCGCGACCGGTGGCGCGGCCGCGTTTCTCGACGGCCACCAGGACCAGCGCCGCCTTGCGACCCTTGAGTTGTCGGCTTCCGCGTAGGCCAGGCTGACTTCCCCCAACCCACGTTTCATCGACTTCAACTTCGCCCCGCAGCGGTTCCCGGGCCAAATTGACCATGGCGCGTCGGAACTTGTGCAGCATCATCCAAGCCGTTTCGTATCGTCGCAGAGCAAGTTGGCGCTGCAAAAGCAGCGCGGAGAGACCGCGCTTGTCGGTGGTCATCAGATAAGCTGCCCAGAACCAGACCGTCAGCCGTGTTTTCGTATTGTGCAGTATGGTTCCAGCCGTCAGCGAAACCTGGCGTCGGCAGCCGCAGCATTGCCACCGTCTAAGCATCGCCATTTCATAGGCGTGCCGGTTTCCGCAGCGGGGACACACGAAGCCATCCGGCCATCGGCAGGCGGCCAAGTACTGCTGGCAAGCCTCTTCGGTGGCGAACTTCGACTGGAATTCCCGCAGGGTTTTCGGAA
>Ga0126373_10003209_pt1 | contig 12201 bp, 9 predicted proteins | sample PanSoiMetPlot_11_FD_92545 | JGI IMG/M metagenome (GOLD analysis project Ga0126373, IMG submission 92545) | Tropical forest soil microbial communities from Panama - MetaG Plot_11 | ecosystem: Environmental > Terrestrial > Soil > Tropical forest > Bulk soil | place: Panama | collected 2016-02-17
CGAGCTGCTGAAGCAGGCGGCCGAGACGGCTGCCGCCATTGCTGATCCTGTTCGCAAAGCAGAGGCGTTGCAGGTGGTGGCCCAAGCGACAGCGCAAGCGGGAGACGCGAACAGGGCTGCCGAGCTGCTGAAGCGGGCGGCCGAGACGGCTGCCGCCATTGCTGATCCTGTTCGCAAAGCAGAGGCGTTGGGGAGGGTGGCCCAAGCGACAGCGCAGGCGGGAGACGCGAACAGGGCTGCCGAACTGCTGAAGCAGGCGGCCGAGACGGCTGCCGCCATTGCTAATCCTGCTGACAAGGCTTGGGCGTTGGGGACGGTGGCCCAAGCGACAGCGCAAGCGGGAAGCGAAACCAAGAATCCCGAGCTGCTGAAGCAGGCGGCCGAGACAGCTGCCGCCATTGCTAATCCTGTTCGCAAAGCAGAGGCGTTGGGGAGGGTGGCCCGAGTGACAGCGCAAGCGGGGGACGCGAACAGGGCTGCCGAGCTGCTCAAGCAGGCGGCCGAGACGGCTGCCGCCATTGCTGATCCTGTTCGCAAAGCAGAGGCGTTGCAGGCGGTGGCCCGAGTGACAGCGCAAGCGGGAGACGCGAACAGGGCTGCCGAGCTGCTGAAGCAGGCGGCCGAGACAGCTGCCGCCATTGCTAATCCTGCTGACAAGGCTTGGGCGTTGGGGACGGTGGCCCAAGCGACAGCGCAAGCGGGAAACGAAACCAAGAATCCCGAGCTGCTGAAGCGGGCGGCCGAGACGGCTGCCGCCATTGCTGATCCTGCTAACAAGGCTTGGGCGTTGGGGACGGTGGCCCAAGCGACAGCGCAAGCGGGAAACGAAACCAAGAATCCCGAGCTGCTGAAGCAGGCGGCCGAGACGGCTGCCGCCATTGCTGATCCTGCTAACAAGGCTTGGGCGTTGGGGAGGGTGGCCCAAGCGACAGCGCAAGCGGGGGACGCGAACAGGGCTGCCGAGCTGCTCAAGCAGGCGGCCGAGACGGCTGCCGCCATTGCTGATCCTGTTCGCAAAGCAGAGGCGTTGCAGGCGGTGGCCCAGACTGCAGCGAAGCTAGGACACTGGCGGCAGGCGCTCGACTATGCCAGGCGGAATTCTTATGACGAGGGGAAAGCTAACGCTGTCATTGCCATCTTACAAGTTTGGTACGGTGTGGACGAGAAGAAAGACTGAGAATATGTGCGTATCGGATTGAAACGAGACAACTGCGGTATTGAACGGAAGAACCTGAGCATCGAGACATGGGGAAACGATACTTCCCTGAGCTCCTACTCAGACCGCCAACACGTCATCTTGGTCGGTATCCTTCACCGAGACCTGTCTGAACTCCAAGCCCACTAGAGGCTGTCCACCCGGCGCAGTTTCCCCCCTCTAGGGTGCCGTTCCAGCCAAACGCCCGCCATTGATCAAAGCAGGCGCCCTGCCATTCAGGAGCCGCTGAAGGCGAGTCGGTACGTTGGTCCGATAGTAGTACAGGCCTCGTTTAGGCTGAAGGAAATTGTTAGACATAGAACCTCCAAAGTTGGTAGCTCCTGCTACCACCCTGGAGGCTCTGTCGCTGAAACGCCGCTGTTCATGCGGCCTTCGTGAGTTGTCTGGGGTGAGTGACGGGCTTCGAACTATGCCCGATCCCACGCACCATCAAGCAGATCAACGACTTAGCTCTGCAGATCGCGGCAAAAAATCTGCGAATCCGCAACCAGACGCAACCAAGATTCTGGATCCCACGAGAGCTCGCCGCAGGACGACGTACCCGAGAAAGAGGATGCGTTATGAGCCACGGGCCCGCTCTCGCGTTTCTCTGCCATCCCGTCACGCAGGGAACTAAGATCGCCTGTGCAGCGGGGAATAGGTCTTGAGAATCAGTGATCTCCTCTCTGGAGTCAGATTTGTCTTTTCTGATGGCATCTGAAGACGCAGTGTCGCAGTAGAGGACCGAGACGGTCAAAAGAACCGGGAGGCAAGAATGATGAACACCGCCCGATTGACAGGCAATCTCGCGAGGGTGCGTCGATACCGCGCCCTTCACCGACGGTTTGACTATTCCCCCAGCCCGGATGTGCTCACGATCATCCAACATCATCTGAAAATTGGAACGGATCGATGACTGGTTGGGGTCATCGACAACCTTATCCGATATGGGCATCGGGCCATTACCGGAAAGGGGGGTAGGTGATGGGACGAAGACGAGGCTTTCTCCCTCCGAGACATTGTGAGCAATGTGGGAAGGAACCGGATTTGGGCCAGACATTGTGGCCGGGGGAGAAATGGCGCTGCGTGGCCTGCCTCGAAGACCATCTTCCGGGGAAGGATGCGGTCTCGAAGTCCATGAACAAGATGATCGAATACGCAGACAAGATGCAAGAGGTATTCGATCTTGAGGCCAAGGGTTCGAACGCGGATGGACATCGCAATCGGGCTGGATGGGCGAGGATGATGGCGGCCGAAATCAGAAGGCAGGGAACGGCCCGCGCCAAGACCGTGACCCAAGCCAATGGTGAAGTGCTTCCACCGCCGGACGAAACACGCCTGTACGATACCTTGGCTGTTCCCGATCTCGCGGCAGTCGAAGCCTCGCTCGAGCGAAGTCGGCTGCTCCTTCATTATTTCGGAGCGGATGTCGCCGCCATGGCCATTGATGCTGCGAGCTCGATCAAAGCAGAGAACAACCTCGAGAAAATGCTCGCGCACCAGCAGGCGGTACTGCATAAGCAGGCCATGGAACTGATGGCGCGGGCCATAGGTGAACATGATGCAGCGGCCCAAGCAAAACGCGTGAATGCTGCAGTTCGCTGCATGACCGCCTACCAACAAGGACTGCTGACCCTACGGAAACTGCGACAGGGTGGACATCAAAGGATCTCAGTGCAATACGTCAACGTGAGCGAAGGCAGTCAGGCGGTTGTTGGGAATGTTGTGAAAGCAAAAGACTGAATACGGTTCACAGGCCTCGACGGATCGAAAGAGGGGCGAGATTTGAAAACGCCGAAGACCTAGAGACTATCGGTCGCAATCTGCGCTTATCGGTTTCTACACAATCACTTACAGAGACATCAGCGGACAATGAAACATGGGAGAAAAATAAGAGAGGAGGATCCAGGTGGAGGAGAATCGAGCCAGCGGAGGCGACATTACTGTGAACGAGTGGCAGGATTTCCTCAAAACCATTCAGGCTTACTATCGCCGCGCGGATTTACTAAAACAGGAACTCGATGCAATGACTGATCAGGCTTTGGAGAGTCCTCTCGGGCAGGCCTTGCAAAAAGAATTTGCGAAGGCGCTCGCTGAGGCGCTCAGTCGAGAAGCCTTCATGGAACATCGTCGCCGAGAAGGAGAACCTGCGCCGAATATAACAAGACACCAAGGAAATGCTTAGGCTACGTTATCCCTGGAACGGTGATTTTGGACTCCCTAAACAGTGATTGCAGGTCACGATTCGACGGTGTTGAAGACGTGCAAGGTCAAAGTTGCGGATTCAGAGGATAGCGAAACACCGATTAAACCCGATCGAGCCCGAGAGTTCTGCCACCGTTTGGCCCCAGTTACCCACTGATCATATGGTGAGCCAGGCTATCCTCAAATCAGCCGAGTGACCGGCTCCCGCAGTGAGGCACCCGCTGCTCCCAAGGAGATCGCATCTCACCGTATTGCACTTGCTGGCATTCGCCGCACCAACTTGCTCAATGAGGTCCTCAACTAAGCTGGCGCGCGGGGGAGGCTGTGCCAGAGTGCAACAATGTCATCACGGATGTTGAATGGTCACCGTGCCGTCCGTGCCCGTCTGAGAAGTCGCATCAATCACGCTATTGATTGAATTCAAGTTGTGAGTCGTAATGCCGATGGTCCCCCCGTTGCCTTCAGTCGCGGTGCTCAGCACCTGACTGTTGTTGAACGTCACCTTATTGGCATCAACGGAAGATGGGAACTTATTTCTTTCTCGATTCAAAAAACAACTTCTCAACCTGGGAGCCAGCCGTCACCAGCTCGATGACGGGAATGTGCTGAGCGTTTAAGACCATGCGATCGGGCGGCGGCGCGATCGATGTCGTCTGGCCAACCCTAACAGAGAGGTCGGAACCGTTTAAGGAGGGCCGGTCACCATGCTGGGAGTAAGCCCAACCGAAACATCGCTAGCTTGCGGTCTCAGTAGACAGGCACAAATACGTTCACATGTTACCAAGCAATTCTAAAATGAGAGGAGTCTTGTATATGAAAGGTATCGCGACGTTTCATCGGGCGACAAAGGCGTGATTATTTCCTCGCCCGCTTTATTATACGCGTGGGATACTCGATGAACAAAAGGAAAGGAGTGATTAAAGCCTATTGAGCCATATACATATCTTGCAATCTCGTAATCGTAATCACCAAGTCCTTTCATGTATCGAGTGGCATCTCTCATCTGCGGAAAAATAACTTTTGTCGGATCGTCTCCACGCACAGAGTCACACCATGCGCACAAATCATCCAATTGAGTGTCTAGCCAGCCATATTGGTAAGAAGCCTGAGTCTTTGTGGAATCTTCATTCGGTTCGATGGTATGGAACATGAGCTGTACAAAATACCCGTTCTCGATAGAATCTTTGATTATGGCCTTTACATAGTCAACAGACATTATATTTTCGATGACTATAGATTGACAGTGCATATAGTCGGATGGCGGGTATGCCATGGGAGCATTTGTGGGGTAATTGCTACTACAGCTTGTATGATATTCAGGAATAACACCCTCAGCCAAATCATTCCATTCTTGCCAGGGCGTCACAACCGATTCAACTTTTCCATTACGGGTCCCGCCCCAGCTATTGATATCCTCGATGGCCTCTTGTAGTAATTCACGCAAAACATTTTCGGGCATAGGTCCACCGAGATCATTGTCGTACGGATTCGATGGATCGTAATGATTCAAATCATAATGTCGAGAGAAGTGGCTCGCGACTTCCATACCGCACAAGATAAGCATCTTTGCACAGAATACATGGTTTGCGTTTGAGAACTGGCGTTTAATTTTTGCCGCATTATCAACATCGATCATATCACGTGTGTTTATGAAGAACGTTGCTCCAATGCGATATTTCTGATAGATGGGCAAGGCATACGAGGCCCATATGTCTGATGCGGCATCATCATGCCGAAACACGATGATAGCTTGTGTGTCTACATACGTCCCATAATATGGTGGCGTCACTAGCATAATGCGTCCTCAAATAAGTGCTACCAGCATTCCGCTTCTTAGAGAACTTGCTCAGTCACGCCATCAACTTGCAGGCCCTTAGCCCGCCCCCGCAAGACCAATTTTGAAACGACAAAATTAGATGTTTTTCTGAGACACTTGTCAACGGACGGTTACACCATCCGTCGGGAGGTGTCAAGAATGACCAGCCCCCCGTGGTTGTACCAGGATGTATGTCATTCACGCACACTGCGGCACGATGGTCTTCGGTGCCGGCGGCCACAAACCCAAGGCGCGATGGAGCCAGACACTGGAACGGCAAGTGACATGTCGCGCAGCGTTTGTCCGTCTAACCGCCTCGCACTGCCTCCGCAAGCTACGACCAAACAGACGGCAGTGCATCATGGTGCAATACGTCAACGTGAGCGGGGGGAGTCAGGCGGTGATCGGGAATATCGAGCGGGAGAGGAAATGAGGAAAGGAGACGGCCTCAGGTGGTCTGCTTCCCGTTCACTTGAAGGACCTGCCTCTCGATCTTCCACATCAGCGTCTGGAAGTCCTGCCATCGGGTCGGCACATCTCGCTCATCGAGCGTGTAGAGCGGCCACACTTGCTGGGGGCTGAGTCGCTCAAAGTGTTTGGTTGGCACCTCGACGGAGGCGAGAGCCTGCCCGCCCTCGCACGCAGTAAACTCGGTTGTGTAGAGGCAGTTGTCGTGGTTGTTGGAGAAATCATCCGTGGATGAAGAACTCTTCCCTCTGCAGTGAATGAGACCATTGCCATATTGCCATCTCCCAGACGCCTCAAACCAGGTATAGCCGGGCCAACAAGCGATGTACCGAAAGGCACCAGTGGGAAAGAGCCACAGCACTTCATAGCGTGCCTCTGACAGGCCAATAGAGGGGACTTCCATTCTGATCCAGTACAGGCCTGCGGGGAATCTGCCCATCATTATTTACTCTGCGTGAGCTTATGATGCCGGGGTTCTGTTACCGCCCCTCAATTCGCCAGCCACGTCCATAGGGATTCCTTGGACTACCAGGATCTAACGGATTTCCTGCCCCGAGCGGGTTATTCAGGGAATCCGGTGAGAGCGGGCTTCCATAGCGTCCGAGTGGGTTACTGATCGACTCTGGATCAAGAGGGTTCGTGCTGAGCTTGCCCCGATACTGCCCTTCTTGATCGTAAAGACGTGGAGCCTCAGTTGCGAGCGGATTGGTGGCGGAGTACGGACTGATGGGACTGCCATAGGGGCCGATGGGGTTCCGGGGGCTCGTGGGACTTAGCTTGCCATAGGGTCCGATGTCGTTGAAGATCGAATTAGGATTCAATTCGTTGGTACTGAGGTCACCTAGATATTCTGCACTCGCCACCAGGGGAAGGACCAGCAAGGAAAGAACAAGAATTAACCACATCAGTCACCTGCGTAGCCTCATCTTACCGTATATCGGCGCTTCAATGCTCACTATCCAGTTGATCCCAATCGTCCTCTACCGCTTCTTCGTGCCAGTCCAATGCTAGTCCTTCGTCTTCATCGTCTACCTTAAGTGCTTGATCTTCATCGCAAAGCGATTTAATAAAGCCAGAGATCCAATCCTCAATCTCTGTAAACATACAGTTGTCACGGAAGCCGCCAACCTCTACGAGAAAGGAAAAACTTGTGTGACTATCACTTCCGACACCAGGAGTATATTCGGCTCCACCGCTTGAAAGTTCAAAAGATGATTCAGAAAGCTCTACCGATTGGTAGAAGAGATTTTCGCCAGTTCTGCTTCCTATCGTCACGCTGATGTTTATACCTGGCGTTGGAAGGGGCAACCGCTGAAGACCATGCAATAGCTTGCCAAGGCCACAAATTTGCTGCGGTGTGACCGACTTACGCTTCAGCGCCCTACGGACACCTGCAATCAATTCTTGGATATGATGACGATCTTCTCGAAGAAACCCGAATCGCTCTACAGCAAGGCCCTTGCCCTCATCGGCATCGTCAGACTCATCATTGTCATCATGGGGTTCAACGGTTTTGCCAGAGTGCGACAATGTCATCACGGATGTTGAATGGTCACCGTACCGTCCGTGCCCGTCTGAGAAGTCGCATCAATCACGCTATTTATTGAATTCAATTTGTGAGTCGTAATGCCGATGGTCCCCCCGTGTCCTTCTGTGGCGGTGCTCAGCACCTGACTGTTGTTGAACGTCACCTTATTGGCATCAACCGTGATGGTGCCCCCGACCGACTGTGGGCCACCCGTGACCGAGGTTGTGAGCTGACTGTCCGTCAGCGCGACCGTCTTGGCTCCAATATGGATCGTGCCGCCGTTCCCGGTAAACGATTGAGCCGAGATCGTACTCTGTTGACTGGTGAACTGGGCTCCGCCATTGATAAGAACGGTGCCGCCAGTTGTTCCACCCGACACGTCGAGCCCGCTCCCCCTTATCGATATGACGGGCGCAGCCATGGTAATGGGGCCGCCAGTAAGTTGTGCTCTCGTAGTAATGAACGAACCAGTTAGGTCGATTTGCGTCCCTGCTTTCAAGTTAACCGGACCGCCAAACGTGAAGGGACTTAAACTGCGGGTATCGAGCCCGCTGTTTCGAATGTCGAGCCCGCCTCTGCTCACAAGCGTAATCGCCCCGCCGTTACCGTCTAACGCTAGAGCCGATAGGTTGCTCTGATTCAGCGCGATGTTATCGGCGCGTATTACGATTGGTCCTCCATCGGTACCGACGATTCCACCGGCGAAGGTACCTACCGTGGTGTTGGTGAGGGAAACCGACTGTGCAGAGGCGCCGGATCCCTCAAGCCCTTGAATCGTCACGGCGCCACTACTCAGCGCCCCTCCAGTGGTCGTTGAAATTGTGGAATCTGTCGCCGAGAAGGTGTTGACATTGAATGTAATATTCCCGGGCGTACCGAGTGATCCAATCTGTGTGCTGGTATCGATCGTACTATGGTTGGACAGAGCGACCTGGTCCGCCGTCACCTCAATGTTACCGTTGATCTGATTGCCACTAGCAAATCCGGCTGGGCGGTCGGTAATAGCGGAGTCATCCATGACGAACTGTCCACCACGAATCGACACGCTTCCTGCCGCCTGCCCGGTACCCGCGATGCCGCTGGCATCAATTGTGCTGCCGTTAGAGACAGTGATGGCACCTAAACTCTTGAAGCCGGTGGCGACAAACCCTGCACCGTTGGTGACTTCTCCCCCAACGTGCGGATGCGACGGCTTGCCCACGCTGACGAGATTGATTTGCCCACTCGGGGCCGTGAGCGTGCCACCCTGCACCGTGATATTTCCTCCGACCAGTGAGATGCCGGTTCCCTCCGCAACTGTGAGTTGGCTGCCCTGCACCGTGATCGTACCAGGATTCGAGCCCAAGAAGCCAAAGGCGGCCACAGGCGCTATGCTGAGCACGGCGTCGGCATGGGCGTGGGGAACGGCATTGAATCGTGCTCCATCCGCCAGACGCAGATAGTCCGCACTGGTGAAGCTCACCATCCCGCCCACGTTGATGGTGGCAGTGGGGCCAAAGAGAAAGCCGTTGGGATTCATCAAGAACAGATTGGCGGTTGGGAACCCGCCTGGCCCGTTGGTCTGAATCATGCCGAAGATACTCGACGGATTGCCCCCGTTGATGCGGCCCAGGATGTTGGCGGTCGGTAGGTTTGGCAGCAGCACTGTCCCGTTCAGATCAACCGATCCGGCATTGAGGAAGTTCGCAATGTTGTTGGTCGGGACGTTGAAGTTGCCGAAACTGTGGAACAGATTTAGTCCCCCTCCCGGTCTCGTACCGCCCGTGATGTCGTATTGGATCTTTCCAGGCGGGGGCGTCGCAGACAGGGTGACCTGCGTGTTGAGCCCTGAGGGCGTGATGGGCGAGGCCGCTGGGGCCAGGGAAACCGAGCAAGGGAGGGCCTGAAGGATCAAAATGAGCCCAACAAAGCCGGTCTTACCGCTCAGTCTGTTTTTCATGCTGCCCTCCTGTGAGTGAGATGAAGATGAGGAGCAATTACAGAAATGATCGGCCGTTATGCGCCTGATGCGCCTGGAATCACAGCCCATGAATCGGCCGAAGGCTAGGCGCAATTAGTGGATTAAACAATTCCCTCTTTGGTATCAGAGGGTCTTTCCCTAGGACCGGGCGAGTGCCGCCTGCGGGAAAATCGTTGAAGGACGGCACGATAGAAATGCACGTATTTCCCAAAGGGATGCGACCAGGGCCGTTGATGGAGACGTGTCGCCGGTACGGAGGACAGAAAGGCTTACGCAAGAATGTTTGGGTCCGTCATGGTGCCGCGGGGTCTTATACGCTGACCTTCCCTCTTTAAACCAGGCCAGTGATGGAGTGAGGCTCGCTTGCCGTAGGCCTGGCCTTTTTCAGGGCAGTCGATGCCGTTGAGACGGATGCGTACAGCGCGGCTGTGGTGCAAGACTTCGATGGTGTCGCCGTCGAGGACCGAGACGACGGGGCCGGAGAAGTCTCTCGCAAAGGATACCGCTGGAATGGAAAGGATGAGTGCTATAACCAAACCGATGGTCTTATAAGTCTGGAGAAAACGCACCTTCAAGCAGGTATTTCCTGGTTTCTCTGCGCGACAGATCAGGATGTACAGCCTGACTCATCCACGGCAAAGCTCTGGGTCAAGAAACCGGGCGGGGCGATCCGCCGCAAAGACAGAATGGGCATCTCTTCCGTTGGTTCACTCAGGCTCGTCTGTGTCTCTGGTTCACTCGCCGCGCTGCCCACTAATTCAGGGATGACTAATGCCAAGGGGCTATTAAGCCAGCTGCCCGGTTCAGCAGGCAGACTGTCTCGTCCCGCCACGGTGAAGCTGCTGAAGTTCCCTTGGGCGAGCTTCGCGCAGTGCAGATTGAGCAACGACGTCGCGATCAGCGGCTGCTGCGAGAGCGAAATGATCCTACTGGCTGGCGCGATGGGCGATTGAACGGTGATCGTGCCGTTCTGACCGAATTGCGAGGACGCCGAGATCACACTGGTGGCGTCGGGCTCAAGGAGATTGGTCGTGATGAAGATGTTCCCGCCCGGCCCAAAGACGGCATTCGCCAGGATCTGACTGTTCTGCAAAAGGACGAACTGCGGATCGATGGTTACGCTCCCGCCGCCGCCCGTGCCATCGAGCACCGAGGCATTGATCGTGCTGTTCGTGAGCTGCACCGTGCCGGTCGGGTTCGTGGTGATTGTGATCCTCCCGCCGCTCGACTGATTAGCCTCCGTGGTGACGGAGCTATTCATCATCGTGAATTGGTTGCCCGCATTCACCGTGATGTTCCCGGCATCGCCCCTGCCAGAGCTCGTGGCCGAAATAGAAGCTCCATTGGTGAGCTGAATCGCGGATCCACGAAGATTGATGTTGCCTCCCGCACCAGTACCGACGGTGGTCGTGAAGAGGCCGCTTCCCTGATCGGTAATGGTCACTGGCCCAGTCGCGTTCACCGTGACCGTCCCGCCAGCGCCATTCCCGGACAGAAAGCCTCCTCCAAGTCCAACATTTAACCCGCTGCTACTGGAGATCGATGCCCCGCTGCTCACATTCATACTGCCCGCATTGACGGTAATGGCACCAGCCGGGCCGTCACCACCAGTCGCAGTCGTGATGAGCCCGCCGTCGAACATCGTCAGTCGTGGGGTGTTAACAGTAATAGCACCAGCCCTGCCTGTCCCGAATGTGGTGGCCGCAATCGCGCTCAGGGCATTCACGACTGTCACCGGTCCAACGCTCAACGATTGCCCGCTATGTCCGGAAATAGACAGCTGCTCGGACGCGGTCACCGATATAATGCCGCCTCGCCCTGAAGTTATAGTCACGGTGTCAATCGTGGCTCCCCCGGTCAAGCTGATCGTCCCCGCCTGGATGTTCACGTCACCGGCTCCGCCGGGACCAAACGCACTGGATGCGATACTAGCGCCGTTCATGGTGAGGGTTGGGCTAGAGACGAAGACCGGGCCAGCTGGTCCCAAGCCAAAGCTGGCATTGGAAATGTTGCTTTCAACGTTTTGCTGAACCACCGGGCCGAGCTGGAAGGTCCCAGGAAGGAACCCTGACATGGTGATTGAGTCTGATGCCCTGAGTTGTAGGCTCCCCGTGGCGCCCGCCCCGAACGCATTGCTGCTAATCAGTCCCCCGTCTTTGAGCGTCAACTGCCCAAGGAGCAAGGACAGGTCTCCGGCAGCACCTGCACCGAATGCATGAGAGCCAATGAGACCGGGCTGGAGGGTCAGGCTCGGCGTCTGGATCACGATACGGCTGCCGGTATTGGCTGAAAAGTTTTCACTGTAGATGCCTGACGGGATATTCGTGAACGTCGGTAACCCGGGAACCGAGGGGAGAAGATTGGTTGTGCCCGGACGTTGGCCGGTGACGACGATCGAATCCGTCGCTGTGATCGCGATCGTGCCACCTCCCGGTTGTCCAGGAATCACAGGATTGGGAACGAGCAGACTATCGATGAGGGCGCCATCGGTCATGGACAGGCTGCTGGAAGTGATCTGAATATTTCCGACCGTTCCCGGCCCCAGACTCTCGGTTTGGATCTGCCCTCCTTTGATCTGGACACTTCCGGCCGTACTAGAGATCGGTCCTCCATCGAGCGCCGCGGTGATCGAGATGGTCCCCCCTGCCCCATCGCCTGTGGTCAGACTCTGGATGGAGGCCCCGTCCATCTGGATGTTCAAGGCGGTGAGCTGCATATCAGCGCCGGGGTCCGGGCCCGCGTTCAATGAGACAATCGAGCTGCCTGGGCTGAGCGAGATCGTTTCTGGAGGGCCGGGGCTGCTAGCCGTGCTCAGCACCGCGTCGTTGACCGAGATCACGAATTGCCCGCCTCGGATGGAGACGGTGTTCGCGCCGCTGACGTTGATGTTTGAACCCGGCGCCAGGTTGACAGAGCCAAAGGACGTAAAGGAGGGACCATTGACGTTCGGCAGCGGCTGGAGCGTCGCGGCGTCGAATTCTCCGGGGGATGCCGCACTCGCCAGCTGAATCTTGCCGTTCGGGGCGACG
>Ga0126373_10003210_pt1 | contig 12200 bp, 11 predicted proteins | sample PanSoiMetPlot_11_FD_92545 | JGI IMG/M metagenome (GOLD analysis project Ga0126373, IMG submission 92545) | Tropical forest soil microbial communities from Panama - MetaG Plot_11 | ecosystem: Environmental > Terrestrial > Soil > Tropical forest > Bulk soil | place: Panama | collected 2016-02-17
AGGCAACGTCCGCGCCCACACCACTAATGGAAACGTGCACGTCGAACTTGCGCATCCGCCCGACAAGGCCGGAGCCACTGTGGAAACCACCAATGGCTCACTGGTGCTTGCCGTGCCTTCCAATCTGGAAGCGGATGTCGAGGCGCGTTGCCTCAACGGCAACTTCTACTCCGAGCTTCCTATGACCATGGAGAGCACGGACCGTCCCCGTGAAATGCGCGGCAAGCTGGGCCGGGGCGGAGTCCCGATTCACCTCCGCACGGTGAACGGGGGCATCCGCTTGATTGTTTTGCGCTCGAGCGTCTGACGATTTCCCCGCTGTTGCGTCTAAATGCTGAGGAGGGTGGGACGAAAATGAACAAGCGCAATCTTTTAGTTACAGGAGGGGTCGTGGCACTCAGCCTCGCGTTGGTCGCTCTGCCCGCGCCCCCTGCCAGTTCACAAACGCCGTGTCCGGATGAATCCGTCACGGCCCGGCTGGCCGAGCGGTTGGCACAGTTGCAAGCAAAGCTTCGAGGAAGCCAGGATGAAGTCACCGCAAGGCTCGCGGAGGCGCACGCTGGGTTGGCGTCGTCGCAAATGGCTCTCGCTCAACATCGCCAGACCCTCGAGCAACTCGAAGCGTTTCCTGTTTTGGCCGACGACGATCAGGACGGCGTCAGCGTCCTTCTGGACGCGGAGGGCTCGAGCTGGCTCGGCGTCGAGCTGCATGAAGTCACGAGCGACACTGCCAAACAGTTGAAGCTTCCCGCCGAACGGGGGGTGGTTCTCAGCTCCATCGTTCCCGACAGCCCTGCCGCGAAGGCAGGCCTCAAGGAGAATGACGTCGTCACCGAGATTAACGGGCAGCGCGTCGAAGGCGCGGCGCAATTCCGCCGCATGATTCGCGAAATTCCAGCTGGCCGCACCGCTCAAATCACCGTATGGCGCGATGGACGCGCTCAGACCATTAGCGTCGCCCTGGGAAAAGCCGAAGAGCGCCGCCACTCTCTTAAGATGTTTACTCCGGCACCGGGCGCTCCCGGGAGCTTTGCGTTCACCATGCCGGAAATTCCTATGCCGCCCATGGAATGGAACGGCACGTTGATGATGGGCGGCCAGCCGCGCCTGGGCATTGACGCGGAAGATCTCAGTGGCCAGCTTGGCAGCTTCTTCGGCGCTCCCGATGGCGAAGGCATTTTGGTTCGCGACGTGACTCCCGGTTCGGCCGCCGAAAAGGGCGGACTAAAAGCCGGCGACGTCATCACTTCGGTCAATGGCGAAAGGATTCGAACGGTGGGCGATCTGAAAGAAAAGCTCGTGACCAAGCGGGAAGCAAAGGATAAGGACAAAGACCAGACGGTGAAACTTGGCGTTCTGCGCAACAAGAGCGAAGTCTCACTCACCGTCGAGTTGCCGGCTGCCGCCCCGCGCACGAAGCGCTTTATTTCGCATCGCACGAACATCTAAGCGTTCAGCAGTTGCTTCCTCCGCAGTTGTAGATAAGCCCTGCTTCGGGAAAGCGTGACTCTCGAGGCGGGGCTTTTACTTTGTGGAATGCCCTTGAGGGGCATCGCCGGAGGTTCGAAGTCTCACCGCTTTAGCGTTCTTCTTCAGGCAGCGACGCCAGTGCCGCATCGAAAGCGGCATAGTGGTGGTGGCGCTCTTCCGGCTCATTCAACGCTATACTTTCGCGCTCGACCCACGCATGGGCTTCCAGATTTTCGCTCTCTTTACGCACTCCGACGCGCAGCTCAGAAGTGATTCCCTGTCGCCCCAGCAGCCACCACAGCGTAAGCGACTTAACCAGGCAGGAAGGGTGAACGAACCCATGCCGGTCCGCGGCGTTCACCACATGCGCGGTCAAAGCGATTTGCTTGCCGAGGGAAACCGCATCCGCTTGTCGTGTGACGTTTTCAATCATTTTTCGAAGCGTGGACCGCGTCGCATCAAACCCGCGAAATTTCAAACTTAGTGCAACCAGAGGCAGCATCACGAGCGCGCGCACGAGCAGCGCTTGCGCCGGCCGTCCCAGCGCGCTAAACCGCCGCAGGCTTTTGAGCATCAGCGGGCAAGACTTGCAATAATCCGTGTTCCACGAGGTGGCCCAGCAGTTCGATCAGATTTTCGCGAAGCGCTTCCGGTTGGACGTCGTATTCCGCCAGGAGTTCCTGGTAAGCCGCGTCAATGTTGGGCGAAGTGGTCACCAATTGCCACATGCGCGTCCCCGTTTCATCCAGGCCGAAGTATTGTTCCGTTTCCAGGTTGAGCAGAACGGATTCCTGATCCAAAAGCCGGACCAGGACGTGCGTCGGCGCGGCTGCTCGATCGTTGAATGTCAGCATTTCGACAACTCCTTTTCACATTCAAACGCGCGCAATTTGCGGCAAAGCGGCAGGTTGCAATTCGAAAGCTATTCTACCGGGGAAGGTGCCAGTTTGCCACGGATGGACTCTAAGAGCCCGTATTCCGCAGCGTGTTCGCTCTCATCCGCAAGAACAAAAAGCCGGCTTTTTCCGGAACCGGCCTGAGGATGAACAAACCGCTCGTTAGGACTTCTTCTTCCTGACGTTGACCTTCGTATCGATGCCCGCGCCGAGAGCTTTCAAATCGGTTAAGCCTTGCTTTGCCTGCGCGCCCCACGGACCGTTGGGATCCAGCTCCTCGGCCTTTTCATAGGCTTCCACCGTGCCTGGCGCGAGTTGTACTTCTTCCTTGTCTCCCACTTTCTTCGTCGTCATCTTCATTAACAGTGATGCGCCCAGCAAATACCAGGCTTGGGCATTTTTCGGATCCAGCTCCGTTGCCTTATGCAGCGGCTCGATGGCGTCGGCAAGGCGGTTCGCATTGTACAGGCTAATTCCGAAATTCCGCCACGCCGTCGCCGCGTTCGGTGGATCGAGTTCCGCACTCTTGCTATAAGCTGCTTTCGCTTCGTCGATTTTCCCGGCACGCGCCAGCACGTTTCCGAGGTTGTTGTAATAGCCCGGCGCGTCCGGCTTCGCGGCAATGGCTTGCTGATAGGCTTGCGTGGCTTCGTCGTTGCGCCCAGCGGTGTCGTAGGCTTCCCCAAGCTTGGCCCACAGCAAGTGCTGGTTAGCGTCTTTCTCGCCGGCGGATTCCTGCGCTGCTTTGTATTCCTTTGCTGCCTGGTCGGCAAGATCGTTCAGCTTCTGTTTGGCGGCATCGCGCTGGTCTGCCGGCGCTTTTTGCAAATCCGCCTTCGCCGCCTTTTCCTGTTCGAGGATGGCATTCCCCGCTGAGAAGTGAGCCTTCATTCCCTCGAACTTAGCCTTGGCCTCTTCGTTCTTCTTCACCTGCTCTTGAACCGCAGCGCCCTGCTTGCTCATGATTTCCTTGAAGTTTGCATCTGCTTTGGCTTCTCCGCCGCCCTCGACTCTCAACTTAGCTAGATCGTAGGCCTGCTGCTTCTCGTTTGGCGGAGGGAAAGCAGTGATCGTGACTGTATAAATGCCGGGGCGCAGTCCGGCGATCGTATATTTGCCGTCATTGTCGGTCTTGGCCGTCTGTTTCGCGCCTTGTTCGCTCGTTGCTTGTACCGTCAACCCAGCCCAGGGCTTTGCATTGATGTCCAGAATCAGCCCGCTGATGGATCCAGACTGGGCCGCGGCGCGCGGCGCGGATAGCAAAGCGAGCGCTGCCACAAGAATTGCGGTTAGCACAAAAGACTTAGTTAGAATCTTCATGCCCCATTCTCCTTTTTTGCGAGGGAGCTGGCCTGGGTCCGCCAGACCCGTTCCCTCATTATCTCCTTGTCCCCAATGGATTCCAAGTTTACCTGTTGTTGGTATACCCGCCGCGTGCGAATCTGCCAGTCCGGCTCAGCGCATCGCCGAAACCACTCGCCGGTATGGAATCTGGTCCCTAGCGGCCGCCTCGGCAAACGCCGCCAAACGCAAAAGGCAACTGTCGCACGCACCGCAAGCCATCTCTTCGTCCTGATAGCAGGACCAGGTCAGATGCAGGGGCGCTCCCAGCTCCAGCCCGCGCCGGATGATTTCGCTTTTTTTCATGGTGATGACCGGCGTCACTATTTCGATCTGCGTTTCCGGCCGCGTTCCCACGCGGATCAGTTCCTGAAAAACTTTGTAGTATTCCGGCCGGCAGTCCGGGTAACCCGAGCTGTCTTCCGCCACCGCGCCAATATAAATCGCTCCCGCACCGATCGCTTCCGCCCAGCTTACCGCTACGGAAAGAAAATGCGCGTTGCGAAATGGGACGTAGGTCACGGGGATCGCGCTTCCGTGCCGTCCCGGCGCACCCAGCTCGTTTTTCGGCACAACAATCCTTTCGTCAGTCAGTGCTGACCCGCCAATCGCCCGAAAATGATCGAGGTGCACCACCATCCGATCGTGCACGCCGTAGAAATCCGCAACCTCCTCAAAGGCCCGTCGCTCGCGCCTCTGCGTTCTCTGTCCGTAGGCTGCATGAAGGACCGCAATATTCCCGGCGCTATGCCGCTCGCGCGCAATGGCCGTGCTAACGCACGAGTCCATTCCCCCGCTCAGCAGCACCACCGCTTTTCTTTGATGGCCCATCGAATCGTATTTTTTCCCTGTTCCTTAGGTCCGTACTTCGTTGCTTCCTTCTTTACACGCCTCTCGTCGCCGGATCCCAAATAAACTTGTGCAGTTGAAGCCCGAGCCGCACCGGCAACCCATCCGCCAGGATCCATTCCGCCAGCTGACGCAGCTCCAGCCCGGGCCATTTGCCCTCTGGATCTTCAAACACCGGCGAAAACAAAACTTCTCGGACGCGTGCGACCAGTCCGTGTTCCCGCGTGAAATCGCTCGCAAATTCGTAATCGCGGCGCGTCGAGAGCACGAATTTTACTTCGTCTCGGCTGGTCAGCTCATCGAGGTTGCGCATTTCAAATGTGTCAGGCTCGCCGGAATCCGGGCATTTCACGTCCACAATCTTGATGACTTCTTTTGGCAGCCGTCCCACGAAGCGTTCCCCGCTCGTTTCGATCATCACCGTGTAACCCGCGGCAAGCAGTTTTTTCGCCAGCGGATAAATCTCCTCCTGCAGCAACGGCTCTCCGCCTGTTAGTTCCACAAGCGGCACTGCCGCTGGGCTTTTGTAGGGTCCGCCTTCCAAGGCGGACCGCTGCGGGGAACGCGGCTGCCGTCCAGCCAACTCGTCAACACGCGCCAACACCTCTTCCACAGTCATTTTCTCGCCGCCGTGGAATGCGTACGCAGTGTCGCACCAGGCACAGCGCAAGTTGCACCCTGTCAACCTCACGAAAATACACGGCAAGCCGGCGCGTGTGCCCTCGCCTTGAATGGATTTAAAGATTTCGGTGATGACCATAGCAGAATTGCGGCGGAGCGGTTTGCCGCTCTCGAACTACCTTACGCCTTTTGCGCTCCCCTAGGCTTTTTGGGCCAAAGCCAATACGCAGCAGCGAGGAAGGACGCGCCTCCCAGGATAAATCGCAAATAAACCAGCGAGAGCCCCAGCAAACGGAAAACCAGAACATAACCTATGGCGACCAGGATCGCCGGGATGAGAATGATAAGGAATGCGCGATTCATGGTTTCAATTGGCGTTACGCTCCCGGGCGATACTGCGCCCGGCTCGTGTCCGTCTCCCACAAAACCACGTCGGTGACTTTCGCCCCCGGCGGCATACCCTCCAATTGCCTGGTGATCTCGTCGTAAAAATACTTCGCCACGTTTTCCGCCGAGGGATTCACGCTCTTAAAGGGCTCCAAATCGTTCATGAACTGATGATCCAGCCGCCCCAGCACCTCGCGAATAACTCGCTTCACCTGCACAAAGTCCACCAGCAAGCCGATCGAATCGAGTTGCGGCCCTTCCACCGTAACGCGTACGCGGTAATTATGCCCGTGGGGATTCTCGCATTTGCCTTTGTAGCCCCGCAGGGCGTGCCCTGCCGAGAACGTCTCTTCCACGCTGACTTGAAACATTTCGCTCCCGTGGTTGTGCCGCCTGTTTCCGAGGAATCCTGGTTCTGCTGCTTCAGGCGGGGCTTGCCGAGTTCGCCGCTTTCCCATTTGCGCTCGCATCCAAAAACCGGGCCACGTCCGCCAATTCCTGCGTCACCCGGTAGTGCGGCAGCGACTCAAGAAAAATCTTACCATAGGGCATCCGCTGAATTCGCGTGTCCAGCAGCGCCAGCACGCCGTGGTCGGTTTTCGTTCGAATCAGCCGCCCGAACCCCTGCTTCAGCGAAAGCACCGCTTGCGGAACCTGAAATTCCGCAAAGGCGTTGCGCCCATCCTCCTGCAATGCCGCCACGCGCGACGCCACAATGGGGTCGCTGGGCACTGCAAACGGCAGCCGGTCCACAATTACGCAGGACAACTGCTCTCCCGGAACGTCAACGCCCTGCCAGAAGCTGGCCGTGGCAAACAGTACTGCCGCTTCCGTGTTTTTAAAACGCTCCAGCAGCACCGAACGCGGCGCCGTCCCCTGTAGCAGCAGCGGAAACGAAACTCGCGACCGCACCCGCTCAAATAAGTCGTTCATCTGCGTATAGCTGGTGAACAGGCAAAACGCGCGGCCCTGGCTGTGCCCGAGCAGTTGTACGATTTCGTCCGCCGCTTTCGAGGAAAATCCCGCGTCGCGCACGTCCGGCATTTTGCGCGGCAAATACAGCATCGCTTGCTTTGGGTAGTCGAATTCCGGCGGCAGCGTGCGCTCTTTCGCGTGATCCACGCCCAGCCGCTGCCGGATGTAATCGAACCGCCCGCCGACAGTCAGCGTTGCGGACGTGAGAATCACCGTGTCGAACTGCTCGAACAACTTTTCCCGCAGGATCTGGCTAACGTCAATGGGCGTGGCCGTCAGGAATACGCCCTTATTTCGCCGTTCGTACCAATACACGAAATTCTTCTCGTTGGATTCGAATAAGAAAGAGAGTTCCTGCCGCAACTCGAAGCTGCGCCGTGCCATGCGCGTCAGTTCTTCCGGCCGGTTTGTCAGCGCGCCAAGTTCGGTTTCCAGACTTTTTAGCGCCGAGACCAGGGCATCGTAAGTCTCGCGGTTTTGTTCCAGAAACGCCGCGCGCTCGTTTTGCGAAAACGAAAACCTCCCTTCGCGCGGCGGAAACAGTTCGAAGAAGCCACGGTTGCGTTCGCGAATGCGCTGCGTCTTCCGCAACAGCGACGGCGTGCCCTGATGCAGCAGCCGCAAAGTCTGATCCGTGTCCCGAGCCAGTTCCTCGAGCCGGAAATTCGAAATCTGGCGCCCGAAATAATCGCTCGCCACATCTTCCATTTCGTGGGCTTCGTCAAACACCACCGCCGAATATTCCGGCAAAATGCTGCCGAAATCGTCCTGTTTCAGCGCCAGGTCCGCGAAAAATAAATGATGGTTCACGATGATCAGGTCGGCCTCTTTCGCCCTCTGATGCATGCCCGTCACAAAGCATGGATTGAACGACTGGCATTTCTGTCCCGTGCAGGTGTCGCGCCGCGCGTCCAGCCGCCCCCACAATTCCGAATCGTCCGCTAGGAAAGTAAGCTCCGCGCGGTCGCCCGTTTCCGTCAACTTCGCCCAGTCCTTGATCTGCCGGAAGTAATCCACTTCCTCAAGGCCCTTGAGCAGCGCCTGGTCTTGCGTCTGGTTGAGTTTCGAGATGCAAAGAAAATTAGACCGCCCCTTCATCACCGCGACTTTCAAGTTCGGTGCGAAGTGCTTCTGCAAAAACGGAATGTCTTTTTGGAACAGCTGTTCTTGCAAGGATTTCGTCGCGGTGGAAATCACCACGCGGCGCCCGCTGCAAATCGCGGGGATCAGGTACGCCAGCGTCTTGCCGGTTCCGGTTCCCGCCTCCACGATCGCGTGATGATGCGATTCGAACGCGTCGTGCACCAGTTCGGCCATTTCGAGCTGCGCCGCGCGGTATTCGTAGTCCGAACTCACCACCGAGCGGTCAAATCCGCCCTTCATGCATTTTTCGAGAAATCCGCCCGGGCCAAAGACTTCTCTCATAGAAGCTTTCGCGCCTGCAGCTCTGTTCTCGGCGGCGCCGGCGGACGTTTCGAACTTCTCGTCTACCCCCGGTGAATCCTCATCGACGGGCACGTACCTCCGCTCAGCGGTTTTCGCCGCCTGCTTGACGTTTCCCGCCGTCGCTTCCCCATTCGAATTGCCCGCTTTTCTTCCCAGGAGCTCACCTTCGGTCGAACCAACCAACTACCGAGTCTCGCTACGATAGCACACTCGCGTCCCCCTCACTTGCTGCCCGTTCTCCACAAAAGCCTGGGGAGAGCCTCCGCATCTCGCTGGTTTCAGGGCCTTTAGCACTTGAACAACGTAGCGTATTTTGGGAATGCTCGCCCCTGCTCCATCGCGCTAGATTCTTTTCCAGGGGCGTGTCGGCGTTTCGTAAACGCAATGCCATCAGCGTGGGGTGTCAAATAATGGTCCGTTTCAAAAGCTTCCTCTTCGTCTCTCCACTTTTGCTCGCCACCCTCTTTCTGACTTCCTGCACCCTGAAGAGGCCTTGCCCGCTCTGCACCGGTGGCGGAGGCGGAGGAGGCGGTAATACGACAGGCGTTACCGCAACGCTGGCTGCTGAGCCTTTTGCCCCTCCTCCGGGCACTAACATTCTTTCTTTTGTGGTTACCATCACCGGAGTATCGCTCACTCCTTCGGGAGGCGCTAGCGCCGTAAACCTGAACCTCCCGGCAACGAGCGTCACCGTCGATTTGATGAGGCTGCAGAGTGACTCCACACTCCTCGGGCAAGCTCTGTCCAATGTTCCCGCGGCTACTTATAACAAGGTTAGCGTTTCCGTCTCGAACGTCGTGGTCACCTATTGCACGCAGGTTTCGCCAGGAACGCCCGGCTGCTCCGCTGGCTCCGTGAAGCAAGTCGCGCAGTCCGCAACGGTTCCGGCTGCTTCTTCTTTTTCGCTGATGGTTTCCAGCGGTCAGGTGGCCGGCCTGCAAGTGCAGGTCAACCTCGCCAATGCGATAACCCTCAGCGCAACGCAGCCTCAGGTCGTTTCTGCCGTCAACCTTACTGCTTCCAATGTTCTTACCGCCGCGGTCCTGCCGCCAGCCGCTTCCAGCCTCGCGAACAGCCAGTTGGATTTCATTGAAGATTTTACTGGCATCGTGACGAACGTGAATGCTACGTCGCAAGTTCTTACCATCCGGACCGCGACGCGCGGCACGATCACGGCGACAGCGAATTCTTCTACTTTTTTTTCACCCAACTGCACGTCCCCGCCCTTCAACTCGACCGCCGACATGCATTGCGTGGTTGCCAACGATATCGCCAGCGTCGACGTCGCTCTCGACGCCAGCGGCAGTTTCACCTTGCTGGATTACGATCCGCTCGACACCACTGCAAGCGATTGGATCGAAGGTGTGGTAATGCTCGTGCCCACCTCCAATACGCAATTCCAAATTGTCGCCAACGATCTTTTCCAGCCTTCTTCCGGCAGCCTGGTTGGAACGAAGCTGCCGCTGGGCTCCGCCGTTACGCTCAATCTCAGTACGAGTCCAAGCCCTACCTTCGGAGTGGACGCGAGAGGATTGATTGTGCCCGCGGAGGCAAGCTCGTTCGTCAGCGCGAACGATACTTCCGTCCTTCGGGCCGGGCAGACCGTCGCGGTTCATCTTTCCAGCTTTACCGCGGCTTCCGGAAGCACACCGGCCACAGGCACGGTGGATTTTGTCGGGCTGCGCTTCACGCGAGTTACCGCCAGTGTGTCCACTGTGGCAGCCCCCACGAGTATTTCTCTGGCATCTGGATCGCTTCCGTCATTCTTCGGGCAAACTGGTATCGAACTAGCGGAATTGAACGCGGCCTCATTTCCTTCCACCGCGCCCACCAACTACGACGGCGTGAGCAGCGGCACAGGGTTGGTCGTGGGAGATACGGTTTCCATCCGCGCCCTGTACTTCGGGCCCATCTCGGCGACGCCGTTCACTTGCGCCAAAGTGCGCAAGCACTGAGTTTTCCCGCCTCCGCAAAAGCAACGGGCTCTCGACATTATTGCGAGAGCTCGTTCTTTCTCCTGGGAGAATTTAAGCTGGAAGGGGTCCACCGACTGTGGTGTTTGGTGGCAGCGGCTGCGCGGTAGGCGCCGATGGCGCTCCCGCGGCTATCGCGGGCTGGAAGCGGCGGAAAACCACCAGCGAAATGGCACCCAGGCCCCACAGTGCCGCTGCGTACTTAAATACCCAACCCGCGTGAGGAATCATCGTAAGGAGCCGGACCATCACGACGCCCACGCACATTCGCCCGACAAGCGGCCACAACTCATTGGTCCGGCCCATCAGCCATTGCCCAATCAGTGCGCCAATGACCACCAGCCCAAAATGCAGTGCTCCATACCACAAGGCCAGTGTCGAAAGACCGACAAATAAGCCGACCACAGTGACGCACGTAATGAGCGCAGCGATCGGCAAGCCGAAGCCGACGAGCACCGCCAGGCCCAGGGATGCACCAAGGTGTTCCTCAGCCGAATCTACTGCCTGCAAGGAAAAAGCCGGCATCAGCGCGAACAACACCAAACCGAAAAGAATGTACGCGGAAGCCCAGATTAGCTGCCAAATATAGTAGTGTGGGCTGGAATAATTCGGTCCGTGGATGATTTTCTCGAAATGAACTGGCGAAGCCAGCTTGGCGCCGTCCGCGACCGACGGGGGTTTGTTTCCTGCGAAGTCCACGGGCCCGCCAATTTGCGCCGTCGAATCGATATTTAGTTCGTCGGACCTGATTTTCGCAGAACCCCCGATGTTCCCGCTGATATTCGTTTGCCCACCCATAGCGAGAACATCTCGTTGCACGTGCCCGTCAACGCTCAGTCTCCCGGAAAAGGAAGAAATGCTTCCGCCGATCGTCGAATCCCGGTCGATGTTTACGTCGCCGCCGAAGGTCATGACGTTGCGTCCTACTTTGCCCTTGACGGTGATGTTTCCTGCGTATCCGCGGATGCTTCCATCCACTTGTCCCGTCATTCTTACCTGACCCGACGCGGAAAGCAGGTCACCGAGAACATGGCCCGATACCTCAACGTCTCCGCCTGCAACCACCAGGTCGCCTTCAATCGTGCCAGCGATTCGGATTTGCCCTCCCGCGGCATACAAGTCGCTGTGAATCACTTCGTCCCTACCAACGCTCACGCGATCGCCTTTGCGCATTTCGGTGGCGGAAGCCTGCGGCGGCAGCATCATCGCGGCGCACAATCCGGCGAACAGCAGCGCGAGCGCCGAACCGCGGCGGATGCGCCGACGCAGGAACATCACGCCCAGCCCGCCGAGCGTCGCCAGCGCGAGGATCTCAAAAAGGGTGATCATGGATTGCCATCCTTTCCAGAAAGAGCTCTGGAAAATCAGAAGGTTCAGCAGATTGAATCCGCCAAATCCCGCCTGCTCCAATTGCGTCTGCCAGAGTTGAATGTAATTCGTATAGAGCACGTACACGCCCGTCGCCGCCAAGCCGAAAGCCAGTCCCCAAATCCATTGCATGGAGCGCCGCGCTGCATCCTGAAATTGCGCCAGCCGCGAGGGCAGCGGTTCCGTGTCTTCCAGCATCGCCCGCGTCAGCAAGCGCGACTCGCGTTCGAGCGCGTGCAGCAGCGTGCCGCAAACCTCACATTCCTGCGTGTGCGCGGAAACTTCCAGCCCGCGCGCGCGGTCCAGTTGCCGCTCGAGGTACAGCAGCAAGGTCATCTCGTCCAAATGCTTCAAATTTCGTTCCTCGATTTCGCTCATGAGGTCCCTCCTGCCGCCAGCGCCGCATTGCCTTCCAACGCCTGCCGCAGTTCATGGCGCGCGCGGAGCAAAACCACGCCTACAAAGGCGCGGCGCACTCCGAGCGCGTCGGCAATTTCGTCGTAACTCATATCGGAGTAATAGCGCATCACCAGCGCCATGCGCGCCCGCGCGCCCATTTTCTCAAGAGCCTTGCGCACTTCTTCGCTGGAGCGCTGCTCGATCAGTTTTTCCAGCTGACTGGGATCGGGATGCTCGAGCGGCACGCTCTCAACGTCTTCGGTTTCTTTATCCTGACGGATTTTTCTGCGCCGCAGGATGTCCCAGCAGTGATTGGCGGCTACTTTATACAGCCAAGCGGAGAACGACCGCGTTGTGTCGTACTGGCTCAGCTTGCCTTTCAATTTCATGAAAATTTCCATCGTGGCATCTTCCGCGTCTTCCCGCGTGGGCAATGCCCTCCGGCAGAAACGGAAGATCGCAGGAGCATAGTCGC
>Ga0126373_10003211_pt1 | contig 12199 bp, 11 predicted proteins | sample PanSoiMetPlot_11_FD_92545 | JGI IMG/M metagenome (GOLD analysis project Ga0126373, IMG submission 92545) | Tropical forest soil microbial communities from Panama - MetaG Plot_11 | ecosystem: Environmental > Terrestrial > Soil > Tropical forest > Bulk soil | place: Panama | collected 2016-02-17
GCGTCAGCCCCGGCGCCGCCGTACTCCTCGGGGATATGAACGGCATGGAGATCAGCTTTCACCAGGGCATCATGAGCCTCTTGAGGAAACTGCGCCGCTTCATCGACCTTCGCCGCGTGTGGGGCGATTTTCTCCTCAGCCAGCGCACGGACTGACTCGCGGAGCGCCTCGTGCTCCTCGGTTAGGGCGAAGGCGGGGAAGTCGTGGCTCATGCAGTCGATAGTAGGACGTCCTACTGATTGAGCCAACGAATGGATCCGGCCGGCCCGGCCGGTTCGCACCTGAGCGCTTCGGAAGGGCACGCGGCAGGCATCATGAAGCGGTGACATCGGCCGCAGATCTGCTCTCCGCCGACGGCCAGCAGGTACTGAGCCTGCTCAGCGGTCGGGAGGTAACTCCGGACCGGGCGCTGCAGCTTGGCACGGAGCTGCGCGGCCGTTTTCCGGCTGATCTCGTCGCAGCGGCCCTCACGCAGCAAGCGCTGCGGATGGCAGGCCGGACCAAGTTCAGCCGGGCCGACGAGATGTATTTCACCCGGCCGGGCCTGGAACAGGCGTCTTCAGAGCTCACCGCCAGACACAGCGCCCGCCGGTTTGCGGGCCTGGAGACTGTCGCCGACTTGTGCTGCGGGATCGGCGGTAACCTCGCCGCCCTGGCTTCTGCGGCTGACCACGTCCTTGCCGTCGACACTGACCTGACCAGCCTGAAGTTCGCGCTGCGCAACGCAGCTGTCTATGGTTCAGCGACCCCAGTCATCGGCGTATGTGCCGACGCAGCGGAGCTAACCTGGGCCCGGACAAGCCCTGCCCCAATCGGCGCCCGGAGAGTCGATGCCGTCTTCATCGACCCGGCCCGGCGCACGGGCCAGCGCCGCTTGCGGGCAGGTGACAGTCAGCCGCCGCTCGACTGGTGCTTCGGGCTCGCTGGCCAGGTGCGAGCGGTGTGCATCAAGGCTGCGCCGGGCCTGCCGCACAACCTCGTTCCTGATGGCTGGGAGATCGAGTTCGTGGCCACTGGCCGGAACCTTAAGGAGGCGTTGCTGTGGTCGCCAGAAATGGCCACCACGCCGCGGCGGGCAACGATCCTGCCCGGCGGCGACACCATGACAGCTGAGCCGGGCTCGCCCGTCCGGATTGCGGCGCCGGGTAGCTACCTGCTGGACCCCAGTCCCGCCGTTACCAGGGCGGGGCTGGTGGAGGAGCTGGCCCGCACGCTAGGCGCCTGGAAGATTGACCCGATGATCGCGTTCCTGGCTGCGGACGAGGCCATCGAGACTCCGTTCGCCAGGACGTTGCGCGTGCTGGAGTCCATGCCCTGGAACGAGCGGCAAGTTGCCCGCAGGCTTCGTGAGCTGGAGATCGGAACCGCCGACATCCGCCGCAGGGGCCTGGCGGGGGACGTAGACCTGATCCACTGGCGGCTCGGCCTGCAGGGCGAAGGCAGCGCGACGGTCGTGCTGACCCGCCGAGATGGCAAGCCCTGGGGGCTGATCTGCACGCCCGCAGAGGATTAGGGCGCTTTTACTGCCTCGCGGAGCTTCAGAGCTCGGAGCCGGCCGACGGCGGCAGCTCATCCTCCTGCTCGACCCGCACCTTAGCCCGTAGCGCCTCGCCTTTCGCCTGAGCCATTGACCGCAGGTCTGCCTGAAACTGCGCTACTCGGTCGGCGAGCACGGGATCGCTTGCGGCCAGGATCCGGACCGCTAGCAAACCTGCATTGCGTGCTCCGCCCACCGACACTGTGGCCACCGGGATTCCCGCAGGCATCTGCACTATCGACAGCAGCGAGTCCAGCCCGTCCAGGTGCGCAAGTGGCACGGGCACGCCAATGACAGGCAGTGTCGTCACCGAGGCCAGCATGCCGGGCAGATGCGCGGCACCGCCCGCGCCCGCAATGATCACCCTGATGCCCCGCCCGGCCGCGGATTTGCCAAAGCTGATCATGTCGGCAGGCATCCGATGTGCCGACACTACGTCCGCCTCCCAGGGCACGCCGAACTCGTCAAGCGCCTGCACGGCGGCCTGCATCACCGGCCAGTCCGAATCACTGCCCATTACAACGCTCACCACGGGCTGGCTGGTCATCGGTAGTCCCCCGCGTCCTCAGAGCCAGTGGCCAGATAGCTGGCGGCTCGCCGGGCCCGGTCCCTGACCTGGGAAAAGTCCCGGCCGAACGCCGTTACATGGCCGACCTTGCGGCCGGGCCTGACCGGCTTGCCATACAGGTGAACCTTCACGGCCGGATCGCCCGCCATGACGTGAATCAGTTTCGAGCGGAGGTCAGGATCGTCGCCGCCGAGCACGTTGACCATAACCGCGCAGCGCGCCGCCAGAGCCGGCGAGCCAAGCGGAAGGTCAAGCACGGCGCGCAAATGCTGCTCGAACTGGGAAGTGATGGCACCCTCAATCGTCCAGTGGCCGCTGTTATGCGGCCGCATCGCCAGTTCGTTGACCAGCAAGCCGTCAGGGGTATCGAAGAGCTCGACGGCGAGCAGCCCGGTGACGCCGAGACTGGCAGCCACCGCTAGCCCTAGCCGCTGGGCCTCTGCCGCCTTGCCAGCCGGCAGACCGGGTGCCGGGGCCAGCACCTCGCGGCAGATCCCGTCCTGCTGGATGGTCTGCACCACCGGGTACGCGGCCCCCTGGCCGGTCGGTGATCGGCCGACCAGGATCGCGAGCTCACGGTCGAACCGTACGAACTGCTCGGCGATCAGCGGCAGTCCATGTGACAAGACGTCGGCGGCTTCATCCGGCCCCGCACAGACCCAGACCCCGCGCCCGTCGTAACCGCCGGAAACCGACTTCAGTACCAACGGCCAGCCGACCTGACCCGCGAATAGCACGATCTCGTCCATGCTGGCCACAGCCGCGAACCGTGGGCAGCGGTAGCCAAGGCTGTTCAGCCGCTCACGCATTGCGCGCTTGTCCTGGGTGAAGCCCAGGGCCTGCGAGCCAGGGCGCACGGAGTGCCCGGCGGCCTCGAGAGCCTCGATCAAGGGACCGGGTACGTGCTCATGGTCGAACGTGACCACGTCGCATCCGGCCGCGAACGACATCAGGTCCTCCAGGCACCGGAAGTCCCCGATGATCGTGTCGGCGGTCACCTGCGCCGCGCTCTCGTCCGCGGCGGCCGCCAGCACGCGCAAGTGAATCCCGAGTTCGGTCGCTGCCGCCGTTGTCATCCGGGCAAGCTGGCCAGCGCCGATCATGCCGACGACGGGCGGCCGGTCAGGCGAGCGCGGGTCGGGAGCGCGCTGAACTGCGGACTCGGGATGCGAAGTCGTGCTATCCATACCCGCCGTAGCCTACGGGCTCCGGCGCGATTGCGAGCCACCCAGCCAGGGCTGCGAGAGCCAGGACCGATCTGGTCAGGCCGGCCCGACTACGACCGGTCTCTCCTCTGCCTCGGCAGTCGCGACCGGCAGGAATAGGGCGAAAACGGCCGGCCGCGGCCGGACTAGGACCACCTGGCCGCCGTCGGCCGCAGCGATCGTCCTCGCGAGCGCGAGACCGAGGCCGGTGCCGCCCGGCGCCCCGCTCACGCTTCGCTCGAATATGCGCGGGGCGAGGTCGGCTGGCACGCCGCTGCCCTCGTCGCGCACCTCGACCACCACCGAGCGGCGAGTCCGCGACGTCCTGATCGTCACGGTACCCGCGCCATGGACTAGCGCGTTATCCAGCAAGGTGGCGATGACCTGGGATGCTCCGCCCGGCGTCGCATAAGCGAACAGTCCCTTCTCCCCCGAGACTGTCAGCCGTCGGTTAATCCGCCGGAAGGCTGGCTCCCACTCAACGACCTGCTGCCCGACGATCTCGTCGACGCTGGAGAGCGTCGGCGCTCCATTGGAGGACCGGCGCGCCCGGCCCAGGAGCTGGCCGACGACCTCGGCCAGACGCTCGGTCTGCGCCAGCGCGGCTGCGCCCTCCTCGCGGACCACCCCTGGCTCGTCCGCAGCCGCCATCATCTCCTCAAGCCGCATCGACAAGGCGGTCAAAGGAGTCCTGAGCTGGTGCGAGGCGTCTACCGAGAACTCCCGCTCCGCCGAGAGCAGCTGATTGATCCGCTGCGCTGAGCCGTCCAGCCCTTCCGCGACACGGTCAAGCTCCTGGATGCCATACCTGCGACCGAGCGGGCTGGAATCGCCGGATCCGAGCCGGTCGGCAGCGGCGGCCAGATCCTCAAGCGGCCGGAGCAGCCGTTTGGCGGAGGTCAGGCCGAGCACCACAGCGACACCCACGGCCGCAACCGCGACCGCGCCGATCAGCAGCAGCGCCCTGATGACGTTTCCGGTGACGAAGGAGTCATCCGCCACGACGGTGACCCGGAAATGGCCAGCGCTCGCGGACGCGGTCATCGCGTCGCTCGGAGGCGGCCGGATGCCAACTCTGGCGGCTCCGCCGCCAGCGTATTTGATCACTACATAGCGGTCAGGGAGTGCCGCCGCCGCAAGCTGCTGAACGCCTACTGGCAAGCCAGTTGAGAATCGCTCCTGGTATCGCTCTTGCAGATCGACCGCGAGCGTCTGCGCGTCCCTGCGGACTTGCTGGTTCGCCTCGTTGACATACAGCCTGCTGAGCACGAAGCCCAGCGGCACGCCGAGCGCAAGAACCGCCGCGACGGCCACTGCGATCATGGAGATCAGCAACCGTCGCTGCACTAACTTGCTCCTGATCCTGAGCGCACGCGATCAGCCCTCGCCGCGGTCAGTCCCCGCGCTCGAACCTGAATCCGACGCCTCGAACGGTGGTGATGTACTGCGGGCTGTGCGCGTCGTCGCCGAGCTTGCGGCGCAGCCACGAGACATGCATGTCGAGCGTCTTGGTTGAACCCCACCACTTGCTGTCCCAGACCTGCCGCATGATCTGCTCGCGAGTGACGACCTTGCCAGCCTCGGCGACCATGAGTGCCAGCAGGTCGAACTCCTTCGAGGTCAACTCGATCTCGTTGGTGCCCATCCAGGCCCTGCGCGCGTCGGTGTCTACCCGGACGCCCTGGACCACCTTGGTCTCCGAGGCACCCCGGCGCAGCAACGCCCGAACCCTGGCCAGCAACTCGGCCAGCCGGAAGGGCTTCGTCACGTAGTCGTCGGCGCCCGCGTCCAGGCCGATAACGGTGTCTACCTCATCCGCGCGGGCAGTCAGGATGAGGACAGGGATTGACTGGCCCGTGGACCTGATGCGTCTGCACACCTCAAGTCCGTCAAGCCTGGGCAGGCCAATATCGAGCACGATGAGATCAATGCCGCCTTGCTTGGCCGCCTCGAGGGTCTCGGGGCCGTCGGCGGCCACATCGACGTCATAGCCCTCGCGCCGCAGTGCGCGGGCGAGCGGTTCTGAGATTGCCGGGTCATCTTCGGCAAGCAGCACGCTGGTCATGCACTGATGGTATGGCCGGTTGCAAACTTCACTGGCCTTTACACGCCCCGAAGGGCGTCATCTTGCCATCAGCTAGGCCCTGACCTGCGAAATTAGTGCCCTTCGTGCCGATCTGAGAGCGCCGGATTCACACCGGCGTGACGCCGTGCCGGCGGCGGGAGAACGTGCGATCCTTGCCGCGGGCGGCGGCGAATCGGCGGATCAGCTGAGATCGTAGGTCGGCGGGCTCCACGACGTCGTCCACGACCAGCTCGCCGGCCAGCCGGAGCACGTCGATGTCGGCCTCGTACTCATCCCGCAGGCGCTTGGTTTCTGCCTCGCGGTCGGATTCGTCGGTCATCGCGGCCAGCCGGTTGTAGTAGACGGCGTTGACGGCCGCCTCGGCGCCCATGACAGCGATCTTGGCCGTGGGGAGCGCCAGCGTCGCGTCCGGCTCGAAACCAGGGCCGGCCATCGCGTAGAGCCCGGCGCCGTACGCCTTGCGGACGATCACGCAGATCTTGGGCACAGTGGCCTCAGAAACGGCGCTGATGAGCTTGGCGCCGTGCCGGATGATGCCCTGCCGCTCGACGGCTGTGCCGACCATGAAGCCAGGCACGTCTGCCAGGAAGAGCAAGGGCAGGTTGAATGCATCGCACAGCTGGATGAACCTCGTCGCCTTGTCCGCGGAGACCACGAACAAGACGCCGCCCTTGAACATCGGGTTGTTGGCTACAACCCCGATGGCCTCGCCGTTCAGCCGGGCGAAGCCCACCACGAGCTCGCGCGCCCACAGTGCCTGCACCTCGAACAGCGAATCCTCGTCCACGATGCCGCGGACATAACGGCGCATGTCGAAGGCCTGTCGTTCGCTCACCGGCACCATTGCCCGCAAGTCAACCTGCTTCGGCTCACGGGCAGGCTGAGCGGGCGGCGCCTGCTGCCAGTTGCCTGGCAGGTAGGAAAGGAAGTCGCGCACGGCCGTGACGGCATCGGCCTCCGAGGCGGCGAGGTAATGCCCGCAGCCAGACACCGAGCAGTGCATTCGGGCACCGCCCATCTCCTCAAGGGTGGTCTGCTCGCTCACTACCATCTCGACCATCCGCGGGCTGCCCAGATACATGGACGCGTTGCCGTCGACCATCGCGACGAAGTCGCAGAACGCCGGGATGTAGGCACCGCCGGCAGCGGACGGGCCAAAGAGAGCGCACACCTGGGGAATGGAGCCGGACGCTCGCACCTGGGTATGGAAGATCTTCCCAGCGCCACGCCTGCCAGGGAACATCTGCACCTGGTCCGTGATGCGGGCACCCGCGGAGTCGACTAGATAGATCATCGGCACGCCGGTGTCATAGGCCTGCTCGATCACCCGGATGATCTTCTCGACCGTGCGGGCTCCCCAGGACCCGGCCTTCACCGTCGAGTCGTTGGCCATCAGCGCAATAGGCCGGCCGCCGATGGTCGCGGTTCCGGTGATGACACCGTCCGCCGGAAGGCCGTCCGCAAGGACGTTAGCGAAGGCCCCGTCCTCGGTGAAGCTTCCGTCATCGACCAGCAGCGCGATCCGGTCCCTGGCGAACATCTTGCCCTGGGCGGCCGCCTGCTCGTGATACCTGGCTGCCCCGCCCTTGCTGATGCGCGCCCTGATCTCGACGAGCTCGGGATGACCACCGGCTGCTACTTCTGCTTCATCGTCCACGGTCGCGAGCGTACCGAGTCTGACCGGTGGCGTTCACCGGGCTGCCCGCCCGGCGCTAGCGAATGTGCAGGCTGACACCCAGCAGTACCAGCGGCCACAGGACGACAGCTAGCACCGCTGACGCGAGGCTGACCAGGAACCGCGTCGTGATGTAGAGGTGCTCCCAGGCCACGAAGACGCCGACGAGAACCCAGATGATCCAAAGCCACCGACGTTTAAACATGCGCCCCAGCTCCGTTTCTTCGAAACTGTCGTACCCACTGCTTGCAGGTCCCGGGAAATGTGACTTTCAAACATCATCAGGCCGCACGCTTCCCCCACATCGGCCGCTTGGGAGCAGGGGCAGCACGGCAACCGAACGTTGCCGTATGGCGCAGCCTCATACCCGGCCCGCCGTTAGCGCGGCCCAATCGGGTGTCATTTACTAACTGGCTGCGCAGTAGTCACTAAATGGACGCACGGGTCCTTTAGACATCGATAGTGCGGGAACGGGGCCCGGCCCGCAGCACCTGAGACGGCAGCTGGCGGCCGATTATCCGCTCGGCTTCCGCGGCCGCGTCGATCATCGCCGCCAGATCAACCCCGGTGGCCACTCCCATGTCCTCGACCATGTGAATGAGCTCTTCGGTCGCGATGTTGCCGGTGGCCCCGGGCGCATACGGGCAGCCGCCCAGACCGCCGACGGAGGCGTCGAAGTCGGCTACGCCGAGTTCGAGCGCAGCCAGCACGTTGGCCAGGCCGGTGCCCCTGGTGTTGTGGAAGTGCAGGTTTAGCTCGGTGTTCGGGTAGGCGGATCGGAACTCACCGACCAGCCGCTGGACGCGGCCCGGAGTTGCCATCCCGGTGGTGTCACCGAACGAGATGCAGTCCGCGCCATCGGCCACCGCCCGGCCCGCCACTGCTACTACCCGCCCGACCGGGACGTCGCCCTCATACGGGCAGCCCCAGGCAGTGGACACGATGACCTGGCAGGTCGCACCCCGCTCATGCGCCGACTCGACGATCGCTGCGATGTCGTCCAGCGACTCCTCAGTCCCGCGATTGACGTTCTTACGGTTGTGGGTGTCAGACGCTGAGACGACGGCCTCGATCTCGGTGAGGCCGCTGTCGAGCGCCCGCCTGGCCCCACGGAGATTGGGCACCAGCGCCGAGTAGCGCACCGAGTCCGCCCGTTTGATCGAGCGCCACACTTCGTCGGCGTCGGCCATCTGCGGTATCGCCTCGGGCCGGACGAATGACACCGCCTCGATGCGCTCGACGCCCGTGCCGGAGAGTTTGTTGATCAGCTTTACCTTGGCCTGCGTCGGCACTGGCTGCTCATTCTGCAGTCCGTCGCGCGGACCGACCTCGCGGACCGATATGCGGCTTGGCAGGTCACTCACCTTATTTGACTCCTCCTGCTGCGACCCTTGCCTTGCAGGCTAACTCGCCGACCGGAGGTTTCGACCGGCTGGCCTGCTAGCCCTCCCTGGCTAGCCGCTCTTGCTCGTCCTCGACGAGCTGGAACATCATCGCCTGCACGTGCTGCACGTGCGGGATCTCGTTCAGTACCAGCTGCCCGTGCTCGCCTGGCGACTCCACGATCAGCCGGCCGCAGCCAAGCATCCGGTCGAGCAGTCCCTGCACGAACGAGACATCGCTGATCCGCGACAGCGGAAAGTCTCTTCCGGCCCTGGTCAAGATCCCGGTCCGCAGGCGGAGCCGCCGGTTGGTCAGCTCGTAGCTGGTGGTCCACCACCGCAGCAGCGGGCTGGCCACGAAGATGATCGCCAGGACTAGCGCAGCTGCACCGACAGCCAGCCGCGCAGCCAGTACCAGGTGCGGCACGAAAAGCAGGACGGCAAGCAAGCCAGCAATGATGACGGCCAGCACGAGCGCCGGGCGCAGCACGGTCTTCCAGTGCTGGTGGACTTTCAGGACGAGTCGCTCTCCCTCGGAGAGGCCTGCCGAGCTGACCATAGGGCCCATCGTGACATGTAATGGGCCATGACGCGCGTGCCATGCGACTAGCGGACGTGAATGACGTCTCCGGCGCTCACCGGCTCGACGCCCTCGGCGCTGGCAACCAGCAGGCGGCCGATGTCATCGACGTCACACGCTCGTCCCGATAGGTACAAACCGCCGGGCACCTCGACCCGGACGTCCTTACCGACGGTGGTGCACAACTGCAGGTACTGGTCCCGGAGGCCGCTGAGCGCCGCATCGCCGGGCGCGTCGCCACCAGCCCAGCGCAGGTAGAAGCGCTCAAACTCGCGCAGAATGGTGGCGAGCAGCGCCTCCCGGTCTACGTCGCCGGCACCGAGCTCGGCTAGCGACGTAGCTGCTGCCTGCGGCAGGTCGTCAGGGCTCGTCGCCACGTTGAGCCCGGTGCCAACGACGATCGCGTCACCCGCTTGCTCTGCCAGGATGCCTGCCAGCTTGGCGCCGCTTGCCGCGCCTGTGCTCGCCAGCACGTCATTTGGCCATTTGAGGCCCACGTCGAGCCCGGTCTCGGCGCGCACGCCCGCCGCGACAGCTACCCCGGTGAGCAACGGCAGCCAGCCTCTGGCCACCTGGGGTACCGCAGTCGGCCGCAGGAGAACCGAGAAAGTCAGCGAGGCTCCGGGCTCGCTCACCCAGCTGCGCCCGAGCCGGCCGCGGCCCCTTACCTGCCGCTCCGCCACCAGCACTCGCCCCTCAGGGGTGCCAGCGCGTGCGGCTGCGACCAGGTCCTCGTTGGTCGAGCCGGTCTCGGCGACTACGGTCAGGTCCGACCAGAGCCGGGTAGAGCCGAACACCAGGTCGCGAAGCTCTTGCTGCCGGAGGAAAACCGGCGAATTGTCACTGGCGGCATCGGTCATGGTGACACCTTCTCGCTCTCATCTCCTTCGCGCCGCCTCGGGGCCCATTCAGCTTGCGGCGCCACCGCTACTAACCTTTCCGGCATGGCCTCCGAACCGCTCTCGCCACCCGACGCCACGACCCCAGCCCGCGGCGGCGGGCCGGCCGGCGACGCTGAGCCGCTTGATCCCCATACGACTGCCGGCAAGCTGGCCGACCTCGAACTGCGCCGCTACGAAGCGGTCCACGCCGGTACAGAACGGCAAGTCGAGCGCCAGCATGCCAAGGGCAAGATGACCGCGCGAGAGCGAGTCGACGCGCTGCTCGATCCCGGGTCGTTCACCGAATTCGACGAACTAGCCAGGCACCGCGCGTACGACTTCGGAATGGCGCGGAACCGGCCCTACGGCGACGGCGTCGTCACCGGCTACGGCACGATCGACGGGCGCCCCGTCTGCGTGTTCAGCCAGGACTTCACTGTCAACGGTGGCTCCCTCGGCGAGGTTTTCGGCGAGAAGATCGTCAAGGTAATGGATCACGCGCTGAAAACTGGCTGCCCCATGATCGGGATCAACGACAGCGGCGGAGCGCGAATCCAGGAAGGGGTGGTCGCGCTCGGGCTCTACGGCGAGATCTTCTACCGGAACGTGATCTCTTCTGGCGTGATCCCGCAGATCTCCCTGATCATGGGACCGTGTGCGGGCGGAGCCGTCTACTCGCCCGCCATCACTGACTTCACGCTCATGGTCGACAAGACCTCTTATATGTTCATCACCGGCCCCGACGTGATCAAGACAGTGACTGGCGAGGAGGTCAGTCAGGAGGAGCTGGGCGGCGCGCACGCGCACAACGTGAAGTCGGGCGTAGCGCACTACCAGGCCAGCGACGAGCAGGACTGCCTGGACTTCGCCAAGGACCTGCTCTCCTACCTTCCTTCCAACAACCTGGAAGAGCCGCCGGTCCTGCCGGTAACAGGCGAGCCGGCCAGCCGGCTCGAGATCACCGACTACGACGCCGAGCTTGACACGCTGGTCCCGGACTCGGCACGCCAGCCGTATGACGCTCACACGGTGATCGAGCACGTGCTGGACGAGGGCGAGTTCCTGGAGATCCACGCCGGCTTCGCCCAGAACATGGTGGTGGGCTTCGGCCGGGTGGAGGGCGCCTCAGTCGGCGTCGTGGCTAACCAGCCGATGCATTCGGCGGGCACGCTCGACATCGACGCATCGGAGAAGGCCGCGCGGTTTGTCAGGACCTGTGATGCATTCGGCGTCCCGGTGATCACGTTCGTGGACGTGCCCGGCTTCCTGCCGGGCACCGGCCAGGAGTGGGGCGGCATCATCCGTCGCGGGGCGAAGCTGATCTACGCGTATGCGGAGGCCACGGTTCCCAAGATCACCGTGATCACGCGGAAGGCGTACGGCGGCGCCTACGACGTCATGGGGTCCAAGCATCTGGGCGGCGACTTCAACCTAGCCTGGCCGACTGCCCAGATCGCGGTCATGGGAGCGGATGGGGCGGTGGACATTCTCTACCGACGGGACCTGGCCGGCATCGAGGATGCCGGACAACGCGAGGACGTGCGCAAGCAGCGGATCACCGAATACGAGGACACGCTGTTTAATCCGTACATCGCCGCCGAGCGCGGTTACGTAGACGCGGTCATCAGGCCAGCAGAGACCAGATCTCAGGTAACTCGCGCGCTGCGCGCGCTCAAAACCAAGCGGGCGACACTGCCGCCGAAGAAGCACGGAAACATCCCGCTGTAGTAGTGCGGGAATCCATTCCTGCGATTTGCCAGCGCTGCCTCTCGGCCCACGCTGCTGACCAGGTACATGACAGCCGAGCGTGATCGGCTGAGTGCATTCCGGCAACAGCATCAGCGCGTCGTAGCCATCAACTGCCATTAGAGTCGTCAGTACTATGACCGAGAACGGCTCGCCGCTTCCGCTGCTATCCCGGTACGCCATCATGGTGGATGTCGGGTATATCTACGCGTCGGCAGGCGAGTTGTTGTTCAGCGCATCGTCTCGCCGGGAATACCGCGTAGATGCGGACAAACTGATACAGGCCTTGTCGAGGCAAGCCGAAGATCAAGTCCGCGGAGAGCTCCTGCGGGTCTACTGGTATGACGCCGCCCGTGACCGGGTGCCCACCATCGACCAGCGAGTCATAGCGCAGATGCCGTGGGTCAAGCTTCGCCTGGGCAACCTCAATGCCCGTGGCCAGCAGAAGGGCGTGGACGCGCAGATCCGCGCCGATATGGAGGCGCTGGCACGGCACCGGGCCATCACCGACGCGATCCTCGTGGCTGGCGACGAGGACA
>Ga0126373_10003213_pt1 | contig 12195 bp, 5 predicted proteins | sample PanSoiMetPlot_11_FD_92545 | JGI IMG/M metagenome (GOLD analysis project Ga0126373, IMG submission 92545) | Tropical forest soil microbial communities from Panama - MetaG Plot_11 | ecosystem: Environmental > Terrestrial > Soil > Tropical forest > Bulk soil | place: Panama | collected 2016-02-17
GCCGAATTGTCGGGCGCCCCGCAGACCTCGCCGCCGGCACTGGAAGCGGATCTAGATTTCACGCAACAGCGCTACTTTCCGGGCGCGGCACTGCCGTCCGGCAACGGGCCGTTTTTGGTCTATCTCGACGTCTGGCCGCGGGCCTTAACCTATCTCGAGGATCCGGACCTGATCGAGAAGGCCGTCGGGATCGATACGACCGGACGCCTGCAGACGGCGTGGCAGGTCAGGCTGCTCGACGTGAGCTCGGTCGCCGGCGGCGTGACCTGCTCGACGCCGGACACGTCGATCCCGGCGTGGCAGGCCTTGCTCCAGCCCCCGGCCGCCCGGTTGACCATCGGCGTTGTCAAGTCGGGCACGCCCGGACCCTGCTGTCTCACGCCAAACACCGGCTATACCGGAAGGGAAAATCAGCTCTACCGCGTGGAAATCCATCAGGGCGGGACCACCACGTCGAACCCCGCGCCCACGTTCAAATGGTCCCGGGACAACGCGTCGGTGGCGACCGCAGTCACCGCTATCAGCCCCGCCACCACAAAGATCAGCAAGACTGCGACGAGCCAGATCACGGTCGCGAGCACCGGCAGGGACAACGTGCTGGGGTTCTCGCCCGGCGACTGGATCGAGATCACCGACGACGTCCGGGAACTCGTCGGACGGGCCGGAGACCTGTGTCAGATCGACGTCGACGGCGTGGACGTGACCAACAAAACCATCCGGCTTGTGACGCCGGTCTCTGCCGACATTCAGGCGAACCTAACCACGCCGCCGGGCAACTATCCCCACTGCCACACGCGCATCCAGCGCTGGGATCAGCAAGGCAAGGTGCTCAAGAGCGACGGCTCCGTTTTTTTGGATTTGAACTCGAGCGGTCATGGCGACATCCCGGTCCCGCCCAAGGGAACCGCGCTGATCCTCGAAGATGGCGTGACGGTGTCGTTTGATCTCGCCCCATCGAACGGCGCCTTCCGAACGGGCGACTTCTGGACGTTTGCAGCGCGCACCAGCGATGGTTCGGTCGCCCCGCTCACCGAAGCGCCACCGATGGGCGCCAATCATCACTACGCCCGCCTCGCGGTGGTGACGTTTCCGAACCCTCCCACCGACTGCCGGATTCCGTGGCCGCCTGCCACGCAGGGCGCCAGCGACACGTGCGCCTGCACGGTGTGCATCGAGGCGAAGTCTTTCAACGGGGCAGCCGACATCGTCAATGCAGTCTCCAAGGTGAGCGGCAGCGGGGGTGGCAGGGTCTGCTTCGGCCCCGGCCTGTTCAACCTCGGCGCCAATCCCGTGGTGCTGTCGCAATCCGCCAACGTCACGCTCAGCGGCCAGGGTGCCGCGACGGTTCTGGTCTACAATGGAAACGGGCCGGCGCTGACGGTCGATGCCTGCACGCAGCAGCGAATCCAGGATCTGTCGATCATCGCAACGGCACCCGCGAGCGCCGCTGGCAGCACCGGCCAGGGCGCCTCCATTGGCATGCTGGCGGGGACCTGCGCGGGGCTAACGGTTGAACGTTGCGGCATCGGAGTCATTTCGAGAGCAGCCGGGGCCGCGACTCGGGCTTCGACGACCGTCGCCATGGCCGCAAGCGCGGCGCCCGGCGACACGGTGAGCGCACCTATCTCAGGCTCCCCGACGACCGTCACCCCAGTTCCCCCGACTGCACCCTCTGTCGGGGCCACAGGTACCCCCACGACGGCGCCCTCCGGCCCCACAGTTACGGCGACGACGGCGCCCTCTGTCGGCACCACGGGCACGACCCCCACGACTGCTCCCTCGGGCGGCACCCCAGGCACGGCCGCACCTGCCCCCGTCATCCAAATCCCGGTCGCAACCAGGATCGGCGACGCGGCCTTCTATGCTGGAGCCGCCACCGCCGCCGTGGGCACGATCGCCGGTGCCGCCATCGCGCTGGATGGCGTCATGGTCGAGGCAACGTTCCGCGACAACGCGCTGATCGCCGATGTCGGCATCACCAAGCTTACGCTGCTCGGATCTGCGCTCGCGCGAGCCGGCGCAGCGGCGCCAGCGCCGAGCCTGCTTGCGCTCGCCGGATGCCGCATCGAGCGTAATTTGATGCTCTGTCCGGTTGCCGCGATCGCGCTCGGCGATGCGACCCAACAACAGGGATTCTGCATTTATCTCCTGGAGACCGCGATCGACGACAATACCGTCCTGGGCGGCAATCTGGCCGGCATCATCGTCGAGGGCCTGACCGATCCTGGCGCGTCGGTCCGCATCAGCGGCAACGACATCGAGGTGAACCGGATCGGCATCGCCACGGGTCTCGATGCCGCGATCGTTTGCGACAACGTCATCACCCAGGCGGATGTGGCGGCCCTCGGACGCAACGGAGCGGCGGCGGGGGGGATCGGCATCGCGGTCTTTGGCATCAGCGGACTACAGGTCCCGCTGTTCGATATGCGATTGCACCGCAATCGCATCGTCGGTATCGCCGGACCGGGCATCGTCCTCGATGCTTCCGCCGTGATGATATCGATCGTCGACAACACGATTCAGGAGACGATCGGCTCGGGAATTTCGATCGGCGCGAATGCCGTGGTTGGAGATCTGCTCGTCCGCGGCAACGAGGTCCTCATCGTCTCCGGCCCGGCGGCTCAGGGCACCACCGCCGTCTTCGGCATCGCCGCCGGCAACGCCCTCAACGCGGTGGTCGAGAACAATACGGTTGGAGGGATCGGCAACGCCCAAGGAGCGACCGACAGCTCGGCGGCGATCGCGCTGACGCGGGCGGCGACCGGCACCCTCGCCCACAACAACATTCGCGACGTGGGATCGACGCAAGGACTCGGATTCGCGCTGGGAATCGTCTCCACAGGGGTGCTGGACGACGTCGCCATATCGTCGAATGTCATTCGCCAGGCGACGGTGCCGGTCAAGCTCGCGAACGTGTTCATCGGCATCGCGGTCCAGACCAATCCTGATCTTTTAAATATCGCCGCATCGGTGCAGGACAATACGGTCGAGGGCTCGAGCCTGTTGATGCTGGTCCTCGTCCAGGGCGCACTGGATTGCGTTGTGGCCGGCAACATTTGCCGTCACGGCGCGGCCCAACGCTTTCCCAATGCCCCGCTCGTCGATATCAACGGCGCCACGGTCGTGGCCAGCCACAACCGCATTCAAGGGCCGAGAGGAACGCCGGGTCTGCACGTCAGTGCGACGCTCACCGGCACGGGTGGCGGCGCCGGAAGCAACCCCGCCGCCACGCTCGTTGGCAACATCGTCACCGACTCCATCTTGCTCGGCACCGCAGTGCTCGCTCCGAGCTCGGTGTGGGCGCCGCTGAATATCATCATGTAGCCGTACGGACCCGTCGACAGTTGAGAAAGCGACCATGCCCATCCTGAAGCTCCAGAGCGCCAACAATCTGACGGAGCTCGCGCAGCGCCTCTATGGACTAAGTCCCCAGGACACCCGCGTCACGGCGGCGGTGAACGCGCTGGCCGCGGCCAATCCAACGCTCCCGGCCGATCTCAGCAAGCTGCCGCCGACAACCGCCGTCGTCGTGCCGGCCGTCAGCGGCCTGACCCTGGCACCGGGAGCGGTCTCGGCCGCACCGCAGGACGTCGATTTTGTCAACCTGGTGCGATTTGTCGGCGACGCCAGCAAACGGATCGTGGCAGCAGCCCAATCGGGAACGCCTCCGGCGCAAGGCAGCGGCCGCGCCGCGATGCTGCAACGCTTTGCTGATGCGCAGCAGACGCTGAACGGCAGCCCGACGACGTCCCAACCCGTCGATCCGACGAAGCTGCAAGCGCAGCTGAAGGCCCTGACCGACAATGTCGATGCGTTTGTGAAGCTGCACGGCGGCTAATTGGTCATGTGGGCTCCGCCAGTTCGTAAAGGAAAAGCGACGGCCGCTAACCGATCTGATCTCGCTCAGCGGCCATTGACGCACCCAACCGTCCAGTCGGACGGACCCCAGAATCAAGAGATCGAGCAGGCCGCTCCATGTACGCCTCGCTTGTCTTGGAGCCTTGCGAATATCCCAATATTCCCAACTGACCGAGCACGCCGATCCGGACCAAAATCACTGCTGTCGGCAGCGTCATCAAGCGTCTGGACCCGGCCGACGCTTGCAACCGGCGCCATCGATGACTCAGTCGAGCGCGAGGCTGATCCCCAGGTCAAGCCGGCGTCGCCGGCTGCAAATAGTTTCATGGTGCAACGCAAGTGCGCCTGTGGCGCCGATACCTCAAGCGGCGAGTGCGAGGGCTGCCGCGAGAACAAACTGCTCGGCATCCAAACCAAGCTGCGCATCAGCGAGCCGGGAGACGCGTACGAGCAGGAGGCGGATCGGGTGGCAGATGAAGTGATGCGGATGCCGGAGCCTGCAAATGGCTCCGAAATCCAAAAGGCGTCCCCCAATTTCGTGGTGCAAAGGCGAACGCCGAACGCCTCGTCCGCAATTGCCGAAGCCCCTCCCATCGTGCAGGAAGTCCTGTCGTCACCCGGTCAACCCCTAGATGCCGCAACCCGTGGGTTTTTCGAACCGCGGTTTGGGTATGATTTCGGTAGCGTACGTGTTCATGCGGACCAAAAAGCATCTACTTCGGCTAATGCCACGAAGGCGAGAGCTTATACGTTCGATAATCATATTGTTCTCGGCAAAGGGGAACATGCGACACAAGCTGACGGTGACCGCAAATTGATCGCACATGAACTTGTGCACGTGATACAGCAAAACAAAGGGTACTCCGAAATATATGGACGAAAGGCAGTCTCTGTCGTCAGATCCCAGAGTAGTATCAAGATTGTCAGCGATTCCGGTAAGGTTATCGCCCGAGCTCTGCCGCTGCAAGGTGCGATTGTTGAAAAGGGTACGCTTGATGAAAAGCTTCTTCCAGATCCAGGTCTTTTTGATCGTTGGCTTTCCGATTTGAATGAGATCTACCGCGAAGCTGTACAATCGCATTACACTGGAGGGGAACTCAAGACTCCGAACGTTTTCGATGGGACACCAAAGCTCGCCGGTTTCGAAGCAGACCGGATTCGAAATGAATCACGAGACAACAGCTGGTACGCATGGCTGACAAGTACGAGCCGGAGCATAAAGCTAGAGGGTAGCAAGGCTGACGAACAATGGAAAATATACGAAGTAAAAATTCGTTCAGAGGTCGCAAATGGGATCGACCCTGAACAGGCAGTCAGAGACTTATACAGGGAAACCGCACAGGCCATCCCCGAGAGCTACCGGGACGCCGAGACTGGTCGTCAACGATCTGCAGGCGGATCAGAGTCGGATTACTCCTGGGGCTGGGAAGGCGATGTCCCATCTCAGATCAATCGAGAGAGACGGTTGATAAGCTCGGGAGAGCAAACTGCCGGTTACCTGCTGACACCAGCAGCACTCCTTAATCCTCCTCAAAGCGAACGCGAGGTCGACGAAGTCCTAAATGCAGTGCAAGCAGCGGATGAGTTAGCCACCGTGGCATTTGGTGCCAAGGGGGCTTTGGCGGAGAAATTCCCTCTCCCTGAAGTCGCACCTCAGGTCGAAATTGCGGTCGAAGAGCCGCTGCGCGATCCAGCAGCGGAGCTTCCGCCGGCGCAAGGTGCGACGCCTCCTCGAATGGCCGGGACTCCTCCTGAAACTCCGGCTGCCTCGACGGCAGAACCGCTCGAAGAAGAGAAAACCGGCGCGGAAAGCACGGCCGCTCGCGACAAAGGCACGCCGGGTTCGACGCCGCCAGCGGGTTCCGTAGGTTCGATCCGATCGGAGCGCATCGCATTTGAGCGCCGTGTTCCCACCGCGGCGGACGTTGCTGTCCGTGCTGTGGGAAGCGACGTCATTCGGAGTGAAGGGAAGACTCCAACCAGAAGGGAAGCTCCACCAACGCCGTCGGTACCACCTGTTGTCGCTGCGGCCCGTGCAAGTCGCGATGAGCCGCAACCCTCGACTATGGGGGACCGCGGATACGACGTTGGGCGTTCTGAGGGACCGCCGGGAACCAGGAAGTTTGCCACGGCCGGCGACGCCCCTGGGCAAGCGACGGAAAGAAACTGGCTCCCGAAAGAAGTAACCCCTCCGACTGATCTTTCTGCATCGCCAGATAAGTCGTGGCAATCGATGCCGGCGCCGATCAATCTGACCGTGTCAGGCCCCTCACCTGTTTCGACAACCGTCACAGGATTAGACGCCGGCCAAGTCGCTGCGGCCGACCCAACCATCTGGACCCTACCTGCATCCTCAACACCTTCGGTGACCGCAGACCTTGATGTACCCCCACTGTCGTCCCGATTCCCAAATCCTATCGCACAAGCTGCATTGGCTCTTCCGACCCGCGACCCTTCTACACAAGAAGAGCTACGCAAATACACACAGATTCGCTACGAAGCTTACCAACTTGAACAGCAGCTAAAGAAACAACAAGGCAATATAACAAAACTCAGTAGCGACTTGGCTGACGCACATGTGCAACTTGATCGCAGAATACGGCAAATCCCCAAACGTCGTGGCCTACTTGACGAAGCGCATTGTTTTCCCGAATTGCCAGACAAGGGAACTGTTTACATCCCTAAGGCCCCGGGGGAAACGGACGAAGAGGCTTACGCAAATGCAGTCGCCAATCTTCTCGTCGCAAACCAGGCGATGTTGGACGCCAATCGTCGTCCTCGCTTAGTCTGGATCGAAGGACAGAACACTACAACAGATCGAATAGACGAACTTCACATATTGCAATTATATGAGACGCTACTTGTGGCATATATAAAGGACAATGTAGTTCCGCGAACGAACATTGGGGATCTCAAGAAACAACTCGAAGAAAAAAGAAAAGAGTTAGAGCCCTACGAAAAAACGTTTGGGCGCGGTTATTTTGAAGATCCGCGACTGCACGACATTATATTGGACCCGCGAAACCCAGACCCGAAGGCAGGGAAAAGTTATGGGACTACGGCTGGACACGACAAGACACATTTATCTGGCTTTAGAGCTGAAATATTATTGGCCAATTGGATCACAGCACAGAAGGGCATAGTCGTTAGCTATGGAGACCCGATCGGCACTAACTACGCGGATGTCATCTCGGTGGATAACTGGGGTGACGTCACACTTTGGGATTCAAAATACCATTCCGATGGAAGAACAGAAGATCAATCTGGCACGTTTTCAGATCCAGGCGCGTGCAAAAGAGCAATTAATGACGCCATTGCTCAGATTACGACCTCACGACTCGACGAGCAACTGAAAGAAAAAGCAATAGAAAACCTCAACAAGGGGGATTTCGTTGCTAGAACAGTTTCTTCAACAGGTGGTGGGGTTTTGTTTCCACAAATCACCAGGGACGTAGCTTGGAAGTTCAACGCAAATGTAGTCACAGAACAATTTGATCGGTAAAGCGATGATATTTAACCCACGTTCGTGGCGCAAAACTTTGCTCGAATTCGCTATCGACTTCGAAGAGCGTCAAGCGCCTGAGCAATACCTCCCTAATGCCGTCGGTAACGCCGCTGTTTCCGGGCTGCAAACGTGCACCTATGCTTGCTTCGTTGACCTGCGCAACGAGGTCGACGCTCTAATCTACAAATATCGGGATTGGCTTCTGGACTCCTTTGCGCGCGACGAGCACTTTGGAAGCCCGGCATGCTTCTTCACTGCTTTGAGATATGAAGCCCTTGGCTTGGCAGGATGGCTATGTGAGAACCGGTCAACAAAAAAATATTACGAAAAAACGTTGCCACTTTATCAGCAGACCTGGCTGCAAACCGGGACAAGCGATGTAGATATTTGGGAAAACTATGCAGCTGATTATTTGCGAAACTGTGTACTTGCTCATGCTTATCATCAGGGAACTGCGTTTTGTGAAAAAATTGGCAAGAGTATGCCTGATAATGCCGAAAATATAGCGAATGAGGCAGAGCTGGGTTATTGGCTCTGCCATAAAGCTTTGACGTCGACCACCCGCGATGCTGCAACGCTGGAGGCCGCCGCGCGTGTATTCGCGCTTCGTCTTGAGAATGATTGGCTTGAACATGGACAAGTTCTCAAGGCTGCCGCTTGGCTGAAGGCGGTGTATTGGGAGGGGATGATTACAGCGACCCCAGAAAAGACGTTGTTTATGGCGTATCAATTCATGCCTCACGTCTCATGGTCCCCGTAAACAAATGATGTCGCGTCGTTTTGAAATAGAAACGCAGTCAAGAATTTATACGGCCAGAGGACAAAATATCTCAATGACTACCTCGCCGACTCCCCGCACATTTTAAGGCCGGCTCGTCTTAATCGATCCGGAAGCCAAGGGCTGCGCAGCCACGGCCGGCGGCCCTCGGCTGGGCAAATCGCACTCAGATCGTGTTCTTGCGCATCTGGTCGGCAAGGTACTCCGCCTGGCGGATGGCGAGTGTCACGATGGTCAGGGTCAGATTCTCGGCGCCGCTGGTGGTGAACTGGCTGCCGTCGGAGATGAACAGGTTCCCGATGTCGTGGGTCTAGCCCTCACCGAGCGACGCGACGAATGCACCTGAACAATCGATGCTTGCTGTTGAAGTCCTTTTTCTGCTCCGTGCTCGCTTAGTTGGTGCTGGATGGTGATCTGGCGTCCAATCGGCGCGCCCCCGATCCTTCTCAGATAGGCGTTCTGCTCCGCGTGAAGCAGCGTTTGGCTGGTCTCATCGAAGAGCTGAAAATGACCTGATCAAAGTCGAAGCTACTTATCTCGATCTCGAAGCTTCCGTGCTGCGTAGGCATGCGGCATCAGAAAGGCGGCGAGATCGTCCACCACTTTAGTCAACGGGCCGGGCTTGGTCTCGACGCTGTCGAGGAAGGTCGACCATCGCTGAACTTTGAGAGGATCTTCGACAAAGGCGCGGGTCAGGCAATCCGGCAACTGTTCCGGAATCGCGGTACCGCGCCGCTTGAACGTCGCCGCGATAGCGCGCTAGCTTATCGTCCCTGAATTCGTGCGTCCGCGCCAGAAGCCATATGTCGTAGAGGTCCTTCATGCGGCTATTGGCGCGTCCAAGCGCGACCATTGCCTCCAATTTCTCGGCGATCACGGTCTCCCGCACGTAGGAGCGAAGGCGTGGAGCCGGAAAATCGAGAAGAACCGGCAGGCGTCCCTTCTCAAAACCTTGTCCGACCTGGTACGCTCGCGAATTGTGCCGGTTGGGCATGGGCTCCGCCAATGATTGGGTTCTACCGCAACGCCATTGAAGCTGCTCGGGCGCATCATCGTGCCCGCCGAGCATTGGTTTGGGAGTGCGTTGCATTGCAGCATCAATTGGCAGTGCTCAGACGCAGCGGGACGCGGCGCCCGCGTTTGGCCAAGCACTGCCACAGCACGTGGGCAGCGTTTGGGCAGCGCGCGGAAATCTCGAGGTTTTATCGATGCTTCACAGTTTGAGTAAGAAGACGCCGGTGTGAGCCGTGCGTTGGGAACTCCCACCTCGCAACCTCGCGATCCTCGACGCGTGCTCCCTAGACGTAAGCTGTCCTGGTGGGGTTGCTGATATGGCGTGCAGCGTCCGCCCAGAGAATGGGCGCTCCGGGAGCTGCGGGCCGGCCTGACGCCAGCCGCCGGCGGCCCGACTCTTGCACCTAGCGCGGTCGATCACACAGAGGAGCGAGCCAATGGCATGGAGCCGAAACTGGAAGTTGGTGCTGGGGGGTGTTATCGGCCTCGTGAGCGGTGCCGGTAGCGCGGCCGCAGACGACGTCGCCTTTTTCAAGGATCAGCTCGCCCCGTTCGTGCGCAAGCCCGAATTTTTCGCTGCCGGAGCGCCATTCGACGCTGCCAAGTGCATGAAGGGCAAGTCGATCTTCTCGATTCCGGTATCCAGCGCCAACCCGTTCACGGCCAACATCGAGAAGGCGATGGCGGCGGCTGCCAACAAAGTGGGCTTCAAGTTCACGACTTGGGAGAACCAGGGCCAAAGCTCACAATGGGTTCAGGGCATGGATACCGCGGTTAATCAGAAGTACGACTTGATCGATCTGTTGGCCGGGACCGATCCGCGCGTTCTGGTGCCTCAAATCAAGGCCGCCCACGACGCCGGCATCCCGGTCGTCGCCTCCCACTACAACGGGCTAGAGCAGTCCGCAGAAGTCGCCAAGTACGCAGATGGCGATGTACCGATCGACTATGTCAAGGCCGGCAAACTGCTGGTCGACTGGGCGGTGGTCAAGACCGGTGGTCACATGAATGCCCTGGTTCTGATCGCGAACGGCCCGCTGTCGACCGACTCGATGGTCGCCGGGGTGACGGAAGAACTAAAGCACTGCAGTGATTGCAAGACCAAGACCATGGATTTCCCAGTTGTTGACTGGGGCACGAAGATCACTCCGGGCGTGCAGTCGGCGCTCCTCGCCGATCCCTCGATTAACTATATCATCGTGATCTACGACAGCATGAGCCAGTTCGTGGTGCCAGCCTTGACCATCACGGGCGCCAGCGATCGGGTCAAGATCGACGCTTTCAACGGCACACCGTTCGTGCTCGGTCTGATCCAGCAGGGCAAGGTCGAAATGGACATCGGCGAGAACTTGGATTGGATCGGCTCGGCGTTGGTCGATGCCGAGATGCGCCGCGTCTGCCACCTCGATCTGATCAAGGATCCGAGGATCCCATTCCATATCTTCGATAGTTCGAACGCGAAGGACGCCGGCACCCCACCGATGCTGTCGATGGGCTACGGTGACGCTTATGTGGCGGGGTATGAGAAGCTTTGGATGCTAAGGAAGTAGCAGCCGGTAGACGCAGGCCTGAGGTAGGCGCTCGTGGATCGCGCAACGACGTCAATCGACAGGGCGACCGGGGGCCCGTCTGCGGCGTCGGCACTTGTTCTGTACAACCTGTCCAAGACGTTCGGGGGACAGCGCGCGCTTGACCAAGCGGCGCTCGATGTCCGCGAGGGCGAGGTCCACGGCCTGCTTGGTCAGAACGGCTCGGGCAAGTCGACCCTGATCAAGATCCTGGCCGGGTTTCATGCCCCCGATCCCGGTAGCTCGCTCTCGCTGGCCGGCGAGATCGTGAGCCTGCCGCTGGCCCCCGGGGCGTTTCGCCGTTACCGCATCAGCTTCGTGCATCAGCATCTCGGCCTCATTCCGAGCCTATCGGTCGTCGAGAACCTCCTTATCAACCGCCTCGCCACCGAAGCCCACTGGGCCATCAGCTGGTCGCAGGAGCGCGCTGAGGTCGCCACGCTGCTTCAGCGCTACGACATCGACATCGACCCGCGCGTTGATGTGATGTCCCTGGCCCCCGTCGAGCGCGCCCTGCTCGCGATCGTGCGGGCCGTGCGGGAGATCGATGAGACAGCTAAGACTGGCATCGGCAAGGGCATCCTGATCCTCGATGAGCCAACGCCGTTCCTGCCCAAGCGCGATGTCGACCGGCTGTTCGCGGTCGTGCGCGCCATCGTGGCGGGCGGCGCGAGCGTCATCTTCATCTCGCACGACGTCGACGAGGTGATGGAGATTACCAACCGGGCAACAATCCTACGCGATGGGCGCGTCGTCGGCACGCTCGACACGCCGACGTCGTCCAAGAGCGCGTTCATCGAGATGATCATCGGCAGGAAGCTCAACGCATATGGGCGCGGGACGATGGAAGACAAGCAGAAGGGACAGGCGATCCGGATCGAACGGCTCGTGGGTGGCAGCGTAACCGACTTCTCAGTGGATCTACGGCCTGGCGAGGTTTTGGGCCTCACCGGTTTGATCGGCTCGGGTTACGACGAGGTGCCCTATCTCGTCTATGGTGCAAAGCCAGCAGCGGCGGGGACGATCGATGTAGGCACAGGCTCGAGGCCGCTTGCGAACGCCTCGCCATCGCGATCGATCGCAGCGGGCGTCGTGTTAGTGCCAGCGGACCGGCCCAATGCGGCCGTGATCAACCAGTTGCCGGTCGTCGATAACGTCACCATGCCAGTGCTCGACGATCCCTTCAGCCGCTGGAGGCTCGACCGTAGGGGCATGACCGCGCGGACAGGCGAGCTCAGCACGAGGTTCGAGGTCGTCCCCAACCAGCCGGCGCTGCCTGTGTCTGCGCTCAGTGGTGGCAATGCTCAGAAGGTGGTACTGGCGAAGTGGCTGCAGCGCGCACCAAAGCTATTACTGCTCGACGAACCAACGCAGGGCGTCGATGTCGGCGCTCGCCAGACTGTCTATCGCCATGTCGCGCAGGCGGCCGCTGCGGGGACTTCGGTGCTCTGCGCGAGCTCGGACTACGAGCA
>Ga0126373_10003214_pt1 | contig 12191 bp, 6 predicted proteins | sample PanSoiMetPlot_11_FD_92545 | JGI IMG/M metagenome (GOLD analysis project Ga0126373, IMG submission 92545) | Tropical forest soil microbial communities from Panama - MetaG Plot_11 | ecosystem: Environmental > Terrestrial > Soil > Tropical forest > Bulk soil | place: Panama | collected 2016-02-17
AGCGCACATCGCCCTTGCCAACGTTCTGTTGATGTACGGGTGGGATTGGGTCGGCGCAGAACGAGAGTTCCAGCGAGGAATCCAATTGAGCCCAAACTATGCGCTCGGCTACCATTATCACTCCAACCTCTTTCAGATACTGGGGCACCAGGCAGAAGGAATCGCAGAGCAGAAAAAAGCCCTGGCCCTCGATCCCCTTTCCCTGACCGTAAACACGAATCTCTGCCGGGCTTACCTGTTTGCAAAACAGCTGGACGCAGCCATTCAGCAGTGTCGAAAGACGCTCGAATTAGACCCTAACTTTGCCATTGCCAATAGATGGCTGACGATAGCGCTCTATGAAAAAGGTGCCTATCAGGAGTATGTCGAAGCGTTGGAGAGGGAGGCCAGGCGGTCAGGAAATCCTGAGTGGGCCGACGAAATGAACAAGGTTTTCTCCGCTGGCGGAATTGAACGCTTTCAGCGCTATATCTTAGAGGACGACCTGGAGACCGGGGCGGAAATGTCGGATTACCGGCACGCTCTAGACTACGTTGGACTCGGAGACAAGGAGAATGCGCTGCGGTGGCTGGAAAAGGGCTACGAAGACCGCGATTTTGGTCTCGTGCTCATCGGTATAAATGATCAATTCGCCCCACTGCGATCCGAACCACGCTACATCAACATCCGCCGGAAGATGAACCTGCCCTACTAGCGCCCGTCCAGTTATCGCCGCCAAGTGATATCATCGCGAGATTCGTAACCGCGAGGCGAGCATGAAAGGTGCGCTTTGCTGCCTGTCGCGAATTTTGCTTCCACTGCTGCTATCTCTTACCGTCTCAGCTCAGCAGCAAGCTTCTATTACGGGTGGATTGAGTGGCGAGATCACAGACTCGACCGGCGCAATGCTCCCCGGCGCCACCCTCACTCTTGTCGGACCTCAGGGAAGTAGAGTCATATCGACCGACTCGCTCGGTCGTTTCAGCATCTCAGGACTCACTCCGGGCCTCTACGACGTGACCGTTGAGAAGCCAGGCTTCAAGAAGGTTGAGGCGAAGCGCAGCGAGGTCGTGGTTGACTCTTCGTCCACTCTGAACCTCACTTTGCAGACAGGTAGCGCCTCTGAAACCATCGAAGTTACGGCGGAAGCCGTTGCCATCGACTCCGAAAACACTGCTGTCACGACCAACCTCACCGACACCTTCTACAACAGCATTCCAATGCCGCGTAACGTCTCGGCGATCTTCTATGTTGCTCCGGGCGTGGCCCAGGGACAGATCGCCGGTTCATTCAACCAGATTGGGCCCGGCGCTTCCAATCCCTCCATCGGCGGAGCCTCCGCTCTTGAGAACCTCTACGTTGTCGACGGCGTCACCATCACTGATCAGGCCTTCGGAAGCATCGGAACCTATAATCGTCTGAAGGGCGCACTCGGAACCGGAATCAATCTATCCTTCATTAAAGAAGTCGACGTCAAGACAACTGCCTTCGAGCCCCAGTATGGCAAAGCGACCGGCGGAATCGTCCAGATTGTCACAAAGTCTGGGAGCAACTCCTTCCACGGAGCCATCGGCGCCTACTTCCAGCCCAGCCAGTTCTTTGCTCCGCGATACCAGTACTATCAGTTCGGCTACCTGCAGGCCGCGCCAAGACTAATCCTGTCGGAACCTCAGTACGATCTCGCTGCTGAGTTGGGCGGATACATCCTCAAGGACAAGCTGTTCTTCTTCGGGGCATTTGATCCCGCTCTCACTCAGAGCATTCTTCTTGCAAACCCCGCCAACACCGTCCCCTATGCTCACGGCCCATACGACTACAACACCACCGGTCTGAGCTGGGCCGGAAAGGTGACCTGCAAACTCGGAGCAGTGACCACGTTTGAGGCCTCCAGCTTCGGCGACCCCTCCAGGCGAAACATTAACCCTAACGCTCTCCAGACTACCGATCCGCTTTCACTAAGCAGCGCCTATGACTTTGGATCCCTCAACTCCGTGGCTCGCCTCACTACCGCGATCACAAGCACTTGGACCGCGGACGCGTCCTATTCCTACAACCACAACCACTTCAGCGAGTACCTGCTGCAGAACAACTACCGTATAGTTGATACCACCGGACAGTACATGCCTCCCGGGCAGACAACCGCGGCAGTTGGTACTGGCTTTGGGGGATATGAACCCTCGGAAAATAACACCTACAGCATCTCTGCCAATAGCTCTAAGACGTTCCAGTTCCTTGGCCAGCACACCGTCTCGGTTGGCTACGCTTACGACCACACAAACTTCCTCGACCAGCCCTCGCGCTCGGGACCACTGTTCGCGATTCCCTCTGCCAACGCTGCTGGAACTCCGCTAACCTCTCTCTTCAGCAATATTCCCGCAAATGCAATTGGTTCTCTCACAAACTCCCAGTTCACCATAGCCCCCGCGAACACGAACTCCGCCACAACAACATCCGACCACACCTGCTCGTTGTGCCCAATCAACTCGCGTGGCCAGAGTGTCTACGCGTCTAACTCAGGAACCTACGTTGGCTTCAATGTTCAAACGTCAGCTCGTTATCACACTGCATATGCCAACGACATCTACCAAACGAACCGCTTCATCACGCTGAATATGGGTCTTCGTTGGGAGCAAGAGCGCATCGCGGGTGCACTCGTCAGCTACGCGTTTACGGGAAGCTGGTCTCCCCGTGTTGGAATCAGCATTGACCCGCTCGGCGACCACAAGAGCAAGCTCTTCTTCAACTACGGTCGCAACTACTGGGCGATGCCACTCGATGCGGCAATCCGCGAACTGGGCAACGAGCAGGGTGCTGACGGCCTCGTCTTTGCTCCTGTCATCAACTCGGACGGCTCCTACACCGTCATTCCTGACTCAGCGCATCTTCTGAATGGCCTCCCTCGCGCCACCAACGGCGCCGGCATCCTAAGCAAGTTTGGCCCCCCAGGCTTCGCATCCACAACCGGTGAACCCATCATCCCCGGAACCAAAGGAGAATACGAAGATGAGTATGTCATCGGCATCGAGCGCGAAGTGGCCACCTCCATCGTCATCAAGGCTCGCTGGACAGACCGTCGCATCGGCAGGGCTATCGAAGACATCTTCTCTCAATCGCCCGAGGGATCCACGATTATCCCGAACTTCACGGGCGGAATCGCGAACCCCACGGCGCGCACTGATATCGCTATCAACGAGCATGAGATCACCTACACTCCAGCCCAGTTCAATGCCGCCCAGACTCAATCCGCTGCAAACGGCGGAGTGTATATGGCTCCGATTGCCGGATGCACTATCGACAACGACCCACAAATTCTCTTCATCAATGGCAAGAACCAACCCGTAGGCGGAGCCTGCTTTACGAACGTCGAAACCGCCGACAGTCCACCCGGCGACGGTATTCCGGACGGCTTCGTCAAACCCGTCCGCCGCTACCAAGCAGCCGAGTTCGAAGTCGACAGGCGCTTCAGTAACCACTGGTTGGCAGTCATCAACTTTCGTTGGGCTACTCTCTATGGAAACTTCGAAGGCGCATATCGCAACGACAACGGCCAGACAGATCCCGGCATCAGCTCGCTCTTCGACTTCACTCCCGGCGGACTCGGTCTCCTCGGCGACCAGTTTGCCAACGGCGACCTCAACACCGATCGCCGCGCCGTCGGTAACTTGTTCTTAAGCTACAACATCGGACCGGAGACCCCGGTGCTGCACTCCATCCGCGGACTCACGGTTGGGGTTGGCCTTCGCGGCCAGTCTGGCGTGCCTCTCAGCCTCTTGGGTGATCACCCCATCTATCTCAATCAGGGCGAAGTTCCCATCGGAGGTCGTGGCGCTGTTGGTCGCACCCCATCCACAATTCAGCTTGACACGCACCTCGACTACACCGTTCCCCTAGGTGGACGTCTCTCAAATGGCTGCAAGCTCAAGTTGGCGATGGATATGTTCAACATAACCAACAGCCAGTTCGAGACCGGAAGGGTCCAGTACACACAGACTAACGCCTCATTGGTAGGCGTTCCCCCACCGCTCAACCTCGATTACAACCGTCCGACCTCGTTCCAGACTCCGTTCTATGCACGTGGCTCGGTCCGGTTTGAGTTCTAACCTGACGTTGTCCTAATTTCGGCGTTTGAATCGCGGGTGTAGATCATGGGTGAGGTTTTGGTTGCCATGCGGCAAATCATGAGCAATGAGAAGTTTATGGCGTAGTTCAATTCCAGATCGCTGCATTTTCAGGGCCCCTAAAACAGGGACGCATTGGCTATTGTGGGACGTTTAGGTTGCTTAAGAACCCCAAATGACGCGCAAGGCTGGTGAATCGCGGGTGTAGATTGGCCGCCATGCTGCAAATCATTAGCAATGAGAATTTTATGGCGTAGTTCAGTTCTTGATCGCTGCATTTTCAGGACCCCTAAACAGGGGACGTATAGGGTTCTTAGCAACTTCTTGTGGGAGAGTGGGCGGAGGATAGGATAATCAACTACTTCCGACGCGGAGGTCAGCGGTACCACAAATTCGGCCTTACGGGTTGTTAGAGGGCGGACCTTGTTGGGCAATCGGTTCAAGAACCAACCCTGAGGTCGCCCAGAAATTCTGGCAGGAGTTTCCGTCGCGTGATCACTTTGACGCAAATCATCCTGAATGACAGCCTGAACCTCATCATGATTTGCCAGCTGGTCAATCTATTCTCCAAAGTTCATATCTGTCATTTGCACTGTCGCCAAACCCCCACAGCCAGTCACCATAAAAATTTGTGTACAGTCCCACTCCAGCTCCCATGGTTCTTCCGAATCGATACCTGTGTGTTACAGCGTCTACCAATTTGCGGTGTGGGAAACGCGGTAACACCGTAATCCCGTCCTCATACAAGCCGACCACCAACAAATCTCCAGCCCTTGGTTGAGGGCCGTCACGGAATGTAAGTGTAGCCCCGGCCAGAGGTGCATACCAATACGCTGAGAATTGGTCAGCGAACCATACCTTTTCGCCTGCGGCAACGTGCGGTTGAATCAAACGAAACATAGCGTCCCGCCCAAATTTAGCAAACTCTGCGTCCGAGCGGAGAATCAGAAGAGAATAGCCGGTGCTGGCAACAATCAACGCGATGGCTGCGACTCGGAAACGCTGGGCCGAGAAACCTGCCGACAGCCGAAAACAGAGGAGGATGACGGCGGGCATGCAGGGAAGCAAATACTTCGCCGCAAGGTGAAAGTAGTAGACGATGGGAAGAGGGATGAGAATCCAGAAAATTAGAAAGAGATCGGTATGGTCGGCCCTGTCCCATGCCTCGTAAATCAAGTCGGTCAGCATTCCGAACCCAACAACCGCTAAGAGCTTGACAAGCATATGTCCAGGATTTGCGAACCACGTGATGCCCGGCGCCATGGTCAGGATGATTACTCCACCCAGCGATCCACTCTTCAACAAGTGTTCGGGATGCACGAACCAGGTGATGCCCGCCGCCATGGTCAGGATGAATGCCGCACGCTGCGGTTTAGTCCTCAAGCGATTCGCCAGCCAGAAAACAAAAAGAGGTATTGGAAACACCAGGTACAGCAGATAGGCAGTCAAGTTGGAAGGTATATGCCACAGTCCCTTGACAATGGGAGGGGGATTTATGGTCAGGTTATGTTCACGAACTGTGGCGATGATTGTTACCAGTAAGACTGAGCCAGCCAAGACTGGAGTCCACAGCCAGAACCTCCGTCGGAACTGCGCAAAGAACTCCTTGGGGTCGGCGTTCTCCAGCAGATAAAACGCTGCAAGAGGTAGAAGAAGTGCAAGGTGGGACCGCGCAAAGCCAGCCAAACCCAATGCAATAGCGGAAACTGCGCCCTGGCTCCATTTCTGCTCGGTCTTCCAGGCTGCAAGGCGTTCCATTGCCACCAACCCGAGAGAGGTCGCGAGAATATCGGGCATTGCAGTAGTGGCCATAGGGAGAAAAGGAGCGATGGCCACTAAAAGCAGGCCGCCGACGATTGCGTGCTGTCGGTCCCACCCGAACCGCAGGATCAGCGAAGTCATCGCAATGACCGCAATCCAAACGAGCACCAGCTGTGTCAGGTGTGCCGTCCACTCGTGCGTCCCGCTCAAAACGGTGGGTACGAGTACATAACCCATCAGGGCATTTCCGGGCGTAATAAGATAGGCCTTCGCGCAATTATCAGAACGCAGGTTCCAGCAGATGGTGAAATCCATCGGGTGCATGGGGTGATTGACGATCTGCCGCGCCATCGTAAGGAAATGTGGATCGTCATTGAGGAAAGGCTTGTTCAGATGCGGCAGGAGGCATACGGTGGCGAGGAGTAATGCCGGCCAAGCACAGCCCAGCACAGAGACGAACGAAAATGGCTCGGATATGCCGCAATCCTTCGATGCTTCCGTTTTCATGTTTCCTCCGAGAGCTCGTCATTCTGTCTCGCCATCGCATGCAATGGGGCGTCGGCTGAACAAAAGGTCGCAATAACTCGAACTAATCGTTACAGGAGGCATGCCACGCGACAACTTTCCTCGTGGATGGACGAGGTAGATCTCAAAATTGCACTCAACCAGAAGATCGATCAGATGCGACGGGTTGAAACCCAACTCGCGCATCGATGAGGGCGCGAACTCAAGAAAAATTCTCATGTCGGGATTCTGTCGCAGCGTATTCCGCATGCCTTGGCAGACCGCCAGCTCATAGCCTTGAACGTCGATTTTAACGAAAGAGACTTGCCTCTGCTTGTGTTCGAGAAAACTGTCAATGCTTATAAGAGGAGTGCTGACGCCCGTCAGTCCTGGATGTACGGAACGAAACTGGTCTGTGATGACCCGGTGATCCGCGTGGTGGCCGAGATTGATCCACAGGGTAATCGTCCCATCCTTGGCGCCGACCGCGCAATGTTCCGGAACGATTTTGTCTTCAAACTCCGGCTGAAGCGCGGTTTGCTGCAAAATCCTGAAGTTAAATATCTCCGGCTCAAAGGCAAACACCTTGCGATTGGGTTTGGCGGCTCGTGCCAAAACGGTAGCTGTGTAACCGATGTTCGCGCCGATATCCAGGACATTTCCGTCGCCGACGAGATCGGGATAGGCCTGCAACAGATCTTGCAGATCGTCTTCAAGGTAGCGTTTGTACAGGAAGTAAGCAGACTTGAATAGCCTGCGGCCGAGCGAGGTTTGAATGGCCCCCGAACGCCTCACCAGGGAATACGCCCTCACAAGTGGGTTTACCCGTTCAGTCGAATTGTTCATCCGTCCATCCAGTAGTGTTAATTTCTTGTGGGACCTGGAACCGCGACATCCAAATGCTCGTGAAGGACATCCAAGTGCTCGTGAAGGACGTTCGTAGCAAGGTTTGATGCATGGATTGCAGATAGCACTTTATCTAAATCAAGAAGCAGCCCCTGACAGCCCCATTCGACGTGTCCCTAGGCCTTGAGCAGCATAATATCGAAATCCTCGAGAACCGCGATCTCTGGGAGAAAAAACCGCTTTTGCGAAAAGTGTATTCAGAGTTTTATCGTGCAATCACCAGCCGGGTAAATCCGGCTCACCCCGGTCTCACAGTGGAGCTTGGATCGGGCATGGGCAATATCAAGCAACATATACCGCAATGTATTACTACAGACATCTTCCCGAACCCTTGGTTAGACCGCGTTGAGAATGCATACCATCTCTCCTTCGGCCAGGGAGAAGTCGCTAACTTGATTTTGTTCGATGTTTGGCACCATCTTAGGTACCCTGGGACAGCACTGAAGGAGTTCGCAAGAGTTCTTGCACCGGAAGGGCGGATCATCCTTTTTGAACCCGCAATGGGACTCATCGGCCGTTTTGTCTTCGGTCACTTTCATCATGAACCACTGGGCCTGAAAGATGAAATTGAATTCAATGCACCGGACGCTTTTTCGGAACTTGAACCTACCTACTATGCAGCACAGGGGAACGCGAGTCGTGTGTTCGGATCTGCGACTTTCAAAGATGCACTTCGTCCGTGGCGAATCACCGAGATCAAGTACTTTCCGGGCCTAGCCTACGTTGCAAGCGGCGGGTTTCGTGGGCCTCAGTTGTACCCGGAGAAGCTTTTACCTTTAGTCAACCTGATTGATTCTGCATTCTCCAGATTTCCAAAGCTAGCGTCGCGGATGTTGGTCGTACTAGAACGGGACGGTCCTTAGAGAGGACGAAGGCACGTGGCAAACCCACAGCTCCGAGGAGTGCTGAATGATGTCGACACAGCCGCAACTCGCGCCAACTTCGTCGCCGATCAGTCGGCAGGCTGCCACAAAGGGATCCAGGTACTGGAATCATTATCTGAACACATTACTTGGACAGGAAATCTCTGCGCTAACCAGATATTGCGACCGGATCATTCAATGGTTACCCAGGCAGGAAGATCCGGGCCTCTTAATGGAGAAGATCGAGGCGCGATACAAAGAGAATGTTCGAGGGGAAGATGTGTTTCCGTCCCTCGCAGATGAGGAAGAACGAAGTACTGCAGTTCTCATCAATGGCACCCTCAACCATCATTTCGATGTTCAAGGGGTTCTAAGCGCGCTCAAACCGCGTCTCTCGCGCACATCCCGCCTGATTCTTGTGCTATACAATCCCTATTTCCGCTGGCTGTATCGGCTGGCAAACGCCTTGGGAATTCGAAAAGGCGAGCTTCCAACAACATTTCTGCGGCGCGTCGATCTGGAAAACCTGGCCAAGTTAAGTGGATTCGAAATCGTCAGACAGAAACCCAAAATCTACTCGCCATGGCGTTTATTCGGAGTTGGCGATGCGATCAATCGCCTCCTCCCCTTGGTCCCCTTAATTCGCTGGCTTAGCCTTGCCTATTTGTCTATCTGGCGACCGATCATTGCAACGCCTCCGGTTGGTCTTTCGTGTGTGGTCCCTGCCCGAAACGAACGAGGCAATATCGAAAATGTGCTCAAACGGTTTCCACACTTAGCCGCTGATACAGAAATCATCTTTGTCGAAGGACATTCAAGCGATGGGACATGGGAAGAGATTCAGCGAGTCGCGCGCTTGTATGGCGACAGATTTCAAATTAAGACCTTACAGCAGAGCGGAAAAGGAAAGGCCGACGCGGTCAGACTGGGTTTCGCACATGCTACGCAGCGTCTTCTGACAATTCTCGACGCCGACCTCACTATGCCGCCCGAGATGCTGACGCGGTTCTATGACGCCTACAATCGGGGGTTGGGTGACTTCATCAATGGATCCCGACTTGTCTACCCATATGAGGCTGAAGCGATGCAGCCGCTTAATAAATTGGGGAATGTATTTTTCGCAAAAGCTCTGAGTTGGGTTTTGGATATGCGTTTGGGCGATTCGCTTTGTGGAACAAAATTGCTGACGCGACACGACTATGACCGCATCGTGGCTTGGCGCAGGGATTTCGGGGATTTTGACCCGTTCGGAGATTTTGAGCTATTGTTTCCGGCATCGGTGTTAGGGCTCGGCATCATCGATATTCCGGTGCGATATTTGGCTAGAACTTATGGAAGCACTAACATCCGCCGATTCCGGCACGGGTTCGATCTGTTGAGAATGACTGCGATTGGATTATTTCGTGTCAAATTGGGGCTTCTTCACAATCCGAAGCTAGACAATTCATGATTTCGAGCCACGGACTAGATTTCAATCGTCGCTCAACTCGGGGGAGAAGAAAAGACAACTTCAGAAGCAACCCCACTTTCGACCGAAGTTGACACCATCACTCCATTAGGCTTTGTAGGACGTTTACGCCGCACAACGACCCCAAATGACGCGCAAGGCTGGTGAATCGCGGGTGTAGATCATGGGTGAGGTTTTGGTCGCCATGCTGCAAATCATGGGCAATGAGAAGTTTATGGCGTAGTTCAATTCTTGATCGCTGCATTTTCAGGGCACCTAAACAGGGGACGTATAGGCTTCTTAGGGACCTTTCCGTTGCGCAAGGACGATTAATGACGCACAAGACTGGTGAAACGCGGGTGTAGATCATGGGTGAGGTTTTGGCCGCCATGCTGCAGATCATGAGCAATGAGAAATTTATGGCGTAGTTTAATAATTGATCGCTGGCTGCCTAGCAAGCGCACTAAGTGGTCTGGAATCAGCGGAAATTATTGAGACGACTAGCGTTGCAACCTTCTCGATTTTAGGATTGTTTGGGATCATTTGGGATAGTTTCGACCGTACGATGGTCGTGTATTGGTCGCGCGCCCAACGCTTGGATTTTGGATTCTCCTCGATCCCCTGCAGTGGGAAAATGGTCGCAAATTTTGCGATCGGCCATTGAATAGCCCACACTTACAGGGCTATTTGATGCCAACTTTACAGGTAACGGAGCCACATGGCGGATTCCATCAGGAGCTGGGAATCCACGTTTGTACGCTAGCTCGTTCTTGCCAGCTACAACTTGGGGCATAGTTTGCTCGAAAGCCGCATTTAGAAGTAAATCTTGACGGCAAGCTGGGTTTGGCGAGCAGCGGCCGCGTCCGAAATAGCGCCGAAATTGGGGTTCGCAAAGCCACCGAAGGGTTTGCCGAACTGTGTGTGGTTAAAGGTGTTGTCGCTTTCCATGCGGAGTTGGAGGTAACGGACGTTGTCACTCGACAGAGCAAAGTTCTTGGCGATGATCAGATTGGTGTTGTTGATTCCCGGGCCGTGGTACTTGTTCCGGTTAATGTTTCCAAAGGTTCCGATCGGTTCCTCCACGAAGCTGGGGCTCGTACCGGGGAAAAGCCCGGGTGTTTTAAAGAAGGCTGTCCTATTCGTTGAGGCTCCGGTTGTCGGGTTTACGATCATTGTTCGTATGTCGGGCCTGACTATGGGAGCGACCTGTTGGGGAACGTCTGGGCAATTGTAGTAGGACGTTGCCGGCGAACACCAGACAGAGTTACCAGTCGAACCGCTATTTGAGCAACAGAGGATGTCAAATGGAGCTCCTGTCGCAAAGGTGGCGATGCCGGAGATTTGCCAACCCGAGAGCAGCAGGTTGTAAGCGGAGTAAGCGTTGCTGCTGCGCTTGAAAGGTACAACATAGATTGGAGCGATGACGAAGCGGTGCCGCACGTCGAAGGTGGAGTTTCCGTAGTTGAGACCCTTCACGAACTGGTTATAGCCACGTCCGTTGCCGGGGCCGCCGATTGCGGAACCTTCGAAGCTGGAGGCGTCGTCGAGGGCGTGAGAAAAGGTGTAGCTGGCCTGAAACTGAAGGCCATGGGTCAGGCCCTTGTTGAGGCTAAGCTGGAGCGAGTTGTAGTTAGAAGAGCTGATTGACGAGACAAAGCCCATGCTGGCGAAAGCGTTCTGGCCTTTATTGAACGTAGGATCGGCATAACCGTACTGTGTGTGCGTGGGATAGCGCACGCTCTGCATTCTGCGGTTCGCGAGGCAGGTGGAGTCCGCAATACAGGCGTCATGACCGGCCTGCGTGATTGGATTTCCTTCGATGACGGCCTGATTATGGCGACCAAAAGTACCGACGTAGCTCATGCGGGCCACTGTGCGACCTGGAAATTCACGTTCCACGGTGAGTTGAACGTTTTCAGAGTAAGGTGAGCGGAAGGCTGGGTTGAACTGGGTCAGGCTGAAGGGCTTGAACACGTCGAAGCTGGGGGTTGCACCGGCCGACGGAGGAACAAAGGGAAACTTGTTGGGGTATGATCCTGCCGGACCAGCGACGTTGAGGTCCTGGTATGGATTTGCAAACGATGGATTCGACGCCACTCCGTAGTCCACTGCGCCCTTTGAATTGACTCCAAAGGGCGGAGCGATGTTGGTTTGCAGCGCGGGCTCTGCTTCCGTCCTGTTGTAGTAGATGCCATAGCCGCCTCGAATGGAGAGCTTCTTCGAGGAGCCTCCGGACAGGACGCCGAGTTCGGGATTCCATGCGAAACCGAGGCGTGGTCCGAACTGGTAGTACTTCGTAGTTGCGCCGCCGGCGTTGTTGCAGCCGGGATCACCGGGATAACTGAGACCCACGGGTGCGGTGGAGAGGGTCTTCGATTGTTGCCCTGGAATGAAGCAGGTGACTCCGATGCCACCATACTGCAGGTTGTGAAGCGGCGTATCGATTTGGTAGCCGAGACCATACGAGAGAGTAACGGATGGCGCAGCCTTCCATGTATCCTGCGCGTACAGGTAATTCAAGTAGGCGAAGACGTTGATAAGGGAGCCTGAGCTTTGCGCATAGGTGGCGGGGATGCCAAGCAAGAAATCCAGGGCAACGTTACCTGAGGAGTA
>Ga0126373_10003216_pt1 | contig 12188 bp, 13 predicted proteins | sample PanSoiMetPlot_11_FD_92545 | JGI IMG/M metagenome (GOLD analysis project Ga0126373, IMG submission 92545) | Tropical forest soil microbial communities from Panama - MetaG Plot_11 | ecosystem: Environmental > Terrestrial > Soil > Tropical forest > Bulk soil | place: Panama | collected 2016-02-17
CGCATGGACGATATGAAGTCGCTTCGTTACGGCGACTTCGTGGAGAGGGGCTACGTGATCGCAGGAAGCCCGGCGACAGTACGTGATCGCCTTAGTGCCTGCCTCAAAAGTCCCCATCGTCAAAAAACATCGACCGCAGAGGACCGCTTTCTGATCCGACTCCGGCCGTTTAAACTCCGAGGTGGGGACGGCTCAATCTGCCCCGTTCCGGCCATTCGGCACCGAGCTCTTCTTCCGTCAAACCTGCACGGCTCGGCTGGCGCGCGTCCTGAAGCCGACCCCCGTCACGACGACGGCGGCTGCTAAGGCCGAAGCGGCGCCGAATAGACCGACTAACTGAAAGCCTCCAAGAGCAAGAACGAGTCCGCCAACGGACCCTCCGCAAATGATCCCGAGTTGGTTGCTGGTCGCCAGTAGCCCATTCGCGGTAGCGCGTGATTCCCCGGCTAGCTCGGCCGTTACGACCCAGCTGATCGGCTCAAACACCGTCATCACCAACACGCCGGTGCCGGCCGATGCAGCCGCGAGCCATGGTGAGAGGTCGCCTGCGAACGCGCAGCCAACGCCAATGCCGCCGGCTAAAAGCCCGCCTGCCGCCCAGCCAAGCCGTTGCGGTCGACTCGCGAAGTAGCCGCCGAGCAGGCTACCGAGCAACGGCCCAAAGCCGACCAAGATCAGCGGCAGCGCCGTCGCACCCTGGTTCATGCGATAGGTTTGAATCAAGAGCGCTACGAGATAGGTGAAAACGACGATCGAGGCCGCTCGGTAAAGGACATTCGCCAGGAGCACGAACCAAAGGCTCGGTATTCGCCCTACCGCTCGGAAGTGCGCAGAGAACCCCAACGGGTGATGAGTAGCGCCACCACGGGGAAAGGCATAGAGATGCCAAGCCAGCAACGCTAAAAGGCACGCGCCGACGACGGCAAACGGCAGCCGCCATCCGCCGACATTGCCCAGGACGGTCACCCCCGGCAATCCGAGGAGGTAGCCTAGACAGCTGGCGCTAATTAGCAGGCTGATCGGTCTCCCGCGCTCGGCTGGGCCGAAGTGATCGGCGATCGTTGCCATGCTGTTTGGAGGTATCATCGCGCCGCCCACGCCGCTAATCAGGCGGCATCCCAGCAGGGTCCCGTAGCTCCCAGCCAGAAGTGAACCCAGGGTCCCCGCTGCCATTAGGGTCACCCCGGTCAGCGCCACTCGGCGCCTGCCGTAAATATCGGAAATCGGGCCGACGAGCGGCGCGGTGATGCCCCACGAAATGCCGATGGCGGCGGCCAATTGCCCGGCTCCCGCGACCGACGTATCAAAGGCGGCAGCTAACGGGACCAGCAACGGCCCCATCATGACCCAGACGGTCACTGACGAAAACGTGCCGCCCGAGAGCTGGACCACAAGCCAGTAGCGGGTTTTCCAACTGGGCACCATACGCTCCCTGGTTTACGGCCGACCGGCACTTTGTCCTGGCTTCAGCCTCTCGTCTTAATCTGAGATTTCTCGGCGCCAAGCGGTCGTCCTCTCTAGTCCACGTCGACGGCCGCTGTTGCCCCCATTGCCGGCGTTCGCGACTCGCCACAACTGGAGTAGGACGCACATCACCCGAAAGGGCGAGCCGCCGGCGGAGCCCGACTGCAACCGACCGGCGCGCCGATCACCCGTCCACCCGTTAGCGGACACCCACGGATGGTGCAAATCGGTCTGTCCCGCCGCGATTCAGATGGCTATGCGCGGCCCGCTTGGATTCTCGACCAAATCTGGCGCCCACCACACGGCCAGCGCTGCAGCCGTGGAGCCAAGCGCGATCAGCGTAAAACCTGCGATCCAGCCGGAAGCGCTGGCCGCGCCGCCGAACCAATCAAGCACCGTACCAACCGCGACCGGCCCGAGAAAGCCAGTGGTGAAGCCCGATAGTGCGTAGAGCGCAAGAGACGCCCCTCGCTGTGCTGGATCGGCTGCCGCGACGGCGCCGCCAGCAAGTGCGCCGACGTCAGCAAAGCTCGTGATCTGGACCAGCACGAGCAGCGGCAGGACAACCCAAACCGATCCACCCGCCGTCGCCGATAAAGCAAGGCAGGTCCCAACCGAGACGAAGCAGATACCCATGATAACGCGGCGACCGCCCTGTCGCGCCGCGATCTCCGCCATAATCATGCTCACTGGAACGCCGGCCAGCGACGCTGCACCCGAGACCAGGCCCAGCGCCGGAACGGTTATGTGGTTACCCGGTAAACTTAATAGCCACGCCAAGTAGGCGACAAACCAGACCCGCACTGCAAAGACTTCCCATGCATTGCCTGCGAACGCCACCACGTAGGCGATCAAGGCACGATTGCTGAAGAGGGCCCGATAAGGAGGCCGCGGACCAACGCACCTATTGTCGATCAACGGCTGCGGAAGCAGTGCGCAGGTGCCGATCGAGAGCAGCGGACCTATGCCGGCCACAATAAACGTTGCGCGCCAGCCGACCGCCGTATCCACAACACCGGCGATCATGAAGGACACTGCGGCGCCAGCGGCATAACTAGAAGTGTAGATACCGGCCGCGCGTCCTTGGTGTGATCGGTCCACTCGATCCATCAGCAGATTGAGGCCCGGCATATGGATCCCAGCCAGGCCGACACCGCCAAGGAAACGCAGGATCAACGCAAGCGCAAACCCGTCCGCGAAGACGGCGAATGCCAAGCTGGCGGCCGCGCCGAGAAGTGCACTGCCGACATAGAGCCAACGACCATCCATGCGGTCAGTGGCGCTGGCCAGGAACGGCACGGTAATGGCGTAGCCGGCAAAATAGATACCACCGATCCAGCCGGACTGGCTGGCATCAAGAGACCAGGCGGCGGCAATCTCATGCAGTGTCGTCGCGAAGGTCATCTGGGTGGCAAGATTGGCCACCAAGCCAAATGACAACAGGATCGTTGTGCGTGCCGATCCGCCGCGAGCTTCGTACAATTCCTCGGAGGCGCGCGCTCTTTCCACCTTGGCGCTGGGCTTGGTGCCATGCTTCACACCGGTCGAAAGCCCGGAGAGCGATGGTATGGCCGAGTCCTTAGTGATGAGACCCTCCAGCGCGAATATGTCCGGGTAGCGCGATCCCGGATGCCGTTGCCGCTCTTGCCCTGTTCTAGGCGGCGGGTGCGTATGATCAAGATTGTTGCCACACCACGGGCCAAAGCTTGCTGTCCAATGGCGCTCCTGGCGAAATTCCTGGATCAAAGATGAGATTCTGCAATTTTTTCCCTTCCTCCGTCGGAAGATAGGTTACGTCGTCGCCGGCCCACCGCGTGATATAGCCACGCCGCCGCTGTTCTGCCCGTTTATTTCCAGGCGCCGCATGAACCAGTAACGCGTGGTGAACCGTGCAATCGCCGGGTTCTAGATCATATTGGACAATGTCGAAATCTTCACGCCTCGCATCAATATCAGGTATCGATTCCAATCCATGTTCATAGTCGCGGCCTTCTTTGAACGACATTGGGTTGAAAACTTTCCCCCATTTGTGAGAACCTCGGATATATTCAACCGCGCCATTCTCATCTGTTACGCGATCGAGGGCCAACCACATCGTACAAAACTGATCACCCCGTATAGGAAGGTATGGCATATCATGGTGCCAAGGCGTTATTTTGCTCGTGCCCGGCTCCTTGATCAGTAGTTGATCATAATAGATGTTTACTTTTCGAGATTTCATCAGCTGAGCCGCGACCCGTGCCGCCGGCGATTCAAATACGAACCGCTTAAAGTCATCATTGTATGTCCACATAAACGTATCGTAAAAAAAACTTCCGGAATCTCCATCATCCTTCAATTCTCGATGCATCGGCCCCGGATTTTCAATGTCATTGGTGACACTTTTGATGAGATGATCGATCCAGTCGTTGTCGAAAAGACCCTTGAGAAGGACAATTCCATCTGCCTGATACTGGACGACTTCGTCTTGCGTAATTTCGCGAATTGGCGCCAAGTTCATTTTGCGCTCCTCTCGTTGCTGATCCTGTTAGCTGCATGCATTTGCGCTCGTACGGCTAGCGACATGACTTTGAAAACAGCGTAAACTTAGTTCGTTGCGCGTCGGTAATCTCGCCAGATTCGGACTTCATCGCCAATATCTTGGCCAGTTTCAGACTCCATCGTCGGTGCAAGCTAGACCGAAGTTTCATCGCCGCGGCACAATTGCGTGGCTGCGACGACGCCGCGCCGACCCGGCGTCCCAATGATGTCCGGCGTAGTACCGATGATGTAAGGAAAGGCGCAGATGGGACCGAAGAATTTGCTCGTGCTCACTTAAATATCCGCGAGCAAATGGAGTGTTCGCCGTGCTCGACCATGCGGAATGCGAGAAGGCGCGGGTGGGCCGCGATCCGGCGTATGACGGCCGGTTTTTTACGGGATGCCGAACCACTGGCATCTATTGCCGGCCAGTCTGCCCGGTGCGACCAGCACATCCTCGGAATGTCTGCTTCTTCCCAAGTGCGGCTGCCGCGGAAGCAGCGGGATTCCGCCCCTGCCTGCGGTGCCGACCGGAGGCGGCTCCGTTCAGTCCAGCATGGCGCGGTAGCCGCGTCACGGCCGAACGTGCCGCTCGACTGATTATCGACGAGGGTGCGCTCGACGGCGACGGCGCGAATGTCGAGACGCTAGCCGCGCGAGTCGGTGTAGGCGCACGACATCTCGCCAGATTATTCGTCAAGCATCTCGGCGCGACACCGTCGCAAGTCGCCAAGACCGCGCGGGTTCAACGGGCAAAACGGCTGCTCGACGGGACCGACATGCCGATGACGGAAGTCGCGCTGAGGGCGGGTTTCGGCAGTCTTCGACGCTTCAACGCCGTGTTCGCGGAGGTCTATAGGCGTTCACCCACCGACATCAGGCAAGCACGGCACTCAGTTCGCTAGCCCTGATCGCGTGGGCGGCATCCCGACCGCCAGATCGAAGATCGCGCGACCGAGGTGTTGTTTGCGCCGTAATCTCACGACGTTGCCGAGAGGCGCGATCGTCAGCGGCGACATAAACGCCGCTGGCGCCGAGGGCATGTTCTCTTGTTGACCGATGCGCTTAGACGGCTTTGTGAGCCGGCCGTTCGCGCGTATGTCGGCTTTCGGCGCGTTGCCGTTGGCTGCTGCCGTGCCGACGAAGGTCGCCTCACTTAAGTCAAAGCAGTCGTTCAGCCTTACCGGAGGCAACCGCTGTACCTGCCCCGAAGGCGACATTCGAGCTCGGCGCCGGCAGCTTGCGCGTTGGGTGGCGAGCGGTCGTTGCCGGCGACATTTCGACGACGAGGAGTGGGCCGGGAGCGGTCAGACGCGCCACAATTCTGCATTGGCTAAACGACCGGTCCCGGCGGGCGTCCGGTTACGAAAAGTCTCGTATTTGTACCACCTGCCCGTGCGCAGCGCCGCTGGAGGCATCGATTTGTGTCAGTCAGCGCGGTTCGACTTCCGAGCAACAACGAAATCCTGTGATACCTTGTAAGAGCGGACGCGCCTCCAGTTGCCAAGCTGAATTAGCTCAATCTCCAAACCGTGCCGCGCAAGTTGGTCAATCAGCCACTCCTTGCGGCAGGCAACGCCTTCGTGCGGCCGCTCAGGATCAAAAGTGACGCAGGGTCCGATCGGGTACTTGAAGTCAAATATCGTCGAGCCTTTGGCAACTGCCGTTTTCGCGTCGCTGTCGAACAAGAAGGCTGTTATGAAACAGCGCCCACCCGATTTTAGCACTCGTGACGCTTCGGCGATGTATGCCTCAGTCTCGGCGGGCAACATATGCGTGAAGATCGAAGAAAATATGGCCAAGTCGAACTTGTGATCAGCATAAGGGAAGCGAAAGGCACTTGCAGCAACGGCGCCCTCGGGATTGTGGCCTCCGGCTTTGACGTTGGCATAGGAAAAATGAACGTTCGGCAATATCGGCTCAAGATTTTCCTTGCACCAGTCTAGCAGCGGCTTTGCAACGTCGAATGCTTCGTATCGGCCACTGGGGGTCAAATACTTGGCGAGAGCTTGCGACAGCCGGCCGCAGCCGCAACCTGCGTCCAGAACCTGCGCATCGGCTGCAAGCTTACATAGGTCAATAATCTGCGCGACCATCTCGTCACCGCTCCGCACAAACAAATCGGCGTCGGAGAAGGGGCCAACCCAAATACGCAAGTTCTCTGGCGGCAGTGGCAGCACGACCGGTCCCATGGTCCGTCAACATTTCCATCCAGCCGGGTTATCCACGTCAGACTGCATGATGGTCCGAAATGGGTCGAATTGAGCCGCGATTATCGGTGCAGTCAAATGGCCGCTACCGGCGCAACTGCGTCGTCGCTGCAAGGTCTAGCGACGGTCCGTTTACTGAGCGGAAGGCGGCCGGTGAGACCCTAGCGTAGGGAACCACGGCTCATGCCCCTCAAGCGACATTCTGGATAGCAACCACGTACCGCCGCACACGGTGGAATTGAGGCATTCGTCGGCACAAGCCTGGACGGCTAGCTCGCGCTGTACATGCGCCTCGCAAACCGATCAAACGTCTACAACAGTGGTCAAAAAGTCCCGTAGCGCGGGCTTTGTTTCGAAACCGATGCCGGGAAGCTCTGGCGGGACAGCGGTACCTTTCGCGATGATCGTTTCGGCGCCGTATCCGCCAAAGGGTTGGAAACAGAGCGGGTTGACCTCAGCACCGCCGAGCCCAAGCGCTGCTACGACATGCAAGCAGAAGAGATGCCCACCGTGTGGCCAAAATGCCCCGCGCGGCCAGCCGCGCTTTTCAAGCAGCTCGATGATCTGCAGGTATCCGGGTAGGCCATAGCAATGGACCGGATCAAAAACCAGGATATCCCTGTCTCGGCGCAATCCGCCATGCCGGTCAAGCAGATTGGCTTCGGCCGCGGAGAAGAGCGCTTCGCCTGAGGCGATCGGGGCCGCGTAGCGCCTCGCCACCGCCGCGACCGTTTCGAAATCCATCGGATCGCAAATGTCCTCGAACCACCACAGCGCGCGAGGTGCAAGCACGTCGGCGGCCTCAAGGCTGGTCGCGGCGGTATAAGCGTATATAGCGTCGACCGCGACATTCCCGGGACCGTCGAGCAGCCGTGCCGCGGTGTCGATCCGTTTCAAATCCTGCGCCAACGGCGCGCCGCCGATCTTGATCTTGGTGCGCCCGTAGCCAAGGTCGCGAAAGCGGCGCAGCTCGTCGGATAAACGAGCGATGTCATCGGTGGGATAATAGTAGCCGCCTCCGGCGTACACCGAGACCGTGCGCGGCGCATCGCGCTGGGTGACGCCCATGCGCTCCATCAAAAGTTGGTAAAGCGGCAGCCGCGCGATCTTCGCGGTGGCATCCCACAACGCCATGTCGAGCGCCCCGACCGCTACGCAACGCTCGCCATGGCCGCCGGGCTTTTCGTTCGCCATCATGACCTTCCACGCGCGGAATGGGTCGAGGTTTGTTCCCACCTGGTCCGTTAGTTCGGAATCGCTGGCGGCGAGCAGTCGCGGTGCGAATCGCTCGCGAATGAGGCCGCCTTGCGCGAAGCGGCCGATCGATGCAAAGCCGTAACCGACGATTGGCTTGGCGTCCCGGACAACATCGGTAATCACCGCTACCACACTCGTGTTAAGCCCCCCAGACGGCACGGTTGAGTCGGCATAACGGGAGATCGGTACAGAAATCTCTCGTATATCGACGATACGCATCAGTGGTCTTCTTTCCGTTCATCTCCCGGCGGGCGAGGGGAGCCACGCTAAGGGCTACTCGTTAGATCGCGGCGGCGGTAGATTGGCCTTATGGGCACGACGCTCTTCTTTTGGCGACCCGACGTCGACGCTCTACCTCCTGCGGCACCGGAGAATGCGCGGGGTCTGTGAAGCGACGACGTTAATCGTCTACCACCGCATCTACTGTGCTGGAAGGACACACCGGTTATGTGGCGGTGCCTGAAAGGGTTATTCGAACAATTTTACCGGACCTCTAAGGGCTTTCCATGCGTAATGACCGCCCGCCATGTAGCGGGCGTCAAAACCCGCATTTCGCAAGATGAGAGCGCTCTGACAGCCAATGTGAAAGCCGTACACGCAGAACGTCACCACGGGTACTTCCTTCGACAAGGTGCCAACCCATTCATCGACGTGCTCGGGGTCACGCCAGACCGCACCGTCGAGGATATCATGGGCCCGCGTACTGTAGTGCCGCGGGCGCGTGTCGATGATCTGCACGGGCCGACCGGCAGCCAGCATTGATTGGACCTCCTCGGGTGTGATCGACGGGACATCCCCGAATTCGGGCTGTTCGAGCTGGCGCGGCGGCGCAACCTTGCTGGCATCGACGAAGCGCGCCTCGACTGCGGCCCAATCGATATTGCGCATGAAGGCGGCGACATAGGCGGTCGCGTTGGCGCCGTATTCGATGTGATAGGCATGCTCGTACATGTCCAGAGCCAAGATGGGGATGGCGCCAGCGATGCCTTGGGTATTATCGGCGGCGCTTTGATTGAGCAGGCGGCCATCCCGCGGTACGTATGTGAGGAGAATCCACCCAGCATCACCGGCCAAAGCCTCGGCGAGCGCGATAAACTCCAGTCGCCAGCGGTCGACCGAGCCGAAGTCTCGGGCGATCGCATTCGAAATAATTTCCGGCAGCGCCCGTCCATCGCCGCCCAGGCTCGCAAAGTAAAGCTCATGGAGAAGCGTCGTGCTCAGAAGATCGGTCTGCTCGCGCTTCAAACGGCTAATCGATTGCGGCGCCACCGCAGCCAGGTCGATCGCCGCGAGCTCCGCTGTGACAGCGTTCAGGCGTGTGATCGCAGAGCCGTAGTTGTACTCGTAATGGCTCTCGATCAAACGAGGCGAGATTCCGTTGAGCGTCCAGGGGCGACAGTACAGGGGGGCGACGCGAAAACTCATGGCGAGCCGTTCCGTCCATCAAAATGAGACCGGCCAAGCACGTAGAGTGAGCGGCAGTTTAGTCGCAAAGCATTTTTTCTCAGGCTAGCCCGAGTTTTTTTGGGCCTGATCGACTATGCTCCTACCGTCGTCGTAGATAGGGTTTTGAGGCGCTGCACATCAGCGGCCGCCTCCACCAGCAGCCATTCGCGAAACGCGACGATCTTCGGTAGCGACCGTGTCGCCTTGGGGCAGACGATCCAATACGTGTTTCGAAGCGGAAGCGCGGCTCGAAACGGTCGTACCAGGCGTCCTGCGATTAGGTCAGAGGCAGCAAGCATCGTACGGGCGAGCGTGATCCCCTGAGCGTCGATCGCTGCGTCGATCAGCATGCTCGCGTGGTTGAGGATCGGGCCGTGTAACTGGCCTTCGCCCGAGTGGCCCGCCACTATCAGCCACCGTGACCAATCTCGCCGGTCGTCCAAATGCAACAGGGGAAACTTCAGCACGTCCCCCGGCTCACGGAGACCGCCACGACTGGTCAACAATGATGGACTACACACCGGAAAAAGCTCTTCGTCCGAGAGATTGACAGCGTCGATCTCCGGCCATTGTCCGTCACCATGGCGGATCGCGAGGTCCACGTCCTCTCGCGCAAAATCGACCCGATGCATCAACGCCGCCAGTTTCAGCTCGATCTCGGGATAGGTCTCGGCGAACCGCCCGAGCCGGGGGACGAGCCATTTGGCTGCAAAGTCCGGTGACGTGCTGACCGTGATCGTGCCCGAACGCTGTCGCTGCAATAGCCGGTCGGTGGCGAGTTCCAGCTGGTCGAACACATCACGCACCACGGCGAGATAGTCGCGGCCGGCCTCGGTAATCACCAGGCCGTTGCGCTCGCGCTTGAAGAACTGAAGACCGAGCTCGGTCTCCAGCGACTTGACCTGATGGCTCACGGCGCCCTGCGTCACGCAAAGCTCCTCGGCGGCCCGCGTGAAGCTTTGGTGCCGGGCCGCAGCATCAAACGACCGCAGCGCGTTCAGCGGTGGCAGCGAGCGGCGCATTTGGCGTCATTGTACATGAATAAAATTAGGTCACGGCCGAGAAACGATGCTTTGCCGTCGCGACGGGCCCGCTCCATGTATCGGGCCGTAATCCAAAGGGCTCGTTATGACCATCCTGATCGTTCGCCGGCCGATGCGTGCCGTCGAAGCCGCCCACAACGCAGGCGACGGTAGTGCTTTCCGCTGGGTCGAGCGCTGCCGTCGCACAATCGCCCGCTGGATGGCGCGTTCGCGCCAGCGCCAGGCGCTGCGCGACATCGCCGACGTTAACGACTTTCATCTGCTGAAGGACATTGGCGTCTCAGGGAAGAGGCCTTCCGCGAGGCTGACAAGCCCTTCTGGCGACAATGAGTAAGAGGCTCGCGCAGGAGCGGTCTCCTCAGGCGCGCGCATGACCATTCCAAACGGCGTTGGTCCTGCGGTCTTTCGACGAGGAACGCTGTTTCGGCAGATCGGGGTGAAAATGCGTCACTCAGCACGCCTGGCGGCGAGTGGAGCGACGTGTAGAAGGCCGTCGCCAGCCACTTTCGCGGCTGTGCTGTACAAATGCAAATTTCGCAGTAGATTGGGCTTATGAGTATAGCACTCATCCTTTTGGCGACCCGACGTCGACGCTGCATCTCCCGCAGCGCTCGCGAGCGCGCGCTCTTTGTAAGGCGACGACGACGCTAATAGTCACTCCCAAGCTGACCGCGCCGCCGCCGATGCTCTCGGCGGCTTTTTTGTCTCTGAAAGGATGTCGCTATGCCCACGAGCAACTTCATCGCGCACAATCCCACCACCCTCTGGCAGGTTCCGGACGGCTTTCGCTCGGTCTATTCCCACGCCACCGAGGCGGCAGCACCGAGCCGGGTGTTGTTCATTTCCGGTCAATTCGGCGTCGCACCTGATGGGCGCCTACCCTCGGACTTTTCGGCCCAATGCGAGTGTGCGATGGACAACGTCGAGGCGCTGCTGGAAGCGGCGGCGATGACGACCGCCAACATCATCAAGCTGACCTATTACGCGACCCAGGCGACTGATTTCCCGATGCTAGTGCAGATTCGGCAGCGGCGCTGGGCTGTTGACCCTGCGCCGTCGGTGACAGCGATTGCCGTCTCGGCCCTGGCGCGGCCGGAATATCTGATCGAGATCGAGGCGGTGGCAATTGCCGCGACGGAGCAAAGCCCATGACCGATTTTGTCCCCGCACCGATCAAACCCGAAATCACGCTGGACGATTTCGAAAAGATCGACATCCGTGTCGGCGTGATCGCATGCGTCGAGCTCGTACCCAGCTCCAACAAGCTCGTCAGGCTGACGGTCGACTTCGGCGATCGCCGACGCACCGCATTGGCGGGTCTGCGTGGGGAACGCGCCGACCCAAAAGCTGAAATCGAGGGCCGCCAGGCGCTATTTGTAGTCAATTTGCCGTCCCGCCGAATGGCAGGTGAAATCTCCGAGGTGATGCTGTTCGACATCGGCTACACGGATGGCCTTACCCCGGTGCTCGCTATGCCGGAAAAGTCGCTGCCAAATGGCGCTAGAGCGGGATGAACTGCTCATTTTGACACGGCCGCACAGGTAACGGCGGCAGTCAAAAGGAAAGATTATGAACAATCAAGCCCGTGTCACGCTCGCCAAAATCGAGCAGGAGAATTTGGAAGGTCACGAAACCTGGAAAACTTCGCATCTGCTCTCGGTGAACAGCAACAACGTCAAATTACGAGCGATGCGCAAGACTGTAGCCCCGTGGCATCGGCATAACGATAGCGACGAATTGTTTATCGTGCAGACCGGTACAATGACAATGGACGTCCGAGATCAAACGGGAACGGTGTCGAGCTATCCGGTCGCTCCGGGCCAGTTGTTAGTCGTCCACAGAGGAACCGAACATCGTGCCCGATGCAGCGAGAGCGTCACGCTAATCGTCATCGATGGGTTCGCGTAGAGTCGTAGCGCCACGACGAACGTTGAGCTTAGGTTCTGGTCACGCCGCTTAGACACGGGGGTGATGCAAGGTCCGAGTGGGTCGAGAGCGGCGGTGCACAGGTCTCCGGGCCGACGGCCGCTTCCGGCGCGTTACCGTCGTTGCGACGCGTTCCGGCGGAGGTCGGGTAACTGAACGGACACCGGCCGTTCAGCCTAGGTGGCAGGAATGGGTCAAAGTGCCCCTAAGCAGACTCCGGTATTGAAGAATTTGTTATAGGTTTCGCTGGATCGAATGACTGAACCGACGCGAAGACAGTTCGGTCTCGGGAGCGCTGCGCTCGCCGCGCTGGCGGTTCCCG
>Ga0126373_10003217_pt1 | contig 12188 bp, 12 predicted proteins | sample PanSoiMetPlot_11_FD_92545 | JGI IMG/M metagenome (GOLD analysis project Ga0126373, IMG submission 92545) | Tropical forest soil microbial communities from Panama - MetaG Plot_11 | ecosystem: Environmental > Terrestrial > Soil > Tropical forest > Bulk soil | place: Panama | collected 2016-02-17
CTGCCGGCCTGGATTGATGGTGGGAAGCACCGGTTCTATGGCATTCCTGGAAACCACTGGCGCGGCTTCAAGTTGGCGGACGATGCGCGGGGACCGGTTATCGATCCAACCAGCATGCAACGCCAGATCTCCGATGACGGGCTCGCAGCCGCACGGACTTATCTTCGCCTGCGCTTTCCAACGATGGCCGCCGCTCCGCTGCTTGAGAGTCGCGTGTGTCAGTACGAGAACACTACAGATCACAATTTCATCTTGGACCACCACCCTGAAGCGGAAAATGTCTGGATTGTGGGCGGCGGCTCCGGCCACGGTTTTAAGCACGGTCCGGCGATAGGGGAAATGGTCGCGAAAGCAATTCTAGAACGTAAGACACCGCCTGGTGCAATGTCTTTCGGCACCCGACTAAAGAAAAACTCCAATTAAGACAATCTGATGTCTATAACCGTAAAGACTCGTTTGGGCCAAGGCGAAGCCTTACTTCTTTCTCGCTCATGATCATCAGAGATGCAACGGAGGCCGATGTTCCGGGCGTCGCCGCATTGCAGGCGGAGAGCTGGCGATCGACATACCGCCACGTGCTTTCCGAGCGTTATCTTCAAAGCGATGTCCACGCCGAGCGCCTGGCAGTTTGGCGGCAGCGGCTTTCAAAAGCTTCTGAAAAACCGATGTTTGTGATGATTGCGCAAACGGGCTCGGCACTTGTGGGTTTCGCGTGCGTCTTTCCGGAAGAGCATCCCCTTTTCGGTTCCTTTCTCGACAATTTGCATGTCGCGCCCGAACTGACAGGCCGCGGGATTGGCAGGAGGCTGCTTTCTGAGGCCGCGAGACGGCTTGTAGGCAGCGGCTCGCGCCAGGGCCTCTATTTGTGGGTCATCGAAAAAAATCACGGCGCACGAAGGTTCTATGAACGAGCCGCGGCGCAACGAATCGACTCGGCGATGAGGCCGATGCCAGATCACGGGTGCGCTCTGGCACTGCGATATTACTGGTCTACGCCGGAAAGCCTCCTGCTCTAGTTTGCCAAGGAACTTGGCATGGATCGCCCGCAAATCGAAAGTGGACCTTACTTCCTCCGGAGTCCACGTCTTGGGTTTCGATGCTGGCGAGAAGAAGATCTTCCCCTGGCGATTGCCCTCTGAGGAGACCCTATTATTGCTTATCCCAAACTAGTATCTGGGCAAACCCCTGCCCCTTCTCATTCACTTCTTTTCTTGTTTGAGTTGTAACCTTGCCGTCCTTAGAAACGACGGTTCGTATCGTAGCCACCACTTTACCTTCCTTTGTGGTTGTGCTTGTCTCGGTCTGCGAGTCGATGCGCTTGACAGCGACCATATCTGCCCCACCCGCTACCCCCGTACCAGAAAACGGGACGGGCTTGCCGTCTAAGTTGGTCGTGAAAGTGAACGCGATGGCACTTCCGTCTGCGGCGACTCCAACGTAGGTCACTTTATAGCCGTTGCCTTGGGCTTCGATTGTTCGGGCTTCACTCTTAGGTGCCGGCCTGCCAGCAAATTTCGACTTTGCAAGATTGAGTTTCCATGTGCCCACTCTGGGGTCTGTGTCCTGTGCCAGCATCAGGCCCGACACAGCCAAGAACACGAGGACGACCATCGCTAGAATTCGCGTCATCTGCGTCTCCTTTTGGAATTTTCGTTGGACCGAAAGTTGCCTTGTGACCGTGAATCGGCGCCGGTGCGAGCATAGAGACACGTAGATTCTATCGCGCTTGCCGAGGGTCAGAACTATTTCTGCTATGGCTCAGGTTCCACTAAACGCCAAAATCCGAAAATTGCAGTCCTGCTACGGAATGGCCGATCCGTGTCAAGAGTTTTTGCACGGGCAGCCCGTGGAGGTGGACACTACGGTGCAGGTTGTGTTCTCGATGGGATAGCCGGCAGGAGGGCCAACTTGACCGGAGAATTCGATTTACAACTGCTTGACCAGCCGTTGACGCGTCGTTGCATCCTGGGCAAGAGAGGCAATGGAACGTGAGTCACCGTCTGACCGTTCGAAAGATTCAGGGCATTATGCGCCAATTTCCGGATTCGGCTGCGATTGTCTCTACGGCCTATTTGCTTCTCCAACACGCCATCCGTTCCGCGGCTTCTGAACCAGAAACTACTGCTGCCTGAGAAGGTTCAACCGCCGTCATATCCGTTATGCCTATTAACTTCCACTGGTAGGGCGGCGGATCACCGAGCTTGATATTTCCACCCGGAAGAAACATAAATCGGAGCTTGTACGAATTATATTCGATGACTCGGCTCGGTATAGGCGGACGTGGATTGTCGTACTCGCTTGAGCCATCGCCCGACGGCCTGCCGCAACGAGCAATCAATAACTCCGCATCATTGCTTGCGAGTGAGGATGATGCATTGCTTGGACCGAGAATCTCCCCGATAACAATGAGCCCCAAGAATAGTACGACAACGATTATCAAGAACTTCACGGACGCGCCCCTGAAGCGGTGAGCACATTTCTGGCAGAATCGGCCACTGGTTGCAGACTGATTGCCGCACTCGCATGTTTTCATATCGACCTCGGGATAGTTCAGTCTTGCTGCTAGGTGGATCGTTATTTGCCGATTCTCTCGCGCCGTTGAAGTTGCGGCCATAATCCAGGGGAGAACAAGTGCCGAATGAACCAATAAACGATGCGATTCAGGGGAGAAGACATTCCCGTGGGGTGGCGGGCGTCGAGTATAATGCGCCAGTTTCTCCCGAGGATCTCTATGGCCCCTCGTAGTCCGATGTGCCTTCTCCTATTGCTGGGTCTTCCGCTGACCATGCAGGCTCAATCTCCTGAACCGTCGAAAGCGTTACAGGAGTTTATTCGAGTGCGAGCTCCAAGGATCGTTCTCACTCATGTGCGAGTGATCGATGGCACCGGTGGCCCCGCCCAAGAGGACCGAAACGTGGTGATCGAGGGCAGCAAGATTGCGGCGATCGAAGCTGGAGCCGATGTAGCCATGAGCAATCGCACGTCGGTTCTCGATCTGCACGGGTACTCCCTGATGCCGGGGATCGTCGGCATGCACAATCACCTCTTCTACATCGCTCGCCCGAATTTGAACGGCGATCGCAAGTACGAGCAACCGCTACTCGCCCCGCAAATGACTTTTACTGCGCCACGTCTGTATCTTGCCGCCGGGGTTACCACAATGCGTACGACAGGCAGCGTGGAAACGTATACAGATCTGAACTTGAAGCGCGACATCGACGCCGGCAAGTTGCCCGGGCCGCACATTGATGTCACGGGCCCCTATCTGGAGGGGAGCCAAAGTTACTTCCTTCAGATGCCCCACCTGAACACTCCCGAAGACGCCAGACAGCTAGTGGAGTTTTGGGCCGACCGTGGAGTAACGTCCTTCAAGGCTTACATGAACATCACTCGTGCCGAATTGAAGGCCGCGATTGATGCGGCCCACAAGCGCGGGACCAAAATCACCGGACATCTGTGCTCAGTCACGTATAAAGAAGCGGCCGAGCTCGGCATTGATGACCTTGAGCACGGGTTCTTTGTGAATACGGAGATGGATTCAGACAAAAAGCCGGACGTTTGCAGTCAGAGTGAAGGCGATGAGACTCTGGCGCGTATGGATCCCGATGGGAGCGAAGCAAAAGATTTGATTGCCACGCTGGTGAGTCATCACGTCGCGATTACTTCGACGCTTCCGGTATTCGAGCAATATTCGGGCGCTGGACGGCCGCCGGTGCGACAACAGGTTCTGGAAGCGATGACGCCGCAGGCGCGCGAGGATTTCCTTCTGCTGCGGCAACAGGCTCAGCCAACGTCTCCTCCGAAGTTTGATCCAAGGTTGCTTTGGAAGCACGATTTGGCCTTGGAGCGTGCCTTTGCAACGGCTGGCGGCTTGCTTCTGTCCGGCCCCGACCCCACCGGAAATGGTGACGTGCTTCCCGGGTTCGGTGACCAACGTGGGATCGAGTTGTTGGTTGAAGCCGGATTTTCGCCGGCCGAAGCAATCAGAATTGCAACGCTGAACGGCGCCATTTATCTGGGTAGGGAGAAAGAGATCGGCTCGGTGGCTGTTGGTAAGAGCGCGGACTTGATCGTAATCAAAGGAAATCCAGCGAAACAGATTTCCGATATCGAGAATGTCGAAATCGTGTTCAAGGATGGGATTGGCTATGACTCGCAGAGGCTATTGAATTCGGTTCGGGGCAGGTACGGCGAGTATTGAGTGATGTTTTTCCCTCAGCGCCTCGAACCCTTAGTCTGGGTCCGATTTGCGCACTGACCAGCCGACCCATACATTCAAACTTATCATCCAGTCCGGCCACTTGGGGCGCTTATGAAATCGCCTCCGCTAGTGGTGTGGGCAAAATGGGAAAGGTTTACCGCCCTGAAGCGCCACTTACAGTTCGTTAGAGACGTTCACTCGCGCTATCCGAAAGGCTTTTCCAACCTCCCAGCCTCTGCCGGCCTGTGCGTGATCCGAAGAACTTTTCCGTACCCTGTCGTGTTTTGCCCGCCGTTTCCGATTACCTAAGTAGAAGGCGAAGGATTCTTTGGTCAGCCAAGTGGGACCCAATCCCGAAAGGGGAGATGCCTAACATGATGACTCGACCCAGCCGGTTCGTTCCGCTTGGCATTCTCATCGTAGGGTTGGCCGCCCAGCGAACAGCGGCGCAGACCACAACTACCGTCGACACAACCGACCACGGCGTGACCAGCGGCCACTGCTTGTTACAGGAGGCTATCTATGCGGGCGACCTCCCCGACACGCTTGACGGCACTCACGGAATCGCCATTGATGCGACCGACCCAGACCATTTTTATACGACCGGGTGCGCGAAGGGCAGGGGGCAAGGCGACACGCTCTCGACGGCCCATATCTACATCAACTCGGGTGACAAGGTCGATGCCATCAGCACTCTGGGCGCCGTGCTCAACCAAGTCAGCGCGCAAACCGGAAAGCATATTGCGGCGGCTGTGGCGGTAGTCTTGATCGCCGACACGCATGCGTTCCAATCAAGTCTGACTCACACGCCGGTAGTAACCAGGCTTCACCATCCAGATTAGGAGGCGAACATGTTACGCACGCGCAGTTTGACGGTTCTGGCTTTGCTAGTGGTCTTCACTGCTGCAGCGGCCCTGCTACTTGACCCATCAAGCAGCAAGCGAAATATCGGCGGGGCTTTGAAGTCCCTGTCACCTTCCGCGATGGCCGCAGTTCACTCGTCCGCAGCCGGCACCCTCGAAGGCCGCCCGCTCGCCTTCGAGCCCAACGTCGGACAGGCGGACCCCCGCGTCAAGTTTCTGTCGCACGGTCCAGGGTACAATCTGTTCCTCACAGCGGACCAAGCTGTGTTCTCATTCGCCCTGGAGAAACAGTCCGCGGTCAGTCGCTCCTCGTCAAACAAGCTCCCGCAAGCTGGGCATTCGCGACCCAATAAAGCCGCTACCGTAGGGATGTCTCTACTCGGCGCCAACTCGAACTGCACGGTCGAAGGCCTCGACCTACTCCCGGGCGACGTGAACTATCTGATCGGCAACGATCGCACCAGGTGGCGCACTCACATCTCCACATTCGCCAAGGCGAAAGACCGTAACGTGTATCCCGGCGTCGATTTGGTCTACTACGGCAACCAGCGTCGACTCGAGTACGACTTTGAAGTCGCTCCTCGCGCGAACCCCCGCCAAATCCGCCTTGTTTTCACCGGCGCAAAAAGCATTCGTATCGAGCCGGCCACCGGCGACTTGCTCATCAAGACCCTGGACGGCGCTGATCTGAGGCAAGTGCGGCCGAGAATCTACCAGCAGGTGGAAAACCAGAAGAGGGAGGTTGCCGGTCGCTTTCAGCTTCTAGATCACCGCACGGTTACCTTTGCGTTGGCCGACTACGATCCAGATCGTGCTGTCATCATCGATCCCAGCGTTGTGTTCACCACGTTCATCGAAGGCTATTCCGAAGATTTTCCCGTGGCCATTGCCGCCGATCAGTCCGGCAATTCCTACATCACCGGCTTCACTCTTTCCACCGATCCCTCTACGGACGGAGCTTACCCCCTGGTCGGCGGGGTCTCGGTGCCCGCGAAAAATTGCGAGCTGGTCCAAGAGTTAGTGGCCAACGCTGACTTCGACATTCCCTTGAACTGCCAGCAGGAAGCGTTCCTCACCAAGCTGTCTCCCACCGGCGCCATCTTGTTCTCCACCTACATCGGCGGCAGCGGTTTTGACGTCACTCGAGGGGTCGCCGTCGATTCGACCGGCGTCTACGTGGCAGGCCTCACCAACTCCCCCGACTTCGGCACGGGCCAATATGCCTTCGCCGGAGGCCAATGGGGTAACGCCTTCGTCGCCAAATTCACACTAACAGGAGATGCCGTCTCCTACGTCACCCGTTGGGGAGGCGGAGGCGCCTCCAATGAGGCCTTCGCTATTGCGCTCGACTCATCGCACGCTGCCTACATCGCAGGAACTACCTGCTCGGTAGATTTTCCCACCTCGCAATATTTCTCCGCCACTTCCCCGTGGCAGAAAGCCTATAACGGCAACTGCGATGCTTTCGTCGGCAAACTCGACGCTTCCGGTAACCAGGTCTACGGCACGTACCTGGGCGGCTCCAGTAACGACGAAGCCCGGGGCATAGCGGTCGACAACCGAGGCTATGCCTACGTCACTGGTGACACCTGCTCCTTCAACTTCCCGGATTTCAACACCAACGGAATGCACGGTTTCCCGGGCTTCGGCTGCGAAGAAGGTGACGGCTACACAGCCTTTGTCTCCAAAGTCCTCCCCGACGGTTCGGGAGGCCTGTATTCGTTCTATCTGGGCGGCACCCGCCAAGGCGACGTGGTTCCTGCGGACATCGGTCAGTCCATTGCCGTGGACGCGCTGGGCGAAGCCTATGTCACTGGACTCACCGTCTCCCCCAACTTTTTCACCACCTCTGGCGCTCTGCAAAAAACCATCCCGTGCGGGGGATCAGGGCTATGTCAAAGTGCTTTCGTGGCCAAGGTTTTCCCCCTTGGCAGCGTGGGCTTCTCCACCTATTTTGGAGCCAGCGTCGACAGAACCGTAGGAGATAGCATTGCCGTCAATGTCTTTGGCCAGATTTACGTGGCTGGCAGAACCGACAGTACCGTTGGCCTTCCGGGCGCACCTGCACTCACGCCCAACCCCTACGCAGGCTTCCTCACCAAATTGTCGCCGTCCCTCGACAGCGTAGTCTTCACCACCTTGCTGGGCGCAGAAATCAACTCCATCGCACTGACAAGGCCGACGTCGCTGCCTGGAATCATCACCTCATTCTTTAGTACGTCCATTTATACAACGGGCTTTCGCTACCGGCCCGGCTCAGATGTCAGCGACCCCACCAACGCCGACGCCTTCGTCGTCAAGGAGAACGACTCACCGCTGCTCACCCTTTTCTGATACGTTAACCTCCACCGACCTATACATTCAAACTTACCAGCGTCTGTTCGGTGCAGGTGCTGAGGATGGAAATCCCCGGGTCGGCGTCTTTCTACGTATCAGTCCGGGATGCCGACGCGCTTCACCAGGTCGTTGAACCTCGGATCACGGTGCAGGCCTCCGAGATGGCGCATGATTTTGAGCCATACGAGGAAGGCCGCGTGTTCTCTAGAGGCCTTTTCCAGCCATTCGAAAGCCGTGTTCTTCTCTCCTAGGCAGGCATAAACACTAGCTATCCAAAACGACGAGGAACCATCAGGCTGCCAATTTTTCTCAACTTCTTCCAAAGTCCGCGTGCCTCTGCAGTACCGCCTATCGCCGCGTAGGTGACCGCGGACTCCAAAATCGCAAGCGTGGTTGCTTCGGTTTAACGCCAGCCGTGGTTCGCACTCCTTGACGGCGTTCTCACGATGGCCCGCAGCGGCATAAGACATAGCGAGAGGGGACTTCCCGGGTCAACATCTACACTTTTGCGCAACAGCTCGATCGCTTTATCGAACCGCTGCGCGTGGGATCGAGCAAAGTTTCAACGGGCAAGGGCTTCGCGCCGATACGCTGCCCGAGAGTCTGCCCCTCGAGAAGCTCCATGGTGATGAAACTTCCGTCGGAAGAAACTTCAGCGCAACCGTCCGCCCGAGCGTCGTGTCCTCGGCCTTGTACACGACACCCATCCCTCCGCCGCTCAGCTTTTCAATGATGCGGTAGTGTGAGATGGTCTGCCCGATGAGCACGCCGGAGTGCATGGTGGTGCGCAATCTTAGGTTGCGTACCACGAGGCAGGTCAACGAACCGACGGAATTTCCAACACGGATTGAGCGTCAGAGCTGATACAGGCCCGATAAATGCGCAGACCGTCCAAGTGGGTAATCGCCGGAGCCTTTCCGATTTCGCGACCTATACATTCAAACTGTCCAGGAACTTGCTGATACGTCCTTTCAGATCAGGAAATTGTTCCTTACGTTCCTGGCACTACCGACGCGTCGAAGACGCAGTCGATGCTTATCCGGACTTGTAGGTTCGCAACTCTAGGCCCATCTAATAGACGGCGTAGATCGCCGGGTGTTCGTAGAATTTAAAGGAGACTCTTTATGCGTATCTTCGTGACCGGGGCAACGGGGTTCATTGGTTCAGCGCTTGTTCCGGAACTCATCCAGGCAGGGCATCAGGTGTTGGGTCTCACACGCTCGGAGGCCGGGGCCGAGGTTCTTCGCAAGGCCGGGGCCGAGGCCTTGCATGGCAACCTCGAAGACCTCGACAGCCTTCGCAAAGGGGCTTCCGATTCCGAAGGCATCATTCACCTGGCCTTCAATCACGACTTCTCGAAGTTAGAGCAGAACGCTGCCGACGAACGCAAGGCGATCGACGCGATCGGCGAGGTGCTCGTCGGTTCCAAGAGGCCGTTCTTGGTGACCTCAGCCACGGCCATGGCAGCCAATGTAAACGGCAAGCCTTCGGCGGAGGACAGTCCGATGTCCTCGTGGAACCCGCGAGCCGGGCTGGAAACGGTCATCACGGAGTTCACGGATCGCGGTGTGACTACCTCCATCGTGCGCCTGCCTCAGGTGCACGACACCCACAAACAGGGCCTGGTGCCGTACCTGCTCGCCGTCGCCCTCCAGAAGGGCGCTTCGGGATACATCGGCGACGGCAGCAACCGCTGGCCGGCGGCCCATGTCTCCGACGTTGCTCGGCTCTACCGGCTAGCGTTCGAGAAGGCGGAGCCCGGCGCCATCTACCACGCCGTCGACGAGGAAGGCATTCCGATGAAAGCCATCGCTGAGGCGCACGGCCGCGGGCTCAAGGTGCCGGTGGTAAGCATCAAGCCCGAAGACGCCGAAACCCACTTCGGCTGGCTCGCCAACTTTGCCAAAGTCGACGTGCCGTCCTCCAGCGTCGTCACGCGGCAGAAGCTGAACTGGAAACCCACCGGGCCGGGGCTGATCGCCGACCTGGACAACATGGACTACTCCCAGGCCTGAGTTTCGCTCTTCGCACCGACGGCTGCAAAGGGCCGGTGCCTTTCCGCATGTGCATCGTCGCCGCTTGAGAGCGTGGCGGAACCCGGGCGAGAATCTCGGGTGCTTGGATCAGTAGTCGAAAGTGGATTCCGCGTTAGCGCTTAAGCTTGGCTACCAGAGAACGGTGACGCGGATTTGACTCTGACGGGTTTTCTTTTAAATCGATGGCGGCATCATGGCGGCGCAGGCCTCGGTTTACCCCCAGCATCGCGGGCATTTGCTTGGCGACGTGACGGCCTTGTTGTGGATAGCTCTCGTGCTCGGCTTCTTAATGGCTCGTGCCGCAAAAGCAAGAGCAAAAGGAGGTCAAACACGGAACGCCTTCTAATTCAAACCTTCTAATTCAAATCCGCGCGAAGAGGAAGTCAGTGTTGATCATGGTCCGCGGCGTCACCGACATAGATGACGCCCTGCTTCATTACCAAGATGGGGTGCTGCGTGGCGTCAATGCTGGACAGCGGATTGCCGGCTACGGCGACGACATCGGCCAACTTTCCGGGTTGAAGCGTTCCGGTCTGGTTGGCAACGCCAAGCAGATCAGCACCGCTCGCCGTTCCTGCCATCAAAGCCTGCGCGGGTGTCAGCCCGTTGGCGGTCATCAGCGAAAATTCCCGCGCGTTCCGGCCGTGCGGCTCGACACTAGCATCGGTGCCCAGCGCGAGCGGAACACCGATCTTGACGGCATGCTGAAAAGTAAGCTGCATGTGTGCCGCGGCTGCTCGGGCTTTGTCGGCAATGGCGGGAGGAAATGTATCAGCGTATCGTCCCACCCATTCGCCGGCGGATAGTGTTGCCACTAGATAGACGTGCTTCTGCTTCATTTCCAGCAGCGTGTCATCCTGCAGAAACGAGCCGTGCTCGATCGAATCGACTCCCGCTGCGATCGCCATCTTCGCCGCTCGATCGCCGTGGCAGTGCGCCGCGACCTTGCGGTGCCAGGCGTGCGCTTCTGCGACGATAGCGTTCATCTCCTCCTGCGACAGCTCCGGAACATCCACCGGATCTGACAGCGATAGCACTCCTCCGGACGGCATGAACTTGATCACATCCGCGCCGAACTTCAATTGGTAGCGCACGGCCGCGCGACATTCGTCTGGCCCATTGCAAACGCCCTTGTCGGGTCCGGCGGCTGCAATACGCTGCAACGGCACCGGGTCTTGGTCAGCATGGCCTCCCGTGGCTCCGATCGCGTAATTGGCGATCAGCATGCGCGGGCCGGGGATCATGCCGGCGGAAATCGCGTTTCTGAGTCCCAACGAAATATAGTCAGACGATCCCACATCACGCACCGTTGTGAATCCGGCCTCCAGTGTGACTTTCGCATAGTGAGCGCCGTAAAGTGCCTGTTCCGCCGGAAAGCGCAAGACGCCCTCGAACCGGGCCTTATACCAGTCGGGACTGGACTGGCTCGACAAATGGACGTGAGCGTCAATAAATCCTGGTAGCAAGGTGCAGTTGCCGAGATCGATTATTCGTGCGCCGGCTGGGATGCTTAAGTCGCTACCCACGGCTTGAATCTTGTCCCCCACTACAATAACGACGCCGGGCTCGGTCAATTTCCCCGATACGGAATCAAACAGACGCGCGGCCTTCAGAACGATAGCGGGCGGAGTCGCCGGCGGCCCGTCGGCCGCGTACGCTGAGGCTACCATCATGCTCAGGAAGCCAACCAATCCAAGATATTTCTTCATCATTGTTCGCGCTCCCAGAAATGGGGTTCGCGGAGTATATCATTCGAGGTACTACATCTTCCCGGCTGTGTGCGAGAGCCACTGAAGACTTCCACGCGATGGCTTTTTTCAGAGGGTAATGGTTGTCTCAGCCTTTCAGAAATCGGTATGTAAAACTAAGGAACGCTGACTGCTGGCCTTCCTCACAACATCCCGTAACCCAAGTGTCGAGCTCTCCTATATCGTCAAAACCGATACGTGAGACCAACATTGACGAAGACAATCGCCTTCGACGGAGGGGATTGCTCTAAGAAGGTCCCCGTAATGAAACCGGCAAGATTCAAGGCCGCGAGGAAATGCTCGCTGATCGCCCAACGAATCTCCAAATTGGGTTGGTTGCCGATGTATCGCGCGTCACTAAGATTCGCTGGCCGTAGTTGCACGTTCTGGAAGCTATAAAGCGCATCTTTCGTGCTCTCGCGCCAGAACCAGATCCACTCGACAGATCCGGTTACGTTCAGCCAGGGATGGAACACGAACTGGGGCTGAACGGCGAATAAATTTGCCGGCCCGATCAGCGCGAACTTCGGGCCGAAATACGCTCCTCGCGGAAAAAGCGCGTTGAACGTTCCGAGTGTATCCGCCTGTCCGTTGTCTCCGCTGATGGCGTCAGCCTGGAGGCCGAAACGCGCTAGCCATACCGGGCCGGGCAGTGTCCACCCGATATTCGCGCAGCGCCCCAGGCGCGGATCGAGCGACGGCCGAAAGAGCCCCACTGGAAGCCAGTCTCAACGTTGTAATCAAAACCCGCTCTGGGCGGCTCGCCCGGTAGCCGATTGAAATAGCGTGCTCCCACCGTGCGCTGCTGCTCCCGCGCTGATTGGTTACCGTAGGCAGCGGACTTCGCATCGTAATCAAGGAAGCAGACATCCGACATGAACTGCGAATTCCAACGCACATTTGACGCGTAAACGCCCCACAACGTGATCGGCCGTATTCGGTACGTTATCCCACGCGCCTGGATTGATCTCTACCGGCTTGACGACGATCAGATCGATGCGCA
>Ga0126373_10003218_pt1 | contig 12188 bp, 13 predicted proteins | sample PanSoiMetPlot_11_FD_92545 | JGI IMG/M metagenome (GOLD analysis project Ga0126373, IMG submission 92545) | Tropical forest soil microbial communities from Panama - MetaG Plot_11 | ecosystem: Environmental > Terrestrial > Soil > Tropical forest > Bulk soil | place: Panama | collected 2016-02-17
GACGCCGGCGCCCAGCTGCGGAGGTAGCTCTGTCACACGTCGAGGCTATCTGGCCGCAGCGACCGCCAGCCGCTACCGTGCCCCGTCATGAACGCTGCGTTCAGCACCGACCAGGCCAAGGCGGTGGGCATCTTCGCGCTCGCCGTGATCATCGTGGCCGGTGTGCTGCTCAGTTTCGTGTTCACCAAGCTGTCCAGCCGCCTCGTCCTCGCCGTCATCATCGTCGGCCTCGGCATCTTCACTTGGACGCAGCGCGACGCGATCGACCGTGACGCCAAGAAGTGCGACGCAACCTTCTTCGGTGTCCACCTCACGCCGAGCAACTCCGACCTCAAGCGGCACTGCGAGCAGGTCACACGGTAGGTAGCCGCAATCGCCTCACGTGGCCTCACGTGGCCTCACGTCCGGCATGATCTTGGACTTACGGTCGCTATTCAGCCACAGCTCCAAGATCACGCCAAATCTTTCAGGCGTCGACCTTGGCCTTGTGCCGGCCGGCGTTGTGCCGGCGGTTGCGCAGCCAGTGGATCGTGACCGGCAGCAGCGACAGCACCACGATGCCGATCAGGATGGGGTCGATCAGCGGTTCCACCTTGTCGCGGACGAATGCGATGTGCCCCAGCCAGTACCCGATCAGGATCACGCCGACCGTCCACACGACGCCGCCGATGATCGAGTAGATCAGGTAGGTGCGAAACCGCATCTTGCCGACGCCGGCCATGACGGTGGCCACGGTACGCACGATCGGCACGAAGCGGGCCAGGATGATCGTCCATGACCCGAACCGCTCAAAGAAGGCGTGCGAGCGTTCGACGTACTCGGGTTTGAACAGCGCCGAGTCGGGACGGTCGAACACGTGCGGCCCGGCCCGGTAGCCGATCCAGTAGCCGACCAGGTTGCCGGCCACGGCCGCGATCGGCACCGTCACGAGGAATACCCACAGCGGAGTGTGCAGCTTGCCGAGCGCCAACAGCAGGCCGGCCGAGAACAGCAGCGTGTCGCCGGGGAGGAAGAAGCCGATCAGTAGGCCGCATTCGGCGAAGATGATGGCGATAAGGCCGGCCAGCCCGAAGCTGTCTAGCAGATGATGCGGGTTGATCGGGCTCGTCGCGATCAGGGTGCCGGCCAGCGAGTGCATGATGCGGCAGTGTACGGGCCGCGCCTCTCAGCAGGCTCTCGGCCCTCAGCGAGCGTCCCACGCGGCGAGTAGCGCCGCCTCGCGGTCCGGATCCAGTCCCGGGGTCCTCGGGGCCGGCTGCCACCCGCCGGGGACACGCTGCTGCCATGCCCACGTGTCGGCGACTGTGTCCCGCAGCGGCCGATAGCGCAGCCCAGCCGCTACCGCCGGGGAGCTGTCGCTCAGAAACACGCTGGGCGCTGTCGACCAGAGCGGGATTTCTGTCCACTCCTCGACGTCCTGCCCTGCCAGCCACGACCCGTCGACCCACGCAAACCGGGCCTCAGAGCCGGTGGCGACGCGGCAGATCGAAAGGAGTTCGGCTCGCGTCCCCTGCGGCCCGCCCAGCTCGAACGTGCCGGGGGTCTGCAGCAAGGCGAAGCGGGCTATGTCGCGCGCGTCGATGAGCGAGACAGGGTCGGACGGCTCACCCGGCGTGAGAACCCGCCCGCCGCGCCCTACCCGGGCGATCCACCATGGCAGTCTGCCGACCTGCGAATCGTCGGGCCCCACGATGCAGCCGGCGCGCAGCACGGTCGAGCGCGCCGCACCGAACTCGCGGACGGCGGCAAGCTCGCAACCGGCCTTGAGCCAGCCGTAGGCCGTCTCGGGGTCGGGTGCATCGGCCCGCGTCGCGTCGGGGTCGCCTGCGTACACGCCGCCGACGTGGAAATCGGGCAGCGACGGCCAGCCCGGAAAGACGTTGATCGTCGACACGAACGCGTAGTGACCGCACGACGGCGCCAGCAGCCGCGCTGCGAGCGTCACCTCGGCCGGCACGTAGCCGGCCGTGTCCACGACCAGATCGAAGCGCCGGTCCGCTAGCTGCTCCAGGTCGGCGAGCACGGTGCGGTCGCCGACGACCTGCTCGGCGCCCTCCGGTGTCGGGCCCGACTTGCCGCGATTGAACACCGTCACCCGAGCGCCGGCGGCGAGCGCCTCGGCGACGACCGCACGTCCCATGAATACCGAGCCACCGAGCACCAGCACGTCCATCTCGTCAGCCCACCAGATTCGGAGCGGGCCGTCGAGCGTGTTCGCTCAGCGCTCATACACTGACGCCATGCCGATCGCCACGCCCGAGATCTACGCCGAGATGCTCGACCGCGCGTCCGCGTCGGGTTTCGCTTATCCCGCTATCAACGTGACCTCGTCGGAGACGGTCAACGCCGCGCTGCGTGGCTTCGCCGACGCGGGTAGCGACGGAATCCTGCAGGTGTCTACCGGCGGGGCGGAGTTCGCCTCGGGGACCCGCGTCAAGGACATGGTGGCGGGAGCCGTGGCGCTCGCCGAGTTCGCACAGGTCGTCGCCGACGAGTACCCGATCTATGTGGCGCTGCACACCGACCACTGCCCGAAGGGCAAGCTCGACAGCTACGTCCGCCCACTGCTCGCCATTTCGACCGAGCGTGTCAACAACGGCGAGAATCCGTTGTTCCAGTCGCACATGTGGGACGGTTCGGCGGTCCCGCTTGACGAGAACCTGCAGATTGCCGCGGAGCTGCTCGAGCAGGCCGCGGCCGCGCGGATCATCCTTGAGGTGGAGATCGGCGTCGTCGGTGGCGAGGAGGACGGCGTCGTCGGCGAGATGAACGAGAAGCTGTACACGACGCCCGGCGACGCGCTGCGCACCGCGGAGGCGCTCGGCACCGGCGACAGGGGGCGGTATCTGCTCGCCGCGACGTTCGGCAACGTGCACGGTGTCTACAAGCCCGGCAACGTCAAGCTCCGCCCAGACATCCTGCGTGACATTCAGGAGGCCGTCGGCGAGAAGGTCGGCAAGGCGAAGCCCTTCGAGCTCGTGTTCCACGGCGGCTCGGGGTCCCTGCTCGAGGAGATTCGCGAGGCCGTCTCGTACGGCGTCGTGAAAATGAACGTCGACACCGACACCCAGTACGCGTTCACCCGCGAGGTCGCGGGGCACATGTTCACCAACTACAACGGGGTGCTGAAGGTCGACGGCGAGGTCGGCAACAAGAAGGCGTACGACCCGCGCTCGTACCTCAAGCTGGCCGAGACCGGCATGGCCGCCCGGGTTACCCAGGCCTGCGAAGACCTGCTGTCCGCAGCAACGTCGCTGTCCTCATGACACACGGCAACCTGTTGGCCCCTCCCACGAGGCTGCCTGACGATCCGGCGCAGCCCCGGCTCGACGCCGGCGAGGATCCCGCTGCGGTGGCCCGCGCGTACCCCGGGTCGTCAGCGGCGTGGGCAGCGCTCGCCGAGAACGCGCTTGCCGCTGACCGCACGATCGAGGCGTATGCCTTCGCCCGCACCGGGTACCACCGCGGCCTGGACGCGCTACGCCGAAACGGATGGCGGGGCAACGGCCCGGTGCCGTGGGATCACGTGCCAAATCGGGGCTTCCTGCGGGCACTGTCCGCCCTCGGCCAGGCGGCGGACGCCATCGGCGAACAGGACGAGGCGCAGCGGTGCGCCCAGTTCCTGAAGGACTGCGACCCCGCGGCGGTAGACGCGCTACGCAGGAACCGGGGGTAGGTGTTCGATCGCCTCGGCGATGGCGGCGTCGTCCAGGGCGCGATCTTCCATCGTCCCGGACAAGTACGCGTCATACGCGGCCAGGTCGAGCAGGCCGTGGCCGCACAGTGCCGTCAAGATCACCTTTGACTCACCCGACTCACGGCAGCGCACCGCCTCCTCGATCGCGGCAGCGAGGGCGTGCGTCGGCTCGGGCGCGGGGATGATGCCCTCGGTGCGTGCGAACTGCACGCCGGCGGCGAAGCATTCGCGCTGCGGTTTGGCCACCGCCTCGATCAGCTGCTGCTCGTACAGGTGGCTGATCAAGGGGCTCATGCCGTGGTAGCGCAGCCCGCCGGCGTGGATCGGGTCCGGCACGAACTCGTGCCCGAGCGTATGCATCTTGATCAGCGGCGTCATGCCTGCGGTATCCCCGAAGTCGTACGCGTACACGCCACGGGTCAGCGACGGGCAGGCGGCCGGCTCGACGGCGCGGATCGTCGGCGACTGGCGTCCGGCGAGTTTCTCCCGCAGGAAGGGGAACATCAGCCCGGCGAAGTTCGAGCCGCCGCCCGTGCAGCCGACGATCAGGTCAGGCGTCTCACCGACTTTCGCCATTTGCAGGAGGGCTTCCTCGCCGATCACGGTCTGATGGAGCAGTACGTGGTTCAGCACGCTGCCGAGCGCGTAGTTCGTGTCCCCCGCTCCTGCGGCAACTTCGACCGCCTCGCTGATTGCGATTCCGAGCGAGCCCGTTGAGTCCGGATGCTCGGCCAGCACCTTGCGTCCGGCGGCCGTCAACTCCGACGGTGACGGGTGTACGACACCGCCGAACGTCTCCATCATGATCCGGCGATACGGCTTCTGGTCGTACGAGGCGCGAACCATCCACACCTCGCAGTCCAGCCCGAACTGCGTGCACGCGAACGCCAAGGCGGAGCCCCACTGCCCGGCGCCCGTCTCGGTCGTCAGGCGTTTCACGCCGGCCTGCGCGTTGTAGTACGCCTGCGGCACCGCGGTGTTCGGCTTGTGCGAGCCGGCCGGCGAGACGCCCTCGTACTTGTAGTAGATGCGTGCCGGCGTGTCGAGCGCGCGTTCCAATCGCCAGGCCCGATACAGCGGGGACGGCCGCCACAGTCGGTACGCGTCGAGCACCGCTCCCGGGACGTCGATGTACTGCTCGCTGCTCACCTCCTGGGCAATCAGGTCCATCGGGAACAGCGGCGCCAGGTCGTCGGGCCCGACCGGCTGAAGCGTGCCCGGGTGCAACACCGGGGGCGGCGGCGCCGGTAGGTCGGCCAGCAGGTTGTACCAGCGAGTCGGCAGCTCCGACTCATCGAGCGTGATCTTGGTGGGCGCTGTCATGCGCCAACTATCTCGCCAGGGCGTCCGCAGCGAAAGCTACCCTGCTGGCATGGCCGCGATCGTTCTCCTCGGCGCCCAGTGGGGCGACGAGGGCAAGGGCAAGGCCACCGACCTGCTCGGCAGTCGCGTCGACGCCGTGGTCAAGTTCAACGGCGGCAACAACGCCGGCCACACGGTCGTTGTCGGCGGGGAGAAGTACGCCCTGAGCCTGTTGCCGTCCGGAGTGCTCACACCGGGTTGCACGCCGATCATCGGTAACGGCGTAGTGGTCGACATCGGCGTGCTCTTCAAGGAGGTCGACGGACTGGCCGCGCGGGGTGTCGATACGTCCAAGCTCATCGTCAGCGCCTCGGCGCACGTGATCACCCCTTACAACCGCACGCTGGACAAGGTGACGGAGCGGTTCCTGGGCAGCCGGCGCATAGGCACGACGGGCCGGGGCATCGGGCCGACGTACGCCGACAAGATGGCCCGGGTCGGCATCCGCATTCAGGACCTCTTCGACGCAGAGGGGTTGCGCGCCAAGGTCGAGGGCGCGTTGAGCCTCAAGAACCAGGTTCTGGTCAAGGTCTACAACCGTCGCGCGTTCGATGTGGACACCGTGGTGGACGAACTGCTCGGCTATGCCGAGCGGCTGCGCCCGATGGTGGCAGATACGCCGCTACTGCTCGCCGAGATGCTCGACGAGGGCAAGACGGTCGTGCTGGAGGCCGGACAGGCGACGTTGCTCGATGTCGACCACGGCACGTATCCGTTTGTCACGTCCTCGAGTGCGACGGCCGGAGGCGCGTGCACCGGCAGTGGCATCCCACCCACCCGGATCAGCGGGGTGATCGCCGTCGTCAAGGCGTACACCACCCGGGTCGGCGAAGGGCCGTTCCCGACCGAGCTGCTCGACGTCAAGGGCGACCGGCTGCGCGAGGCCGGCGCCGAGTTCGGCACGGTGACCGGTCGCCCGCGGCGCTGCGGCTGGTTCGACGCGGTGGTGGCCAGGTACGCCGCGCGCATCAACGGCGCCACCGACTTCGTGCTCACAAAGCTGGACGTACTGACCGGTATGGAAGAAGTGCCGGTATGCGTCGCATACGATGTCGACGGTATTCGCCATGAAGAAGTGCCGATGACGCAGGCGGAGTTCTCCCGAGCGGTGCCGGTTTACGAGACCTTTCCCGGCTGGGACGAGGACATCTCGTCGGCTCGGTCACTCGACGAGCTACCGCGTAATGCCCGCGACTACGTCAGCGCTCTAGAGAAGATGATCAACGCGCCTATCTCCGCGATCGGCGTCGGCCCCGCGCGCGATGCGACGATCCCGATTCGAGACCTGCTCCGATGATCCGCCTCGTCCCGCTCCTATTGGCAGCCGCGCTGGTGACCGCCTGCACAAGTGGGCGGCAGTCGGCGGGGCCTCCGCCGACGTCGCCGGCTACCACAAGCGCCGGTAGCAGCAGTGCGGGACCGTCCACAGTGGACGATTGGCCGGCGTATCACGGAAACCCTGCTCGTACCGGTAAGGCTGCGACGTTTCCTACGCCCGGCACGCTGCGTGTGCTGGCCACCGTCAGGCTGGACGCGGCCGTCTACGCGTCGCCGATCGTGGCGCAGGGGATCACGATCGCGCCGACCGAGAACGACAGCGTCTACGGTCTTGACGCCGACGGCCGGCAACTGTGGCGGCGCAACCTGGGCGAACCGGCCCGCCGGTCAGACCTGCCGTGCGGCAACATCGACCCGTCCGGGATCACCGGCACGCCGGTCTACGCGAACGGCGTCGTGTACGTCGTCGCCGAGTATCGGGCGCCGGTGCGGCACGAACTGGTCGCGCTCTCCATACGCGACGGTGCGGTGCGCTGGCGCGCTAACGTCGACCTACCCGGCGCCGACCCGGTCGCGATGCAGGAGCGGGGAGCATTGGCCATCGCCGGCGGGCGCGCATGGGTTCCGTTCGGCGGACGGGCCGGCGACTGCGGCAACTACAAAGGACGCGTGGTCGGGGTGCCGCTCGACGGCAACGGGGCCCCGATCGCCTACACCGTGCCGACGCCGCGTGAGGGCGGCATCTGGGCGCCGCCCGGCGTGTCCGTCGACGCCGGCGGCCGCCTGCTCGTCGCCGTCGGCAACGGCGAGCACGGTCGCGGCGACGCGTACGACTACAGCGACTCGGTGCTGCAACTCGGCGTCGACGCTCGGCTCGTCGACTCGTTCTCGCCGACGACGTGGGGCTCGGACAACGAGGGCGACCTCGACCTCGGCTCGCAGGGTCCCGCTTTGATCGGGACGAAGTGGGTGTTCATCGCCGGCAAGTCGGGCACCGGGTACGTGCTGCGGCAGGGCCATTTGGGCGGCGTCGGCGGGCAGGTGTGGCAAGGCCCGCTATGTCGGTCGTTCGGCGGTGCCGCGGTGGACGGCGACGTGGTCTACGTGCCGTGCGACGACGGAATCCGAGCCGTCCGCGTGGACTCGGCGGGCGCGGCGCACGTGCTCTGGCACGCGTCGCAGTCGATCGCCGGCTCGCCCGTGCTGGGCGGGGGTCGGGTGTGGGCGCTCGAGCAGGACGCGGGCGTACTGCATGCCCTCGATCCGGCGAGCGGCCAATCGACCGCGCAGGTTTACGTCGGTGTCACCAGTCGGTTCGCGACACCGGCGCTGTCGGGCACCCATGTGCTGGTGCCGACGCTCGCCGGCCTGACGATCGTCGTAGTCTGAGCCGCCGTGCGGGTCCTCGTCATCGGCTCGGGCGGGCGCGAGCACGCACTGTGCCTGGCACTGGCCGCCGACCCCGGCGTGACGTCGCTGGTGTGCGCTCCCGGCAACGCGGGGACGGCTGCCGTCGCCGAGCAGCGTGGCGTGGACCCGCTCGACGGCGCGGCGGTTGCCGCGCTGGCCGCGGAACTGCGCGCCGACCTGGTCGTGATCGGCCCGGAGGCGCCGCTGGTGGCCGGCGTCGCCGACGCAGTGCGGGCCGCCGGCATCGACTGCTTCGGGCCGTCTGCCGCGGCGGCCCGCCTCGAGGGCAGCAAGGCGTTCGCCAAGGACGTCATGGCCGCCGCAGACATCCCCACCGCTGCGGCCCGGGTATGCACGACGCCGGCAGAGGTCACAAAAGCCCTCGACGAGTTCGGGCCACCCTACGTCGTGAAAGACGACGGGCTGGCGGCCGGCAAGGGCGTGGTTGTGACATCGTCGCGGGACGAGGCGCTTGCGCACGCGGCGCGCTGTGAGCGCGTCGTGGTCGAGGAATATCTCGATGGCCCGGAGCTGTCGCTGTTCTGTGTAACGGACGGAACGCACGTCGTTCCGTTTCTGCCGGCCCAGGACTTCAAACGGATCGGTGACGGCGACACCGGGCCTAACACCGGTGGAATGGGTGCCTACGCACCGCTGGCATGGCTTCCGGACGGGACGGTCGCGCGGGTCGTCGAGACGATCGCGCTGCCCGCTGTGGACGAGATGCGCCGGCGCGGAACGGCGTTCGCCGGCGTGCTCTACGCCGGCCTGGCACTCACGAGCGCCGGCCCGAAGGTGGTCGAGTTCAACGCCCGCTTCGGCGACCCCGAGACGCAGGCACTGCTGACCCTGCTCGAATCACCCCTGAGCGACCTGCTGCGCTGGGCGGCCCGCGGCGGGGTCCCGCCGGCGCTGCACTGGCGAGACGGCGCCGCGGTGACCGTGGTCATCGCCGCCGCCGGTTATCCCGGTGCCCCGCACACCGGCGATCCGATTAGGGGCGCCGAGCAGCAGGGCGTGATCCACGCCGGCACCCGCCGCCGCGAGGACGGCGTCATCGTGTCCTCCGGCGGGCGGGTTGTGGCGGTAACAGCTACCGGCGCCACGCTCGCTGAGGCGCGCGAGCGCGCGTACGCGCTGGCCGCGACGGTGCACCTACCTGGAGGCCAGTTGCGCCGCGATATCGCGCTCCGGGCGGTTCAGGACGCAGGATAGTGAGGTGGTCACGTTCGTCGAGCTGGCGCCCGAGGGCGGCGGGCCCGACGACGACCCACTGCACGGCGAGCGCATCGGTAGCCCCGCGTGGCCCGCATGGCCCGCGTGGCTGACTCGCGCCCGATACCTGGCCCTCGTGGCTGTGATCGTGGGCGCCGTTCTGGCCGGAGACGGCACGAGCCTCGTCCGTTCGGCGGTCCAACCGATCGCGGCAGCCTCACCCGCCCCGGCCGCGGGCTACGTGTATGCCGACAGGGGGCACTGCCCGCGGACGGTCAGCTGCGAGGTGCTCAACCAGGCTCGGCCGGACCTACGGGGCAGCTATTACGACCTCTTCCCCGACGCACAGACGATCGCCAGCAGCGTCTGGTACGCCCCGGCCACGGACACCGTGTACTACCAAGAGTTGGATGGCATCGGGGCGTCCGGTGACACGATCATCCTCACCCAGCAGCGCATCTCCGGGCCGGACATTCCGTTCGGGCCGACACTGGACCGCACGCTCAAGCCGCCCCATCACGTGCTGGTGACCGCCCGCCGCGGGCCGTGGCTGGTCACCGCGGCGCTGTACTCATCGCGGGGTGGCCTGCTGCCGATCATGGCCGCGCTGCGCTGGGTGGCCAGCTCGCCGCTGCCCGGCTGACACGTAGCGTGCGTCCATGGGAAAGACGCAGTACTACACGGCGACGACGCTTGATGGCTACATAGCGGACAAGAACAACTCGCTCGATTGGCTGTTCCAGGTCGACCGGGAAACCGGCGAGTCGAGTCAGTACGACACGTTCTTCGCCGGAGTCGGGGCGATGGCCATGGGTGCCACCACGTATCAATGGGTGCTCGACCACGAACACCTGCTGGACGACCCGGCCAAGTGGCAGGCGTGGTACGGCGGCACGCCGACCTGGGTGTTCACGCACCGGTCGCTGCCGGCGGTACCGGGTGCTGACATCCAATTCGTACAGGGCGACGTTGCTCCGGTGCACGCGACAATGCGTGCCGCCTCCAGCGACCGCAACATCTGGTTGGTCGGCGGCGGCGACCTCGTCGGGCAGTTCGCCGACAAGGGCCTGCTCAACGAGATCATCGTCAGCGTCGCACCCGTGACGCTTGGCGGCGGCGCGCCGCTGCTGCCGCGGCGGATCGTCGGCCGCATGACGCTCGTCAGCGTCGAGCGCGACCGGCAGTTCGCCAATCTCACGTATAGCGTGGAGCCGTGATCGCGGACGTTCTCGCGACGCGCTATGCGTCGCAGGCCATGGCTGACCTCTGGTCGCCGGACCGCAAGATCGTCCTGGAGCGGCGGCTGTGGATCGCCGTGCTGCGTGCACAGCGCGACCTCGGCGTGGACGTGCCCGACGGTGCCGTCGAGGCGTATGAACGCGTGGTGGATCACGTCGACCTCGAGTCGATCGCGGCGCGTGAGCGGGTGACGCGGCACGACGTGAAGGCGCGCATCGAGGAGTTTGCGGCGCTGGCCGGCTACGAGCACATCCACCAGGGCATGACCAGCCGCGACATCACGGAGAACGTCGAGCAGTTGCAGGTCCGGTCGTCGCTGCTGCTCGTCCGGACGAAGGTGCTTGCCGTACTGGGACGTCTGGCCCGTCGTGCCGCGGAATACGACTCGCTGGTCATGGCGGGCCGCACCCACAACGTGCCGGCGCAGGCCAGCACACTCGGCAAGCGGTTCGCCTCCGCGGCCGACGAGCTGCTCGTCGCGCTGTCCCGGCAGGACACGCTGATCCAGCGTTATCCGCTGCGTGGCATCAAGGGGCCGGTAGGCACCGCGCAGGACATGCTCGAGCTGCTCGGGTCCGCCGAACAGGTGGCCGAGCTGGAGCGCAGGGTGGCTCTCCACCTGGGGTTCTCGCAGGTGATGACGAGCGTCGGCCAGGTGTACCCGCGTTCGCTCGACTTCGACGTGCTGTCCTCGCTGGTGCAACTCGCAGCCGCCCCGTCCTCGCTGGCGAAGACAGTGCGGCTGATGGCCGGACACGAGCTCGTCACCGAAGGCTTCCGTCCCGGGCAGGTCGGCTCGTCCGCGATGCCGCACAAGATGAATACGCGCTCGGCGGAACGCATCAACGGGTTCATGGTGCTGCTGCGCGGGTTCGCGTCGATGGCTGCTGAGCTTGCCGGTGACCAGTGGAACGAGGGCGATGTGTCCTGCTCGGTGGTACGACGCGTGGCGCTGCCCGACGCGTTCTTCGCCATGGACGGTCTGCTCGAGACGACGCTCACCGTGCTGGACGACTTCGGCGCCTACCCGGCTGTGATTGCCCGCGAACTCGACCGCTACCTGCCGTTCCTGGCCACGACGCGCGTGCTGACGGCAGCGGTACGGGCCGGAGTGGGCCGCGAAACCGCGCACGAGGTGATCCGCGAGCACGCGGTCGCCGTCGCTTTGGAGATGCGCGAGAAGGGCGTAGAGGGCAACGACCTGCTCGCCCGGCTGGCGGCCGACTCGCGCCTTGCAAGGGTGGACCTGTCCGGCGTGCTCGCCGAGCCGCTGTCGTTCACTGGCGCGGCGCGTGCCCAGGTGGCTGCGGTCGTCCAGGCCGTTGACGCGCTCATGACCCCGGAGGCGGCGACCTACCAGCCCGAACCGATCCTCTAGCTTGATCATCTCCGGTCAAGTCGTCGGATCTCGCGGTTGCGCCGGAGATCATGAGGCCCGCCGGGACAGCGACGCCAGCCAATCCCCGACGATCCCAACGAAGGCCGCCGGATGGCGCAGCTGGCTCGGCTTCACGTGTAGAACGGCATAGCCGCCGGTCCGCAGCATCTGGTCCCGTTCAAGCGTTGCCTCATGGTCGCGCGGTGAGAGGTGGTACTCGGTGCTGTCGATCTCCAGGGCGGCGCGCAATTCGCGCCACAGGAAGTCCGCGACGAATCGCCGTCCGCGCACCACGATCTGGGCGTTCTGCTCGAAGCCCGTCAGGCCAGCGCTCCGCAGCAACCGGCCGGCCTTCGCTTCGGGAACGGAGTGCGCGCCGTACGCGATGTCACGCAGGGCTTCACGGAGCAGTCGGCTGCCCCGGCGGGTCCCGATTCCAGTTCCGTCGCCAGGTCCGCGGCGCAGGGGGCACGCCCATTCGCCAGCGCGCAACGGAACAAGGGTCAGTACCGTCGCTGGGGCTCGCGCAGCGCGCAGGCGCGAGCGAACAGCGCGGCCGAGCCAGAGATCACGCTCGCTGGTCCGGCATGGAGAAAGGCCACATGTAGC
>Ga0126373_10003219_pt1 | contig 12187 bp, 13 predicted proteins | sample PanSoiMetPlot_11_FD_92545 | JGI IMG/M metagenome (GOLD analysis project Ga0126373, IMG submission 92545) | Tropical forest soil microbial communities from Panama - MetaG Plot_11 | ecosystem: Environmental > Terrestrial > Soil > Tropical forest > Bulk soil | place: Panama | collected 2016-02-17
CGTAGTGAGCCTCGCGTCCCACGTCCACCAAATCCCCCAAGCCGGCTTTCCCCACAACGGACCAGTCACGAGCCCAATCGTACAGCACACCACGCCCAGTTCTGCCCCCGCTACGCCAAGCCAGTCGTAGGCTTGCTTGCGGGTGAATAAATAGGAGATGTTTCCGAAGACGGATACAAAAAGCGCTAGGAACATGGCCAGCCAGCTCGGCAGGTGAAAATAGAAAATGCGCTGCGCGTCATGCATAGTTCGCTCATCGGGAGCGATAAACAACGCAGCATAACCCGCGGCGCACATCAGGCTCGAGACAATCAGCGAACTTATGATCCTTCGATTCATCGGCTCAGAGGTTCCAAGCATGCATCGGATGTGCCTGATCGAAACGTGACGACAGTAAGGTTGTTAGCCGTTCTTCTTCGCGGCCCTTGCTTTGGCCCACCGCGCCCTTCGCGCCTTCGCTATTCTCGCTCTCGCGGTTCGAGACAAAGGCCGCTCTTGCCGCCACCGACGCCGTTGTTTCCCCTAAGACTCTGATGGCTGCATGAACTGTATCCAACTGCTTTTGCAGCCTGGACGCTTCGTATTTCAACGCCGATAGAATGGCCATTGCTCCTCCATAAACAATCTATCACACGAATGAAGTAAGCTTCGGCGTTTAAGTTACCGGGCGATCGAGCACGTTCATTGTGCGATCCTTGGCCGTGTTGCCGAGACCGAGACAAGGTTTGGTAGCCACGGCTCCTTAGCCCTTCGCCCCGCAAAGCCCGTTTCCTCGACTGGGACCAGCCCGGTTCGGTGCGGCATGTTGCGGCCCCTGTCGGCCTCGCGATGATTCTGAACCGATCCCGTCAGTTTGAGACTGCCAGTCGCCGGAACTTGCATGAGGAAAGGAAAAGCGGTCGAACAGCCATTAACCGATTGGGCTAAGTACCATCTCTTTTTCCAAAACTGACCCTCATGATGGAGGTGTTCAACGGGAGATTGGGCATCTGGAACGAAATGGCGTGCAGCCCGTTGTGAGAGGTGGTGGACGGTGGACACATTGGATTTCATTTGGTTTGGCATGAAGCTCGGGGTCGCCATGATTGGGATGGTGATGGTGCGCTCCCTGTGGCGTGAGGTATGGCGCAGCAAACGGGCGGGGGAGCAAAAGGACAAGCAAGCCATGCGGCACGGTCCCGAAGGACCATGCAAGGCCATGTTGCATGAGTAGTTGCCTCTGACCGCGGAGGATTGCGTCTTGGCTCTCCGATGAACAGCTTTTTTGACGCTCGATTTGCGCGCTCGCGCAAACTTAACGCTCATCACGTGCGGGTCTGCCGGTGACTCATACTCGAAGGCCCGCGGCTGTCTGATGCAAGACACAAGATTCCTTGGCTAATGCAGACGGTCCAGCGCGTTCTCGAGTCGGTCTTCTCACTCTTTGAGTGCACTCCAGTTTGGTTTGCCCAGTTCGCATCTGCTCTTCGGCCTCTTTCCGCTGCGTTTCGAGAAGACTTCGTTGTCGTCTGCGACCTCCGCAAAAATGCTTCATCGCAGGCATTAGAATTCTCTGACGCTCTTCGATCGCGACGATAGTCGAATTCAAATCATTGAGGTGCTGTGAAACACGCGCAACTCGCCTCCTGAACCTGCAAGCGATAAAAGGGAACACGGCGCTTGAGCGCGTATCCGTTCGTGACTGCTAAATCCTTCCTCAATAGCCGGACCTCTTCAACTAAAGCTTGTATACCCGGGTTCGCTTACAAGTGGATTCCAGTGGATTGACCTAAGCCGGGCGCGGAAAGAAATGAGGAACATAGCAGGAAACCCTCAGGCAAGTTATGTCAGAAGCAACCGAGCGGGGGCGGTGTGCCTCTAACAGGGAAGGTAGGAGAGAAGTTGGAAGGAGCGTTACCACCAGCAGTTGCCCGATTCTAGGATACCGGCGGGATTCCACTTCAGGAAACCATACCACTAGCTGTTCCCCCTCGGCGCTTCCCAGCAGCAGTTCGGGTGGTAAGCGCAATCCAACAAATCGAAACCCGAACCGGTGTAGCATGCACGGCTACAGCACAGACTCCACCGAAAGGAGAACCGTTCCCCTTCTGCTTGCCTCACTGGCCGTTATGTGCGCTTGGCTGTGCTCGAAACTCATGGCCGCCGTTCATTTTTCCGCACCATGGTGGCTGGATGCCCCTTCCAGTTTGGCCTTTTACGGCGTGCTCAACACTCTGTTTGATAAGCATCTCTGGCGCAACCGCTTCGTGCGCATGCTCGGGTTGTCGAGGGTCCCGAACCTCAGCGGGCGTTGGCGCGGGTTCCTGGTCTCCTCGTTTGACGGCCACGTCAAGCGTCACGATGTGCTGCTCCAGATTTTCCAAAGCTGGACGGAAATCTCGCTTTACCTCACCACGATCACATCGATTTCGCGAAGTTGCGTTGCCGAAATGCAGGTGTCAGACCCAGAGGGTGTCGCCTTGATTTACCAGTATCAAAACCAGCCCCTCTCCTACGCAATGAAGTCGATGCACATGCATTATGGCACGGCCATGTTGCGATGGTCGGAACAGGGCGACTGCTTGGCAGGAGACTATTACTCTGGGAGGGACCGGCGCACCCACGGACAAATATGGTGTTGGAGAGAGCGCAAAGGCCGTGTCATGCGATACCGGCACATTCTCGAAATGGTCGGTCGCAAGCGGGAGGCCTCCTAGCCCGGCGCCGCGTGACGTCGCTCGCATGGATTGAGAACCTTTGCGGGAGAGGGGGGCGCCGGCTTGTCGTCAGTTGCCTCGCGCCGACTGCAACATCGTGCCGAATGCTTGGGACCAGTTTTCTTAGCCCGTGTCAAATGATTCGGGGCTGTCTCACGAACTCGACGGTCTCCAACGAATATTGATATGGTCGCCGGGCATAAACAGTCTTTCGTACCTCCAGACTTTTCCTTCGTGCGCCGGAGTAGGAGCCGCATCGACTTCCAGCGTGTGCGGGTGTTCGATTGTGACCGTAACACCTATCGTGGGATAAGGGAAATGTTGGGCATAATAAAAAGCTACTGGATAACTTACCGCGCATTTTCCACCGAATCTGTAGCTGAAACCTTTCGAAGCAGGCTGAATCTTCACGGGGTCTGCGAGCCCTTGAAGAACGAACGGTTCGTCTTCGGCAGCGTTTAACGCGGGTCGCCACTCATAGCTTTTTTCCGAAGAGATAAGGGTCAGAGAATCCAGGCGAGGGTTCTCAGCCTGCTCGAAAGCAATTTTATACTGGAACTCAATTGCCTCCTCGGTTGGGTTAACCAGTTCGAAATCGAATTCCATCTCGATCAGTATGAAATCCGCTTCGGGAATGAGTCTATAGCGCGCGTTGAAATTCCTGCGGAAAAGCTTGGTATTGAAGACCAATCGTCTGAGGCGCTCCTTTAACTGTGGTTGATGGTCGAATCCTAAGAGATATTCAAAAATATCTCTGGCTGCCTCCCTTAGCAGCCTAGCTTTCAGGAACGGGTCTACCAGGAACATGAGGAGCGCGGCAATGACGGCAGCCTCTCCGATGGAGTGCCAGAAATAGCCTCCGGGAAATTTCCAAAGGAGCAATCCTCCAACGGCCGTCAAGACCAAGGAAATGTATTGAACGGGCGTGCGCGCAATGAGTTTCTCCCACCACGCTTCGAAAGAAAAGCTGCCCGGATTGTCCGCCATCGGTTGGACCTCGCGCTGAATCGCGTTTCCTCAACAGAATCCTTGGAATTCTGCCATCTACTGCCCTCGTCCGGGGAACCATTTTTACCCAGCGAATCGTGAAAGAAAACGTGAGCGAATCTTAAAACAGAGACCGAGAAGTTCTGTTTCGCCCTGTACATGCTTGGGTCGGAGTAAATCCCGGAATGCTACCAGCCCTTTTTTCATCGGAAAGCACGGGCGGACTTGTCCGGGCCACTCGCTCGCGGCTTCGCGTTTTGTAGAATCCGAGTGACAGGCTGGCGATGCCAATTGCAACAGGAGATCTCGCAGTGCCACAAGCGAACATCCCATATTCACTACTTCTATCCTCGACCTTCTCCCATGCAGTGACCGCTCTCGAGCGAACCAAGCACGATGGCCCGTCAAAGCAGGCCGCCAAGCCGCATCCTTGACAGCAGACTTGGAGCTATACTATGTTGCTCTAGGCCTAGTTGCAAAAGGCCTAGATCCGAGCGGGAGTTCTCGCTTGTCGAAACGGAAAAGCCACGAGCAGCGTGAACTGTTTCCAGGCGCTTTAGAAATGATGATTCTTCGCACCTTGAAGCGGCAGCCTTTCCATGGCTATGCCCTCGCGCAAAGCAGGGCTTGTGAAAGCCGCATGGGGCATTTCCTCCACAAACCGGCGTGTCCGGATTTACCAGGTGACGGCGGCAGGCGCCAAGCATTTAGAGCGCGAGGTATCGAGGTTCGAGCGCATGCTCGAGGGGATCACGCGGGTTCCGGCGCGGGGTGAATCATGAACTGGCTCAAGCAATTATTTTCTCGGCGTCGCCTTTACGGCGATCTCTCCGAAGAGATTCGGGAACACCTTGAAGAAAAGGTGGCAGGACTGGTGAGGAATGGCATGTCGCGGAAAGACTCCGAGCTTGCGGCTCGCCTTGAGTTTGGGAACGTGACGCTGATGGAGGAGAACGCCCGCGATGTCTGGCGGTGGCCTTCCATTGAGAACCTTCTCCACGACATCCGTTATGGTTTTCGAATGCTCACAAACAATCCCGGCTTTTCCGTCGTCGCCATCGTCACCCTGGCCCTGGGGATTGGCGCGAACACCGCCATCTTTTCCGTTGTCTACGCAGCGCTCATGCGCCCACTTCCCTACTGGCAACCGAACCGCCTGATCACCCTTAGCGAAGTGCGCCCCCAAGAAGGAAAGTCCACCGCGTTGGATACACGAATTTGGAACGCCTCCTACCCCGATTACCTCGATTGGACACACCAGTCCACCTCCTTTCAATCCCTTGCCGGGTTCAGTGGCGACGGCTTCACCCTTCATGGCGCGGGAGAGCCCGAGATGGTCTTTGGCGCCCAGGCCACCATCAATTTCTTCTCCACCCTCGGCGTCAAACCCATTCTGGGCCGAGACTTCGCCTCTGGCGAGGACATCGCCGCGGGGCCAAAAGTCGCCATCCTCACTTATGGTTCCTGGATACGTCGGTTCGGTGGCGACAAGCGTGTCCTTGGCCGTGCCATACAGCTCGACGATAAAAGCGTCAGCATCATCGGCGTCCTTCCTCGCGAGTTTGAATTTGCACCCCGAGGCAACGCGGAAATCTGGGTGCCCTTGCATCTTGAGAAGGGTTTGCTAAGCCGCCGCAACCTCCGTTGGATGCCTGTCATCGGCCGCCTCGCCCCTGGCGCCACTCCCGAGCAAGCTAGGGCGGAATTGCAATCTATCAACGCGGGGCTCGCAGCCGCTTACCCACAGGAGAACGGCGCGATTGAAGTCGTGATGGTTCCGTTGCGGGCACGCATCGTGGGCCAAGTCCAGCCGCTGCTGCTCGTCCTGTTCGGCGCGGTCGGATTTGTCCTGCTCATTGCCTGCGCCAATGTTGCGAACCTGTTGCTGGCTCGCGCCGCGGGCCGGAGGAGGGAATTCAGCATCCGCGCGGCGCTGGGTGCCGGTCGAGGTCGTTTGATTACGCAGCTCCTTGTCGAAACCATGATGCTTGCCGCCGCCGGAGGCGCGCTCGGCCTGCTGCTCGCCGAGTGGGGCACTTCGCTCCTCATTGCGGCCATACCGGAAAAACTTCTAGACTCTTCGCCTTTTTTGCGCGACGCTCACGCCAATTTCGCGGTCCTCATCTTTCTGTGCGTCGCCGTGATTTTCACCGGAGTGGCGTTCGGCCTGGTTCCGGCCCTGCAGATTTCTCACGGTCGTGAGGGAGAGGCGCTCAAAGAGGAAGGGCGTGCTTCCGCCGGCGGAATTCGCACGCGGCTGCGCAGCATCCTCGTCATCACGGAAATTGCCTTCTCTTTGGTGCTGTTGATCGGCGCAGCCCTGATGATGAAGAGCCTCGCTGCGCTCGTGGATCGCGATCCCGGCTTTGACACACGGAGACTCCTCATCTTCCTTGTGAATCTTCCTTCAACTTCGTATCCCAAGGGTCCTGACGTGATTCGCTTCGACAAGGAGTTCACCGATCGTCTTCGCAGTCTTCCCGGCGTTGAGGGAGTCACTTCCAACAGCGTTGTCCCGCTCACCGGCAACGGGGCCTCCATCCGCTTCCTCATCGAAGGCCGCCCCGTGGCAACAGGCCACGAGAACGAATGCAATATCCGGGACGTCGGGGCCAACTATTTTTCCGTGATGAAAATCCCGCTGGTTGCCGGGCGCTTGTTCAATGAGGCAGCCGATACCGAAACAGCGCCCCAGCATATCATCGTCAACCAAGCTTGGGCGAAACAGTATTTCCAAGGCGAGGATCCTCTCGGCAAGCGCATCAAATTCACTTATTCAGCTACACAGCCCTACCGGGAAATCGTCGGCGTCGTCGGCAACACCGCCGAGACTGGCCTCGACGGCCCCGATGAGCCAAGCCTCTTCCTGCCCTTCGCGCAGGACGCGAACTCCTTTATCCCCTACATTGTCCGCACCGGCGGCAATCCCTCCAATGCGACAAGCGCCATACGCGCCTCACTGCATGCTTTGGATCCGCAATTGGTTGTGATCCAGCCTTTCACCATGGACCAGATCATCGCCCAGTCGCCGTCTGTGTTTCTTCGCCGCTACCCTGCCTATCTGATTGGCAGCTTCGCGGCGCTCGCGCTGATTCTCACCGTGGTTGGCCTGTACGGACTCATCTCCTATTCCGTGGCACACCGCACGCGCGAACTCGGAATTCGCATCGCTCTCGGAGCGTGCGGGAGGGACGTCGTGCGTTTGGTCCTCGGCGAGGGCGCCCGGCTCACGATAATGGGTGTATTCGCCGGCTTGGCCGCAGCCCTCGGGCTCACGCAACTCATGCGCACGTTGCTTTTCGGCGTTAGCGCGCTTGATCCCGCCACATTCGCTGCCGTCGCAGCCCTGCTCGCGCTTGTCGCCATCGTGGCCTGTTATATTCCCGCGAGGCGCGCCGTTCGCACTGACCCGGCCGCAACGTTGCGCTACGAATGAAAGCAACATCCCGCCGCGTACCAATCGGATGGTCAGCTCACGCCGAAGCTCGGCGGTCAAGTCGTTTTGGCCCTTACTATGGCTGGCCCGCAGCGGCGGTCTCGAGGCTCCTCGGTTTCACAAAAATCTGTTTTGTGCAGGCGACGATTTGCTACATTTCGGATTCGTTGAGCGTCGAGTGGTCCAAGAGACTTTGCCACTCGATGCAAGACTGCTCGAAACCATACACATCCTGGGTCGGAATGCTTCGTTGCCGGATGCAGCAGGTATTCATGAAACGTTCCAACGTCCAGCGGCACAGGCAGCACTTCGAGATCGAGGACTCGGGAGTACGCACGGATGAGCCGCTCCGGAATGACCGCGATGAGATCGGACTGGGCCACGACATGCAGGGCCTGGAGGTAGTGAGGAACAGTTAACGCTACGTTTCGCTGGCAGCCCTCCTCCTGGAGCCAGGCATCCACGGGATCCTCGCGGAATTCCCTTCCAACGACCGCAACATGCTGCAATTCGAGAAACTCCGCTTTAGAAATCTTGCCGGTAGTCGAGCTGCCGCGCCGCACTGCGCAGGCATCCCGATCGATAAACAGTCGCTGCTGATAAAAGCCCTTGAACGAACTTGGGACGCACGTGATGGCGACATCCACGGCACGGGCAAGCTCGAAGGAGTCCACTCTGAAGGCTCCACCCTGCTGAACCCGAATCGAGATGCTCGGAGCCTCGTGTTGTAGTTGTTTGCGTAGCAAGGGAAACAGAAGGTCGCTGGCGTAGTCCGAGACAAACAAGTGGAACGTCCGCGTGCTGCGTGCCGCGTCGAATTGTTCCATGACCAGTAGGTCTCGCACCCGCGAGAGTGCATCCTTGACCGGGTAGCGCAGGGCTTGTCCGCGAGCCGTCAATTGCATTCCTGCGCCAACGCGAACGAGCAGCGGATCGCCAAGGAGGATCCGAAGCCTTTTCAGCGCGTGACTCATAGCCGGTTGCGAGAGGGCCACCCGGTCAGCCGCTCGCCCAACGCTGGCCTCCTCGAGAAGGGATTCCAGTGCTACCAGCAGGTTCAAATCCAACGCCCTCAAATTCATCATATGAATGTCCTACATGAGCAAGATCGATTAGAAGAATACGGCTGCCTCGCGGTAGGGTCAAATCGTATGCCAGGAAGGAATTGGCCGCGATGCAGATGAGAACGCGCCGTTGTTGACAGTGGTGCTTTGCAGCCTCGTCTGGCGGAAGATCCCACAAAGGAGCGAGAAAAGCGATGTCCCGTCAAATCGATTTTGCGTTGCTAGTTCCGAATACCATGCCTAAGTCGGTTGGCTACTCGCAGCTCGCCACCGTAACCGGCGGGACCATCGTCTTTGTTGCCGGCCAAGTGGCCCTCGACAAATCGGGTAACATCGTGGGCACGGATGACTTCCGTGCCCAAGTCCAGCAGGTATTTGAAAACCTCAAGGCGGCCATGGAGGCCGCTGGCGGGACTTTCGACGACGTCATCAAGTTAAATAGCTATTTTCTGGATCTGTCCCGTTTGCGTGAATTCCGCGAGGTTCGCGACACGTACGTGAATGTCAAGAATCCGCCGGCCAGCACAGCTGTTCAGGTTTCCAGGCTGTTTCGGCCGGAATTCCTTGTCGAAATCGAAGCGATCGCAGTCGTCAAGAACAAGTGAAGGCGAGTTCCAAGACGAGAATGCGTTTCGGCAACGAATACGGAAACATGGCAGGTTCCGTGATCAACTTATAGCCGTAGTCCAATCTCGGTGCGCGTTTATAACCTCACATAGATTCGGCGTGGCAGGACTCGAACCCGCGGCTCCGTTTGCAACGCAGCAGATATTCAATCTGGGTGGTTGCTTCGCTTGCGCTAGTCGTTTGGAGCTGCTGACGTCGGAGTTTTTGTATCGGATGGCAAGGCAAGCTCTCTCCGAAGCGACACGATTAGTGATGGGGGCCAGATTATCCCTAGAACGTTTACGGGCACCTACACGCTAACTTCAGCTTGCAACGGTAAGGCGGTTCTCGAATTCAACTCAGGCATCACCGTCGATGTAGCCCGCGTACTTGATGAGCGGGGCCATGAAGTTCGCGCTTTGCAGACCAACCCGCAAGGCGCGGCTTTCACGGTCGTTGCAAGGAGAGTCGATTAGTCTTTGAACACAGGCGGCTCGCTAATACAGATCGATGGCCAAGCAGGCATTCCAGATAACGGTCGAGACGTGGTGAAGGAGCGAACGCCTCAGGGCTACTCGTTTTGGCGCCGACTGAAACATAGTGCCTTGGTTCTGGTCTCCTATCTTTCTTCCATTGCAGCGTGAAAACGTAGGTGCCCGTGAATCCCGGGTTGTTTATGACGCTCGAGCCACAGAATGCCTTCGGCATAGGCATATGAATCGCCGCATGTGTTGTCGCCGTGTTACGGAGGGGTTGGCCTTCGGAAAGCCAAGCGATCCGAAGAATCGTACTGTTACCGTAACGATCCTAGTAATCGTAGCATCCCAAGGAGGCACCGTTCCTCGACATATGGACATTTATCAATTGGCCAAGACGTTTTCAATGGTGGTGCGCGATGGCGCAAATCCGGGCGCTACAGCACCCGGCGGCATGTTTGGTGTGGAAACGTGCGGCTAGCAGACATCCGATAGGGATTACTGCCAGCAGCACTCCAGCGAGCACGAGTGACCTTCGCCGCATGCTTCACTTGTACGTTTTTGAGGCAACCAGCGTCTATGGTACCCATGGGCAGGATTTGTGGGACTTCGGTTCAGCCAGCGCCAAGAAAAAATCGAGTTCGGGAGAGCATCTGGCACGGTGTTTTTTCGCAGGCCCTAGAACATTTACTGGCTACCATTGGGCGAAGTGGACCTAATTTTTCGCGATTGGCGCGGGGTTTGGAGAGGGCCAGGACCGGCACTAAAAAAAAAGAAAGACTCCTGGCCTTCTTTGAGTGAAAACGCTGGCGAAGTTAGCGTACTACCTGGCCAGTGGTACCATCGGTGGCATTGTTCCTCGGTAGGGAGCCTTCACCCGCCGACACTGCCGGCCCGTCCGTCGCCAAGCGTGTCGGACAATAGTCGTTTTAAGCATTCTGGCTCCCTGATTGCCCGCGGGCGACGCGGGTGCTAGGCTCTCGGAACTGTGAATTCAAAGCCTCACAAGGTCGATCCGGCTCGCCAGCCCACCCTGTTCGAGCTTGAAAAATCGTCCGAACCAACTGGCGCACGTCCTTTTTCACTGACCTGCATCTTTCTCGGCACCTCCTCTTTCACGGCGGCTGGTTGGGAAGACTCCTTTTATCCCCAAGGCATGCGGCCGAAGAATTTTCTCCGTCACTATGCCAGCCGGTTTCAGGCAGTCGAAATCGATAGCACGTTTTATGGCACTCCAAGCGCATCAACCGTTACCGGCTGGAACGAGAAGACGCCTGGAGATTTCATCTTCGCAGTAAAGGTTCCGCAGGTCATCACGCACGACAAAGTGCTGGTCGATTGCGAAGCGGAGTTCGATGAGTTCATCGAGAGGATGCACTTGTTGGGCGACAAGCTCGGCCCGATGCTCCTGCAATTCCCTAAATTCGACAAATGGACTCTGAGGAGTTCCGACGAATTTCGTGGTCGCTTGCAATCCTTCTTCAAACGGGCGTCAGACCTTGGGGCCGGTCGCTTTGTGGTGGAAGTCCGCAACCAGGACTGGCTCGACCCTCGGCTGACGGACTTGCTACGCGAGTACAACGTCGGGTTGGCACTGACTGACACATCGTTTATGCCTCGACCCTGGGAGATGAAAGGCACGCTCGATTTGGTGACTGCAGATTTCTCTTATGTCAGATGGTTGGGGAATCGCAAGGCCATTGAGGAGCGGACGACCACCTGGGATAGGACCGTGATCGACAGGCAGAGCGACCTGACGAGTTGGGTCGTCGTGTTGAACCGTCTTGTGCAGGACAAGCGAATCCGAAAAATCTTTGCTTTCGCAAACAACCACTACGCCGGTCACGCTCCGGCGACAGTGAAGCAGTTTTGGGAGCTATGGAACAGAAAGAACCCTGCTGCCACCGCTCCGGGCCAGTTCAGCGAGAAGTGACTCTACACGGAAGATTTTCTCGTCAATGATTTGTTTGTCTCGCTGACGAAAAGCGGCGCGCTTCTCGATGGTCAGCGCTGCTTGAAAAGCTTGCCTTGCGTTGTTGATGTTGCGATCGGCGCGAACGAGATCGTCGGTGGAGAAGGCAAGGTGGCAAAAGGTAAGGGCAAGGTCGAGTCCGACAATGACGAATTCCACTGCGGCTTGCCGATAAGCGGATTCAGGCGTCTCGTCCACCCCTAGAACGTAAGACAAGGCGAGGTGCGCGGGCAGAGGGGAAAACACCCTAGATGGGCATAGGGAGTTCACCCCATTTGAAGGGACCGTAAATGGGTTCGGGGGGCCCGCTTTCCGCGGCTTGCAATCTTGGCTGTTGAGGGCGGCGAAACTGCCGGAAAGGCGGATTGGCTAGTTTCTAAAGACCTTAAGAGGCTTTCCGTTGTCATCCCATACGGTGCGCGCGTTCCCAAAATGGAGCCTATTAACATCTGCGAGCACTGCGTCGAAATTAGGATAGGGGAATCGGAATACCAGTAGAAAACGCAACTTCGTATGTGCTTCCGGGGCCATCGGGCTCCTCGTTTCATCCATGAGTGCGTCACATTTTCGTCTCAAATATTCAGGGAGCTGAGTATACAGGTCTTTCTCAACAGCAAATCCAGCGTGCTTGAAATCGCGGTGCCACAATGTATGGCACGCATCCTCCTCGCTCATGGTGCGCTCCACCGCCGTAATTCCGGCCAAGGTTACCTCGCTTCGTTGCCTTGCGATCTCGGCTTGCCGACGCTCTTTGCGCACCTCTCTTCGTTCCTGAAGGGTAGAGAAAGCCAAAAACAAATCAGCGACAAGAATCCCTATCAGTGCAAAAGCCTCAATCCACACCGCATGCGCTTCGGTCCACCATGTACCTTCCACAGAGACCGGCATCATGAGCATATCGTCTTTCCGGGCGATCGGGATTCCTAACGGCAAAATCATCTACCCGAAAA
>Ga0126373_10003220_pt1 | contig 12184 bp, 9 predicted proteins | sample PanSoiMetPlot_11_FD_92545 | JGI IMG/M metagenome (GOLD analysis project Ga0126373, IMG submission 92545) | Tropical forest soil microbial communities from Panama - MetaG Plot_11 | ecosystem: Environmental > Terrestrial > Soil > Tropical forest > Bulk soil | place: Panama | collected 2016-02-17
AGATCTTCGTCAACTTCGGCCGGGTCGCCGAAGTATCCGTTGACGGCGTTCGCTTGCGCGGCGGCACCATCGATCTGCGCCGGTTCAGCAGGCGCACCGGCGAGATCCTGGCGTCCGAGCTGTACGGCAAACCCGCGGGCACGGTCCGGGTGATGGACGTCGGCATCACCCCATCGCAGCGGCGGCGCGGCGGCTGGGATGTCTCGGCGCTGGCTGTCGGCCACGGCTTTGGCTTCCTGCACAACTCGATGGCGGTCGTGCCCTGGGACAAGTACCCGGAGCTGTTCAAGGCCGGCGCGCTCGCCGAGCAGCTCATCGGCCTGCGTGAGATGCATCCGACCGACCTGGCCAGCGCGGTCGAGGCGATGTCGGCTGCTCGGCGGCGTGAGCTGGCCGAGGCGTTGCAGGACGAGGAACTCGCCGACCTGCTCGAAGAGATGCCAGAACAGGATCAGATCAGGTTGCTGGCCGGACTAGGGCTCGAGCGATCCGCCGACGTGGTCGAGGAGATGGAGCCCGACGACGCGGCAGACCTGCTCGCAGAGATGTCGCCCGACCACCGAGAGCGGCTGCTTGCCGCGATGAAGACCGTCCAGGCTGACCGTTTGCGCAGGCTGCTTCGCTACGACGCGACGACGGCAGGCGGGCTGATGACGACGAACCCGCTGATCGTGCCGCCTGACGCCCCGGTCGCGCAGGTGCTTGCCGAGATACGCCAGCCGGAGACCGCGGCGACGGTGGCCGCGCAGGTGTACGTGTGCGAGCCTCCGTCGCTGACCCCGACCGGCAGGTATCTAGGCACCGTCGGGTTCCAGCGGCTGCTGCGCGAGCCGCCCGCCACGAACGTCGGCCAGTGCGTGGAAGAGACCGGTTTCGTGCGGCCGGAGCTCTCGGAGAGGGAGGTGGCCAGGCGGATGGCGGCCTATGACCTCATCGGCGTGGCCGTTTGCGATGAGGAAGGCTGCCTGCTCGGCGCGATCACAGTCGACGACGTGCTCGATCGCATCCTGCCGACGGGCTGGAGGAAGAGCGAGATCACATGAGAATGTCATTGACCTCACCGTTGCGACTCGGCGACGGAGGAGACCTGAGCGAGCCGCGCGGCACGGCGCCGCGCGTACGCGCCAAGTACGACGCTGACTTTTTCGGGCGCATGTCCGAGGGGATCGCGAGATTCCTCGGAACCGGCAGGTACCTGGTCGGGCAGACCGTGTTCGTGATCGTGTGGATCGCGCTCAACACCATCGCGTTCATCAGGCACTGGGACCCGTACCCCTACATCCTGCTCAACCTGGCCTTCTCCACCCAGGCGGCCTACGCCGCGCCGCTGATCCTGCTCGCCCAGAACCGGCAAGACGATCGGGACCGCGCCAGCATCGAACGCGACCGGCAGGTAGCCACCCGCACCCAGGACGACGCCGAGTACCTCGCCAGGGAACTAGCCGCCGTACGGCTGGCGCTCGCCGACATGGTCACCACCCGAGACCTCGATGACCGGCTGACCAAGCTCGAAAAGCTACTCATGGAGTCGGCGACTAAGCCACTCCAGTGACTGCGGAAGCTCGCGGCGCCATGTGTAGTAGTTGTGCCCGCCACGCGGCAGGATCAGCGCGTAGCCGCTCAGCGGCGGCTTGACCAGCCGAATGAACGCCAGAGTGTTAGGCAGGCTTTTCTCGCCGCTCGCGCTCGACGCGACCAGCACGGACACCGGCGGGGCCGGCAGATGCGTGAGCCGCCACTCGAGGTCGTTCTCGTGCCGGTAGCCAAGGCTGCCGCCGTACAGGTCGCCAGTGGTGCGGTCCTTGTCTGCGACGTAATACCCGGACAGGCCGACCGCTGCGGTGAACTGGCCGGGGTACAGCATTGCCATCTTGACCGCGCAGTAGGCGCCGGTTGAGTAGCCGATGGCGGCCCAGCCGGACCTGCTGGCCGTGGCGGCGAACGTTCGCTCGATGGCCAGGGGGACGTCTGTGCCGAAGAACGTGGCCACCTGCAGCCCGGCGGGGATGTTCGTGCATTCGGTGTCGCGCGGCAGCGCGACCGACGGGTTCACCATCACGTAGATGGCTGGGCCGATCCTTCCCGCCGCACCGAGCCTGGCCGCGATGGCGGGCAGGTTGAGCAGGCGCATCAGGTTGAGCGGGTCGTTCGGGTACCCGGTGAACGTCAAGATCACCGGGAACCGCATCGCGCGGAAGGCGGGCTGGAAGTACTGCGGCGGCAGGAAGACGTAGTCGTCGGCGGCGACGATCCCGGTGTATTCGCCGTGGATCGTGACCCTGAGCACGACCCCCGCCGCCGCGGCGCGAGCCTCGAGTGCTGGTCGTCCCGGTGCCACACCGGCGAGCCGGAAGCTGACGTCGCTGCCGAAAACGGCACCGCCGCGGAACATCGTCCCGAAGCTGCTGCCGGTGACGGTGAGCGGCGTCGCGCTCGCGGCCGGTGCGATCACCGATGATGACGTGGCCGCCAGCTGCTCATGTCCGGTTCCTAGCAGCGCGGACCAGGAGCTGAAGAAACCGAAAGTGTCGTTCGCATAGGCGGCGAAAGCCGCGAGCAGGATCGTCTGGCTCAGCAGTATGAGCCCAAGCCGGGCGGCGATCTGTGATGCGCGCTGACGCGCAAGCCTGGGCCAGAGCCACACGGTGCCGCCGATCGAGCCTGCGGCCACCGCGATTATCAGGCACAGGAATGGCCAGCCGGTTAGCCCTATCAACTGCCACCCGGCCCGCTCAGCAGGCGGCCAAGCCAGTCAAGCGCGAACGCGCTCGGCGGCGGCGACGAGACCGGCGATTCGGCCGTGACCAGCATGGGACTGCGTGCAATTGATACGAAAGACCTGGCCTGGCCGTTCCCCGTGAACAGTACGGAGATCGGCTGCATCGGCTGGTGCCGCACCAGCCAGGCAAGGTTGTCCTGCAATCCGAGCGGCGAGTCGCGGCCACCGGCAGGCGGCCGCGGCGACCCTGGCGGCGCTGTGTAACGGCCGGCTGGCACGGCGGCGGCAGAGAATACGGGAGCGTTGGTCAGCGCCAACTGCAGCGCGCAGTATCCGCCTGAGGCATCGCCGAGCAGCCCCCATTTGCCGCGGCCGGTGCCGGCCACGTAGCGAGAGGCGATGGCTGCGGGAAGATCGGAGCCGAAGAACAGCGCCGCCTGCGGCCCTCCTGGCACGTTCAGGCAGCCGAGGTCCGCGCCGGGGCCGGCTGGCAGCATGACCACGATCAGCGGTCTGAGCCTGCCATTGGCGATCTGCTCGGCGGCGGCGACGGCCAGCCGCATCGCATTGCCCTCCGCCTTCGTTGTTGCCAACGACGCCGAGATCGCCACAATCACTGGGTATCGAGCGTGCCGGCCAAAGGCGTGCGGATAGCCAGGCGGCAGGTAGACATGAGCGCTGAAGCTAAGCCCTGACAGCTGGCCGGCAATCGCCACTGCCTGCAGGCTGCCGACAGGATGCACGTTTCCAGGAATGCTGACCGGCGCGCTGCTGAGCACGGTAAGCCGTGCTGCGCTGTTCGATGTGCCCTCCGCCAGGGAGCGCAGCGTCCCGCCGCCGGAATACCGGCCAAGCAGATCGGACCACGATGAGTAGAAGCCGCCTGCGCGGTTGACGAGCACGAAGACCAGGACGAGCAGGCTCACTTGAACCAGGCACAGCGCGATCACCCGCCGCGCTACCTGCGGCAGGCCTGATCCGGCAAGCCTGGGCCAGCCTACGAGCAAAATGCCGAGCAGCGCGGCAGCAAGCACCGCCGTGTCCCACACCAGCGCGGCGCTCGTCAGGCCTGGCATGAGGCGTACTCCGATCGGGGACCTAGCCTCGTTATCCGGCATGTCCCCCTAACTGGCAACGCGCCGCTGCGGCCCCAAGTGCCCGGATATTCTCGGGCTGGGAGGACAAATGCCGCACGAGCGAATCGTCGCAGTGACCTATCAGGCCAACGAGGAGTACATCAAGATCAACACTGATGTGCTCGGGGCTGATGCCACCTTGGTGTACTCGCACCAGGCCGCCGAGGACGAGCGCGTCGCCCTCGTCGCCCGTGCCCAAGCCTTGATCACCTGGAACCCGGCCAGGGAGCTGCCACCTGGCACGCTGGCGAGCCTGCCCGAGCTAGCCTTCATCCAGCTGCTGTCGGCTGGTGCCGATGGCGTCGACTTCACCGCGATTCCCGAGAACGTCGCGCTCGCCGGCAACGTCGGCGCGTACGCGACGCCGATCGCCGAGCACGTGGTCGCCATGTCGCTAGCCTTGGCCAGGCGGTTGCCACAGCGGCATGCCGGCCTCGCAGCCGGTGACTTCAACCAGCGCGAACGGCTAATCACCCTCAACGGCGCGGTGTGCGCGATCCTCGGCTACGGCGGCATCGGCGCGGCGACCGCCGCGTTGATGCGCGGTCTTGGCGCCCGGATCTACGCGGTCAACTCGACGGGCCGGACCGCTGATCCCGTCGACTTCGCCGGCACCCTGGCCGACCTCGACGAGGTCCTCAGCGCGGCCGACGTCCTGGTGATCGCGCTTCCCCTCACCAACAAGACCAGGGACCTGATTGGCGCCAGGGAACTTTCCCTGATGAAACCCACCGCCATCATGGTGAACGTCGCGAGGGGCGCGATCATCAACGAACAGGCGCTGTACGAGCACCTGAAGCTGAACCCCCAGTTCATGGCGGGCATCGACGCCTGGTGGCACGAGCCCGGGCGGAGCGGCAGCTTCCGCACCGACTACCCGTTCTTCGACCTGCCCAATGTGCTCGGGTCGCCGCACAACTCGGGCATAGTTCCCGGCGTTCTAACAGGAGCCATCAGGAAAGCCGCGGAAAACGTCAGACGCCACCTGCGCGGCGAGCCTGTCACAGGCGTGATGCGCAGCGAGGACTACCTCTGAGCGGGACCACGGCCCGCCGCTAAAGGATCTTCGCCAGGAACTGGCCTGTGAACGACTCCTCGACCTTGGCCACGTCCTCCGGAGTCCCGGTCGCGATGACCTGACCGCCGCGCGATCCGCCCTCAGGGCCGAGATCGATCACCCAGTCGGCTGTCTTGATCACGTCCAGGTTGTGCTCGATCACGATCACAGTGTTGCCGTTTTCTACGAGCCGGTTCAGCACGCCGAGCAGCTTGCGTATGTCGTCGAAGTGCAGGCCGGTGGTCGGCTCGTCGAGTACGTAGATCGTCCGGCCGGTTGACCTGCGCTGCAGCTCGGAGGCCAGCTTGACCCGCTGCGCCTCGCCGCCGGACAGCGTCGGGGCTGGCTGGCCAAGCCGCACGTACCCGAGGCCGACATCGACCAGCGTCTTGAGGTGCCTGTGGATCGCCGGAACCGCCTCGAAGAACTCCGACGCTTCCTCGATCGGCATGTTCAGAATGTCGGAGATCGACTTGCCCTTGTAGTGCACCTGCAAGGTGTCGGTGTTGTACCTGGCGCCATGGCAGACCTCGCACGGCACGTAGACGTCGGGCAGGAACTGCATCTCGATCTTGATGGTGCCGTCGCCCGAGCACGCCTCGCACCTGCCACCCTTGACGTTGAACGAGAACCGGCCAGGCTGGTAGCCGCGGATCTTCGCCTCGGTCGTCTGGGCGAACAGCCGTCGCATGTGATCGAACACGCCGGTGTAGGTCGCCGGGTTGGAACGCGGGGTCCTGCCGATCGGGCCCTGGTCGACGTGCACAACCTTGTCGAGCTGATGCACGCCGGTCACCTTGGCGTGCCTGCCTGGCACGATCCTCGTTCCGTGCAACTCCTTGGCGAGCGCGCTGTACAAGATGTCGTTGACGAGGGTCGACTTGCCAGAACCAGAGACTCCGGTCACCGCGATGAAACAGCCGAGCGGGAACGCTACGTCCACGTTGCGTAGGTTGTGCTCGGCCGCACCCTTGACCACGACCTCCCTGCTCTTGGCTACCTTGCGCCGCTTGGCCGGAATCGGGATGATCTCGCGGCCGGTCAGGTACGCACCGGTCAGCGAGTCCTCGCTGGCCAGCAGGTCGTCGAGCGGGCCGGAGACCACGATCTGGCCGCCGTGCTCGCCCGCTCGCGGCCCGATATCGACGATCCAGTCAGCCGACCTGATCGTGTCCTCGTCGTGCTCGACCACGATCAGCGTGTTGCCGAGATCGCGCAACCGCAGCAATGTCTCAAGCAGCCTGTGGTTGTCGCGCTGATGCAGCCCGATCGACGGCTCGTCAAGCACGTAGAGCACGCCGACCAGCCCGGAACCGATCTGAGTGGCCAGCCTGATCCGCTGCGCCTCACCGCCGGCCAACGTGGCCGACGCCCGGTCGAGCGTCAGGTAGTCGAGCCCCACGTCCAGAAGGAACCCGAGCCTGGCGTTGATCTCCTTGAGCACGCGGCCGGCGATCTGCTGGTCCCGCTCGGACAGCTCGAGCGTCAGCAGCAGCTTGGCGAGCTCACCGATCGGCAGCGACACGTACTGGGCTATTGACCGGTTGTCCACTGTCACCGCGAGGGTCAGCGGCTTCAGCCTGGTCCCGTCGCACGCCGGGCACGGCACCTCGCGCATGTATCCGGCGAACCGCTCACGGCTCGAATCGCTCTCCGCGTCGTTGTGCCGGCGCTGGATGTACGGGATCGCGCCCTCGTAGTTCGTGTAGTACGAGCGCTCCCTGCCGTACCTGTTCTTGTACTTGACGTGCACCTGGTCCGGGTAGCCGTACAGCAGGGCCTTCTTGGCAGCGGCCGGCAGCTTCGCCCACGGCGTCTTGGTGCTGAAGCCGATCGTGTTTCCGAGCGCCTCCATCAGCCGCATGAAGTAGTCGTTGACGTGTCCGCCGCTCCACACGCTGATCGCGCCGTCGGCAAGCGAGAGGTCTGGATCGCCAACAACTAGTTCAGGGTCAACCTCCATCTTGGTGCCAAGGCCGGTGCAGTCCGGGCAGGCTCCCCACGGAGAGTTGAACGAAAACGACCGGGGTTCAAGCTCTTCGAACGAGAGATCGTCGTACAGGCAGGCCAGGTGTTCTGAGTACATCCGCTCCCGGTTCGGATCGGACTCAGGCAGGTCGACGAACTCAAGCACGACCACACCGCCCGACAAGCCAAGTGCCGTCTCCACCGAGTCGGTCAGTCTCCGGCGAGCCGACTCCTTCACGCTCAGCCGGTCGACGATCACCTCGATCGTGTGCTTCTCGTACTTCTTGAGCACGGGCAGCCGGCTGCCAGAACCCTCGGTCGCCTCGTCGAGCCTGATCGTGACGCCGTCGACCCTGGCCCTGGAGTAGCCCTTGGTCTGCAGCTCGCGCAGCAGCTCTGTGTACTCGCCCTTGCGGCCGCGGATCACCGGTGCAAGTACCTGGAATCGGCTGTCCTCTTCGAGCTCGAGCACCCGGTCGACGATCTGCTGCGGCGTCTGCCTGGCGATCGGCCTGCCGCACTGCGGGCAGTGCGGCTTGCCGACCCTGGCGAACAGCAAGCGCAGGTAGTCGTAGACCTCGGTGACCGTGCCGACGGTCGACCGCGGGTTGCGGCTCGCCGCCTTCTGGTCGATCGAGACGGCTGGTGACAGCCCGTCGATGAAGTCGACATCGGGCTTGTCCATCTGGCCGAGGAACTGCCTGGCGTACGCCGACAGCGACTCGACATACCTGCGCTGGCCCTCGGCGAAGATCGTGTCAAATGCCAGGCTTGATTTACCCGAGCCGGACAGCCCGGTAAAGACGATCATGGCGTCCCTGGGCAGGTCCAGCGAGACATCCTTAAGGTTGTGCTCGCGTGCACCTCGGACTACCAGTCGTTCTGCCACTATACGCTCGGTTTCTCCAGGTCTTGGGTGGTGAGCTCTGGGGGTCGATGCGGACTGGGGCGGGGCCGAAAGCTGCGCCGCCAATCGTATCCGGGGGGTACGACATTTTCTTCCCGCTCAACCGGACCAGCCACAACCGAACCAGCCCCTTCACCGGCCTACAGTCACAACCATCGATTGAGCCTGCGGCTTCCCCGCCCGGTAGAGGAAGATAAGTCCGGGAGGTAGGTCACGTGAACCAGTCCCGTGGACCACATGGTGTCGATTTCATGATCGAGCAGAACGAGGCCGCCATCGACCGGCTGGTCGCGTCCGCTTCTGAGCTGTCCGACGATCAGATGCGCGAACCTTCGCTGCTGCCAGGCTGGTCACGCGGCCACGTGCTGACCCACGTAGCGCGCAACGGCGACGGCCTGCTGAACCTTCTCATCTGGGCCGAGACCGGCACAGAGACCCCGCAATACCCCAGCATGGAAGCTCGCACCGCTGACATCGAGGCGGGCGCGAGCCGGTCGGCCGACGAGCTCACCGCCGACATCGCGAGTTCAGCGAAGGCTTTCTTCGCCCGTGCCCACGCGCTGCCCGATGAAGCCTGGCTCGCCCAAGTCCGGGCCATGCGTGGCCCGGCCCAGCCCGCGTGGTTCGTGCTGAACCGGCGGCTGTTCGAGGTCGAGGTTCACCACGCCGATCTCGGCGCCAATTACGGGCCATCAAACTGGCCTGACTGGTTCGTGTCCGACGAGCTCTACCGGGTGACCGGCGACTACTCGCAGAAACCGGCCAGCCCGGCGGCCGTGCTGAACGACTCTAGTTCCGGCAGGCAGTACTTCCTGCGGACCGATGACGACTCTGCCGCAACGGTCTCCGGGCCCGGGTACGCCCTGCTCGCCTGGCTGATCGGGCGTGAGAGCGACGGCGACATGTCGGTCGATCCCGCCGGGCCGCTGCCAGAGATCCCCTCCTACGGATGAGACTGTGTACGTGAACCACAGGGTGGAGGGAACACCAGAGCGAGAGGACAACGATGACCTATAACGGCAACGTCAGCGTCGGCGGACCGGCGCAGACCAGGGAACTGCCTGGCCTGACCATCACCAAGGTCGCTGTCGGCCCCATGGACAACAACGCTTACCTGCTCCGCTGCACGAGCACCGGCGACCTGCTGCTGATCGACGCTGCCAACGAGCCGGAGACGTTGCTCGGGCTGCTGGCCGGGCAGCCGTTGTCCACGATCGTCACGACGCACCGGCACGGCGACCACGTCGCAGCGCTCGAAGCGGTAGCGAAGGCAACGGGCGCCGACACCGTCGCCCACGTGGAAGACGCACCGGCGCTGCCACTCGCGCCGAGCTCGCTTGTGAGCCACCGCGACACGATCGACGTCGGGAACTGCGTGCTCAAGGTCATCCATCTGCGCGGCCACACACCCGGCAGCATCGCGCTGGTCTACGACGCCGGCGGCGAACTTGCCGACCAGCCGCACCTGTTCACCGGCGACTCGCTGTTCCCAGGCGGCCCAGGCAACACCCAGAAGGACCCGGTCAGGTTCAACTCGCTGATGACCGACCTCGAGGAACGCATTTTCGCCGAGCTGCCCGACGGTACCTGGGTCTACCCGGGGCATGGCGGCGACACCACGCTGGGAACCGAGCGCCCGCACATCCAGGAGTGGCGAGCTCGCGGCTGGTAGGTCGCAGGCTCCGGTAACGGCGATGCGTACTGACTTCGATGCACACTGAGTTCGCGATCGTCGGCGGCGGCCTGCTTGGCCTGTCAGCCGCGTGGGCGCTGACCAAGCGCGGCCACGAGGTGCTCGTCATCGACCAGGCGGCCATCGGTCACATCGCCGGCGGGTCGCACGGCACCTGCCGCATCTTCCGCCTTGGCTACGAACAGCCGGCCTACGTGTCCCTTGCCATGCAGGCCAGGGACACGTGGGCCGAACTCGAAGATGTGTCGGGCGAGCGGCTGCTGCACCCGACACCGCAGCTCACCTTCGGGCCGCAGATGGGTCAGGTGCGCGACGCACTCGAGCAAGCCGGAGTACCAGCGGAGACAATCGATGCGGCGGAGGCGGCCGAGCGATTCCCCGGCGTCGTGGTTTCCGGCCCCGTGCTGCTTGAGCAGCGTTCCGCGGTCATCGCCGCCGATCGCGCGCTCGCTGTGCTCGCGCGCCTGGGCGGCCCGATCAGCGAGCCGACCCGCGTCACCGCCGTCGCCGAGCGCGGGTCGCTGGTACGGGTCAGCACGGCCGACGGTGACATCGACGCCGACCGGGTAATTGTCTGCGCCGGCCCGTCGACGGCGCGGCTGCTGGCCGGGGCCGGCATCACGCTGCCGGGATCGGCGAGCATGGAGCAGGTCGCCTACCTCGCTCCCGCAGGCGCTGGCAACGGTGCGCTGCAGGACGGCATGCCGATCTTTGTCCACTATGGGGGCGAGTTCCCTTACGGCCTGCCCGTGCCAGGGTCAGATAAATACAAGATCGGCATCCACTTCGGCGGGCCGCCGGTCGATCCCGACCGGCAAGATCACACAGAAAACGCCAGGCTCAGCGAGCAGATCGAGCAGGCTGCTCGACGGTTCCTGCCCGGCTTCGATCCGAATCCGGCGGCAGTGGAAAGGTGCATATACGATAACTCGCCCGACACTGACTTCATCGTCGACCGGATAGGCAGCATAGTCATCGGTACAGGCACGTCAGGTCATGGATTCAAGTTCGGCCCGCTGATCGGGGAATGGCTGGCCTGGCTGGCCACGGGCGCCGACGGGGCCCACGCCGCCGCCGCTGGCACCACAGCTGTCGGCCCGCCGCCTCCTTGGCTAGCTCTGAGCAGGTTCGCGGCATAGGTTACAGTCCTGTGTATGGGTGATGCGTTATGGGAGACAACGTGCGGATTGTCTACCGTAAATACGATGGCTCATTGCACTGGCACATGACCATGAAATGGCTCGCCGAAGACGAGCACGGCGTGTGGACCGGCGCCAGCGCGAACAGCACGTGGCGTAAGGGCGATGGTCCCCCTCTGACAATTGAGCTCCCGCAAGTGCGGTTGTTTCCTCGCCGGGAATGGTGGACGGCCTCGTTCAATGCGAATGCCGTCAGGACCGAGATCTACTGCGACGTCACTACGCCGGTTGACTGGCCAAGTCCTCGCGAAGTGACCATGGTCGACCTTGATCTCGACGTCTGCCGCCGGGTCGACGGCGCGGTCGTGGTACTCGACGAAGACGAGTTCGCTGAGCATCAGGTCAGGTACGGCTACCCGGCCGAGGTGATCGCCGAGTCACGCCGCGCCGCGAGGTGGCTGGAGACCGCTCTGGCTGACGGCACCGAGCCATTCGGCACCGTATACCGCTCCTACCTGGCGCTGCTCGCCGCCTAGTCCCTGACGAGCTCCCGGTACAACCGCAGCACAGCGGCCGCTGCATCCGCCTGCGATGGCAGGCTCGCCGCCCGGCACAGCGCCGCCTTCGCCAGCGTGGCCGCGAGGTCCTGGTCGTCGAGCACCGCGAGTACGGCCTGGCTCAGCGCCGCCGGGTCCCCGGCAGGCACGAGCAACGCCGCGTCATCACCGGTGAGGTCCCTGACGCCGCCCACGTCGGCGGCGACGATCGGGCGTCCGGCTCTGAGCGCCTCCTGCAAGATCAGTGGCTGGCCCTCCCACCGGCTCGGCAGCACGAAAACGTCGGCGGCCGCGAGCAGCCCGGCCACATCATCGCGAGCGCCGAGGAACCTCGCGTCAACGTCCAGGTCGCGCGCGTTCCGAGCCAGGTCGTCGGCCAGCGGGCCTGACCCCGCGATGAACACGACCGGCACCGGCCGCCTGCCCCGCCAACTCGCGGCGGCGGCTAGCAGCGTGCCGAAGTCTTTCTGCAGCGCCAGCCGCCCTACACCGAGCACGACCGGCCGATCGCCAGCATCAAGCCCGGCGGACGGCTGATCCGCTGGCACCGGTGCCAGCTCCGGCGCCGCCACAACGGCCCGCCGCACATCCTTGGCCCCGAGCTTGCGCATTCGATCCGACAGGTCAGGCGATACGCACAGCACCACATCAGCGCGCTTGGCAACCAGGCGCTCGAGCGCACCGTAGATCACGGCGAGCCACGCCCCAGACGGCGGCGCGTTGTGCACGGTCACGACCAGCTTCGGCCGCCGTCCACCCAACCACAGTGCGCCCAACCACCGTGCACCCAACCACAGGGCACCGAACCACAGGGCAAGCGCGGCGAAGGCTCCTGCCCGCAGGCCGTGCGCGTGCACCACGTCGGGCCGCATCGCGGCGAGCGAGCGTCGCAGCCGGAGCACGGCAGCCACGTCGCCGGCGGGCCTCGGCCGGTCCGTAATCGCCACGACCTCGAAGCCGATCGCGCCCATCCGGTCGGCCGGCAACAGCACCTTGGTCGGGGCCGGG
>Ga0126373_10003221_pt1 | contig 12182 bp, 15 predicted proteins | sample PanSoiMetPlot_11_FD_92545 | JGI IMG/M metagenome (GOLD analysis project Ga0126373, IMG submission 92545) | Tropical forest soil microbial communities from Panama - MetaG Plot_11 | ecosystem: Environmental > Terrestrial > Soil > Tropical forest > Bulk soil | place: Panama | collected 2016-02-17
ACGACAGCCAGCGGAAGGGTTGCTGTTGTAGCGTACCAGGCGGACTCCCCTGGCACGCACCCGTCAAAAGAATGCTTCAGGAGCCTCATCCTCGCGTGTTTTCGTACACCAGTCAGAAGCGCCTGACCTGATCCACGTTGAGTCCGGTTGGCTCGGATGAAAAGCGAAGTGGACCTGTTCGATTCGAAGCGGAGTCTGAGGACAGAATGACTGGTTGCGTCTGCGGTGCAGTGGGCCGAGAGAATTCTGAAGAAGATCGACTCCCAGTGCGAGCGCAGGAGTTGAATTTGGGCAACTCGGGCCTAGAATGCCCCTGGAAGGTTCTCGTATGAATCCTGAAGGTAAACGGACAGCAGGCGAGATGCGGTTTGAGCAGTATCTTGAGTCGCAAGGTCTGCGATTTGAATTTGAGAAGGAGCACGCGGGAAAGTCGAAGCATCCTGACTACAAAGTCGAGTGGAAAGCAAAGCCCGTCATCCTCGATGTAAAGGATTTTGATCCGCCTGCCGAACTCGGGGGCTTCCGTTACTTCGACCCGTACAGGAAAATTCGCGAGAAGATTAACCAAGTCCGGGACCAATTCAAACAGTTCAAGGACTTTCCCTGTGGCCTAGTGCTTTGCAATTTGGGAACGCCAGATGTAGACCTTGAGAATGCAGCCATCATGTTGGGCGCTATGTACGGCGATGCTGGGTTCACTTTTCCCGTGGTGAGAGGGAAAGGTGATGAGACTCAAATCAAACATGCCTTTTTAGAACACGGTAAGATGATTCGAGCGCATCGGAAGACTCCGCAAAACACCACGATTTCGGCTCTCATCACGCTCACTCGGATACGCCCACACTACCAGCGCGTCATCGTTTGGCACAACGCCTTTGCACGCATTCCATTTCCTGAAGACCTTTTTTGCGGACCATACGATACCCACTTCGGAAATCGTTAAGGAAGACGACGGCACGTTTCAGCGTGTCACGTATCGCGGCTCGCTACTCCCAACGTAACTGGAGGTCTGACTTGCAAGGTCTGACTTGCACTCATGTTATGGTGCCAGCGCCTCTTCTTCTTCTCCGGCAATCCCTGGAACTGGTCGAGGAACTTCCACTGCGGCACGGTGCCAGCAAACGGGCGGTCGATGGCGGCGTAGGACACTTCGCCGGTGGTGACGCGGGTGACGGTGACTTTGCACTGGATGTGCTCACCCCACCAGCGGCTGTTGACGGTGATGTGGGCTTCAGCCGGATGGGATGGGTTCATGCGTAGAGTCTTACTTGTTCCAGTCGCTGTACGTCTGGTCAATGTCCTTGCACTTGGGGCAATCTTTCATCGTTTCGCCCTGTGTCGCGAGGTACTGGGTTCGGGAACCGGAATACCCGTTTCCAAGATGGAAGCACTGTTCGGAGTGTCCACATTGACATTCAGAGTGACGGACTTCGTCAGCACAGCGAGGAATATCGATCCCTGTGGTACAGCTTCGCTGTTTACGCTGAAAGTAGGATCGCCGGGTGCCGTCTTGTAATTGAATGCGCCGAAGTCGAAGAGATAAACGAGTAGCCATTCGCGCCCGGATCGACTCCCTGGGTACTGGGTTCAACGGGTAAGAGGGATGGCCGAAGTTGAACGTGCTTAAGTAGGCGCTGAGGAAACCACTGTTCCATTCCGTCGCACTAAACAACGATCCGGCGACATGCGAGTTGGTCGTGTTGACGCCATTCAACGTCAGGGGAAAGCCACTGTTGTGGTTGTCGGGTACTAAATCGATCAGCCAGATGTTACCGCTACCGTTCTTATGTGCATTGCCAAGAGAAGCTAAAGGCAAAGTACGCGGGTTGGCTCCGGTCGGAGTTATGGTGTTGTTGTCGATACAGGGTGCAGCAGGAGCCACGCAATATCCATGCAAGGTGTCGGCGTAAGCCGCTGAAGTCGCTAGCGGCAATATTACTGACAAAATCAAAACGGTAAGGAGTTGACGATAGGTCAACGCCCCTTCCGCCCACAAAGTGAAATAGCTGAAGCACAGGAGTGGTTGAAAAAAGGAAAAAGATTCGCGTGATTATGTGCAACGATTTGCAGTTGCTCCACCATATTAATCCGTAGGTTAGCACTGGCACGACTGGAGAGCGTGTGGAGGTTAAGATGAAGTTGTTCCGATGTGAACAGGCTTGGGCACTGTGGCAGTGCAGTAGTACTGTCTTAGCCTCCTCACCATGTTCCGCTATTGGCGGCAACCAGCATGACAATTAACGCAACTAATCAGCCAAGAGGAGACTGTTAGTGCGAAAATCCTTGTTCATCTTGCTGCTGCTCGCAGGACTTTCGACGTTTGCCTTTGGCGATCAGATTTTCGTCTGCCAAAGCTGTACGAACCCTCCGGGCGGCGATCCTAACTTCATCACCAATCCCGGCAGCTTCGACGTTGGGCTGGCCGGGAAGGGCCACACCACGCAGACTGGTCTGCTGGTGTTCGTTGGCGTTTACAACGGCACCAGCGCGACAGCTGCACCCACCCTCACCTTCAACGGCTCATCGGTCGGCTTGTCAGGCTTGAACGATTGGGGCGTAACCGCGCAGCAGTTCATGATGGTCGCGGGGCAGGATGCCTATGTTGATCTCGGCTTGTTCGACATCAATGGCGGCAACTCCGAGACCTTCGCCAACTGGAACTTGGGCGAGGCTAAGGCCGGCATTGCACCGGCCACCAGCTTTGAACTCTTTGCCTTTGACGTGCCCACGGCGCTGAGCGGCAATGGTTCGGTGGTTCTCGATCTCACGGGTGCAGGCAAAGGCTCGTTCGTGATCGCGTTCTCGTGCGGTCCCAAAGGGCCAGACCCTGAAAGCCGTTCGCCGTGTATGCACGGTGACATCGCCGACACCCCGTTCACCAATGCCGGACTGATTACCGCCAGCACCTCAACCGTTCCTGAACCGGGAACGCTGATGTTGCTAGGCTCAGGTCTGTTGGGAATAGCACCACTTATCCGGCGTAACAAGTAACAGTCTGCAGGCGTGAAGCCCAACCTTACGCCTGCTTACGTCCTTAGCCACCCGCGTACCACTATGCCCAACGGCCCACATGTTGGCGGCTAGTGGGCTTAACGAGCAGTTTTACGCCTTCTTTTCGACATTCTGTAATTTCCTTCCTCCGTCGAGAATTCAGTGGTTCTGGCCCACTTGCTGTGATCTTTGCGAGCACATCAACCACTACATCGGCACTGCCTGACGGCCTCCTTGAACTTCGCGAGGTGTTCTGGGTTCTCGCCATACATAAAGCGTAATCTCGCTAGTCAACTGACTCTTCATCGGCCAAGCCTTATCCCTGTTGAAAAGAAACCCCACCGAGGGTTCCCCACCCCCGCCCACGAATTTGTTTAGGTACTACTTTTCCAGTACGAGAATGGCTGAACCCACAGAGCTTATTTCGGATCGACTCGCATCTGGACCTCACCACAAGGGGCCGCAATCGCGTTAGGATGGCTTCAGCGCGGCTGGCAGAATGCGGTTGACCATCTGTGGTCGTCGTAAGACGCTATATTGCGCCCTGGTGATCGTGCCAAAAACGTGCTGAAAATCTGGCGTCTGCTACTGCTGGAAATCAACCACTTAGCACGATGCGTTCTCGCCTGCCAATATCGAGCGTTTTTCGTCCGATTGTTCTTGACATTAGATACTCACTTACGTAGATGTGTAACACATGAACGCCGCACTTTACAGCCGAGTTTCCACCAGAGACAAAGGGCAGGATGTCGAGAACCAGCTTCGTCAGCTACGGGAGTTCTGCGAAGGGCAGGGCTGGGCTATTGTCCGTGAGTTCGTTGACCATGCCAGCGGGAAACGAAGCGACCGTGAAGAATTTCAGGCAATGTTCGTTGCTGCGTCACATCGCGAGTTTGACATGGTCTTGTTCTGGTCGCTGGATCGGTTCTCGCGGGAAGGCGTCTATGAGACTCTGCAGCACCTGCAAAGGCTGACGGCATACGGCGTCGGTTACAGATCGTTCACGGAGCAGTACCTGGACTCCTGCGGCCTGTTCAAGGATGCGGTGGTTTCGATATTGGCGACCATCGCAAAGCAGGAACGCGTTCGGCTGTCGGAACGAACAATAGCCGGTCTGGAACGTGCGAGGGCAAAAGGCAGGATTGGCGGCAGACCCCGAGTCATCTGCAATCGTGACAAGGTTGCGGATTTGCGGCGATCCGGCCTCAGCCTCAGCAAGATTGCGAAGCAGATGGGCATAGCGAAAAGCACAGTTGCTAGACTAGTGACTGCATGACTCCCAAGAGCAAATTACCAGTAGAGAAGCCAGTCGCGCAGACCGTGAAGCTGGAACCGGAGCTATTCGTTCGGCTGAAGACGTTCAGCGCCAAGACACGCAGGACCAATCAAGACATCCTGCGAACGGCGCTGATCGAATATTTGAGCAAGAACAAGGCATAGTGCCGTAGCTGTCGGATAGGAACATGCGCGAAGGCGCTCCTTTCTCAACCACTTCGGTGCCATTGACATGCACTATTAGTGGGCGCAAGCTGCTTCCGCTTCTCTGATCCTTCCCACGCAAGTGGTTTGCATCCAATTTATTCTGCGGTGCACCGGCCCGACTCCAAGGGTTAGTCTGGACAAAGAGCAAGAGCGAACGGACCATCCGTAGGTGTCGCTTTGGAGGTCCCCGTCTGACGCTGACGCGAAGACCTCCAGCCGAAGCAGCTCACGGCATTAATGGTTAATCGTTTGTACACGCAGAGTTGGCAGCAGACTCCTGCCTCTCGTGCACGAGTCCGTAGAACTTACGATGTAACCAACGAAGGCTGCACCTCAATCTCGATGAAGCACAAAGTGACACTTTGCTATTTGGTTTAGCGAACGACCATTACCACAATGGAGGAAACTATGAACCTGAAACGCATGTTGATCGTCCTGACGGTTCTGCTGCTTAGCTCGTTTCACAGCTTCGCGGCGGGATTTACCTGTTCATTGGCAAAGGTTTCGGGCAGCTACGGATACACCACCAGCGGATTTGTACTTGCTCCGAGCGGCGTCTTTGTGCCAGCAGCAGCGGCTGGCAGAATCAATTTCGACGCGCAAGGAAATGTCAGCGGAACACAGACTCGTGTGGTTGCTGGAAGTGCCCTGGCTGAGACCTTTTCAGGAACCTATACGGTGAACCCGGATTGTACAGGCGACTTCACCGTGCTGGTACAACCGGATACTCGCACATCTTCCGTCCATTTGGTGTGGACCGACAATGCGAAAGGCGTGAGCGCGGTTTTCACTACTCCCGGGTTCGTTCTCACTGCTACCGCAAGCAGGATCAGTCCAGCAGATTGAGCGTCAAAACAGGCCGCATCTGAATCGTGGATGCGGCCTTATTTCACCGCTAGTCAAGAACTGCACGGCTCAGCATTGTCGCTACAGCCTCAAGGGAGGAAATTGTGGCCGCATCATCACATCCCATGGTTACAACATGAGCAGTGATAGCACCTGTAACTTCCACAACAGCGGCGATTGGAACAATGGCGGACCAACGCAGACCATGGCTCTCCCTTCAGGAAGTCCAGCGATTGACGCAGGCAATCCCAGTGGCTGCAGGGATAGCCAAGGCAATCTGCTGAAGACCGATCAGCGCGGTTATCCCCGTCAAGACCTTGAGGACACACGCGGCTGCGATATGGGAGCGTATGAAAGGCAGAGCGATTAGCCTGCCGATTACGATTGGCCGAGAGAGCCAAGCAGCAGCGTGTCCTGTGGATCAGGTGAGCTTCCTGCCGGGTTCTGCCCATGCTTCGGCCATGGGTTCTCGACAACGCAGACAACGTATAACTATCGGGCAGTCAATACTTGACCGAATAACTGGCACCAAAGAGTAGGCAATTTGGCTGAATCATGGCGATGCCAGTAAGAGGCGATTAGGCGTGGTCTGTGCGTGTCTGCGTGTGCGGTAGGTTTCCCGCGTCGATCCAGATGGGCAGCGGTTGTCATCTGCACGATTAATACGGCTGCTGCATAAAATACATCGACTCTGGACTGCATCAGTTGTGTATCAAATACCGGATGAATGCAAACATACGCTGCGGCCCTGGGTCGATTTGTGCCAGCGCAGCGTATTTTCGTACGCTTGGACTAGAACCACAGTCGTGAAGACCTGATGGTGCTCGTCTTTTGGACACTTCGGACGATCTGGACGCACGATTACCCACTCTGGATTGCGCGATAGCTACGCAGCGTCTCTTCTTCTCTTTTTTCTGTTTAAAGAAAGAAAACCATCGTCCAAAGCGTCCAATGCGACCAAGACGCTGATGGGAGAACAGTTATCGCTGGACGATGCAACGGGTTCATCGTCCACATCGTCCTTTAATCCATCACTATTGAGTGGGAGCTAAAGTTATTGAGTGGGAGCTAAAGTTGCAGTGGCCACTTTTCTAAGAGCGTTCTTTACCGCTCCCTGCCATGAGTTGTCTCGTGATTCTCCAGTTGCCGTTTCCGTTACCGAAGATTCGGTACCTGTCTCAAATAAACTGTAAGAAACATCGGCGTAGATCGTCGATCCTTTACTAGGGTCCAAGGACGGATCCTCCTTAGCTATCGCTCGGAGTACCTTCTTCTCGATGTCATTTGCGATTGACGACATTTCCCTGGAATTGACTTCTGCACTTGATGCCTGCATCGAAACGGTCCCATGCATCAGAAGGCGATCAGTCCCTGCTTTCTTCAGCATTACTTTGACCCACACGTGGCCCACCCCGACCGACAGACCGCTTGACGAAATTTCGCCCCGATTAGGTGTTTGGCATTCTACTATAAGAGTAAACAAGTTCGGTCCTGTGAGTAGCTCTCCATCCGGCCCATATTGCGGTGGATTCAATCGTCTTGTCACGATTTCCATCAGAGCGGAGGTCCACGGTGCCGATGTCGCCCCCACACCCGGTGCTGCCCTCTCTACCAGAATCTGCGGTCGCGAACTCAACTTGACCTCGGAAATGATGGCCGATTTGCTGCATTGGAGCTGCTTCGCTTCAGCCAGCATTGATGCCTGGTCGGCTGGAACGTGAAGCGCTACGACCTCAGCCGATCTATTGGCACTCGGTAACGAGGAGTTCATCAGCTCCATCAGCGTATCGGCTGTAAAGTGCTTCAAGCCAGGGGACGCTGACGTAGTTCCAAGACCCACAGCAACGCAATTCGCTGACCGGCCTTGCGCTAAACAGCAGACACATAGCACAAACAAAAAAGTCGAAAACTTAACTTGCAGCATAATTCGGTTCCATGGCCCTCCCGATTGTGAACTAGCTAGCGAAATGAGCCGGTCATTGTGCTTCGTTACGAGCGGCGTAAACCTGTCAGGACACCTTTTCCAGATCATGCTCGATTCCTTCGTTGAGGAACAAAGGGAGTGCACGTTTCGCCAAGAACTATCGCCATGTAGCAATTTTCGTGCACGCGCCTACCACGGTCATCCGACTTGCGCTCCGGCAAGGAGAGAGTCTTACCGCATATCCAGCAGATCGACATTGTTGGCGTCATACTTGCCGTCCAAGTGCGACCTTGCGTCTCTTAATTTCTTCTTTGACGTGTTCGGCAAGGCATGATTCGTGCACGGGTTCTCCGAGGTCGTTGACCTTGCATTCGTCCAAGCGCACCGGCCTGTTACAAATGGCGCATTGGACCGCAGTGAGGCGGTCTTCCATAGACACCCAAAATTAGCCCCGCCTCTCGCTTGCGCTGCTTGGCGTATCGAACGATTAGCGGGGATACTTAACCTTGCCGCGACGGGTACTGATCTACAGACTAGCTTCCACCAGCGCGAACTCCAACTTCGCCACCTCGCTCCGCGCTGCTAGTTCAGCCAGTCTCAGCGTTGGCGCATGTCCCCAACACACCATCTCCTCGGGGTTCACGGTTGCACAGATCATCCAGTGATAGCGCAGGTCTTTGTAGAAGTAATCAGCGTCAAATGACAAGATGTAGTTACCGATAACGACGGAGTCGTTCTCAGAAATCTCGGGACGGTACTTGCGACGTGGCGATGGATTCTGATGCATCTGGCGCAACTGCTTCAAGTTTCGCAAAGCAGCGCATACTTTTCATCCCCATAAAGTTGCAACTACTCCCATACGCTAGGCGAATCAGACCTTCCTTGATCGATCTCATACCAACTCCCCCATCCAAGTAGTCTGCAGAGTGTGCAGGATTCCAACAATCAAGTTAGATTTCCAATCGGTTGGTACGTTAACTAAAATATCTGCCCCGTTCGTTCGTCTGTACAGTTAGACGGATGAGGGTGCTGAGAAGATGATGTTTAGCGACGACTGCGGTTGCGGATGATGTTGGACATGTGCATCACTCAAGCCGCGGACATATTTGGCGCAGGTCTCGTTGCCGGAGCATTCGTGATGGGAAGCCTCGCGGTTCATCCGGCAGCCGCGAGGCTCGCTGCACTCCCGCATGTCTTCCTCCGTCAAGAACTGATTCGCCGTCTCTCACGGTGGATGCCACCTTTCATGCTCTTGCCAGTGGTTGCTTCAATTGGCGCAATGACGCTTTGTGGGACATCCGTGATCCGGGTACTTGACGGACTCGGATTGGCACTGTCTTTGGCGACCATCGGGATCACCGTAGCGGTCAATGCGCCCCTTAACCGCCGCTTTGCACTGTGGTCTCCAGAAGCCCTGCCGCGTGATTGGCAGAACTTCGTTGATCGCTGGAATGTGGCCCATTGTGCGCGGACGATGACCGCACTAGGGGCTTTCGTCTGCGCCATTCTCGGAGCGAAATGATGGGTGAAAAAGCCTTGAAGTGGATCAGGAGGGTAAAGGATGCGCATAGTCGTTCTCGGTGCGGCTGGTCAGCTTGGTAGGGAGGTTGTGCGCATGTTGTCGGGACGCGGACATGCAGTATGCGCAACGGTTCGTCGTCCTCCGGTTCCTGCATTTGCGGACTTCGTAGAAATACGTCTCGCTGATGCCCGGAACAAGGCCGACCTGCTTACGGCAATCAGCGGTTGCGATGCAGTGGTCAACGTGATCGGCGGCGGTACCTTACGTAAGAATGAAGTCGCTTCTACGACAACCACGCTTGCGGTCGCTGCTGCCGAGCAAGCTAACGTGCCTCGCTACATCGCGATCTCCGCAGGAATGGTGGCGCTGGACTGGGTGCTCTTCAAGTACGTTTTGCGCCCGTTGATGTTTCGCCACATTCTGGCTGAGCATCGCCGCGTGGAAGAAATCGTGAAGGCGAGTTCCTTGGCTTGGACAATCGTGCGCCCACCAGCACTTACGAATCGCACGGCAGCAGGATATGTGGCAACAATAGACTTGCAGCCGAACTCGTTTATAACATCCAGAGCCGATGTCGCTGCTTTCATCGCCGACGAGCTTGAAAACAACAACTACGTTCGACAGGCGGTCTTCGTTACATCGCGTCGTGAACAGGGCAAGCATAGCTAAGCATCCTGCTTGCACGTTCACCAGACATAACCTGATCTGCACCGCATCTCGTACGCGTGGACTTACGGCGCTAGAAACGCTCCCTGAGAGCAGGACAGGGTAAAATGGTCACCGCTGGTTCAAACGTCGTTCCTACGGCTGTAAGTGGCCTTCTACAGGGCGGCTCAGCGACGTTATGAGTTCCTGCCGACGCTTGTTTCCCAAAAGGCTCAGGGAAGCAGTTGCTGTGGTCGAACAAGAAGCTTTGGGTGCCGGTCGAGCACGGCCATCTTGGACAGATGGTTGCACTCGACGTTCCTGTGCCAAGGAATCCAATGAAATAGCATTCGCTCTCGATGCTGATTAACGATGCGAATGGTCTTCCGATAGTACGGAAGGTACAGGCCCTCCTCGGCTTTCCATCGCTTGAGACCGTAGGTGAGATCAGGGCCAAGCTGCATGATGACCATCCTGCTGTTTCCTTGCAGGATAAAAGTGCCTTTGTACTTCACCGCTTCTGTTAGGGTGTCGAGTGCGCCAGAATATTCCGCGACATTAAGAGACATTTTAGGGCCATAGCCGCAATAGCCGCTATTTCGGTGCACAACTTCACCAGCAACACGCACCATGGAACCAAAGGCTGCCTGACCGTTCGGATCGCAGTACCCACTAAAGAGCGCTTCTACCTTTGTATTTGACATTTTCTCAAACCGCCTCAGGCGACAATCTCGCTGTTTCCTCGTCGGTGATCTTTGGGACACCCATCGGCACGTAATCATCCAGTCGGGTGCCATCGGGCATACACACCCAATCCACACCGATCCTGCGTACCAATTCCTTGACTGAGTGCTCCTCAAGGAACTCAGTCACGTCCTTGGCTCCTACATCTTCGAAAGTGACGACTCGGCATTCGATACCTTCTGCTTCCAAAGATGCCTTCACCTGCTCCGCGTGTTCTACGCCTTTCCCATGTTCATCTGCGTCCGCCATCACCACGGCCTTCGTATACCGAGGGCGGGTTATGGAACTTATACCGGAGTTCAAAGGTTTCGTGGCAAGCTGCTTCGCGAACTGTTTCTTCCACGTACCGGCAGCTCCACTAGTTGTCGCAATAATCGGCCACCCCGACCCGTTGGTGGCGTCTCGCAGGCTAAGGTTCGTAACTGTGCAGGCATCCTTTTCGCCTTCGGTGATAGCGACAACGTCTGAATGGAAAATGTGCAGTAGGTCTAGATTGAACAGCATTGGCGGTACACCAACAGTGTTCCGAATCCAGTCACCGCCCTTGCCTGGACGCCGTTGACGGAAATCTTTTGAGCCGTCGGATTTGTTGGGATACCGAAGTACTTGTTTGACTAGATTTCCGCGTTCGTCCTTCCAGTCATATATGGCAATAGCGTTCTTGTCCGGCGGATGGTATTCCGCCTTTTGCCCCAACGCCGCTTAACGACCACAGGAGGCGCAGCCTGAAATTCCAAAACTAACATGGAACGATCTGCGCTCTGCGTTCGTTGGTTATAGCAACAGAGGATGGCAATCGGCAAGCTGTCGGATAGCACGCGAGACCGCTACCTGCAAACCTTAAAACAATTCGACGCTTTTCTGGCGGAGAAGGGCATCGTCTTTGCATCCGACATTACAAGGGCCGTCGTTGAGTCCTTCAAGGTGTGGCGGGTCGCGCGCATCACGGCGAAGAAAGGCTCACGCGGAGGCACCGGCATGGTGCTGGATGTCGCCGTTCTCCACAAACTCTTTCAGGTTGCTGTTGAAGAAGAACTGATCGCAAGGAATCCTGTGAAGTTTGAAGGCAGACCTGGCGACAGTCCGACACGTGGCGCTCAGCCGTTTTCAGCACAGGAGCTTTCCCAACTGCAAGCGAACGAAGATTTCCTCATATTCATGCTGTTGAGATGGAGCGGATTTCGTGGCTCTGATGCTGTGGGACTCCAATGGTGTGAAGTGCACTTCGACAGGAAAGAAATCGAGCGGGTCACGAAAAAGCGGGGGAAGAAAGTCATTATTCCGATCCAATCCGAGTTGCTGACAGTTTTGGAGATGGAGTACACGCGCCGAAGTCCGGCCCCGACTGATCGTGTCCTGCTGCATCCTGTCTACCGGACGCCGCTCCGTCGGCCACGCTTATATGAACGTGTCCGTGCGCTCGGGAGACGTGCAGGCGTAACAGATGCTCATCCGCATCGGTTCCGTGACACATTTGCGGTTGACATGTTGGCTAGGGGCGCAAGCCCTTACGAGGTTGCGAAGTTGCTAGGAGACACAATCGAGACGGTTGAGAAGCACTACGCTGAGTTCGTCAGAGAGCTTCGCGAGAAAGTCAGGCGGATGATGGAGGTCAACGACGGCGGACTGGAGGCATTCAGCGAGGTTTCAGAGCCGAGGGAACGCAGCAGCGCCAAAACCGACGTTATGTAGATATTCTGAAACATAAAACTGCTCTCAACGGGTTTCGCTTTCTATTCGCCAAAAACGGGGCGCTACTATGGCGAGATTTTGGCAAGATTTTTGGTATAGATCACGTAAGTTATTGAAAAAATAGCTGCTGAGCCTGTAAGCCGAATTCTGTCTGCCGCTCTTTCTCGTCACGGTTCCCACAATTACCAACAGAAGGTAATTGTGGGCTACGCGTGAAGACCAAAAGCGGCAGGGCGATCATTCCTCTAGGCCGCACATTACTGCGTGGCTCAAGCGACCTACCCGGGAGTTGTGGCGCGCCGAGCCGGCACGCCGTCCCGAAGGACGTCCTCCCCT
>Ga0126373_10003222_pt1 | contig 12181 bp, 9 predicted proteins | sample PanSoiMetPlot_11_FD_92545 | JGI IMG/M metagenome (GOLD analysis project Ga0126373, IMG submission 92545) | Tropical forest soil microbial communities from Panama - MetaG Plot_11 | ecosystem: Environmental > Terrestrial > Soil > Tropical forest > Bulk soil | place: Panama | collected 2016-02-17
GCAACCTCGGCACCTACGGCGTCGACGCATTCACGCCGATTCTGAACCCCGGCGAGACCGGAATCCTCGGCGTCGGCCGCATCCTCGAGAAGCCCGCGATCTACCGCGGCGAAATCACGCGCCGCGCAATGCTCACCTTAAGCCTCACCTTCGACCATCGCGTGATCGACGGCGCGCCCGCGGCCGAGTTCCTGCAGACCGCGATCGAGATCCTGAACTACGGCGAGCGATGAAGGCGGCAGGACGGTTGACACGACCGATCATCGCTCTGCTTGCGATCGCCACGGCGGGGGTTCTTCTTGCGCCGCCGGGCGCGCTCTCACAGCCCGGCAACTCGGTGACTCCGGGCCGTCATTCATTGGTTCAGAAAGCGCCTCCGCCCAAGCAGATCGATTGGGACAAAGTCACGCAGCAAGCCACCACAATCCTTTCCAAGTACATCCAGATCAACACGAGCAATCCTCCGGGCAACGAATTGCCGGCGGCGAAGATGCTCAAGGATGTATTTCTCGAAAATGGCATTCCGGCGACGACCTGGGAGCCACAGCCGGGCCGCGGAATCGTCGCAGCTCGCCTTCGCGGAATCGGCGCACATACCAAGGCTCTGATCTTGCTGAGCCACATGGACGTCGTGCCCGCCGTCGGCAAGGAATGGAAAGTGTCGCCGTTCGCCGGACTGGTGAAGGACGGCAAGGTGTGGGGCCGCGGCGCGATCGATGACAAGGGCATGGGCGTGATGGAGCTGATGGCGATGCTCGCGATCAAGCGCGCCGGAATCCTGCTCGACCGCGACGTGCTTTTCGTCGCGACCGGCGACGAGGAGGTCGGCGGGCAGAACGGCGCCGGATGGTTCATCGATCACGAGCACAACGTTTATTCCGACGCCGGATTTCTCTTGAACGAAGGCGGCGGCATCCGCGACCTCGACAACGGCAAGAAATTCTACGCGGTGTCGGTGACCGAGAAGACGCCGCTCTGGATTCGTCTCACCGCCAGCGGTCCCTCAGGGCATGCTTCGGAGCCGCCGGCCGAAACTGCCGTGACGCGGCTCGTGCGCGCGCTGCAGAGAGTGGTGGACTATCAGACGCCGATTCGGATCCTCGGACCGGTGCAGGACGTCTATCGCACCCAGGCCGAGCTCGAGCAAGGGTCCAAGGAATACCTCAACCTCGATGCTTCCCTGAAAGATCCCGAGTTCCTTAAGAAGTTCATCGGCGTGCCGTTTCAGAACGCGCAAATCCGCGATACCATCACGCCGACCGTTCTCTCGGGGAGTCCGAAGACCAATATACTGACGGCATCGGCGTACGCCGAACTGGATTGCCGCTTGCTTCCCGGCTCCGACCCGCAGGCGTTCGTCAAGAACATCAAGAAGATCAGCGACGACGATTCGATCCGGGTCGACGTGCTGTTGAACTTTCCGCCCGTGTCGTCGCCGTCGCGCTCGGAGCTGATGACGGCGATCGAGACCCTCGCACGCCACACCGACAAATGCCCCGTCGTGCCGATGATGCTGCCCGGATTCACCGACTGTCATTTCTTCCGGCAGAAGAAGATCATTGCTTATGGCTTCATGCCAGTCGAGCTCACGCCCGCGGAGGGCGAGAGCGTCCACGGCGTGAACGAGAATATCGGCATCAACGAGTTGAGCGAGGGAATCAAGCGGATGGTCGAGCTGCTGAAGATTTTTGGCGGGCGCTCGTAGCGAGGCATCGATGCTGCGGGCGGGAGTCGGATCCTCGAGCGCGTTGAATCCGCGCACCGCGGCGGGCGAGGCGACCGCGGCCGCGCTCGCGCAGGCGGGACTTAGGCGCGCGGAGGGCGCGCTCTGCTTCGCGACCAGCGCCTACGGCGCGGCGTATCCGATGATCTTGCGGACGGTCGCGGAGCAGGCCGGCACGCGCGAAGTCGCCGGATGCTCGAGCATGGGCGTGATCGCCAACGAGCAGGAAGTCGAGAGCGGACACGCACTCGCCGTGATCGCGATCGGCGGCGACTCGCTCAGCGCGCGGCGCTTCTTCATCCCGTCGCTGCGCGGGCGCGTGCGCGAGGTCGCCGCCGAAATCGCCGCTGCGATTCGGCCGTCGCTCGGCGCGAGCAACCTGCTCTGCGTCTTCGCCGATACCTACAACTTAGATGCGGAGCCGTTCCTGGAAACGCTGAAGGCAGAAGTGCCCGAGGCGGTGATCGCGGGCGGCGGCGCGAGCGAAGACGGCACGATCGGAGAGACTTTCCAGTTCTGCGGCGACGTGGTCAGCTCCAACGCCGTGTCCGGGATGCTGCTCGCGGGCGATTTCAATATCACCGTCGCGAGCTCGATCGCGTGCACGCCGATTGGTGCGGCGCATCGCGTGACTGCGGCGCGCGACAACGTGCTGCTCGAGCTCGATGGCCGCCCGGCTTTTGAGGTTTTCGCCGAGGCTGCGGGTCCGCTCACTAGCGATCTGCGGCGCGCACTCGCCTTCGTATTCCTTGCGGTGCCGCTCAAGGCCGGCGTCGACAAGCTTGAGCGCAACAGCTACTTGGTGCGCAATATCGTCGGCACCAGCAAGGAGCACGGCGTGATCGCGGTGGCGCATCAGCCGAAGGTGGGCGAAATGCTCGGCTTCGTGCTGCGCGACGGAGAGCGGGCGCGGCGGGATCTTAAAGCGATGCTTGAAGAGTTGCCCGGACGCATCCTGGCGCCCCCTGCGCTTGGGCTCTACTTCGATTGTGTCTCGCGCGGCGCGGGACTTTACGGGATCCCGGGCCACGATTCGGCGTACATCCGGCGCACGCTCGGTGACTTCGCACTCGGCGGCTTCTTCACCGGCTTTGAGATCGGCCCGGTCGGCGGCGCAACGGAACTGCTGCAATACTCCGGCGTGCTGACGCTGCTCTCGGCGAAGAAGTAGTTAAGCCGCACATCGTCCTGATCGGCGGCGATGCGACCTCCGCGGACGAAGCGTCGCGGCGAAGTTGGGCTCTGATATTGAAGGCCACACAAACGAAGCCCGAGAGTGGTTATCAATCAGCGCAGCGGTTGTCAGGCGAGTGATCTCCGCCACCACCGCTGACGTCGTTGACTGGTCTTATCCGCTTGTTGTTGGGTAAAGCTAAGGCCCGGGGTAACCGTCGCGCATGCCCGTGGCCGATCCGCAACCTTCCGTAGACGTGCAGCCCGGATTTAACGGGTTGATCGTTCGCATCGTCGTAGGCATGGACGATGCAGCCTTCATGGGTTCTCAGGATGCCGGATCCAGCGTCATTCATTTTTGCCGTTAGCGCCATCTCTGTTCTGAATCGATGCGCGCTGCTTGCAATCAGCAACAGTCAATGGCGCGGGCAATATTTCAAGTTGGAACTGGAACCACAAATGGTTGCTGGACGAATTGCTACGCTCGAGGGCCAAGCTTCCGCGCGACGATGATCGCCGAGCGGTGCGTGAAGCACAGCTCGCCATTGATGCGTCGGGAGTCGGTACCACTCAAGTCCTCGCGGATGTCGCGCTCGATCATAGTGCGCACCTCGGCGGCCTTGTCCTCGGGCGTGTAACTGGTCGCGAGCCATCTCTCGACAGGATTCGGAATATCGTCGGTCCTGACGCTCAAAACTTCGAGGCCAGCAGCGGCGATCATGATGATCAGCTCACTCAACGGAATGAAGCGCGTGTGCGACGTATCACGCAGAACCTCAAACCGATTGTGATAGGCCGCGCGCTCGGGATGTTCGCTCGCTCCAATGTCCTCGACCACGACGCGACCGCCGATGCGGCATACGCGCGCCATTTCGCGCGCCACCGCTGCCGGTTTCTGAAAGTGATGGAATGAGAATCGGCACGCCGCGGCGTCGAATTCGCCTTCCTCGAATGGCAGCCGGCCCTCGACATCGCCCTGGATGAAGCGGGCGTTGGTGATGCCGCGCTCGGCGCGCATCCGCTCGGCAATCTTGAGCGGCGCTTCGGTGAGATCAATGCCGACGACTTCGCGGCAGCGCGGCGCGAACGCGAGCGCGATATGGCCTGGACCCGTCGCGATCTCGAGCACGCGGGTCGTCGGGCCGGGATTGACGGCGTCAACGAGCAGCGCGATGCGATCGGGGTTCTTGATCGTCGGCGACGCGGCAAAGGCGTCGGCCTGGCGGGTGAATTCCTCGCGGATCAAATTCTTGTGTTCGGACGCCTGGTTCGCCATCGAAAAGTCCCTCATTGCCGGTGATTATTCCATCGGCGGGAGAACCAGCCTAGAACCGTGCGGCGCTTGCGCGTCCGAAACTGTTAGTGGTAGCTGAAACATGGATCCGAGCGAATCTCGCCGGATTCCATCGTCGATAAACGGAGGATCGCCAAGTTGGATTTCGGTTTTTCTGAAGAACAAGAGATGTTGCGCGACGCGGCTAAACGCTTTCTGGCCGACAATTGCTCTACTAAATTCGTACGCCAGATGATGGCCGACAAAAGCGCGCACGACGCCGGATTCTGGAAAAAGCTGGTCGAGCTCGGATGGCCCGGCCTGCTGATCCCGGAGGAATACGGCGGTCAGGGCGGCACCTTTCTCGACATGACCGTGATCGCCGAAGAAGCTGGCAAAGCCCTGATTCCCGGACCGTTCTTCACCTCGGCGCTGCTCGCGGCGCCGATCCTTATCGAAGGCGGCTCCGACGAACAGAAGAAAAACGTGCTGCCGCGGATGGCGAAAGGCGAGTTTATCGGCACCGTAGCGATCGCCGAAGCGGCCGGCCGCTTCGATGCGGAAGGAATCCAGCTCAAGGCATCCCGGAGCGGCAACGACTACACGATCACCGGCGAGAAGCTCTTCGTGCCGGACGCGCACGTTGCCAACGGAATCGCGGTCGCGGTGCGGACCGGAGGCTCGGGCGAAAAGGGTATCACGATCCTGGTCGTGCCCACCGATTCCAAGGGCCTCACGATCACGCAACTCAAGACCGTCGATATGACGCGGCGGCTATGCCATCTCAAGTTCGAGAACGTGAAAGCGGGTGGCTTGTTAGGCAAGGAAGGCGAAGGATGGCCAATCTTGCGCCGCACGCTTGATATCGCGACGGCGGCGCTCTCCGCCGAGATGGTCGGCACGGCGCAGAAGGCCCTCGATTTGTCAGTCGAATACGCCAAGACGCGCGTTCAGTTCGGCAAGCCGATCGGATCGTTCCAAGCCGTGAAACATAAGTGCGTGGACATGATGGTCGCGGTCGAGAACGCGCGCTCGCTGACCTACTTCGCGTGCTGGACGGTTGATACGCGCTCGCCTGAGGCAGCGACAGCCGTGCCGATGGCGAAAGCGTACGCCTCCGACATGGCGAAGAACGTGACCTCCGAGGCAATCCAGGTGCATGGTGGAATCGGCTTCACCTGGGAGCACGACATGCACCTTTATCATCGGCGCGCGCTCGCCGGAGAGGCGAACCTTGGCAATGCACCTGTGCATCGCGAGGTCGTGGCGAAGTCGCTGCTCGGCTGATCGTGAGACAATCGTGATATCGAAGCGCCGCGAGCAAATCGCTTGTGGCGCTTTTTCTTGCTCATTGACGTCGCTCTACCGCGAAGTACTAATATTTGACGTTTAGGCCTAGCTGTTTTGCCCGCAGGACTACCCGATTCATGGCCTGCTGGAACGCGGCGGGACGGCCCGGAGGCTCGGAGCGCGGCTGATGGTCGCGACAGCGCTATCGAAGGCTCTGCCGCCCACTGACAACGCTGATCGTCAGGTAGCGCTTCAACTGCGCGGACCGGGTTTCTGCGGATTGTCGGACCAGCGACCGGACATGTCGCGACATCGCTTAGCCGGGCAAGCACTGACGGCGAGGTCCAGAAGATCATCAAGGATTTGGTCATCAAGGCTCGAAGCCCGTTGGTCGCGGCCGCGCTCATAAGCTGGGAGCCCTCCTGGACCAGCTGTCGCGCGACCGCATCGCGACAGAACCGATGCCCTTTCCGACGTTCGGATAGCTCTGCTCGAGCGTCGCCTCGAACGCCGGTTTGGCGTTGCACCGCGTTCCAGGTCTGCGGAAAGCTGGCGGAGCAAACTAGACGATCACGACTACGAACCGACGGCTCCATTGTGAGCGTTTTTCGCAGCTTGGGTTCTGCCTCCACCGACCGTCTTATCCGCGGCCATCGTCGATTCCGTCCGCAAATCGATGCTTGTTCTTACATGGCGCGCGGCCATGCCGCGATATTCCCCCAGCTGTTGTTTTCAATGCTTGCCGGTGACTATTTACGCGTATGTCGACGACGGTGACGCTTGCGAGCACTCTGGCAGCAATTCTCACGATTTCAGCATGGGTCACCGCAATCGCTCACGCGCAATCGGCATCCGGCGCCGTATCCTCGCCCACCGCTGCCAACGGAGACCTCAAGCCGGGCGTCACTATTTCCGCTGCCAATGCCGACCAGTATGCGAAGTACCTGCCCGCGGCCGCTGAATTCGCGCTGAGGCATGGCTTCACGATCCGCGTCATGCCTGAGCACCATGTCGAATGGTCCGAGGGTTTTCGCCACGCGACCGAAAAGTACTCGCCGCAGGTGGCACTCCGGGAGGATGACACAATCGAGAACTACATTGCGGGGATGCCATTCCCGCTGGTAGATCCCGCCGATCCCAAAGCGGCGGTCAAGATCGCGTACAACTGGCACATGGGACCGTTCATGCCCGACGACTTTTCGCTCGCGCCGTGGAGCAGCAACGGCTACTCGACCGACTCCAGCGACCCGTCAAAGATCATCCCGCAGCACGACGCCGATTACGTGTGCGAACAATTCGATATGCTACGCCTCGCCCATCGCACCGAGGTTAATCCGCGACCGACGCTGGGCGAGACCGGCGCCGAGTGGAAAGCCAAGTGTATGAATTTCAGCCAATTCTCGGGTACTGCGGGCGAAGGTGCAGGAATGTGGATCCGCTACCTCGATCCGCATCGCCCCGACGAATTCTATGGCTTCAGCGAGGAAACGCGCCGCGTCCGCCGGAGCGCCGTCAACCTCGAGTATCCAAACGAGGGATGCCGCGGATGCCATCAGCCCTACTGGGCGTACGCGCTGCCGAAAACCGAGATTTACAAGTACCGGCTGCTCGGCACTACGACGATCCTTGCTTGCCTCGCGGCGAGCGACGAGCCGGCGGGAATCAAGTTGTCCTCGGACAGTATCGCGCTTGGCGAGGAACCGTTCGAACCGCGCAACGCTTATATCCTCGAAATGACGCCGCTGAGTCCCGAAGCCCTCGCGCGGCGAACGATCGTTTATGTCGATTCCGAGATCTACGTTTGGCTTGCGGCCGAGTTCTACGACCTGAGTGAGCTCACCGCGGTGGCGATGCCGCTTTGGCGGATGCATCCGTCGCCTGAGGGAGGCAACCTGTTCGACCTCGCCGGGAATTTCTATCATCCTGCGGGTAACGCCTCTTTCTTCCGCTCGCTAGTGCCAGCGCACACCGAGTTCACGCAAACGATCAATGGCGGGCAGTTGTCGGAGTCGGCTTTCGTGCCTTCGATGTTGGTGCGGTAACTGCCGCGAGAAACCAGCGACCTTTGAGGCCGGAGGATTTTGCCATGGCCCAGATGGATGTCTACGAAGCGATGCGCACGCTGCGCGCGGTGCGGCGGCTCAAGCCCGATCCGATTCCGCGCGAGGTTTTGAATCGCCTGCTCGAGGCCGCAACGTTCGCGCCCACTGGCGGTAACGCGCAGCCATGGCGGATCGTTGCGGTGAGCGACGGCGTGCTCAAAGGGCGACTCGGAGAGCTCTATGCCGATCGATGGCGCAACTATACGAAGCGGTTTCGTCCCTTCCCGGCCGACATGGCGACCGATGTGCGCGAGCGCACCGAGCGCACCCTGAAAGCGGGCGACTATCTTGCCTCGCATTTTGGTGCGGCGCCCGTCGTCGTGATCTTCTGCTTCAATCCGAAGAACATGGCCATCACGGACGCCGAGCAGCCTCGCCCGTCGGTCGTGGGCGGCGGCTCGGTCTACACCGCCGTCGAGAACCTTCTGCTCGCCTGCCGCGCCGAAGGCCTTGGTTGCGTGCTCACGACGCTCCTTTGCGAGTGCGAGCCCGAGGTGCGAAAGCTGCTCGCGATACCCGACCCTTGGTACACGGCCGCCGCGATTCCGATCGGCTATCCTGTCGGCCGCGGTCACGGCCCGCTCATTCGCCGTCCAGTCTCGCAATTGGTGTTCGCCGACGCGTGGGGCAAACCGTTCCAGAGCTGAAGAAAGCCGCGCCGCCCCGAGGTCGAGTGGCAATTTTGGGATTCGAAAGGCCGACCAGGCCCGATCGATTTCGGCCTCCTCGCAGTGTTAGCGGCAGCGTTCTTTTCAGGCCCGATCGTCGAGCTGCGCACCGCTTTTGTCAGGCATCGCGTCCGGCCTCGACCTCTTCCTGCGTGTCCCCTGGGCCGTGCGTACCGCTGATCATCGTGATGATCCTGACGAGTCCGGCCCCGCATAATTACTACTACTTCGTGCTGGCCGGCACATCATGGCTCTGATGCTCGACGGAAGCGTGGGCGGATTTATCCATCGAAGCGAACGTGCGTCCTGCTCGTCGCGTTCGGATTGGCGACCGCTCTGCCGCTTCTACCCGTGTTGGAATGGCTCGGCGATTAGGACTGGCTAGCTTTGCGGCCGTCGCTCTGGTTAGTCGCGCTCAATGAACTGAGTGCATCGCGGTTTGGTCAGTCGGAGCCGATACGACAAGCGGTGCCGCATTTAGTGATGACTCAAACGCGCGAGCCATGATCAATCAAGCGCGAGCAGCCCGTCCCGATTGTCAAAACTCTTTCTAACCATCGCAGAGCCCATGAGAGGCGTTGTGGCGGATGCCGTTCAGATCGCGAATTGTCCAGAAACCGTCGCGCACGAATTCGACCCTGCTCGCTCTGGCGAGTCGTGGAACTCGATCACAGAATTTCGCCATACTGTGCGTCGATGTCGTCCCAGCGCTGGTCAAAGGTCGTTGTCCGCGATGTACTCGAATAACGATTGCGGCCAAACCGCGAGAGTCATCGATGCGAAGCTTGGTGCGAAATGTGTCTCCCAGTTCATCTTGATGTCACTCTGACCGTAACCGGGCCAAATGCTAAGAGAAATCCAACATATGAACCTCATTGAGCAACTCGACCCTGAGCTCCGAGTCGTGATGGAGAAGCTGCCGACCGATCGCACTTTGGATTTGAACCAGATCGAGGTGGCCCGCGTCCGCATGAAAAAGCTGGTGACCGCGATGCTCGAGAATTTGCCTGCCGTCGAGGGCGTGACCGGCCAGGATCGAACTGCGCCCGGGCCCCAGGGGGCTCCCGCTGTTCGAGTCCGCGTCTATCGGCCAAGCAATCAGCCGAGCAAGTTACCCGCGCTCTACTGGATTCATGGCGGCGGATACGTGATGGGCGACATCGAGCAGGACGACAGGCTGATGAAGCAGCTCGTTAACAGAATCGGCTGCGTCGCGGTTTCAGTGGACTACCGACTTGCGCCCGAGCATCCGTTTCCGGCGCCAGTCGAGGATTGTTACGCGGGCTTGAAGTGGCTCTTCGCTCAGGCGGACGAGCTCGGCGTTGATTCATCCCGAATCGCGATTGGCGGCGCCAGCGGAGGAGGCGGCCTGGCCGCTGGACTCGCGTTGCTGGTCCGCGATCGCAAAGAAATGCGGGTCGCTTTTCAACTTCTGATCTACCCGATGATAGACGATCGCAACATTACGCACGCCAGTCATACGATCACAGATCCGCGCGTGTGGAATCGCGAGAGCAACCGCCTCGGATGGAAGTGCTACTTGGGCCAGGAGGGCGGCGGCGGCAACGTGTCGCCCTACGCGGCCGCCTCGCGCGCTACCGATCTAACGAATCTGCCACCTGCCTACATTCCGGTAGGCGCACTCGATCTCTTTGTCGATGAGAATATCGAGTACGCACAGCGCCTCATCGAGGCGGGAGTGCCGACCGAGCTGCACGTCTATCCCGGGGCGTTTCATGGATTCGATCTCTTTGCGCCCTCCGCCAAAATTTCAAAGCAGTTCAAGGCCGATCGCGACGATGCTCTCAAGCGCGCGCTTCACGGTCGGGTGGGCAATTTGATTCAACCCAGTTGAGATCGCTTCGATAAGCGCCGATGTTGCGCTGGCGCAGCCGTACTGATTCTTGTTAAAAGGGTTGCAAGTGAACTGACGCAACTGATTCGTTACGCCACAGTCCTTACCAATCGGAGGGAACGCCGATGGCTGAATACGATATCCACATTAAAGGAGGAACGATCGTCGATGGAACGCGCGTTCCACGCTATCGTGGCGACGTCTGGGTCAAAGACGGCAAGGTCGCGCAGCTCGGCGGCCGTGCACCAGGCTTCGCCAAGAAGGTGATTGACGCCGACGGTCTGATCGTCGCCCCCGGATTCGTTGATCTGCATACGCACTACGACGCGCAGATCAGGTGGGATCCCTACTGCACGATCTCGGGATGGCACGGCGTGACTTCGCTCGTGCTGGGTAACTGCGGCTTCGGCTTCGCTCCCTGCAAGCCCGATTTTCGCGATCGTTCCATGCTCACGATGACCCGCACAGAGGCGATTCCGTACGCCTCGATGAAGGCCGGCATCAACTGGGATTGGGAAACAATCCCGCAGTATCTCGATTCACTCGATCGCGCACCGAAAGGGATCAACTGCATCCAGTACATGCCGACCGCGTCACTGATGACCTACGTTATGGGTCTGGACGCGGCCAAGTCGCGCCCCGCGACGGAGCGCGAGCGGCTCGAGATGGCGCGCATCCTTGACGAAGGCATGGACGCCGGCCTCTGCGGCTTCTCGATCCAGCGTCTTGGCGAAAACTCGGTGCAGGCAGATTTCGACGGCTCGCCGATGGTGACCGATACCATGTGCGACGAGGACATCTTGAACCTCGCGCGCGTCCTGCGCAGGCGCGACGAAGGCTTCATGGAAATCACTCAGGGCACGGGCGACGCGCGCCGCGATCTGACCTTCGTCGAGCAGCTTGCCGATGAAGCGGAGCGGCCGATCCTGTGGCAGGCGATCATCCCCACTCGCAACAATCCGGAGATTCATCGCCGCAGCATGCGATTCGTCGAACGCAATCGCGCTAAGGGTCGTCAGATCTTCGGCCAGGCCGGAACCGTACGTTCCGGCTTCGCGTTCACACTGGAAAACTGGAACCTCTACGACACGCTGCCGGAATGGCGGGTGCTGACCACCGGCACCAAGGAAGAAAAGATCGCCAAGATGCAGGATCCCGCGCTGCGCAAGGCGGTGATCCACGCCAATGACAACTGCGACAACAACTTCAAGGCGATCCAAGCTGGCGTCGGCGGCAATCCGAAGCACCTCATCGTGCAGTGGGTCGAGAATTGCGAGCAGCTCGAAAAGTACGTCGGCAAGTCGCTTGGCCAGATTGGCATGGAAGAAGGCAAGCATCCGATCGAAGCGATGCTCGATATCGCGGTTGCAACGGGACTCAAGGCGGAGTTCCTTGGCCCCAACCGCGGCTTCAACTCGGACTATATGGCGGAGATCATCAACAACTCGCAGTACACATTCCCTGGCGTCTCCGACGGCGGCGCGCACACGAAGTTCTTCACCGGTGGCGCATTCACCACGGACTTCCTTCGCTGGCTCGTGCGCGACGAGCAGAAGATCACGCTGGAAGAGGCGCACTATCGCCTGTCCGCCCTGCCCGCGCACGCGGCCGGCTTCCGCGATCGCGGCGTGCTGCGTGAAGGATCGGCGGCTGATGTCGTCGTTTACGATCTCGAGCGCCTCGACGTTGAGCCGGACTGGGTCGGGGAAATCGTGCACGATCTGCCGGGTGGCGAATGGCGCCGAGTGCAGCGTTCGGTCGGTTATCGCTCAATCATGGTGAACGGCGTGGAGACTTTCGACCAAGGTAAGTGCACCGGCGCTACGCCGGGCAAACTCCTGCGCCACGGCCGCGCCTGATCATTTTCCGTTAAATGATTGCGAAGGGGCGGTGCCTCTAGCACGGCCCCTTTCGTTTTGGTTCGCTTGGATTCTGAGCCACTATCGGAGATCGTAGCCGGACGCGCGGTCCAACTGATCGGAGTGTGCGCTCCGTTCGCATCTGCGGCGAGCAGGGCAGGCCTAACACTATCGTGGACGACCATGGTCTCAGAATTTCGGTGCTCAATGGTGCGTCATCGTCGCTCGCGACCCGAGC
>Ga0126373_10003223_pt1 | contig 12181 bp, 12 predicted proteins | sample PanSoiMetPlot_11_FD_92545 | JGI IMG/M metagenome (GOLD analysis project Ga0126373, IMG submission 92545) | Tropical forest soil microbial communities from Panama - MetaG Plot_11 | ecosystem: Environmental > Terrestrial > Soil > Tropical forest > Bulk soil | place: Panama | collected 2016-02-17
AGACGTTACAGGATCTCGACGGCGCCGCCGATCGCCGCCGTGTTGATGGTGAGGGTCCGCTCCGTCGCGAAGCGCTGCAGGTAATTCGGGCCGCCCGCCTTCGGTCCCGTGCCCGAGAGCCCCTGGCCGCCGAACGGCTGGACGCCGACGACCGCACCGATCATGTTGCGATTGACATAGGTGTTGCCGACCGGAAGCGTACGGAAGGCGTGCTCCGCCATGCTCTCGAGCCGGCTGTGCACGCCCAGCGTCAGGCCGAACCCGGTCGCGCGGATGGCTGCCAACACCTGCGCAAGCTCGTCGGCACGGTAGCGGAACACATGGAGGATCGGGCCGAACTCCTCGGTCTTCAGCTGGTCGGGCGAGCTGAGCTCGAACAAACGCGGGCCGAAGAAGTGGCCGCTTCCCTCGCAGTGATCGGTCGGACAGGAGTAGAGGAGCTTCGCCTCGACATCCATGCGATCCGCGTGCCGCTGCAGTCGCTGCTGCGCATCCGCGGAGATGACCGGACCCACGTCCGTCGCCGGATCGGCAGGGTCGCCTATCGTCAGGCACCGCATCGCGCCGGTCAGCATCTCGAGGACGCGGTCCGCGATCTCCTCCTGCAGGTACAGCACCCGAAGAGCCGAGCATCGCTGGCCGGCACTCGTGAAGGCCGAGCCGATCACGTCATCCACGACCTGCTCCGGGAGCGCCGTCGCATCGACGATCATCGCATTCACTCCGCCGGTCTCGGCGATGAGCGGCACGATCGGCCCTTCGCGTCCGGCAAGGGTGCGGTTGATGGTCGCGGCGGTAGCCGTCGAGCCGGTGAACGCCACACCGGCGAGCGCCGGATGAGTCAGCGCGGTGGCGCCGAAAAGGGGTCCGTCCGCAGGCGCGAGTTGCAGCACATCGCGCGGGATCCCGGCCTCGTGCAACAACCGCGTCATTGCGTGCGCGACCAGCGTGGTTGCCGGTGCCGGTTTGGCAACGACAGCGTTACCCGCCATGAGGGCGGCGGTGATCTGACCGGTGAAGATGGCCAGCGGAAAGTTCCACGGGCTGATGCAGGCGAACACGCCGCGCCCCTGGTAAAAGAGGAGATTCCGCTCACCCACCGGGCCGTCGAGCTCTTGCGGAGCGGCGAACAGCTCGCGGCCGCGCCGGGCGTAGTAGCGGCAGAAGTCCGCCGCCTCACGAATCTCGGCGATCGAGTCGGGCAGCGTCTTGCCGGCTTCGCGGACCAGCAGGTGGAGGAAAAGGCCGCGGCGCCCTTCCAGGAGGTCCGCGGCCTTTTCCAGGCAGGCGGCACGACTGTCGGCGGGTGTGGCATCCCACGCGCGCTGGGCCCGGGCGCAGCTCGTCATCGCGTCGGCGATCTCTTCTTCCGTCGCATCCCGCGTCAGCCCCACGATTTCCGCAGCGTCCGCCGGTGAGCGCACCACCACGTTGGGCTCGATCGCCTCGCAGTCGCTCAAAACGGGCCCTCCCCGGTACGAGGCGCCTACGGCCGACTCGAGCTCGCCCTCCAGCACCGCAAGCTCCGCCGGGTTGCCGAAATCCGCTCCTCGGGAGTTGCGGCGCGAGCGGTAGAGCTCGCCCGGCTCACGGATTTGCGCGGGACTGCCGCTGCCCGACGCCGGGGTGGCCTCCGGGGACTTGGGAATGAGATTGTCCATGATTCGGCCCACGACCTGCTCCACGGGGATGTCTTTGTTGAGGAAATGATGTACGAACGACGTGTTGGCGCCGTTCTCGAGCAGCCGGCGCACCAGGTAGGGCAGCAGCTCCTCGTGTGTGCCGACCGGCGCGTAGACGCGCACCGGGGGTAAGTTGGGTGTGTCGGCCCGCACTGCGTCGTAGAGTGTCGTTCCCATTCCGTGCAGACGCTGGAACTCATAAACCGCGTCCCGCGGTGCCATCGCCAACACCGCCGCGACGGTTAGTGCGTTGTGCGTGGCGAACTGCGGGTATATGACATCGCGCGCGTCAAACAGCCGCTGAGCGCACACGAGATAGCTCGCGTCCGTTGCGGCTTTCGAGGTATACACGGGGAAGGTGTCGAGGCCGCGCTCCTGCGCGCGCTTGATTTCCGCGTCCCAATACGCGCCCTTGACCAGTCTCGCGGACATGCGCCGGCCGGTCTGCCGGGCAAGCTCCGCGACCCAATCCAACACCAGCGGCGCCCGCCTGCCGTAGGCCTGCACGGCGAGGCCGAGTCCGCTCCATCCGCGTGTGCCGGCATCCCGCGCCAAGGCCGCGACGACATCCAGTGACAGATCGAGTCGATCCGCCTCCTCGGCATCGATGGTCAGCCCGATTCCGGCGGCGCAGGCGCGGCGCGCGAGCTCGAGCATCCGGGGAACGAGGCTCTCCACGACCCTCGTATGCTGCGTCAGCGTGTAACGCGGCTCGAGAGCGGAGAGCTTCACGGAGATGCCCGATCGGCGGTGAACCGAGTCGGCCGACTGCGAACCCAGCGCATCGATTGCGCGCGCATAGGCGGCGAAATACCGCTCCGCGTCGGCCTCGGCTCTGGCGCCTTCGCCGAGCACATCGAACGAGCACAGCGAGAGCGCGCGGTCGCGACGACCGCGCGCGAGTGCCGACTCGATCGACTCTCCCACGATGAACGCGTGCCCCATCATCCGCATGGCGCGCCGGAGCACGGCACGGACGACCGGAGTCACGACAGGTGTCAGTAGCGGACGGCGCGCGTTGGCTGCGAGTCCCGCATTTGCATCGGGCAATAAGCGGCTGGCGGTGTTGAGCATGGCCAGCGCCATGCGCACGGTCAGGTCGGAGCTTTTGGCTTGGCCGCCCTCACGCAGCGCGGCCAACCGCTCGGCGATCAGTCGATCGGCGCAGACGGGATCAGGGGTGCGCAGCAGCGCCTCGGCCAGGCTCATCAGCGCCTTGCCCTGCCGGCTGTCGAGCGGGAACTGGTCGAGCATCGACTCGGCCAGCGGCCTGGATCGCGCGTGCTTGCGAGCCGCCTCGATCCAGCGCATGGCGCGGCCGCGGGCGGCCTCCAGCGTCCCCGACAAAGGCAGCAGAGCTTCGCGCAGCTCGGCGACCGCCTCTCGCTCGGGGCGCAGTGTGGCCGCTTGGATGCGCTCTCGCAGGGTGCCGAGATCGCTCTCCTTGGGCGGTGGAGCCAGGCGGGTTTCGGAAAGGGCAGCTACCATAATGAGTTCGTCGCAAGCCAGTTGATTATTCCGAATGATATCTGGCCCAGCAGAGGATATTTTTACGTTTTGGTCGGATTAGCAGTAAACTTTGCTGTCATGCCCGCCAAAAGCGCTTCCGGACAGCACAACCCACCGGCGGCCGCCGACCGCCCCCTCGACCGGATAGACCGCAAGCTCCTTCTGCGGCTGCAGCAGGACGGCCGCATCCCAATCTCGCAGCTCGCGCGGGAGGTGAACCTCACGGTCACGCCGACCCTGGAACGGGTCCGCCGGCTCGAGGCCGCTGGCTTCATCGACGGCTACTTCGCGCGCCTCAACGGACGCAAACTCGGGCTCGGCCTCCTGGCCTACGTCGAGGTCTCACTCGATCGGACGACGCCGGAGGCTTTCGAACACTTCAAGGAAGTCGTGCGGGCGCACGATGAGATCATGGAATGTCACATGGTGGCCGGCGGCTTCGACTACCTGCTCAAGGTGCGCGTGAAAGACATGGAGACGTACCGCACGCTGCTCGGCGACACCATCGCATCCGTGCGCGGCGTACAGCAAACGCACACCTATTTCGTCATGGAGGAAGTCAAGTCAACTCACGCGATCCTGATGCCGGAGACATAGCGGAACGCATCCGACAACGTGCGAGTTCACGTCGCGTATATAACGCAGTCAGCGACGTCGAAACTCGACGAAACCATTGGATTTCTCCAGATTTGAGGCTTCTCTGACAGCTGTGCGCATGCTCTAATGTCGTGTCGATGGCAGATCGGTGCGGTAGGGAGGGCGGCACGTATGCACGCCTTGAGAGAGGAGTTTCCGATGGAAGATGACGTCACGCGGCTCGAGCCGCGGGTCGCAAAAATCGAGGGCGAACTCGCCCAGCTCAACTCCCGCCTCGGAGGAGTCGAGGTCGATCTGCGCGACTTGCGGAAGTCGATGGATCAGAAGCTCGATAAGCTGGACGCGAGGTTCGAAAACCTGGATGCCAACTGGGATGCTAGGTTCGAGAAGCTCGACGCCCAATGGGACGCCAGGTTCGAGAAGCGCGATGCCGAATGGGACGCGAGGTTCGAGAAGCTCGATGCCAAATGGGACGCGAGGTTCGAGAAGCTCGATGCCAAATGGGACGCCAGGTTCGAGAAGCTCGATGCCGAATGGGGCGCCGGGTTCGAGAAGCTCGATATCAAGATCGACAGGGTCGATGCGAAGTTCGAAAGGAAGCTCGAGGCGCTGAGCACTCGCACGTTCACCGTGTGGGTCACCCTGATCTCATCGGCAGCTACCCTTGCGGCGGCTGCTCTGGCGATCATCTTCGGCAGCCCGCACGCACACTGAGCGAGTCGCGGCTCACGTTGGCCGCCTCCCTTTAGCTGAGCCGGTCGGCAATAAAGTCCGGAAGACGCTCCGCAATCAGCGCGCGCGCCAGGTCGAAATCCACATCTTCCCCCGCACGCCGATCATCCAGCTCCGCCAGGATTCCCTCCTGCACCAGCCCGCGCCGCAGCGCCTCGGCATAAGAAACCTCGGGGTGGAACATCACCATCGAGTAGCGGGGGATGAAGCTATCGGGGAAACGGCGCTCGATCTCCATGGCGAGCGCCTTGCGGCGGAGATAGCCCGGGTCACGTACCGTATCGCGCATCTCGATGTAGTTCTCGAGGGCCATCTGCGCGATCGCGGCGGTGTTGGGGAGCCGAGAGCTCTCGAAATCTGCGAATAGAGCCTCCCAGCGGTCGTGCCGGTCGAGGAGGCTATCGAGGACGACACAGTCCTCGAACGCCGCGTTCATGCCCTGGCCGTGGAAGGGGACGATGGCATGGGCGGCATCGCCGAGGAGCAGTACCTGGTCGCTCACGTGCCAGGGCTTCGTATATACCGTGCCGAGCTGGCCTTGGGGATGGGTCGTGAATTCTCCGATGAGATCCGGCATGAGCTGCGCCGCATCGGCGAATTGGCCCTCAAACAAAGACTTGACATGCTCGGGGCCCGTCAGCGAATCAAAGCTGTCGACGCCGCTGCGCGCCAGGAAGAGGGTGGCGGTGAAGCTGCCGTCGGTGTTCGGTAGCGCGATGAGCATGAAGCCGCCGCGCGGCCAGATGTGGAGGGCGTGCGGCTCCATCGCGTGGCGTCCGTCGCCTACAGCAGGAAGGGTGAGCTCCTTGTAATCGTGATCCAGCCAGTCCTCCCGCACGCTGATGAGTCCTGAGCGGGCGAGACTCGAGCGTACGGCCGACCCGGCGCCGTCGGTAGCGAAGGTCGGTGCAAGGGGCACATTGCGTTCGCTACCCGTGACCTCGTCGCGGAAGCGCAGCGCGCCTATGGCCGGCAAAGCTTCCAGACATGTCTGCCGGAATCGTAGGTGCACCCGCGGATGCCGCGCGGCTTCTTCGATCAACACCCGATTGAGCTCGCCGCGGCTGACGGAGTAAATGACTTCCTCCTGCCGCTGACCATAGGGTTGCAGCTGCGTCTCTCCCGAGAGCGAATGAATCATCCGCCCCCGCATGGGGATCAGGAGCGGCCGGATGTGCTCCATGACGCCGGCTCGCTCGAGCGCAGTAATGCCGCGCGCCGCCAGAGCGAGGTTGATCGAGCGGCCGCGCTCGCTCTGAGCGGCTCGGGGGTCGGGCCTGCGGTCATAGACGTCGACCGCGAAACCGCGGCGCGCCAGCAGAACCGCGAGCAGCGCGCCGGCGAGGCCGGCACCGACGATGTTGACCGGCCGATCGGGAGGAGGACTCACGGCTCGAGGCGTAGCGCTTGCGCGAGCGCTTCGGCGCCGTGGAGCACGTCCGCGAAGCTGTTGTACAGAGGAATGGGCGCCAGGCGGATGGTATCGGGCTCGCGCCAGTCGCCGATCACGCCCTGGGCGGTCAGAGCGTTGAACACGCGTTGTCCGCGTCCGTTTGCTCCCTTGATGCGAATCGACAGCTGACAGCCGCGTGAGTCGACAGCGCGCGGTGTGATGAGCGCAACGTCCGGTGCCAGTCGATCGAGGAGAAATTCCAGATAGCCGGTGAGCATCACCGACTTCTCCCGCAACCTTTGCAGTCCCGCCTGCTCGAAAAGCGCGAGCGAGGCGATGAGCGGAGCGGCCGAGAGGATCGGTGGGTTGCTGATCTGCCAGCCGGCGGCGCCGGCAGCAGCGTGGAACTCAGGTCCCATGCGAAATCGGGTGCCGGCCTCGTGCCCCCACCAACCTGCAAGGTGAGGAGGATCGTGTCGCTCGTGGACGAAGCAGCCGCCGATCGCCCCGGGACCGGCGTTGAGATACTTGTAGCTGCACCAGACAGCGAAGTCGGCCTCGATATCGTGCAGGGCGTGTGGCACGTTGCCGATGGAGTGGGCGAGATCGAATCCGGCGATGGAGCCGGCGCGATGTGCCGCGCGCGCAATTCTGCCGAGGTTGAATGCCTGGCCGGTCCTGTATTGCACGCCTGGCCACAGGACGAGCGCCACCGCGGCACCGTGCTCCTCGAGGTACGCCTCGATCGCTTCCTCCGGGATAGTCTCCGTGCCCGCCGCAGGGGACAGCTCGACCAGCGCCTCCTGCGGGTCGAGCCCGCGCCAGGCAATCTGGGAAGCCACGGCGTGCCGGTCGGACGAGAACGCGCCGGCCTCGATGAGAATGCGGCGCCTCGCGCCGTTCGGGCGATAGAACGCCGCGAGCAGCAGATGCAGGTTGACTGTCAGCGAGCTCATCGCCACGACTTCGCCGCCGCGCGCGCCCGTGAGACTCGCTAGACCATCGCGGAGGTTCTCGTGATACGGGATCCAGGGGCGGTGCCCATGCTCGTGCCCCAGCACGGCGAGCTGTGCCCAATCGTCCAGCTCCTCGATGACGAGCCCGCGGGCGGCGAGAGGCATCAACCCCAGCGAGTGCCCGCATAGATAGACCAGTGGCTCGCCTCGGCCGCCGCGAGGCAGTGCAAACCGCTCGCGAAAGGCACGCAGTGGATCCGCCTGATCCAGGCGGTGGGCAAACTCGAGTGTCGGCTCGTAAGTCATGAGTGCAGTGCGGCGAGGCTGCAGGCGAGGCGGGGACTCAACAGGCTACGCCATAAAGCAGCGGTCGGCTGGAAACGGCGTCGCCGTTGATCGCAGGGACCTGCAGCTCGAGCAGATACGTCCCGTCGGCTGCCACTTCGGGAATGTACGCCAATTCGGTGACCGTGCAACGCGACCGCGCCGCGCGGGCCAGCGCTGACTCCCCGGCCGGCAGCCCGAAAAAAACCCGGTGCACGGTGAGCCGCCCCTCATCGTGCGAGCGATCGATGGAGGGCAGATCGACGATCAGATGCTCGATGCCGCGCTCGACGACATATAGAGCCGCCTCGCGGGTGAGATAGGGAGGCGTCATGTCGGTGTAGTCGCGGGTGCGCTTCGCCGGCTCATTGGGCAGAGTACGGATCACCAGGGCCCGCGCGACGAACGATGACTCAGCCGGCCAGGCCGCCTGTAGCGCACCGCGCGTCACCAGGCGATCGCCTGCGACTGGTGCCGGATCCGTGCTCTCAGCCGTCTCGTCTGAACGTACGGGCTTCACAGAGAGCAGCAACGCCGGCAAAAGGGTCCGGGGAACGATGCGCTGTGCGTGCAGCGGTTCCCGTGTCAGATGGCCCACGCACTCCGTATGGGTGCCGTTGCAGTGGGGAATCAAAGTGATGGAGTCGCAATTGCAGCTCGCGCCGCGCGCCACGGATCCCGGGAACCCGGGAACCGAGTAGGGCTGTGAGCTGGCGCGCGGCGCGCCGAAGTGCCGTACCTGGGGTCCCTCGAAGTCGAGCTCCACGCTCAGGTCATACGGGCGCGAGAAGTCGACGGTGACCTCACGCCCGTCTATCTCGAGCCGCGCATTCACCCCGGACGCTCGAGGACCGCGCCGCAATGCGAGCAGGTGCGCAGCTCCCGGCTCGCATAGAAGCGCTCGAAGACCGGCGGCAGCTGCTTCTCGATGTCGGTCAGCTCGATGAATTCCTCATGCAGCAGCTGGCCGCAGCGCTCGCAGTACCACTGGAAGCCGTCGCGCTCGCCGGGGTTGCGCCGCCTCTCGACGACAAAGCCGACCGTGTTGGCGGGCCGCTGCGGCGAATGCGGCAGATTCGGCGGCAGCAGCAGCACCTCCCCCTGTCGGATCGGTACGTCGACCGGGCGACCGGCCTGCATGGTCCGCAGCACGATGTCGCCCTCGAGCTGGTAGAAGAACTCCTGTCCGGGATCGACATGGTAATCCTGCCGTGAGTTGGGTCCGCCGACCACCATGATGATGAAATCACCGTCCTCGAACACGCGCTTGTTGCCGACAGGAGGTTTGAGTACATCCCGGTGCTGGTCGATCCAGCGGTGCAGGTTGAACGCTTGCAAGGGCTTCATGCCGACCTCCTCATTCATCAGGAATCTGGTGGCCGTTGCACGCTAAGGATATGGGCGCGAGGCCGCTGTCGAGATCGATCGCCGTGAGCGCGCCGCCCCAGACGCAACCGGAATCGAGTCCGATCACGTCGTCGCGGACGATGAGCCCCAGCGCCGACCAGTGACCGAAGATGACGCGAGTGCCGCTCGTGCGGCGGCCCGCGACATCAAACCATGGAAGCCATTGCGAGCCTGGCGCCGGAGGCTTCCCCTTGATACGCAGGTTGACGTGTCCATCGCTGGTGCAGACGCGTATGCGTGTCAGCACATTGATGGCGAAGCGCAGGCGATCGGGCCCCGCGAGATCCGCGCGCCAGTGGTCGGGCTCATCCCCGTACATGTGATCGAAGAGGTGGCGCGGATCATTGTGCAACGCGGACTCGACCTCGCGCGCGAGTCCCAGCGTCATCTCCGCTGTCCACTGCGGCACGACGCCGGCATGCACCAGCAGGTCGCCTGCCTCGAAATGTGCGAGGGGCCGGGTAACGAGCCACTCCAACAGGGCGTCGCGGTCGGGCGCCCCCAGGATGTCGTCCAGCGTGTCGGAGCGGCGGGCCGCGCGACAGCCGCACGCGATCGCAAGGAGATGCAGGTCGTGGTTCCCCAGGACCACGATCGCGTTATCTCCGAGCGCACGCACGAAGCGCAGCGCCTCGAGCGACTCCGGGCCGCGATTCACCAGGTCGCCGACGAACCACAGCCGGTCGCGATCGGCCGAGAATCCTATCCGAGTGAGCAGCGTTCGCAGCTCCTCGCAGCAGCCCTGGATGTCGCCGATGGCATACCGGCTCACTGGAGAATTCCGGGAATCGCCAGCCGGAAGGGGGCGATGGGCGCATCGAAGCGTTGCCCTTCGGCGTCCACCATCTGATAGCTGCCCTCCATCGTCCCGACGGGCGTCTCGAGGACGGCACCGCTCGAGTAACGAAAGCCCTGTCCCGGCTCCAGGTGCGGCTGCTCGCCAACGACCCCTTCACCGCGGACTTCCTTCACCCGGCCGTTGGAGTCGGTGATGATCCAGTGCCGCGTCAGGAGCTTGGCCGCGCGCTGGCCTTCGTTGCGGATGGTGATGGTGTACGAGAAGACGTATCGCTGCTCGCTGGGGCTCGACTGCTCATCGAGGTAGCTGGTGCTGACCTCGACGCGGATCTTGTGCGACTCCTGGCTCATGCCGCCGGATTCTACCCGGCCGCGGCTTTGCCGACCCGCACCGCGAGCACGTCGCAGGGCGCGGCATGGAGGACGGTGTCCTCCGTGAAATTCACCAGAATGGAGAGGCCGTGACGCTCGCGGCTACCCAGCACGATGAGGTCAATCTGACGCTCGCGAGCGACACGGACGACCTCCGCCTTGACGTTGCCGGACTCGACGCGGTTTGGGACGCCGCGAAGGCCGAGCTCTTCCGCCAGCGCGGCCAGACGCTGACGGGCGCGAACCAGCAACTCGTCCTCGATGCGGACCGCGGGCATGAGCGTCTCGCCCATCGGCTCGACCGGCATGAATTCCACGACGTGCAGCAGCTCGACCTCGGCGCCGAGCGTCGCCGCCAGATCGCGCGCGCGCCTGCCGATCTGCAGGCTGTCCTCGGTCAGGTCGACCACCAGCAGGATGCGACGGTACGGGTACGTTGACATAAGGCGGACCTCGACGAGTCAATAGGCACGAGGATCCTAACTCACGCAGCGCCGGACGGCAGCTTTACCGTACCGGCAATGGCATTGAAGAGCGCCGGGGAGACGGTTTCCGGCCGGGTCGAGGGATCCACCCCACAGCTCGCGATCTGCTCCGCGGTCGCAAGCCCGCGCAGCGCGTTGCGGAGCGTCTTGCGGCGGTGGGCGAAGGCCGCGCCCACGACGGCCGGGAATGCGGGACTCACGGGAAACGCCGGCTCGGGACGAACCCTGAGCCGCGCGACGGCCGACCATACTCGCGGAGGCGGCTGGAAAGCCCCCGGGCCGACATCGAACAGCCATTCCACCTCCACCCATGGCGAGAGCATCACCGTCAGGCGTCCGTAAGCGGGATCGCTCGGTTGGGCAGCCATGCGGGCGATCACTTCGCGCTGCAACATCACGTGCAGGTCCCGGACGTCACGGACGCTCGCGAGCAGATGAAAGAGCAGGGGCGTGGAGATGTTGTAGGGAAGATTGCCGACCACGCGCAGCGGGCGGCCGCGTTGCCTGGCCAGGGCGCTGAAATCGACCCGAAGCGCATCCTCATTGTGCAGGCAAAAACGCGCGTCACCGCCCAGCTCCCCGGCCAGCCGTCCGGCCAGATCGCGGTCGATCTCGATCGCATCGAGCGAACCGCAGTCGGACTGGAGCAGTTGGCGGGTGAGCGCCCCGCGGCCGGGGCCGATCTCCACCAGGGCCTCGCCGTTTGCCGGTGCGATCGCGGCAGCGATCCGCTCGATGACCGCCGGATCGTGCAGGAAGTGCTGGCCGAATCGCTTTCTGGGCCTGACCTCGGGCCCCCGGGGCTGCTTCACGCGGCTCGCGCCGCGAGCTGCACCGCCAGATCGATCGCCGCGGCCATGCTTCCCGCCTCCGCCTGGCCGGTGCCCGCGAGATCGAGCGCAGTGCCATGGTCCACCGACGTTCGCAGAATCGGGAGACCCAACGTCACGTTCACGGCGCTGTCGAAACCGGCGTGCTTGATCACCGGCAGGCCCTGATCATGGTACATGGCAAGCACCACGTCGAAAGCGGCGTGTACGCGCGGAACGAAGATCGTATCGGCGGGCAGGGGGCCGGTGATCTGCAAACCGCGTTCGCGCATGCGTGCAATCGCCGGCGTGATCACACGAACCTCCTCGTCGCCGAGGTGGCCGCTTTCGCCGGCGTGGGGGTTGAGGCCGCAGACCGCTATTCGCGGGTGCGCGATGCCCCACCAGCGGGCAAGATCCCGGTGGAGGATCTCCAGCACCTCGCAAAGCGAATCGGCAGTGATCGCGGCGCTCACCCGCGCCAGCGGCAAGTGCGTCGTGGCCAGCGCAACGCGCAGCGAAGCCGTCGCCAACATCATCACCGGACGCAGCGCGTGGGTGCGGTCGGCAAAGAACTCCGTGTGTCCCGTGAAGGGAATGCCGGCATCGTTGATGGTGCCTTTATGGACAGGCGCTGTGACGATGGCGGCGAATTCGCCGCCGAGGGCGCCGTCACAAGCGCGCTCCAGCAGGTGCACGACGTACGGACTATTGCGCGCGTCGAGTCGACCCGCAACAGTCGGCACCTGCAGCGGATAATGCTCCACCGAGAGCGTCCCCGGTATGTGCCGCCGCGCGGTCCGCTCGTACGGCCGCAATTCGATCTTCATGCCGAGCTTATGCGCGCGCTCGGCGAGCATCTTCCGATCACCCAGACAGACGAGCTCGCAGTCGAGTTGCCGCGCCGCGACGGCAAGACACACGTCGGGTCCGATGCCGGCCGGCTCCCCCGATGTCAGCGCGATGCGCGGCAGCACGACGGGGCCCCGGGGCGGTCAGCCGGTCATCACCTTCACGTAGGCGTCATCGCGCAGGTGCTGCAGCCACAGCTCCGTGTTCTCATCGGCCTTGCTCGCGCGGATCGCCTCCATTGCATTCAGCCGCTTGACCTCCTGCG
>Ga0126373_10003224_pt1 | contig 12181 bp, 11 predicted proteins | sample PanSoiMetPlot_11_FD_92545 | JGI IMG/M metagenome (GOLD analysis project Ga0126373, IMG submission 92545) | Tropical forest soil microbial communities from Panama - MetaG Plot_11 | ecosystem: Environmental > Terrestrial > Soil > Tropical forest > Bulk soil | place: Panama | collected 2016-02-17
TGCGGGGCGACCGCGCGAACAGGAAGAGCGGGGGCCGGACCCAGCGTCACCGACGCTGGGTCCGCTCCGTCTGCAACTGTGGCGCCATCGTCACTCGACGGATGCCTCACAGCCGGGCCCGCGACGATCGAGGCGGTCTCGGATGCCTACGGTGGCACGCTGGCGGTTGCGACGATCGGCACCGGGCCGCGCGTGGTCGTGCTGTCCAACGAGAGCGATCAGGACCTCTGCGCGTGGCTTCCTTTTGCTGGCCGACTGGTGAGATCCGGCTATCGAGTTGTGCTCTGGGACTACGGTGGCAGCTCGCCGGCTGACGAGCTGATGAAGGTGGTGCGTTATATACGCTCCTCCGGTGCTTCGAAAATCGTCTTGATGGGCGCATCGGAGGGCGCCAAGTCATCGCTGGTCGCGGCCGCCCAGATCACTCCGATGGTGCAAGGAGTCGTGTCCCTTTCCGCAGAGTCCGTCCTCCAGGCTGACATCAATGTGATCGACTACGTTCGCCGACTGCATTGCCGGCTCTTCCTTCTCACTGCGTCGCGTGATATCTACGGCTCGGCGCAGGCAGCTCCGCAATTCCTGCGGGCGGCACGTAGCGCGAATAAGCACCTGCTGACCGTCCCAGGCGCAGACCACGGCACTGCTCTGCTGGCTGGCAGATCTGGGCGGAAGACGGTACCAGCCATCCTTTCCTTCATGCGCCTGGCGTTTAATGCAGACCATGGAGCAGCAGACGGCTGAAGCCGGGCACTATTCGTTCCCGCACACCGGCGTGGATGAGAGTCGCCGCCTGGATCTGCTAGCTGATCGCCTTGACCCGCTGACGGAGCGCCGGATCAGCCGACTGGGCCTGGCTCCGGATTCTCGCTGCCTGGACGTTGGCGCCGGCCGTGGCTCGACTGCCCGCTGGCTCTGCGAGCACGTCGCGCCGCTTGGTGAGGTCACTGCAACTGACTTGGACATTGGCTTTGTGTCCGAGCTGAAGCTGCCGAATCTGACCGTGCTGCGTCACGACGTACGCACTGACGATTTCCCGCAGGCAAGCTTCGACCTAGTGCATGTTCGCACCGTCCTCATGCACATACCGCACCGAATGGACGTGCTTCGGCGGATGGCCTCATGGCTCGCGCCCGGCGGATGGCTAGTGGCGGAGGAAGCCGACTTTGGCATGTGGCTGGCCGACCTCGACCCCGTGTGGGCAGCCCATCCCGGTGCGTGGCATGAGGCATTTCCAGACAGCTCACGCTCGGAGGGCCGCGCCCTGCTCCGGCAGATCCACGGCCTTGGCCTGGTGGACATCGGCGCCGATGCCGAACTCGACATCGTCGAATCGGGATCCGCTCTGGCTGAGTTTCACCGGCTGGGGATCGTCGCCACATCCCAGCCCATGGTCGCAGCTGGGATACTGTCAGCCGACGAGGCGGCCCGTCTCTTCGCGCGCGTGGACGAACCAGACTTTATGGGCTGCGGCTTTGCACACATCGGCGTTTGGGGACGTCGCCCAGCGCCTTGACTATCTCCTCCGGTTAGCGTCAGCTTGCGGACGGCATATCGCCGAGCAATTGCCTGAGCACCAGAACGGCCTCTCCGGGTTCAGCGCCCAGCTGGCCGGCGCGGCGCACATAGTCGGCGGCCGCCGCGCGGAGCTCACTGGCCCGCTCGCGCTCGGCAGGCAGCGCAATGTTCTCCCCGGTTGAAATGAAGCTCCCGTGCCGGCCGCGGGCACTGATGATTCCGCTCGCTTCCAGCTCCCGGTATGCCCGGGCAACCGTGCCGGGAGCAAGACCGAGGTCACCGGATAGCTGACGGATGGAAGGCAGCCGGGTACCGGACGGCAGCGCGCCCGCGGCGGCTTGCTGGGCGATCTGGGCGCGGATCTGCTCGAACGGCGGTATCGCCGAGTTCAGGTCCACCGACAGCATCACGCGAAACCACCGCGCGGAATCGCCTTGCTGATGCTGTCACGCCACACCGCCGAGAAGAATGCGATGAATATCGCCGCAACAAGGAAGATCCCGCCTGCCCAGCTTGTCCAGGGCACGAGTGAAGCGGCCCACGGATAAGCAGCGGGCTCCAACCCCAGCGGCGGGCGCACGGCACACACGGACGCGTGCCCGGCCTGGTCCAGAGCCTGGCAGATCATGGCGAGCATCGTCAGTCCGACTGCGGCCGCTCCGGCAGCGATCGAGCGGGCGGACCGCTGCCGCATGACATCGTCCAGCCGTGCAAGGTCTGCGTCATCGCCTGGTCGAGCCCGGCGGGTAAGCGCGGCCAGGGTCATTTCGGCGATCGCAAGGGCGGCGACGCCCAACACAGCGGCCAATACGAGCGGGGTGCGCGGCCAGCTTGCGATAGCACTTACAGAGCACGTGTAGTCAGCCGTGACGATCCTCGAGACTCCCGGCGCGCGGTGTATAAGCATCAGTAGCGGTGCCGCCAGCACGGGTATCAGGAGGGCCCAGTAGGTAGCCCGCGCCCAGCGCGGCAGCAGGTCGCCGCCATGGCGGGGCTGCAAGGACGCGCTGCGAACTGCCCCACGAGCGGGCAGCGGAGTCAGCAACTCGCTCACCAGGACGCCCAGCAGGTAACCGGCTGGGATCAGCGGCAGCGCCAACATCGCCTGGCCCGAAGCGGCCGGCAGGCTGGCGCCCAGCACAAAGCCGCCGATGAGTCCCCACCGTCGACCTCGCCTCGTGCGGCTGACATAGTCCGACGCAATGTTCAATGCGCCCGCATCGGCTGGGAGTCCGGCATCGGCCAGCAGAATGCTAGCCCGTTCCTCATTTGTCATCGCGACCTCTATGTATCAATGTGTCAACACAATGATACATACTTTGCCATGCTATGCAACGCCTTCCGCGCGCCGCTGCGGTCTGGGGGCGTCGTCGACGTATGGTGACTGCTGACGTTCCGGCATGGTTCGCTGGCGCACGCATACAGACGCGGATCCGGGGAAGCGGGAAGTTGGAAGTAGCGGGTTGACGCAACAGCCCTCCAGTCCCCTGAATCTGGCGCTGGGCAGCCAGACCGGGCGAGGGAGGTACCAGTTGGCCCAGCCTGATCATCGCCAGGACACGGCCGAGAAGCCGCTGGTGTCGCTGGCGATCATGTCACTGCCGACGGAAATAGACGTGACCTGCAGCGAGTCCGTCGGCAAGCAGTTGCTGGCTGCACTGAGGTCCGGTGTTCGCGTAGTCATCGCCGACATGAGCGCGACGACGTACTGCAACTCGTCGGGTATCGGCCGCCTCATCCTCGCGAATAACTATGCAGCGAACCAGGGTGCCGAACTTCGCATCGTGCTTTCCTCGGACGCCGTTCGCGAGGTCCTGCACGTCTGCGGAGCCGATCAGATGCTGCATCTGTATCCAGACATGGCAGCTGCTTTGCTCGGAGCGCCGGAGGTCAGGGCCGAGGCGAGTTGACATTCGTCATTGACGCAAGCGAGAGATAGCTGAAGAACTCGCCCGGTGCGGGGGCTATACGGCAGCCGACGACGGGCGCAGTGCGCGGGCGGCGGCAGGCTGACTCGACCGGCGTATCTCCAGTTCTGGCTCGAAGACGACCTGACGGTGCTTGTGCCTTCCGCTGCCGTTGGTCTCGTCCATAAGCAACTGGGCCGCGGTCCGGCCAAGCTCCTGGCGTGGCTGGCGCACCGATGTCAACGGGACAGCGGCGGCGGCCGCGAACTCAATGTCGTCGTAACCGACGATGGCCATCTCATCCGGCACGCTGATGGTCTGCCGCGTCATTTCTTGCAGGACGCCGAGCGCCAGCAGGTCGTTGGCGCAAAATACCGCGGTAGGCCTGGATGGTGGCGCCATCGAGGCGATCTGCCTGCCAGCCGACTGACCTTCTGCCACGTTCAACGCGGCCGTCTCGAGGATCAGCAGGTCAGATGCGGAACCGCCAGCTCGGACGAGGGCCTGGATGGCACCGTCGCGTCGATCGGCGACTTGGCGTAGGCCCACTGGCCCACCGAGGAATGCGATCCGCGAATGACCGCCATCAATGAGATGGCTGATCGCCACGTCGCCGCCAAGCACGTCGTCGACCGAGACCGAGCACTGACCGCCGGAGCGAGAGCGAGAGTCGACCAGGACAACCGGCGTTCCGCGCTCCTGCAGCCTGGCCAGCCGCTCGTCCGCCTCACCGACGGGCGTGATCAAGACGCCTTGGACCCGGTGCTCTTCAAGGAGTTCCAGGTACCGGCTCTCCCTTGCTTTCTGCTCATCGCTGTTGCACAAGATCACCGACAGCCCGGCCATGCTGGCTTCGTCTTCGACGCCGCGCGCCATGTCGGTGAAGAAGGGGTTGGCCACGTCCAGCACTACTAGCCCGATTGTCCGGCTGCGGCCCGCTCGGAGCTGGCGAGCGGACTCGTTACGCACGAAGCCGAGGGTCTTGATCGCCGCATTCACCCGGTCGCGGGTGGGCCTGGCGACGATCTCCGGCCGGTTGAGCACGTTGGAGACGGTGCCGACCGACACGCCCGCATGGGCAGCGACGTCTCTGATGCTGACCGGCGCGCTCACCGCCGTCCTCCCTGGGTGGCCTCATGGGGCCCGATACGCAGGTGAGACCGGCCGGTCGCCGGCCTGCCAGCGCCCCCGAGAGTTAGTTTCATGGTCGGCATTGGAACGTGTCAAATAACGACTTGACGGAACGTCGACCGAGGGTCACCTGGAGAGCCCCTAAAGCGCGCCGATCCGCCGGGCGGCTGCCCGCCACGGAGCGACATTGCCACGGGGCCGGTAGCGGCGCAGCGCCTGAGTTCTCCGAACCAGATCTCGCATGCCATCGAGATCTGCTGCGACGGCTCCGAGCCCTCTGGCCTGGACCAGGATGTTTCCCATCGCGGTCGCTTCGGCTGGGCCGGCAATCACGGGGATACCGCACGCGTCCGCGGTGAGCTGGCAGAGCAGGGTATTGCGTGCGCCGCCGCCGACGATGTGCACCACGTCCACCTGCTGTCCGGACAAGCGCTGCGCGTCCGCGATCGCTCGCATATGAGCCAGCGCCAGGCTGTCGATGATGCAGCGCGTGAACTCCGCCGGGCTGGAGGGCGCACTCTGGCCGGAAGCCGTGCAGGCGGCAGCAATCCGAGCCGGCATTTCTCCGGGAGCGAGGAACGCTGGATCGTCGAGGTTTATGAGGAGCCTCAGCGCTGGTTCGCGGTGAGCGTCAGCCAGCAAGCGTGACATCCGAGTCGGCATGCCCGCCAGCTCCCACGTGCGAACGCACTCCTGCAAGGGCCATAGCCCCATCGTGTTGCGCAGGTACCGTACGGTGCCATCGATGCCAGCTTCGTTCGTGAAATTAGCCGCCTGACTGTCCGCAGTCAGCACCGGCTCAGCTAGCTCCATCCCCACCAGCGACCACGTTCCGCACGAGATGTAGGCAAAGTTGCTGCCGCACGCTGGCGTGCCGGCGACGGCCGACGCCGTGTCATGCGAGCCGACTGCCCGCACCGGCAGGCCGGCAGGCAATCCAGTCGCGGCCGCCGCTCCCTCCAGCAGGCCGCCGATAAGCTCCCCGGCCTGCCGTAGCGGCGGCAGGATCGCCGGCTTGATGCCAATGCGGCGGAGCAGGTCTCCAGCCCAGGTCCGGCTTCGGACGTCGAGCATCTGGGTAGTCGACGCATTGGTGACTTCAGCACCGGCAGAACCGGTGAGCCAATAGCCGAGCAAGTCAGGTATGAGCAGCAACGTCGCTGCAGAGGCCATCGCCGGGTTGTCGGCAGCGGCCACGAGCTGGCACAGAGTATTGATCGGAAGCTGCTGGATCCCGGTGATCGCGTACAGCTCCGCGGCGGGCACCTGAGCCAGGATCCGGGGCAGCACATCGTCGGTTCGGGCGTCCCGGTAATGCACGGGATTGCCGATCAAGGCGCCGCTGGCATCCAACAGGCCGAAGTCCACGCCCCAGGAGTCGATGCCGACGCTAGCCAGCTCGCCCGCGCGGCCAGCGGCTAGCAGCCCCGCCAATATCTCCGAATAGAGCCGCAGGATGTCGGTCTGGAGGCTGCCGAGAATGGTGACGGGTGCGTTAGCGAATCGATGCGCCTCATGCAGGTCGAGCGAGCCGTGGCTGACCTCGCCAACTATGACCCGGCCGCCAGAGGCACCTAGGTCTACCGCGGCAACGGCGACAGTCATCGCGTCGTCCACGCGGAGCACGACCGGTCAGCGCAAGAACGCAGCGGTCACACCTCCGTCCACTGGAATGAGCAGTCCGGTTGTCAAGGTCAGATCGCCGGCGGTCAGCGCGAACACAGCCGCCGCTACGTGCTGAGGCAGGACTTCGCGCTTCAACAAGGTTCGGCTCGCATAGTAGGCGCCTAGCTCATCTTCTGGCACTCCGTAAACCGCCGCTCGTCGTGCGCCCCAGCCACCAGCGAAGATGCCAGACCCGCGTACGACTGCGTCCGGGTTCACGCCGTTGACGCGGATGCCGTACGCACCGAGTTCGGCGGCCAGCAGGCGCACCTGGTGTGCTTGGTCAGCCTTCGCCGCGCCGTACGCGACATTGTCAGGACCTGCCACAACCGCGTTCTTGCTACAGACGTAGATTATGTCGCCGCCGATTCCCTGTGCCCGCATCATCGCAGCTGCAGCTCGCGACACCAGGAACGATCCGCGAGCCATCACCGAGTGCTGCACGTCCCAGTCCGCGGCTGTCGTTTCCAGCAACGGCTTGGAGACAGACAGGCCTGCGTTGTTGACAACCAGATCAGCGCCCCCGAAGGCTAGCGCCGCCGCATCGAAAGCTGCCTGTATCGCGTTCTCGTCCGTCACATCAGCCACCACCGCAACGGCGCGATCGGAGTTTCCGATCTGGCCGGCGGTCTCGGCCGCCACTCCCCCATCGCGATCCGCAACGACCACGCAAGCACCTTCGTCGGCCAGCCGTCGTGCAGTAGCCCGGCCGATGCCTGAGCCTGCGCCGGTGACAACTGCGACGCGTCCCGCCAGTGGCCGCGGCGCGGGCCGATTTGCCAGCTTCGCTTCCTCGAGCGACCAGTACTCGATCCGGAACTTCTCTGCCTCACTGATCGGTGCGTAGGCAGACAATGCTTCGGCTCCGCGCATTACGTTGATCGCGTTCAGGTAGAACTCGCCCGCTACCCGGGCTGTCTGCTTGTCGGCACCAAAGCTGAACATGCCGACTCCAGGCACAAGCACGATTGCTGGATCCGCGCCACGGATTGGCGGCGAGCTGGCGTTGGCGTACCGCTTGTAATACGCCTGATACTCGGCTCGGTATCCGTCGTGGAGCTCGCGCAGCCCTTCTTCCACCGCTGCGAGCGGCGCGGTATTCGGCAGTTCGAGCAGCATCGGGCGCACCTTCGTGCGCAGGAAGTGATCGGGACAGGATGTCCCAAGCGGCACTAGCCGGCTGTGCGCGTCACGTGCCAGGAAGTCGAGCACCGCTGGGCTGTCGGAGTAGTGCCCGACTTGACGCCGGTCGGTGGAGGCTACTCCCCGCAGCAGCGGGGCCAGGGCAGCGGCCCGGCGGCGGCGCTCGGACGGCGGCAGCGGCTCGAACCCCGGCACTGGCGGTCCGAAGGGTTCCGGCCGGCCATGCTCGTCGATGAACTGCTGAGCCGATGCGATGATCTCGAGCGACCGGCTCTCGCACTCGGCACTCGTCGCACCCCAGGCCGTGATGCCGTGCCCGCCCAGGATGACACCGATCGTCTGCGGCCTGTTGCGCTCGATCTGCGCCACCTCAAGGCCGAGCTGAAATCCTGGGCGCCGCCACGGCAGCCAAGCGACCCGGTCGCCGAAGCAGGCCTTGGTCAGTTCCGCACCGTCGGCGGCCGCTGCCAGCGCGATCCCGGCATCGGGGTGCAGATGATCCACGTGCTGCGCGCCCACAAGCCCGTGCATTGCCGTATCGATGGAGGGCCTCGCACCACCGAGCCCGTGGAGACAGTAGTCGAACGCCGCCACCATCTCGTCCTCGCGCTCAGGGCCCGGATACACGGCGGTCAATGCGCGCAGCCGGTCAAGCCGCATCGTGGCCAGGCCAGCCGGAGTGAGTGTGCCCAGGTCGCCGCCCGAACCTTTTACCCAGAGCAGCTCGACTGGCTCGCCGGTCACCGGATCAAGAGCCACTCCCTTAGCCGATGCGTTCCCGCCGGCATAGTTGGTGTTGCGCGGATCGGCGCCAAGCCGGTGGCTGCGGTCGAGCAGTTCAGCCCGCGGATCGGCCGGTGCTGATGCGGATCCGTTGCCGGACATACTCAGCTACCCCAGCCAGCCTGGACACCGCCGATCCGGTCGGCGGCTATCTTCTCCGCATAACCGGACTGGCGGTATGCGGCGACAGGATCGGGATCCAGGCCGTGGTCTTTGCGCAACTCCGCCAGCAGCGGCCGGACGTCGGTGTCGTATGCGTCCATCAGGATCGCATGGCCGCCCCGCACATCACCCTCCTGCTGCGCCGCCGCCAAGGCGTCGGTGTCCACAAGCAGCGCCTTGGCTACCGCTTCCTGCACGTTCATAACCGAGCGAATCTGGGCCGGGATCTTCGGGGTTTCGTCAGTGCCTGAACCCGCCATGGGCATCTCTCCTGCGGCCGCGTCGGTAGCTACTGGAACGTTTCAACTGCCCAAAAGCTTCGGGCGGGCCGCCGAACCTGTCAAGGGGATGTGGCCGAGTCGTTTCTCGCAATGGCAGAAACAACCTCACCGCCAGACAGCCGATGCTGCTACCGCCGAATGAGGTAGCCAAATCGTGACGTACTCGCAGCGCCGTTGCCTAATCGGCGAAGGCTTCCGGCGGCGGGCATGCGCACATCAGATTGCGGTCGCCGTATGCCTGATCGATCCTGCGCACCGGCGGCCAGTATTTCGCGCGCCGGTCACCGCCCCCCGGGTAGGCAGCAAGCTCGCGGCCGTAGCCGTGCTTCCAGTCGTCGCTGATCAGCATGCTCGCTGTGTGCGGCGCGTTCTTCAGCGGATTGTCGGAGGAGTCGCACTCGCCCGATGCGACCGCGGAGATCTCGTGCCGGATCGCGATCATCGCCTCACAGAACCGATCCAGCTCGGCCAGGTCTTCGCTCTCGGTCGGCTCTACCATCAGCGTCCCAGCTACCGGGAACGACATCGTCGGCGCGTGGAACCCGTAGTCGATCAGTCGCTTCGCCACATCTTCGGCGGTGATACCGGTCGCGGCGGTGATCGGCCGCAGGTCGAGGATGCACTCGTGCGCTACGAGGCCGCCGCGGCCGGTGTACAGGACCGGGTAGTGCTCGTTCAGCCGGCGCGCGACGTAATTCGCAGACAGCACCGCCACCTGGGTCGCGCGCCGCAGCCCGTCGGCGCCCATCATCTTGATGTAGGCCCACGAGATCGGCAGGATGCCAGCTGATCCGTAGGGCGCTGCCGCCACCGGTCCGCCCTCTTCGGCACCGCGCGGCAATCCTGACGCGGGCAGGAACGGCGCCAGATGAGTGCGCGCCGCGACCGGGCCGACACCCGGACCGCCACCGCCGTGCGGGATGCAGAACGTCTTGTGCAGGTTCAGGTGCGACACGTCCGCACCAAACTTGCCTGGCCGGGCCAGCCCGACCAGCGCGTTCAGGTTCGCGCCATCAACATAGACCTGGCCACCCGCTTCATGTACGGCAGCGCAAACCTCGCCGATCGTCTCCTCGAAAACCCCGTTCGTCGACGGGTAAGTCACCATGATCGCTGCCAGCGCCGAACCGTGCGCCTCCAGCTTTGCGCGCAAATCACCGAGATCGACGGCACCGTCTGAGCCACACTTCACAACAACGACCCGGAGGCCAGCGAGCACCGCGCTCGCGGCGTTGGTTCCGTGCGCGGATTCCGGGATCAGGCAAACGTTGCGGTCGGGCTGGCCAACCGAGCGGTGGTAGCCGCGGATCGCGAGCAGGCCGGCAAGTTCGCCCTGGGAACCGGCGTTTGGCTGCAGGCTCACCGCGTCGTATCCAGTGATCTCGATCAGCGCAGCGGCGAGTTCATCGATCAGCAGCAGGTAGCCAGCCGCCTGGTCGGCCGGCGCGAACGGGTGCAGGTTGGCGAACTGCGGCCAGCTAATCGCTTCCATCTCGGCCGCTGCATTGAGCTTCATCGTGCACGACCCGAGCGGAATCATCGAGCGATCAAGCGCGATATCCCGGTCTGCCAGCTTGCGCAGGTAGCGCAGCATGGCGGTCTCGCTGCGATAGCTGGAGAAAACCGGATGAGTAAGGAACGTGGTCGTACGCACCAAGCCTGCCGGCAGCGCCTCGGCAATATCGGCTGAGACCGTAACTTGCTTCCCAGCCAGCGCGCTCGCGACAGCAGCCACGTCATCGTCAGTCGTGGTCTCATCACATGCCACCTGCACAACGTCCTCACTGGCGACATACACGTTGTACCCGGCATCGGCTGCACGCGATGCAGCGTCTTTGGCGGACCCGGGCATCGTCAGGCTGACGGTGTCGAAGAAGTGCGACGACCCCGTTCCATATCCGACGTTCCGCATTGCCGATGCGAGTGCTACTGCCTTGTGATGTACCCGCCGCGCGATCGAGGCCAGGCCATCGGGTCCGTGGTAGGCCGCATACATCGCGGCGATGACGGCAAGCAAGACCTGTGCGGTGCAGATGTTGGAGGTGGCCTTCTCCCGCCGGATGTGCTGCTCGCGGGCTTGCAGTGCGAGCCGGTAGGCGGGATGGCCGTCCGCGTCGACCGACACGCCAACCAGGCGGCCGGGAAGCTGGCGCTTGAGTGCGTCCTGCACGCAGATGTAGCCGGCATGCGGCCCGCCATAGCCCATCGGAACGCCGAAACGTTGCGTGCAGCCGACCGCGATGTCCGCACCGAGCTCGCCTGGCGGAGTGAGCAGCGTCAGGGCCAGCGGGTCGGCGGCCACGATCGCCAGCGCCCCAGCAGAATGCGCTGCGTCGATCGCCGGGCCGAGGTCGCTCACCGCGCCGCTTGCACCCGGGTACTGCAGCAGAACACCGAAAACCTCGCTGTCGGGCTGCGCCCCAATCAGTTCGGGCGTCACCTCGCCAGTGATGAGCTTGATGCCAAGAGGCTCGGCTCTGGTCGCGAGCACCGCCAGAGTCTGCGGCAAGCAATCGGAGTCGGCGACAAAGATGCTGCCCTTGCCCCGTGCCCGGCGCGCCAGCGTCATGGCCTCGGCTGCGGCAGTGGCCTCGTCCAGCATCGACGCGCCTGCTACCGGCAGCGCAGTCAGATCCTCGATCATGGTCTGGAAGTTCAGCAGGGCTTCGAGGCGGCCTTGCGAAATCTCGGGCTGGTATGGGGTGTAGGCGGTGTACCAGGCGGGATTCTCCAGCAGGTTGCGCCGGATCACCGCCGGCGTGTGCGTGCCGTAGTAGCCAAGGCCGATCATCGAGGTCGCCACCTTGTTGAGCCCGGCCAGGCGCTGGAGTTCGGCCAGTGCCTCATCTTCTGTAAGGGCCGGCGGCAAGTTCAGCGCGATGTCGGTGGCGATGCCCGCTGGCAGCGCAGCTTCGGTCAGCTCATCGAGGGAGGTATAGCCAACGGCCTCAAGCATCCGCGCCTGCGCGGCTTCAGCTGGGCCAATATGACGCTGGGCGAAATCCATGGGAGCCTCCCCGGCGGGCTGACATATGGTGACGAACTCCCCCTCTGTCGACCCACCTCGCGGGCTCCAGAGTGCGCGCGCCATCCGGTCCTGGTTGCCTGAGAGGTTCCGGGGATGTTGCCCCTTCGGCGCCCGGCGCTGGCTGCGCGAGGACTCTCCCGGCTGGCGCTTTGCAGCGTTCCGAGCCTACCCGAGCACGACCTCTTGCGCGCCGATCACCACGCGTGCAACAGTGACGAGCACCATATGACCGGGATGTCCACGGGGTGAAAGGCGACGCCGGTGTTAGCTGCCACACTCGGGAGCTTGGGCACCATCTTGACCGGCTTCCTGGCCGTGGTTGCAGGGCCCGCCATCGTTGGATTCATCTTGTACTGGCTCATCAGGCTCGCGGTGCGGCACGGCATCCGCGACTCGCAGAAGTAACGCCGCGCACTCCGGCCGAAGCGCTATTGACCGTCATTCTCAGCGCGAGAGCGCTGAAACCGACGGTCAATCAGGAGTCTAGACAGTGTTCTCCGGTTAGACAGAGTCCCAGCGGAACACGCGAACCGAGATTAGCGTCAGGATCGCGGCCAGGCCTAGCA
>Ga0126373_10003226_pt1 | contig 12178 bp, 8 predicted proteins | sample PanSoiMetPlot_11_FD_92545 | JGI IMG/M metagenome (GOLD analysis project Ga0126373, IMG submission 92545) | Tropical forest soil microbial communities from Panama - MetaG Plot_11 | ecosystem: Environmental > Terrestrial > Soil > Tropical forest > Bulk soil | place: Panama | collected 2016-02-17
CGCACAGCACGATGCGGGCACCCAGGCAGAGCGCTTTCACGATGTCAGACCCGCGGCGCACCCCACCATCCATCCAGACCTCCGCCTGGCCGTTCACGGCTTTCACAACTTCGGGGAGAGCGCGGATTGACGGGCTCACATCATCGAGCTGGCGGCCTCCATGGTTTGAGACGCTCACCGCGGCGGCACCTTCGTCCACGGCGCGGCGCGCATCCTCTCCTGTCAACACCCCTTTTACGATGATGGGACCAGTCCAGAGCTCGCGGATCCAGCGGAAGTCGTCCCAGGTAACCGCGGAGGCGGCCAGTGCGGCGGCGACATCGGTCATCTCCATAGGGCCCTGGCCGGGAACCACGACGTTGGCGAGTTTGGGCACGCGGCCATCTCGCAGAAATCCCAAAAGCCAGCCCGGGCGCGAGAGCACGTCGGGGAGAAAAGGAATCATGTCCAGGGCATTCGATCCCATGAGTTCCTTCACCCCATTGCGGAAATCGCGTTCGCGCATGCCGGCCACAGGCGTGTCGATCGTCACCACCAGCCCTGTGCAGTTAACCGCCCTGGCGCGTTCGATGATGGCCTCCGCTGCCGCGCGACCGCCCATGAGATAGAGCTGGTAGAAAACGGGACCCTGCGATGCGCCCCGTACTTTCTCCAGAGGATGTCCGGAGAGGGTCGAGAGAATATAGCCGGTTCCGGCTTTGCCGGCGGCGCGCGCGGCCGCGACCTCGCCTTCGGGATGCATCAGACGGAGGTAGCCCACCGGCGCGAGCATTGCGGGAAACGACAGCTCGTGACCGAGCACGGTCGTTTTCAGACCGCAGCCCGCAAACGCCACGGCGCAGCGGGGACGGAAAGTGACGTCGTCGAAGGCGCGACAGTTTTCGCGCAGCGTCTTCTCGCCCTCGGCGCCGCCGTCGAGATAATCAAAGACCGCGCGGGGCAGACGTTTGCGCGCAAGTGGCCGGAAATCAGCGATGCTGACGACGCGGGGCGGAGCAACCGAGCGAGCGCTGGCTGGCACGAGTCTTTCCTGTCTTCTGAAGATGGGTTCGTGAGAAAAACCGACCGAGCCCTCAAACCACGGAAAAGACTACACCAGCCGTCAAGAAAAACGAGCTTCGCTTAGCGGCGCGGTTCAGGGGCAGGGCCCGGCGGCAGGATCTCAGGCTCGCCTGTCTTAACCTGCTGGCGGGTCACGAAGAAGACGGCGGCGGTCCAGGTGGGAAACAAGTCGAAGCCCGGCATGAGCTCGGCGGCAAAGGTGGGCAAAAAAGCCCAATGCCAGCCCAGCAAGCGGATCAGCAATGCGCCAACGACAACATCGAGGACGACGTCAGCAGGCGAGATCCCACCCTCCGCGAACAGCGGCGCCACCGCGATCTGGAGAGCATCGGCCGCAATCGCCACCGCCCATGCCAGCCGGTGCTCGGGCGTCTTCAGGCTTTTCCAGATATCGGCCACACTCATGGTGTTCCCCCACTTATTGGATTCAGGATAGCGCGGCAGGACGCCTGGGAAAAGCGAGAGTAGCGCCGCCGTCCCGGCGGCTTTCGGGCAGCGTGCCCTGAACGCCAGTCGAAGGGTCCCCCGCCATCGGGCCGGCAAGATGCCGGCGCTACACGTGCTCGGCTTCCCGATTTGGAAACAGGAATTAACCACAGAGGATAACGAAGGCACACAGGGAACTTGACTTTCCTTTGTCTCGGGAAGCCAGTGCAAAACCGCGAATGTTGCGCTTTGCAACGCAGGAGTGATCTAGTCGGTGCGTTCGTTGTTCTTTTCCTTTGACCCGGCTGCCGACGCACGATATGGTTCGCCCAACCTCTCGATGTGGGTCTGGTGCTGATGCGAGTTCGAATCTGGTTGGCGATTGGTGTATTCCTGGCAGCTCTTCCCTGCTTTGCAAGGTCGTCTTGCAAGGTGGGTATCGTTTTCGATCATGCGCCCCGGCCTCGGCGCAATTTTTCGAAGCTTCTCACCAAAGCCGAGGCAGGCAACCCCGACGCGCAATTCCAGGTCGGACTCGCGTACGAGTCGGGCATCGAAACCGCGCGGGACCTCGACGAGGCGGCGCGGTGGTATCGGGCCGCTGCCGACCACGGTAATCTGGCAGCCCAGAACAATCTTGGCAGCATGTACCTGACGGGCTCAGGTGTCGAACCGAGCGACAGCGAGGCGGTCAAGTGGTTCACACGCGCTGCCGTAGAAGGCTTCCCCGCGGCTCAGAACAATCTCGGTCTCATGTATGCGCGCGGTAAGGGTGTTCCGCAAAACGACACCACGGCAGTCGCCTGGTACCGCAAGGCAGTGGCTCAGCACAATGCCCCAGCTCAGTCGAACCTGGGTTTCATGTACCTGCAGGGCCGGGGTGTTCCGGCGAGCAGCAAAGAGGCCGCAAAGTTGTTCCGCAAAGCAGCAAAGACGGGGGATGCGGCGGCCCAGTACAACCTGGGGCTCCTGTATTACGTCGGCAGTGGTGTTAAGCAAGACTCCGGCGTAGCGGCGAAGTTGTTTCACGCGGCAGCCGCAGCCGGTTCCGCAGGAGCGCGGAGCGCTACGGAATCTGCCTTTAAATCCGCAACCGATCTCTCCCTATTCTCTCCGATCAATTAGTGAGGGCGCCACGCGCACCTGCTGCGAAAGAATAGTGTGAAACTTGCTATAAGAAAGAAGGGCCGGCTTAGCAGCCGGCCCCGAGTCTTTCGTGAATCGAGCTTAGAAGATGAATTTCACCAGCAATCTTCCCTGGAACCCGAGGTTGAATGCCGCTGGACGTCCATAGCGGGGGTCAAGTCCACCATATTGCGCGACCATCCCCTTCCAGTCAAATCCCTTTGTGAGATCGACGTTGCTCAGGGGGATGCCTACAGAATCCACTAACTCCTCCTGATTGTAACGATCCATGGTGTATACGTTGGTTTTTTGATTGAAGAGGTTGATGATGTTGAACTCAAAGCGCAGCTTCTTGGTCTCACTCTTGCCGAGCTTGAGTTCGTGCGCCACCAGAAGATCGGTCTGGGTGAAGATAGGTGTACGGCCCATGTCGCCACGGCCCTCGACGTACATCGGAATGCCGTTGCTGGTATTGACCTGGGTCGTCATTGGGGTGCCGCTCGAGGCGCGGAAGAACCCGCCGATCTCGGTTCCGAACTTGAAAGTTTTGGAACCGTAGAACTTGAAAACGTGCGGGCGGTCCGTGGGCAGGCGGCCAAACAGACCGTCGTGGCCGTGAGCATCAAATACCGCTTCGTCCAAATCGAAATACCGGTTGGCGTTGCCGCCTGGCCGATAAGTTTGAACAAAGAAGGCCTGATTACCACCGAAGGCATAGCCCAGAGTAGCCGGACGAATTTCGTCCGTGCTCTGCAGCCCGGAGTAGTTGCCCCACAGCCGGCTGTAAACATAGCTGGCGTTGAACAAGTATCCGGCCCCGAAGCGCCTTGCGAGGGACAACTCCATCGCATCGTACCTGCGTTTCGCTTTCGGCATGGGCACAAAGCACTGGCCATCGATTTCGGTCGGGCAAGCCAAGCCACCGGAAAGCGCCAGCTTGTTGCGGCCTTCGCCCGGATTGCCGTAGTTGTACACTTCACTGCCGTTTTCTATTTGACCCATGTCCTCAATCGTGCGGTTCAGGTTATTGCGGACATACCGCCCGGTGAAGACCATGCCCTTCTGCAATTCCCACTCGACGCCCGCATGCACCGTGTCCGAGCTCATGGGCTTAGTGTTCGGATCGATTCGGTCAAAGCCCGGGATGCGGCGGTCGCGGTACGCTGTCGGCCACAGGTTAGTGCCCGGCATATTGCTGAGGTTCAGGCTGTAAACGTCGGTCGTATCGAGCGTGCGATAGAAGACGTTCCAGACCTGCCCTCCGAAGGTGCCGCGTGCCAGGTCGTACTTGGTCCAGTCGTAGAACCGGCCCCAGCCCCCTGACAACTTCACCTTGCCGTTGCCGAACAGGTCAAAGCTGGCGCCAATGCGAGGGGCTACCTTGTCTCCGTAGCCGAACTGAAGGGCATATTTCTTGATATCAGGCCGGAAGGACGGAATGGTCTCTTTCTCAAAACGGACGCCTGCGTTGATGGTCAGGCGCGGAATTACTTTCCACGAATCCTGAACGTAGATGTGGTTGATGGAGGACCCGGCAGTTCCCATCGTGCCACCCTCATGTACCGCATAGTAACCGTAGAGGCCCGTTGTTGCTGGTCCGCCAGCTTGCTGACAGATTGTGCAATAGCTGTTGACGATCGCACCATCTGCATCGAGGGTATTCCAATACAGCACCACTCGGCCGTTGGGCCCGTAGTCGGAGCTGTTCACGTTATTCACGTTTTTCGCAGTTCCAATGCCGAACTTGAAATTGTGGGACCCGGCAAAGCGTACGAATTGGCTGAGGTCGGTTTGAACATACGTTCGGGTGGTCAAATCATGGAGGACCTGCCCGGCCGCCGGCGAACTGTAGCCGCTATCGAGTTGAAGCTCCTTTGGTACTCCTGGTAGCCCCGCTGGTGAAGTGATCCACCAATACTCACCTTTTTCCTGGACGCCCGTATCCATGTAATTCAGGAAGTAACGGCCTCCACGGAAGCTCAGCACCGTGTTGACGGTGGGCATGTAGTCGATCTGCCCGGTATAACTCTGTTCAGGTTGGAAGTAGCCGAGCGTAGCACTCTTGCGCGCATCCGCCAGAAAGCTGGTACTCGTATTCGGCGCATATCCGTCGGGCGTATAAATGGATCCGGTCATAGTCTGCGGCGTGTACAGCCAACTGAAGTTCATGCGCAAAGTCTGAAAAGGCTCGAAGGAAATCTTATTGAACCAGTTCATCTGGCTGGCGCTGCGCTTCATATCACCATTGCCGTCCACGAAGTTTAAATTTCGCTTCTGGCGCGCCCAGCGCGGAGAAGCTGCGGTATAGAAGAACAGCTTGTTTTTGATGATGGGGCCACCCAGCGACCCCCCGAACTCATAGTTGTCGGACTTCATCTTGCTGTCTTGAAAATACCGGAAGGTATCGCGCAGCGTCGGTTCAATTTGCATGCGCTCGCTTTGTGCGGTGCTGAGTTTGTTTCCGAAATAGTAGAAGTGAAGGTCGCCGTGGAAGTCGTTGCCACCCGACTTGGTAATGGCACTCACCACTCCACCCAGCGCTCCACCGTACTCGGCATCCAGACCGGTCGTCTTCACTTGCACTTCCTGGATGTAGTCGAAGGTCGCACTCTGGCGGGCCGAACCGTCAATCATGCTGTTGGTAGAAACGCCATCAATGTAGTAGGAGTTCTCGGCTCCGCTGGAGCCGTTGATTTGATATCCCCCATCAACGTATCCAGTGTTGACCGACGGGGAAAAAGCGGCGACACCGGTAAAATCACGAGCCTTGGGAAGCGTGTCGAGTTCCTCGATGGTGACGTTGTGCGCAATCATGGTGGAGGAGGTGTCAATCGCCACAGCAGCAGCGCTCACTTCTACCATTTCCTGCACCGCGCCAACCGTCAAGGCAATGTCCACCGCCGTGGTCTGGCCGACGACCACCAGGACATCAGGAACTTCGCTACGTGTGAAACCGAACTTCTCAAACACTGTCGAATAGCGTCCGGGCTCGATGTTGGGGATGGTATAGCTGCCGTCGCCACGGGAAGTCATGGTGAGCGAGCGGTTAGTAGCCTGGTTGGTCACCGTAACCGTGACCCCAGGCAATACCGCCTTACTGGGGTCTCTCACGACGCCTGCAATAGCGCCGAATTGTTCCTGGGCCAACGAGGGTAGGCCGAGGATCGATAGAATTGCCACAAGACACACGGGAATCAGAATTCGCTTGGAATACATTCCTCCCCCTCCTCTGGAGTCGCGCGTGGATTTTTGACACACGAAGGTGTCTGAAATAACAATTCCAGAATTCTCTTCGTCGGAAGCAAGACTGAGCATCGCACTGTGTGGGCTAGTCGAATTTTTAGCGTCGACTCTGGACCATCACATCATCCCTGTGGCGTTACGGTGACGCCGTGATGCGCAGCACAATCTGGGAAAAAACAGGGTTCCTGCTCCCAGTTTGGGAATAGTGGAGTTACCAGTGGGTATTCCGACACGGGAAATGGAATCGATGAGAGGACGGGGGGGAAACTAAAACAATTTTCCGGCTCGGGTGGGCAGCGTGGAAAGCACCTTCAGCACAGAAACACAGAGGCACAGAGGAAAGCAAAACCTTAAACCGCAAAGGGCGCGAAACTTGCCTCTGAGCCCTGCTTTCTAGAATTTTCCCGCGCGGGCGGCGGCTGCGAAGGGCTTGCGATACAAGGTGAAACTCTGGTGGGATTCGGATTGGAAGGTCACATCCGCGGCCGGCAGTTTCTCGCCGTCGCCCAGCAGCAGAGAGCCGCCGGGTTCCAGATAAAGATGCAAACGTTGAGCCATAGCGACTCGCTGAGCGCTGGAGAAATGGGGGAGGACGTCCATGCAGAAGATGCAATCGAAACGCCCCAGATAGGCGGGGCGCACCAGGTTCATCTGCGTGAAGGTGATGAGATTGCGCAGGCGCGGCTTGGCGAGAAAGTGCTGATCGACCTTGGCAAAATAGTTTTGCACCAAGGGGCGCGGGAGGGCTGCCAAAGCCGCGTGCGGATAAAGGCCGCGCTCGGCGAATGTGAGAGCATCCTGGCGAACATCACTCGCCAGAATATGGATAGTCCAACTGCCCGCGGTCTCTTTCATCGCCTCACACACCGCGAGCCCGATAGAATAAGCTTCTTCGCCCGTGGAGCAGCCTGCGCTGAGGATGCGCAGACTCTGCGTTCCTTCGCCGGCTTTACGCGCGCGCAGTCCGGGCAGTATCTCTTTCTGGAATACTTCGAAGGCCACCGGATGACGGAAGAAACCTGTTTCTCCGTCCAGAATCTGTTCGAGCAGCCGTTCGCACTCCGCATCCGATGTCTGCAGGCGGCCAATGAGGTCCGCGACCGAGCTCAGGCGGCGGGACTGAAGGTAGGCGCTGACTTTAGCCCCAAACACGTCCTGCGGGCAGTTCAGCAGGACTCCAGCTTGACGCTCCATGAGCAAGCGCAATTCCGACAGCTCATGTTCGAGCACCAGGTGGAGGGTCTTCTGCCCCTTGCCCGTCCGGCCGAGATTGAATCCAGTATTCATTGCGGTCTAAATGTCTGCCGAAAATTCGCCTGTCCCTTCCCAACTCCGATTTCCACTTCCAACATCGGCATTTGCCGTAAGAAGATCAGCGCGCGAACCTTTAGACGTGCGATCTACTGTCCGACCACCGCCGCCTGCGCTCTCTGCTCCTTCACCGACTGCTGCCCGGCAAACGTCAGTTCCTTTTCGAGCGACGAGAATCGCTGCAGCACTTCGTGCATGCGTAACGCCATGTTGCGAATCGTATCGATCTGCGAGAGCACTCCCGCCGAAAACGCGCCGGGCTCCAGCAATAACAAGTCCGCGTTGCCCAGCACCGACGTGAGGGCGTTGTTGAGCGTGTGCCGCATCTCAATCATGTATTGACCCAAAGTCGCGTGGCACTTCATCAGGGCACTGACCTGCTCCGCCCGCTCGGCACGATTCACAGCCTCCACCCGGCGCAGGACCTCGATGGCCAGCAGCACCACCGTATCCGTCCAGCCACCGTATCGATGCACGGCCACGGCTCGTGGAAAGTCGCGGCGCACCGCCGGTATCGTGTGCGCCTCGTCCGTAACCACGATGACCGGGTTGCCACCGGCCTCCAGCGCCTGCAAGGCCGGACGCAAAGCATCCCCGCTCCCTGAACCGATGATCGCCAGATCGAACGTCATGGCATCGAGGCCGTGGCGCAGCCCACTTCCCAATAACATGAAGGCGGGCACGTTTCGTTCGCTCTGCCAGCGCGCCGAGATCTGGCGGGGGAATTCCGCGTCGTCGGAAACAATGAGTACAGTGCGCTTCTCCACGATCGATCTCTCCGAACCTGCTGTTGCGCTCCTAGTTGCCGCTCGACCCATCTGGATTCCACTCGTTGCCCGATACTTCAAATTCAGGAACCGCGTCGGCCGTGCGATTGAATTTCGTGGTGGGCGCTGATGGAACCGCGCCGGCGCGTGCAGCCATCGCGGATGCAGGCTTCGCGGCGGGCACGGCCGAGGCGGCGGCTGCTTTTTTCACGGGGGCGGGCTTGGCGGCGCGGGCATTCTGTGCGACTCCGCGGCCGAGAGCATCGTCAATGGCTGCGCGCAGGTCCACCAGCATGCGCAAAGGTTGTCCAGAGGAATACTCGGCCTGGAACATCACCTTCCAGGACTGGCAAATCATGCGCAGGCGCAGGATGGGTTCTTCGGCGGAGAACTGCGCGCGCCGGCAATCAATCGTGTTCACGCCACGCCGCTCAAGTTCGCGCAACCCGTCGAAGATGGCGTTCAGGTCCTGATGCATCAGGCGGAAGAACGACCGCCGCACCATAAAGCTGAAGCGCGCGAAGGCAATCATCGCTGTCGGCTGGAAATAGTTTTCCCCGCTCTGCACCTTGATCTTTCGCCCCTGTTCGAGGATTCCGCCATGCAGAAGCTCGTTGAGTGTGCGCGCCTTTTGCGCCGATTGCAGAACATTCTCCAGAGGCGCAAGCCAGGCGGGCATGGTGGTATCGACCGGGCCCAACACCGGTGCGAGCGTCCTCGCGACGTAGTCGAGCGTGACCGCGTTGTCTTCCAGACGAGACGGCGCCGCCAGCGAGAAAAGCTGGACCAGGAGGAAGTCGATCTTGTCGCGGTCGGAAGGCGACTTCTCTTCCTTGTGCAGATGGTGCAGGAGCAGTGTCTGCAGCAGTTGCGGCGTCACCAGCGGGGTGGTTTGCAGGAATTGGCGCAGCTGGTGAATCTGAATGCGCTCGTCCATGTCCTGCAACCATTGGCGAGCCTGCTCGACCGACTCCTTCGGCGGTTGCTCGACGCCTGCCTCCAGATCGTTGCAGGGCGTCAGGTCAATGACGAACTCGCGCGCGAGCGCGGAGTAGGTCGGGTACAGGATGCGAGCGGCACTCCACTCGGCGGTTAATTGATTCAGCTCAGGCATATTTCATGATCCCGTCCGGGAAGATACCGGCGCTGCGTCGGAGCTGCCGGACTTACAAGGGGGGACAGCAGCCCACGACACTTTCGCACCCGGCGACAGATGGAAAGTTTGCAGCGCTTCGGCAATTGAAAGGGGGAGGGCGGAAGCGGGGAGAGCCTTCAACGTGAGCCTCAAGGGCGGTCAAGGGCTCCCCTCTTCCCGGTTAGAAAGACTATGTTGGGGAGCCGTCGGGTCCGCGTTTACACGATTTCTTATGCACGGCAGAAACCAAAGCAAGAACCGGAAGTACGTGCGCGTAAGTAGTTGGAAATAAACTCGAGTGGGGTTTCAGACGAGGCGGAGCATGGGATCGTCTCGCGGCTGGGATCTCACAATGAGACGAAATCTCACGTTTTTCTAATCAGCGGGGCGATCATTGAACAACGCTGGTGGAGAGAAGGCGGGCGAGGACACCCGCCGCTCCATTTAGGTCATTGCAGAGCCTGGCTCGAAACCGCATGCATTCGGCCGCCGATGTTGTACCGCTTCAGTTTGCGATACAAAGTCGCGCGGCTGATGCCAAGCATCTTTCCAGCCAGCGCTTTGTCTCCTTTGACCTGCTGGAAGACGCGCTCGATGGTCGTGCGCTCAATATCCTCTAAATCGGTCGTCGACAGCTCTTCGGTCGGACCAGCCGGCGCGCTGTCGGCGGCCTGAGAGACCGATGCGATGGCGGGCGGCAGATCATCCACGTCAAGGACCTGATGGTCTGCCAGCGCGACGGCCCGTTCCATGCAATTCTCCAGCTCGCGGACGTTTCCCGGCCAGTCGTATTGCAAGAGAGATTTCATAGCAGCATTAGTCACCTGCACGCTGCGGCCGGGCGCGCATCGCTCCAGAAACCAATGGGCCAGCGTGGGAATATCGGAACGACGCTCTCTTAACGGCGGAACGTGGACGGTGACTACGTTCAAACGGAAGTAGAGGTCCTTGCGAAAAGTGCCCGCGCGATATTCCTGCTCCAGGTCGCGATTGGTGGCGGCAATCACGCGGACATCCACTTTTGCGCGCTGGTTGCTGCCCACGGGGCGCACCTCTTTCTCCTGCAACACGCGCAGCAGCTTGGCCTGCATTTCGAGGGGCAGCTCGCCGATCTCATCGAGAAAAATGGTTCCGGCGTCGGCGGATTGAAATAGACCGGTTCTCGCCTTTAGCGCTCCGGTGAAAGCTCCCTTCTCGTAACCAAATAATTCGCTTTCAATCAGAGTAGGCACGAGCGAGCCGCAGTCGACCGCGACGAATGGCCGATTGGCAAAGGCACCGCGGAAGTGGATGGCGCGCGCCACCAATTCCTTTCCGGTGCCGCTTTCGCCGGCGATCAGCACGGGGGTGCGCGTATCTTTCAGCCGTGAGACCATGCGCAAGACGTCCTGGATCTTGGCGGAGGAGCCGACGATGCCGTGTAGCTGGGTCTCAGTGTCCATGCGATCGCGCAGGAACTGATTTTCCTCGACCAGACGGACTTTCTCGGCCATACGCCGCAGAAACAGGCGCAATTCTTCCAACGGCGAGAAGGGTTTGGCAATGTAGTCATAGGCGCCGAGCTTCATGGCTTGGACGGCGGTCTCGACTGAGCCGTGGCCGGTCATGACCGCGACCTCGCTGCGAGGCAGCATCTTCTTTACTTTCTCCAGGAACTCCAGGCCCGACATGTTGGGCATGACCATGTCGGTGAGAATCATATGCGCGGGCTGCTCCTCGAGCAGGGCGATGGCGGTTTCGCCACTGGCCGCCTCCAGGCATACGAACCCCAAAGCTTCTCCTACGGTGACGCACAGGCGGCGAATGCTCTGTTCGTCATCGACAATCAGCAAGCGAATGCGAAGGTCTTCACTCACAGCACTTTCCCCATGGTCTTTTCGACGACCGAAATGAATTGCTGCACCCGGAAGGGCTTCTCCACGCAGGGAGCGCCGGTACGGCGCAGGGTTTCGACGGTTTGTTCGTTGGCAATGTCGCCGGTGATGAACACCAGCCGGGAGGTTAGTTCGGGGCGGTGTGTGGCAATCCAGGCGTGCACGTCAGCCCCGTTCACGCCGCCGGGAGTCACCATGTCGGAGACGACGCCCAGAAAATTTCCCGAGCCGAGCAGTTCGACGCCCTCGGCGCCCGACTTCGCGCACACGACGTGGTAGCCGCTGCGTTCGAGGGTGGCGCAGACGTAAGCCATGACAGCGGGCTCGTCCTCAATCAGAAGGATGGGCAAAGGTTCAGGTTTTATGGCGGGCATACTCATCGTTGCACGACTCCTGCGGCGACTCCGATCGAGGCTGACTCGGAAACGGAGGGCAGGCGAACAATGAAGGTCGCCCCCTGAGCGCCGGTGTTGTTGTGACACAAGATCTCGCCTCCATGCTCGCGCACAATGCCATAGCAGATGCTCAAGCCGAGGCCGGTTCCCTTCCCGACTTCCTTGGTGGTGAAGAAGGGATCGAAGATGCGGTCGGGCTGGCTGATGCCATGGCCGTTGTCGCGGAAAGAAACCTCGACGTAGGTGCCGAGGCTGGCAGTCATGATCTCGATGCGGGCGGGACGACCGGTCTCGCGCACGGCATCGTAGGCGTTGTTCATGATATTAAGGAACACCTGCTGCAATTGATGGGAGTCGCCGATCACCGGCGGCAGGCTCTCATCGAGGTGCTCGACGATCTCGACCCCGTGGCTGTTGAAGTCATAGGCACGCAACTGGATCGTGCGGCGCAGGATGCCATTCAGTTGCACAGGCTTGCGCTGGGGCGGCATTTGCCGGGCGAAGCTCAGCAAGTTCTGGACGATCTGCTTGGTGCGCTGCGCTTCCTGCAGGATGACGCGCAGGTCTTTGCGCGCCACTTCCGGCACGTCGGCGTTTTCCATCAGCAGGTCGGCAAAGCCGAGAATGGCCGTCAACGGATTGTTCACCTCGTGTGCGACCCCTGAGACCAACTGGCCAACGGCCGCCATCTTCTCGGCGTGGATGAGCTTCGACTGCAGCATGGCGGAATCGGTGATGTCGGTCATCACCACCACGATGCTGGTGACAATTCCCTGCTCATCACGCATGGGACTGAGGTTCACCGAGAACTGGCCGACCCGGCCATCTCCGCGCAGGACC
>Ga0126373_10003227_pt1 | contig 12174 bp, 7 predicted proteins | sample PanSoiMetPlot_11_FD_92545 | JGI IMG/M metagenome (GOLD analysis project Ga0126373, IMG submission 92545) | Tropical forest soil microbial communities from Panama - MetaG Plot_11 | ecosystem: Environmental > Terrestrial > Soil > Tropical forest > Bulk soil | place: Panama | collected 2016-02-17
CCCGAAAGTGGCCGCCGCGATCATGTCCGCCCTCGCGCAGGACCCCTACGGCATCTCCTTCGGCAATGCCTCATACATGACGGATCAGGTAAAGCCGCTGGGACTCTCGGTCAACGGCGTGCAGAGTCAATTTGCCCTGGATGACATCGCGAGCGGCCGCTATCCCCTGCAGCGTTACCTCTACATCTACGTCAACCGCAAGCCCGGCCAGCCCCTCGACCCCCTGCTCGAGGAATTCCTGCGTTTCGTGCTCAGCCGTCAGGGCCAATCCCTCGTGAGCAAAGATCAATACCTGCCGCTCCCGCCCGCCGTCGACGAGCAGGAGTTACAGAAGCTCAATTGAGCAGGTCAGGTTAGAGACGGATCAGCCCGCGCTTGTGCGCGACCGCCACGGCTTCCGTACGGCTGATCGCATCGAGCTTGGTGAGTATCGACTTGACGTGCGTCTTTGCCGTCCCCTCGGTGATCGACAGGCGTCGCGCGATGTCTTTATTGCTTCTTCCCTGCGCGACCAGCTCCAGCACATCCAACTCCCTCTGCGTCAGACTCGGCTTCGCCATCCTCTGCAGCGCCTTTGCGGCCACCGAGGATGATGTGTAAGGCCGATCCTCGCTCACCGCCCGAATGGCCGACAGGATCTCCTGCCGCGGCGCATCCTTCAGGAGGTATCCCTTCGCTCCCTGGCTCAGGCACTGGAATATGTCCTCGTCCCCGTCATAAGTGGTCATGATGAGGAGCCGCGCCTTGGGGTTGATCTCCAACACCTGCTGCACGACAGCCACGCCATCCCTCTTCGGCATCCTCAGGTCCAGCACCATCACGTCCGGCTGATGCTGCTCATACAGCGCGATCGCCTCTTCGCCATCGCCGGCCTCCGCCACCACCTCCATGTCCGCCTGCTGGTTCACCATCGCCGCCAACCCATCCCTGACCACCGGGTGATCATCCGCCAGGATCACGCGGATCTTCTTTCTCGTCAGGACCGCGACCATCTACGCAGCCGCCTTGCGCTTCGGCAGCCGCACGCTGACCCGCGTGCCCGCGCCCGGTTGACTCTCGATCTGCCATTCCCCGCCGATCGCGCTCGCCCGCTGCCGCATGCTCGTGAGCCCGAAGCCCTCGCGCGCATACAGCTCGGGCCGCTGCTCCATGCCGCGTCCGTCGTCCTCCACCGCCAGCACCCAGTGCGCCGTCTCATCCGTCATGGTGATGCGGATCAGCTTCGGCCGCGCGTGCCGCACCGCATTGCTGACTGCCTCCTGTGCGATGCGCAGCAGCTCATGCTCATGCTCCGGCTTCAGGCCGGTGGTGATGCCGCCGCCCTCGAAGCTGCACGTCACACCGCCCGGGACCGTTGACCGTTCGGCGAGCTGGCGCAACGCGAGCTCCAGTCCCGCGCGCCGCGTCTGATCGAGTCTGAGCGCCATTACCGAGCGGCGCGCCTCCGCCAGGCCCTCGCGAGCGAGGTCGCGGATGCGCGTCAGCGTGATCCCCAGCCCCGAGTTCTTTTTCTTGCAGGACGGAAACTCTTCAACGGCCCCGAGCTGCATCAGAATGCCCGTGAAGGCCTGCGCCAGGCCGTCGTGGATCTCCTGCCCGATGCGCGCGCGCTCGACCAGCACCGCTGCCTCCTTCGCCTGATAGGCGAGGCGGGTGAGCTGCACGGCGAGCGTTGCCTGCTGCGCGAGCGCCACCAGCAGCTCGCTGCGCTGGACGTCATCCGCCTTGCGGCGGAAGCGCAGGATGAGGAAGCCGACGTTGCGGGAGCCGAATACGAGCGGATAAACCACCGTGCCGACGTAACCTTCCTGCCGGTGGAAGGCGAGCATGCCGGGCCAGAATTCTTCCGACTGCTCCTCGACGTCGAGATACATGGGCTCGGTCGGCTTGGTGAACTTGTCGCCGAAGGAGGAGCCGTTGGTCGGCACGCTGATGGGGTAGGGCGGCTCCTCGATGCGGCCGCCCCTGACGTGCGCCGCAATCCGCCATTGCTGCAGGCTGTCCTTGGAGACGACCACTGCGCCTGATGCCGCATCGAACTGACGCGTCGCTTCCAGGAGCACATGTCCGAGGAAGCTGTGCAGGTCCGGCTCACTCGCCAGACGCTCGAGATTGCCGCGGATGACGGCGTTTGCCTTTGCCAGCTCCGCGACGCGCTCCTCTGCTGCGCGCTCGCGCTCCCGCCTCATGTCGTCGATCAGGCGCTGCCGGTGGAGAGCCGCGCCGATGACGCCCGCCGCGTTCTCCAGTGCGGCAAGCTCTGCCGAATCGATGGCGCGGCGCTGGCGGGTGTTGTCGAAGCCGACGACGCCGATGAACTCGCCGGCGACGAAGATCGGCACGATGGCTTTGGTCTTGGTGCCGATCCCTTCGAATCCCGTGACCCCGGCGTAGTTGACCTGCGCATCGCCCTTGTTGAGGCAAACGCTGCGTCCGGCGCGCAGCTCGGCGGACACCGCGGAGAACTGGCGCTCATCACAGGTGCACACCGTCGGGTCGTCGATGTGTGGGGGAACGCCTTCCGCGGTCCACTCGCTTACCACGACCAGCAGCGGCTCGCCCAGCGGTCCGCGCCGCGCCAGCATGACGTTGACGCGATCCACGTGGGCTGCCTCGCCCATGAGGAGCAGTACCTCGGGAATAGCGCCGCGCACGTCCGGCGCCTCGAGGAGCATCCGGCTCGCCTTGGCGGAGGCCACGAGCAACGCCTCCCGGCGCCGCAGGGATTCGTTGATCTGGCTGATCTCCTCCGTGCAGGGAGATTCTGTCAAAGAGTCCAGTCGGGCGACGGCTGGATCGGCCACTGAAACGCTCATGCGATACGCTTCCTATCGGGAAATCGAAGCATCAGTGTACCTCGGGAGGGGGGCGGTCTCCCAACCGCCGCCCAGCGCCTTGTAAACGGCGATCAGGCTGGTGGCGGCTTCGGTCCGGTCCTGCGCCAGAGAGTCCTCGGCCTGCAGCTCCGTGCGTTCCGCGTCCAGCACCGAGAGGAAGTCGACCAACCCGCCTTCGTAGCGGATCTTGGCGAGCCTGGCAGCGGTCTCGCTGGCGCTCGCGGCATCCTGGGCATGCTTGAGCTGGTCGCGGTCGCGGGCGTGCGTCACCAGCGCATCCTCGGTTTCCTCGAGGGCGTTGAGGACCGTGCTGTGGTACTCGTCGAGGGCGATCACCGCACCTGCCTTGGCGCCCGCGATCTGCTCATGGACCCGGCCCAGGTCGAACGCCGGCCAGGAGATGCCGGGCCCGATCGTATAGCCGCGCGAGCCCGCCGCGCCGAAGGCACCCAGGTCGCCTGCGGCGAAGCCGAAGTTGCCGGTGAACGTCACTTTCGGGAACAGGTTGGATACCGCGACTCCGACCAGGTCCGTGGAGGCGGCCAGGTTGCGCTCCGCGACGCGGATATCCGCGCGGCGGCGCAACATCTCCTCGGGGCTGCCCACCGGGACGATATGCGGCAGCGGCGGCAGCTCGTGGGGCGAGCTCAACAGCCCCGTCAGGGCGTTGGGATCGCGCCCGGTCAGTACGCCGAGCCTGTGAATGGAACGGGAGATGGCAGCTTCGAGAGGTCCGATCGTGGAGAGCGTCGTGCTGAGCTGCGCCTGCGCGCGTGCGACGTCGAGGTCGGTGCCGCTGCCGGCGGCACGCTGGGCCTGGGTCAGTTGCAGAACCTGCTCCTGGTTCTTGACGTTGGCCCGGGCGACGGCGAGTTGTGTCTGCTCGCCCCGCAGCTCGAAGTAGTTGCGGGCGACCTCGGCGATCACCGACACCTGGGCATCGTGCAGGTTCGCCACTTGACCTTGCAGCTCGGCATTGCGTGCCTGGACGTTACGCCTGACGCCGCCGAAGAAATCGAGTTCCCACGTAGCATCGAACCCGGCGTTGTAGAGCTTCTCGGTGTAGGCCCCGCCGTACGGATTCTCCACCGCCGGGAAGCGCTGCTTGGTGTAGCCGCCGGAAGCGGTCACCGTCGGAGCGAGGTCGAACCGCGATTCGTTGCGCAGCGCGCGTGCCTGCACCAGCCGTCCGACCGCGATGCGCAGATCGTAGTTGGCGCTGAGCCCGTCGCCGACCAGCTGGTCGAGTGTCGGATCGTCGAACTGCTTCCAGAACTCGACCTGAGCCTGCTGGCCGCTGTAGACCCCGGGCTCGGCTCCCGTGAACTGCGAGGCCACCGTGGTCTTCGGCTGGACATAGTTGGGGCCCACCGCGCAGCCGGACAGCACGGCGGCGACGAGCAGGGTCAGGGGCAGATGAGTCTTATGCATGGTGGAAGTCCGGGGAGGGTAGCCGGTCGGAATCCGCCTCGGAGCGGCGGGCCGAACCCCGGCGGATGAGTACGTAGAACACCGGCGTCAGCAGGAGTCCAAAGACGGTCACGCCGAGCATGCCGGAGAACACCACGGTGCCGAGCGCGTGGCGGATCTCGGCTCCGGCTCCGCTCGCCACCATCAGTGGCACGACGCCCATGATGAAGGCGAAGGAGGTCATCAATATCGGCCGCAGGCGCAGGCGAGCGGCTTGCAACACCGCGGACACCGCATCATGCCCCTGCTCCTCCTGCAAGTGCTTGGCGAACTCGACGATGAGGATGGCGTTCTTGCAGGCGAGTCCGACCAGCACGACGAGTCCCACCTGGGTGAATACGTTGTTGTTGCCATGGTCGAGGAACACGCCCGTGATGGCCGCGAGCAGACACATCGGCACGATCAGGATGATCGCGAGCGGCAGGGTCAGGCTCTCGTATTGCGCGGCGAGCACCAGGAACACGAACAGCACGCACATCGGGAAGACGATCAGGCCGGTATTGCCCGAGATCAGCTGCTGGTAAGAGAGGTCGGTCCACTCGAAGGACATGCCCGGAGGCAGCGTCGACTTCAGAATCTGCTCCATCGCCGCCTGCGCCTGACCCGAGCTGTAGCCCGGAGCCGGACCGCCGTTGATGTCCGCCGACGTGTATCCGTTGTAACGCTGCGCGATGTCAGGCCCGTAGGTCGGGGTGATGGTGAGGAACGAGCCGAGCGGGATCATCTGGCCTTCGGCATTGCGGACCTGAAGCGTCGAGATGTCATCGATGCGGGAGCGGAACGGCGCGTCGGCCTGCGCCAGCACTTCATACGTTCGCCCGAAGCGGTTGAAGTCGTTGACGTAGAGCGAACCCAGATAGACCTGCAGCGTCTGGAAGACGTCGTCCAGGTTCACGTGGTCCTGCATGACCTTTACGCGGTCGATGTTGACGTCGAGCTGCGGAACGTTCACCTGGTAGCTGCTGAAGATCCCGGCGAGCGCGGGGCTCTGATAGGCCTGCTTCAGAACGTTCTGCGTTGCGTCGTAAACAGCTTTGGGACCGGCGTCGCTACGATCTTCTATCTCGAGCTTGAAGCCGCCGAGCGTACCGAGACCATTGACGGGCGGGGCCGGGAACACGACGATCATGCCGTCCTGGATGGTGGACAGCTTCTGATTGAGGGCTGCGGCGATGGCGTCCGCCGAGAGACCCTTGGAGTTGCGATCGTTGAAGGGCTTGAGGCCGAAGAAGACCAAGCCGGCGCTGGAGCTCTGCACGAAGCCATTCACCGACATGCCCGCAAATTGCACGGCGTGCTCGACGCCGGGCTGGTGCATGCCGATGTCGCCGATCTCCTTGACCACCTGCGAGGTCCGATCGAGCGATGCCGCGGGCGGCAGCTGCGCGATCGCGACCAGGTATTGCTTGTCCTGCTCGGGGATGAATCCGTGCGGGACGGCGGCAAAGCCCAGGTAGGCGAGGCCGATCAGCCCCGCGTAGACGATGAGTGCGATGCCGACACGGCGAACCGTGCCTACGACGGCAGTCTGATAAGCGTTGCCGACAGCTGCGAACCCACGGTTGAACCGGCGGAAGAAGCCGCCCAGGACGCGATCCATGACACGGGCGAGCGCATCCGGCCTGGCGCCGTGGGGCTTCAGAAGCACGGCCGCCAACGCCGGGGACAGGGTGAGCGAGTTGAAGGCCGAGATCACCGTGGAGATGGCGATCGTCAGCGCAAACTGGCGATAGAACTCACCGGTCAGCCCGCTCACGAATGCGACCGGAACGAACACGGCGCACAGCACCAGCGTGATGGCGATGATGGGCCGGCTGACCTCGTTCATCGCGGACTTGGCCGCCTCACGCGGGGATTGGCCACTCTCGATGTGGCGTTCCACGTTCTCGACGACCACGATCGCGTCGTCGACGACGATGCCTATGGCGAGCACGAGGCCGAAAAGCGACAGGGTGTTGATGGAGAACCCGAACCCGAGCAGCACCGCGAAAGTGCCGATGATCGACACCGGCACGGCGATGAGCGGGATGATGGAGGCGCGCCACGTCTGCAGGAACAGGATCACCACCAGCACGACGAGCAGAACCGCCTCGAGCAGCGTATGTACGACCGCTTCAATGGACTGGCGCACGAACACCGTCGGGTCATAGACGATCGTGTAGGCCATGCCCTGCGGGAAGTCCTTGGAGAGCTGCGCCATCGTGGCGCGCACCTCCTGCGACAGCTGCAGGGCATTCGATCCGGGCGCCTGGAAGACCGGGATCGCGACGGCGTCCTGGTTGTCCAGATAGCTGTTGGTGCCGTAGGACTCGGCGCCCATGTCCACGCGGGCGACATCACCGAGGCGCACGACCTGACCGGTACCGCCCGTCTTCAGTACGATGTCCCGGAACTGGTCGGGTGTCGTGAGGCGTCCCATCGCATTCAGGGCGAGCTGGAAATCGGTGTTCGGAGCCGGTGGGCCGCCGATCTGGCCGGCCGCGACCTGGATGTTCTGTGCGCGGATGGCGTCGATCACGTCACCGGCGGTGAGATTGAGCGCGGCGAGCTTCTGCGGATCGAGCCAGATCCGCATGGCGTAGTCGCCGCCGCCGAACAGCTGCACGTCGCCCATGCCAGGCAAACGCGCCAGCACGTCGCGAATGTTGCGGACCGCGTAGTTGCGCAGGTACAGCGTGTCGAAGCGGCGGTCGGGCGAATAGACGTGCACCACCATCGTCAGGTTGGGCGAGCTCTTGGTGGTGGTGACACCCAAGTTGCGCACCTCGTCAGGCAGCCGCGGCAGCACCTGCTCGACGCGGTTCTGCACCAGTGTCTGCGCACGGTCGACGTCAGTGCCAATCCGGAAGGTGATGGTCAGCGCCAGCGAGCCGTCCATGGTCGAGGTCGAAGACATGTAGAGCATGTTCTCGACCCCGACGATCGACTGCTCGAGCGGCGCGGCCACCGTGTTCGCCACGACCTTCGGGTTGGCGCCGGGGTAGGTTGCCCGGACGACTACGGAAGGCGGCACCACCTCCGGGTACTCGCTGATCGGCAGCTGCGTGACCGCGATCGCGCCGGCGATGAAGATGAAGGTCGACAGCACCGCCGCGAAAATCGGGCGGTCGATGAAGAAGTGTGAAAGTTTCACCGATTCTCCCTGATTGTGGCTCCGCTGTTGGCGGAGCCGTCGTCATGAGTTGCAGACTCGGCATCGTGCGTTGCGTTCTGGGCCACCATCGTGCCGTCAGAATTGCGACGCTCGCCCATCGCGATGAGCTGCGGGTTCACCTGCATGCCCGGACGCACGCGCATCAGCCCGTTGACCACGATCGTGTCGCCGGGCTTGAGCCCGGATCGAATGACGCGCAGTCCGTCGACCAGGGGTCCGAGCTCGACGGGGCGGTACTCCACCTTGTTGTCGGGATGCACGAGGAGCACGTAGCGCATGGTCTGATCGGTGCCGACGGCACTGTCGTTGATCAACACGGCGGGATAGCTATCGTTGCCGATCAGTTTGACGCGGGCGAAGAGACCCGGGACGAAGTGGCCGTCGGCGTTGGAGAGCAGCGCGCGAGCGTAGATAGTGCCGGTTTGCGAGTCGAGAGAGTTGTCCATGAAGATGAGCTGGCCCTGGTGGGGGTAGCCGTTCTCGTCTGCCAGACCGACATACACCGCATTTCCCAGGCCGTCCTGGCGGGTACGGGCGCTGGTGGGCGCGTCCTTGCGCCCATTGGACGCAGCGTACTTCTCGAATGCCAGGTAAGCCTGTTCGTCTGCGTTGAACTGAACGTAAATGGGGCTCAGCGATACGACCGTGGTCAGCAGTGTCTGGCCATTCGTGACCAGGTTGCCGTCAGTGACGATCGCGCGACTGACACGGCCAGTGATCGGTGCCGTCACCCGCGTGAACGTGAGGTTGAGGGCAGCCGAGTCCACGGCTGCCTTAGCCGCCTCCACGTTCGCCGCGGACTGCCGCGCATTCGCGGTGCGGGTGTCGTACTCGTCCTTGGAGATCGCGTGCGCTGCGAAGAGGTTCACCGCACGGGTCTGCTCGGACCTGGCCAGCGCCGCCTGGGCGCGCGCCTGGTCGAGATCCGCCACCGCGCGCTGATAGTCGGCCTGGTAGGGACGAGGATCGATGACGAACAGCACCTGGCCCTGCTTGACCACGGCGCCATCCACGAAGTTGACGGAAGAAATGTATCCCGAAACCCGCGGCCGGATGTCGACGTGGTTGACGGCCTCGAACCTGCCGGAGAAGGTTTGCGAGTCCGTGACGGTCCGCGAAATGACGCGCGCCACCGTGACCTGTGGCGCCGGCGGCGGCGCGGCGGCATGCTGAGCATGCGCATCACCGGCGCAGCCGGAAAGCGTCAGGACAGCCGCCAGTGCGGCGGCGGCGAGCGAGGCGAGCGAACTAATAGCGATCGAGCGAATGCGCACGATGTGACTCCCTATGGTTTTCCCTTAGCTAGACGTAGCCGAGCCTTACGGTTCGACGGCGTCGGGCGAGAATTGTGGTGTTGACAAGTGTTTCCGGGTACTACTCACGCGGAGGGGGTGCGTGGTGTCCGGCGGCGGGTGGGGGCCTCTCTCTTAGTGGGTAGAGGCGCCAGGCAGGTCGAGCCGTCCCTCGCTACATCGTCGCGGAATGCACGCCGCCCACGAGGGGCGGGGGCTGGATGCCGGGCCGGCGGATCTCCTGGCGAAGCGTCGGACGGCGTCGGCGCTGCGGCAGCTCGGGCGATACCCAGCGACCGGTCTCGATGCTTCGGTTCAGCGCCTCGATGACACGGACGTCGGCAATGCCTTCTTCGCCGGAGGGCTCCGGCTCGGAGTCGCGGACAATGCAATCAGAGAAGTAGAGGAGCTCCGGCGCGAACTGGTCGCTCTTCTCATAGTGCGTCTCGCGCTTGCGCTTGCCCAGGCGCAGCACGTACTCGACGCCCTGGGCATATTCATAAGCCGGGTCGAGAGTGATGCTGCCCTTGCTGCCTACGATCTCATAGGCGGAGCGGTCCGCCCCACCGAAGCTGCAGGTGAAGGACGCGATCCGCTCCTGCGGGAATTTCATCACTACCGCCACCGTTTCCGGGACCTCCTTGAAGCGCTGATCGCGGCGGGTGACCGCGGTGGCCAGCACCTCCGTGGGCTCGGCCGCGAATGCCGCGCGGGCTGCGTTGATGCAGTAGATGCCTATGTCGTACAGGGGGCCGCCTCCATGCCTGCGGCTGCTGCGGAAGTTCTCCGGCGCCACCTGCATGGAGAAATTGGAGGTGAAGAAGCGCAGGTCGCCCAGGGTCCCGGAATGCGCCATTTCGGCAGCTTCGAGATTCGCGCGCTCGAAATGCAGCCGGTAGGCGATCATCAGCTTGACGTCGTTCCGCCGCGTCACCTCGATCATCCGCTGGCAGTCTTCCGACGTGACCGCCATCGGCTTCTCGCAGAGCACGTGCAGGCCGGCACGTGCGGCGCGCTCCGTGTACTGGCGGTGCATGGAATTCGGCAGCGTGATGTAGATGGCATCGATCGCGCCGCTGTCGAAGAGCTCATCGGCATCGTCGTAGCTGCAGATGCGCCGCACGCCATAACGGCGGGAAAGCTTCCTGAGCTTTTCCGGGTCATCAGAGACCAGTGCCGCAAGAGTGCTGTTTTGCTGCGCCTGCGCGAAGGCCGGCAGGATCGCGACCTGCGCGATGTGCCCGAGGCCTACAACCGCGTAGCGGATCTTCCTCGCGAATGCGACGCTCCCGGTCGCGCGGCGACCTGTGCCTCTGCCGCGGCTTCTGCGCGAAGCGGAGGAGCCGGCACTCTCGTCGTCGTTGGCAGCGACAAGGGAAAGAGGGACGGCGCGTTCCGCTCTGGCCAACCGGCGCTTGGACGTGCGAGAGCGGCCTTCGGCGGCCGCCTTGCGGCTCGGCGCGCGGCGGGGCGTGGATGATCGGGTAGCCATGGCCACCGCCGAAGCAAGCACGGTGCCGAAACGGTAGGCGCGGCGGTCCGTCGCTATCGCGGAATGCGGTCCCGAATCAAAGGCTTAGGCTCGAGATTGCTTGACGACCGGCAGCGGGACCGGTCTAATACGCGGCCCTCCCCTGCAGGCGGCCAGGTAGCTCAGTTGGTAGAGCAGCGGACTGAAAATCCGCGTGTCGGTGGTTCGATTCCGCCCCTGGCCACCAGACCTTCAATGACTTACGCCGCATCTAGTAATACGGAAGCCAAGCCTGCGGCGCCGTATTACCCGACAGAAAAAACGCTATCCTTCTTCGCCTATAGAGCGCGCCCGCCGGGTGCGCACGGGAGGGGTCTGCGGGCGGTGCCGATTTCCAACTTCACAGCTCGGAGAACGAGATCGAAGAAGTTGAGCGACGGACGCCGAGGCGCCGCGGAGCAATCGACGTCAATCGAGGACGACGAGCACGACACAATTGCCGCAGTTGCTATCCAGGCGAAGGATGGCGCTCCAACGCTGCCAAACGCGTCGCCACCAAAATCGAACCCCCTGCCGGGCACACTGGCGACCATCAAGGGCTATCCTGATCGACTCAAGATCTACCGCATACCTGCATCACCATTCTGGTGGTGCCGCGCGACCTTTGGCGACCGGCGCATCACCCGGAGCACCAAGGTAAGCGAGAAAAAAAGAGCGATCGCGTTCGCGAAGGAATTTTACGGAGCCCTCCTTCAGCGCGATTCATCGATACCCCTGACCACGAGCCGATCATTCGAACGGTGCGCGCTGGCACTACTAGACGAGCACACGCGCAGAGCCAATGCGGGCGAACGCAATCCGCGTTTCGCGGATGACCTCAGAAAGCATCTAAATCACCGGATACTGCCCTTTTTCAAGAGTTATCCGCTCAAGATCATCGATTACCGGATTGTCAGCAGGTTCGTCGACGACCTACGATCTAACCGAGCAACCTCCTCAACGGTTCAGCGGCACCTCGGCTCGCTCCGGCTGGTTTTGAAGCATGCTATCAAGCTGGGTCTTATCGAGACGCTGCCTCTCTTCCCCGTGATCACCACCAAAGACAATCCGCGTCCGTGGTTCAGCGACGATGAATACCGCCTGCTGAGGAAGACGGCGGTATCGCTCGCAAAAGATGACGTCGTGATTAAGGGCGAGCCCCTGACGCTGGAGGTGCGTGACTTCATTGTCTTCATGGTGAACACGTTCTTGCGCCCGAGCGACTGGTACAACTTGCGCAGGCGCCAAGTTAGAATTCACGAGCAGAGGAATGGACACCCGCTGCTGGTAATTTCACCGGCATCATCGAAGACCGTAAATAGCCCAATTGTCTCCATGCCTTACGCAGTGCCTGTCTATAAGCGTATTGTTGAGCGGCAAGATGCAGTGCGCCGTCGCGACGACGATGCGTTTGTTTTTCTGCCTCACATTGAGAACCGCGATCGAGCTAGAGATCAAATGCGCCGGTTTTTTGATCACGTCGTGCGCAAAGCCAACCTAAAGACGGCTCATACGGGCAAAGAGCGGACCATCTATTCGCTGCGCCATACCGCCATCGCATTCCGGCTGCTGAAGGGGCAGGACGTTGATCTCCTGTTCCTTGCTAGGAACTGCCGCACTTCTGTGGCAATGATTGACCGCTTTTACTGCCGCCATCTGTCTGCGCTGATGGCTCCCGAAAAGATCATCGGCATGAAGGAGGTCAAGCGGTTGAAGAGCCAGCCTGATGGTCAGCGAAGCATCGAGACGTAAAACGGAAGGCTGATCCCGCTCAATTACGCTAGAGTCTGAACAACTATTCTGAGGGTGCTGGAGAATGCGCGCGATTTCGCTTTTCACGGGATGCGGGGGAATGGACTTCGCACTGCGCGATTGTGGCTTTGACGTCGTTTGGGGAAACGATGTAAGCCC
>Ga0126373_10003230_pt1 | contig 12169 bp, 8 predicted proteins | sample PanSoiMetPlot_11_FD_92545 | JGI IMG/M metagenome (GOLD analysis project Ga0126373, IMG submission 92545) | Tropical forest soil microbial communities from Panama - MetaG Plot_11 | ecosystem: Environmental > Terrestrial > Soil > Tropical forest > Bulk soil | place: Panama | collected 2016-02-17
ATCAGCACCAGCTGCGTCACGGTGAAGGTCCACGGGCCCGCGTGCACCGACCGTCCCTGCGGGAATCCGAAGTGGTAGATCTGCTCGCGGGCCGCGGCGTCGATGCCGAACTGCATGATCAGGCTGACCGCAAGAGTGACCATGACCATCTCGAACAGGCCCGCCCCGCGCCGCGCGTAGAAGGCGAACAGGGTCCGGCCGAGGATCCAGGTGACGGCCGCACCTGCCACCGGCGCGGCGAGGACTCCCACCGCCACGGGCAGGTGGAAGTCCTCGGCCAGGAAGGTGGCGAACGCGCCGACCGTCATGGCGCCGGCGAACGAGATGTTCAGCACGTTCGTCAGCCCGAACTGGATCGTGAAGCCCATGGCGCCGATGGCGATCAGTGCCGCGGTGACGACACCGAAGCCCAGCGCCTGGATCATCAGCACCGGGTGCTACCGCCTCCCGTTCTAGACACTCAGGGCCTGTACCTGCGCCTGGGATATCGTCCCGATGACCACTGCAGGCGAGCTGGCGGGGAACTCCTCGACCGCCTGGGAGCCGAATGAATTGTGGTACTTGTTGAACAGCAGCGGCCCGGATGCGCCGATGTACTGGATCTGCTTGCCGGCTGCCAGCGCTCGCTCGCCCGCCGCGTAGGTGTACACAACGACCTTGCCGGGACCCGGCGCCGTCACCTTGGCGATGTAGCTGTTGTAGACGCTGCCTTTGGTGCTATGCGCGGCGTCCATGGCGAGGGCGAGCGCGACCAGCCCGTCGTATCCGGCTTCCGAGAACGAGTTGTTCTCCCACTGCGACACGGGCTTTTGCAACTTGCTGCCCACCGCGACCACCGCGGCGTTGAACGGCGCGACGGCCGGGTTGGTCACCGGCGTTCCGACCACGACGGCGCGGAAGTACGTGTCGAAGTTGGCCGAGCCGATCGCGCCGCGGAGCGGGGTGAAGTAGGAGTCCGACGGCGTCCCGCTGGTGCCGATGATCGGCACGAGCGAGCCGAGCTGCTTGAGCTCGCCGAAGAACGTGGCCGCGGTCGCCCCGTCAGACTCGGTGATGATGGCCTGGGGTTTGGCCGCGAGCAGGCGCTCGACTGCCGAGCGGTACGACGGCTGATCGAGCGTCACGTTCTCCTGGTCGGCCAGCGTGATCCCGACGGCGCGCACGCCTGTTACGACACCGGGCAGGTCGCCCTGGGAACCCGGATCGCTGCCGAAGACCGTCGCGACCGAGGTGTAGCCCTGCTTCTTGGCCCACAGCGCGATGGCCTCGCCGTTGGCCGGGTCCGGCGGGACGTCCCGCCACAGGTAGCTGTACGAGCTGTGATCGTAGGCGGCCTCGCCGGCCGCGATCATCATCGGCAGCTGCTTCTGATTGAGCAGCGGCACCAGGGTGGCTGCGCTGGTCGAGTCCGGCCCGAGTATCCCGGCGATGTCGCTATTGGTCGCGAGCGCCTTGTCCATCGACGTCAGGGCGTCGGCGGGGTCACTTCTCGTGTCCACCGGAATCAGTGTGATCTTGCGGCCGAGTATGCCGCCTGCCTTGTTAATCGCATAGATGGACGGATAGTCAATGGAAGCGGCGAAGCCGGCCTCGAAGGACTGGTCGCCGGTGTAGGCGCCAACCTGGACGATTCCAACCGGGCCGCTGCCGGCGGAGCTTCCGCCGTTCGATGCGCAGGCGGTCAGGGCTAATGCTCCTGTCGCCGCCAGCGTGAGGTAGATCGGTCTTCTCATCTCGACGTACCTCCCCATATGAGGGTTGCGCGAGGAACGCGGCCAGACTATATGGGTTGAGGCGCCGTGGGGAATGACTCCTTTTTGGATTCTGCAGTATGGAATGAGGGATGGAGCGGCCACGAATCAGGGGCGCCAGCGAAGCGCAGATCCGCGCTGGCGGCTGCGGCAATGGGCGCCAGCTGCCGGGCGATTCGCCGCACGTATTCGTCGTTCATCCGCTGCATGGGCCCCGCGACGGTGAACGCGGCGACGGGTCGCTCACCGGCGTCGAGGAGCGCCATCCCGACGGCGGCGAGGCCGGTCTCGGTCTCCTCGAAGTTGGTCGCGAAACCCGCGGCGCGCACCGCCTCAAGCTCGTTAAGGAGCCTCGTGCGCGTGGTCAGCGTCTGGCCGGTGACGGTGGTGAGCCGCTCAGCCGGGTAGATGCGCAGGACCTCATCAACCGGCAGCGCGGCGAGGATCGCCTTGCCGGCCGACGTCGAGTGCGCGGGCATGCGGGCATCCAGGCGTGACCCGACGCGGACGGCCTGCTGCGACTCGATGCTGTCGATGAAATGGACCATGTCGTGCTCAAGGACGAGCACGCTCACGGTCTCGCCGGTCGCGGCCGCCACCTCGAGCAGGAACGGCCGCAGGCGCGCGCGCAGGTCCAGCGCGCCGACGGCCGCGAGGCCGATCTCGACCAGCCGAGGGCCGGGCCGATAGGTCTTCGTCACGGGGTCCTGCTCGGCAAATTGCCGATGCACGAGCATGCCGAGCAGCCGGTGCGCGGTGGACCGGGCGACGCCCAGGTGATCGGCTACCTCGGACACCCGCAGCGACGGCTTGCTGCGGAACAGCAGCAGCAGCTGCAGTGCGTGGTCGACCGAGTGAAGCAGATAGGCCGGACCGTCCTGGCCGCTTACCGCTGACCCTGAGGGTTCGCGCATGGCTTACCGTACGCGAAGTTCCATCGTGCCGACCCGCGTGATCTGCGTGCACAGGACGTCGCCCGGCCCAATCGGCCCGACGCCGGGCGGGGCGCCGGTAAAGATCACATCGCCGGGGTGCAGAGTCATGACGGACGAGGCGTAGGCGACGAGTTCCGGCAGGGGAACGAGCATGCTGGCCGTATTCACCATTTGCCGCTGAACCCCGTTGCAGGTCAGCTCGATGTCCAGGTCGGCCGGGTCACCGACCTCGTCGCTGGTGGTCAGCCACGGCCCGAGCGGACTGAAGGTGTCGTAGCTCTTGCGGCGCGACCGGTCGCCGTCGCTGCGGACGGTGATATCGAGACCGACCGTGTATCCGATCAGGTGACTCAGCGCTGCTTCGGCGGGGATGTTCCTGCCTCCGGTCCCGACAACCGCGACCAACTCGGACTCATGGTGGATCTCATGGCCAGCGGCGAGCTCCGCGGAGGGCAGGACGATGTCGTCGGCCGGCCCGCTGATTGCTGACGGCGCCTTGAGGAAGATGTCGAAGTTCATCATCCACGCCTCGACCCGGCCCATGGTGCGCTGCTGAATCTCGTGCATCTCTGCGACGTGCCCGGCGTAGTTGCTCGCCGCGGCGACGATCTTCGACGGCCCGGCTACCGGTGCCCGAAGCTGAACCTGCGACAGCGGGATCGGCGTGGCGAGCGAGGCCGCCTGCGCTAGCGCGGGGCGCGCCTGGCTGAAGTCGCGGCATAGCCGGCGCCACCAGCCCGCCGTCAACGGGTCCGGATCATGGGGCCAGGGTAGCGCGGCTGTGACGTCGGCGACGCCCTCGTCGGTGACGACACCGAGCCGCTGCTCGCCGAAGATCGCAAGCCTCATGACGGCGGCGCTCTCACGGGAGGATCCCGTGCACGTGCTGCGGTTGGGCGAGCGTCTGCTCCCGGTAGAGACCTAGCGCCCGGAGCACCGGTGTGTCGGCGAGGACGAACAGGTCAGCTCCGTCCGCCGATGTGTGCTCGGTGGCAGCCCAGGACGGGGCCACGAAGATGTCCCCGGCTGACCAGTCGACGCCCGCGCCCTCGATAACGCTGTGGCCGGCGCCCTTGAAGACCACGAAGACCGCGTTGCCGACCCGTCGCAGCGGCTGTGTCCGCCGTCCCGGAAGCAGCCGTGACATGGCGCACGACAGCGTCGGAAGCGCGCTCGTTCCGTTCGTCGGGTTGATGAATTCGGCGGTGACCATCGCATCGTCGCGGGAACGGGCGAGCCTGGCGAGTGCGGCGTCGGTATCTGCCCAGCGGTAGGTGAGCAGCGGCGAGGGGTCGGGCCCGGTCTGCCGGGCTGCGCCGTCGGCATAGCCCGCCGCGAGGGTGGCGGCATCCGCGGGCGGGGTGTCGGTGACAGGCTGGGCGTAGTCCGGATATTGCTCGTAGAACACTGCGTCCAGGAACGAGATGAGCGGCAGGTCGAGCCCGTCGAACCAGACCATGTTCTGCTCACCGCCGTTGGTGTGATCGTGCCACTGCCACGACGGCGTCAGCACCAGATCGCCCGGGCGCATGTCGCACCGCACGCCGCTGACGGTCGTCCACACGCCGGTTCCGGTGAGCACGAAACGGATGGCGCCGGGCGTGTGCCGGTGGGCCGGCGCTACTTCGCCGGGACCGAGGCACTGCAGCCCCGCCCACAGGGTGCCGGCCGCGTAGGGCTGGCCGTTCAGGCCAGGGTTGGCCAGGCTGAGCACGCGCCGCTCGCCGCCGCGGTCCACCGGGACGGCCCTGACCGCGCGGGCCGCAAGCGGGTACGTCTCGCTGGCCCGCCAGATCCAGGGGATGGCCTGCGGATGGGGATGGCTCGGCAGCAAGTCAGGACCGAGCTTCCACAGCGGCCGAAGGTGCGCGTCCTGCAGGTCGCGATAGAAGGTGTCGAGGTCCGCTGTGCCGATTCTGTCCTGGCCGGCGGTCACGCCGGGTTGTCCGGACGTCATAGCTAGTAGCGTAAGACCGGATTCCGCGTGCGGTAAGCCGCGCGCCGGGAGTTCCGGAGCGTGGAATCCAGGGTCTCGGCTAAGCGCTTCTGTGCGCGCTAGGCTTGTGGGTTGCCGCCGGGTCTGTCGGCGTTGCCTGTGGTACTCCGGCACGTGCAGTCATGCGTCTATTGGCTGTCGCATCGAACAAGTAGGGACGCCATGCTCGAGCCTGGAGAGACCTCCGAGCCACCCGGGGACCGCGCTCCGAGCCCGAGTAAGGCCGGGAATCGGAATCGTTCGGCGGCATCTCATCGATTCGCGCACCTATGGCGCGATCCGGGGTGGCGAGTCGTAGCCGCCGTCATCGCGGTGGTTGCGGCAGTGGCGATCGCGGCCCCGTATCTTCCCGGCCACACCGGCCTCATCACGGCTGGGCACGCCGGCATCCATGCCGCGGGCAAAGCCGAAGCCTCTGGCGCCGCGGGGGCCAAATCGCGGCTAGCCACGAACAAGCCGATTCCTCCTACGCCCGAGCAACTGGCTACCTCCACCCGCGTCCCGGCCAAGCTTGCAGCCGCGCTTCGCACCTGGAACAGCGGGCCGGGCGGCCGTGCGCTTTCTCAGATATCGACTGAAGTGGGCATTGCCTTGCAGTCTGGCGGCCTGAGGACCTACCTCACAATGAAGTCAGCGTGCGCCAACCTGGCAATGTCGGTCAGTGCGGCGGGTACGGGTTCGCCGATTCCGGACGCAGCGATGCAGAGTCGGTACCAGGCCGCTCTTTCCCTGCTCGCCAAGGCGGCCGCAGATTGCCGCTCCGCTATTTCTGAGCAGCCTGAGGGCGAATCCATGAGCACGAAGGAAGATCCCGCAGTGCTGCACCTCGCGCAGAACGAGTTGAGCAGCGGTGTCAAGAGCGTGGCTGCCATAACTGTCGTCATCAACGCGGCAGTGGCGGCCGGTTGACGCAGCTCTGTGGGCTCCTCGAAGCTACTGGGTCACGGCTCGCGTGCGACTCGCCGCGGAATCAGAAAGTTAGCAGAAAGTGATCTCCGTCTTGCACACTAATCTCGCTCGTTCCGCGTCTGACACTCAGGCCTCCTCAGGTCGCCTGCTGAGTCGTGCTCTGACGTCGGCTGAGCTGCATCGACTGGTCTCGTGGCCAGGTCCTCACCAGCGCGGGAGCGAGTCGTGAGTAGTAGTTGTGGCGGCAGCACAGTCGGCCGGGTAATTGGCTGGATCGGAGCGCGCGTCAGCGCGATGGGTACGACGCGGACAGTGACGGTCACCGTCGCGGGACTGGTTGGCGCCTCGCTGATCGTCGCGCCCGTCGTTGCGTCGGCGGCGTCGCACGCGCGGCAGCAGACGGCAGTGCCGGCAGCGAGGACGGCCGCGGACGCTGCTGCGCTCGCCTCCGCGTCTGCGTCGCCATCGACGTCCTCAGCCACGTCGCCGTCGACCTCGCCATCCACGTCGCCGTCGACCTCGCCGCCCTCGTCCGCGGCTACGTCCTGCGCCAACCCCATCGTGTGCGAGAACGAGCAACCGGGAACTTCGCCGTCACAGTGGGGCCTCACTGGGTCAGGTACTACCATCGACGGATTCGCGGACCCTTTTAGCGCCAACGTTGGCCAGTCGATCAGCTTCAAAATAGCGTCGTCGGCGTCGTATCAGATTGACATCTATAGGGTCGGATACTACGGAGGCAACGGGGCGCGCTTCATCACGAGCATTCCACCGAACATCTCGGTCTCAGAAAACCAGCCGGCGTGCAACACGAACACTACGACTGGCTTGGTGGACTGCGGAAACTGGGGCGTCTCGGCGAGCTGGGCGGTCCCCGCGACCGCGGTTTCCGGCGTCTACTTCGCTCGGATTTATGGCGGCACTGACAACAATGCCATCCCATTTGTAATCACTAATAGCGCAAGCACTTCCGACATTATCTACTCGACGTCGGATGAAACCTGGCAGGCGTATAACAACTGGGGACGCTGGAGCCTGTACGTCGGTAGCTCGACGGGCAGTCCGTGGTGCTGCAGCGCGTACGCCCCTGGCCGGGCAGTGCAGGTGAGTTATAACCGGCCGTTCGCGAATGAATTTAATGATCAAGAAGACTACTTCTTCTACGCCGAGTTTCCAATGATCGAGTGGATGGAGCAGAACGGCTATAACGTCACCTACGTGAGCCAGTCCGATCTATCAGGCTCCGGCGGCGCCGTGCTCCTGGAGCAGCACAAAATATTCACGATGAGCGGGCACTCCGAGTACTTCGATGCTGGCGATCGGACTGCCCTGACGGCTGCCCGGAACGCGGGCGTCAACATGGCGTTCTTCTCCGGGAACCTCATGTGGTGGAAGACGCGCTGGGCGGCAAGCCAGTATGGGAACGAGGCCTCTCGCACGCTCATTACGTACAAAGAAAGCGCCGACAGCGTCCAGGACGATCCGGCAGACCCACCGACCTGGACGGGCAACTGGCGGGACGCGCGTTTCGTAACGTCGGGAGACGATAGCGATCAGCCGGAGAATGCGCTAACCGGTCAACTGTGGATGGTCAACTGCTGTGATCCCGGCCAGTCCCCGTACGGGTCGTGGGCAGAGCAGGTGCAGGCTCAATACGCGCAGGACCTGATATGGCGAAATACGGCCGTCGCCAGCCTCCAATCTGGCCAAACCTATTCTATGCCCGCCCAGACGCTGGGATATGAGTGGGATGAAGACCTCGATAATGGCCACCGGCCGGCGGGTGAGATCGACATGTCGAAGACATGCGCGAACGTCACGGGCCTGCTGCTGACGGCGGACTCGCAGACCGGGCCCGGTTATGCGTGCAACAGCCTGACTCTTTATCGAGCCGCTGGTGGCGCTCTCGTCTTCGACGCTGGAACCGTGCAGTGGTCCTGGGGACTGTCCTCCGGGATTCACGACGGTAATAACAACGGGACGGATGCGGTCATGCAGCAGGCCACGGTGAACCTGTTCGCGATGATGAACGTGCAGCCCGCGACGCTGATGACCGGTCTGGTCGCCGGGGTGACTCCGCACGACACGGCTCCGCCGACATCAACCATCACCGCTCCGGCGCCAGGCACGGCTATCGGCAACGGCAGCACGGTGACGGTCAGCGGCACTGCGACCGACTCCGGCGGTGGCGTGGTCGCTGGCGTGGAGGTGTCCACCGACGGGGGATCTACCTGGCACCCGGTCACTACGATGTCCGCCGCCGCGACGAGCGTCCAGTGGAGCTACACCTGGTACGCGGCTGGGCTTGGACACGTCACGATCCTGTCGCGCGCGACTGATGACGACGCCAACACCGAGACTCCCGGGACCGGTGTCACGGTGACCGTGAGCTGCCCGTGTGGCTTGTTTGGCACGAACTACGTGCCAACTACGACCTCCACGCCCGATTCGGGGGCGTACGAGCTCGGAGTTAAGTTCGAGTCGTCTGTTACCGGCTGGGTGGCGGGAGTCCGCTTCTACAAGGGCGCTGGCAACAATGGCACCCACACCGGCTCTCTGTGGTCGGCGGCTGGCGCGCTGCTGGCCACCGGCACCTTTACCGGGGAATCCGCCAGCGGCTGGCAGACTCTGAATTTCGCCAGCCCGGTGCAGATCGCGGCGAACACTATCTACGTCGCGTCCTACTACGATCCAGATGGCAACTACGCCTCAGAACTTGACAGGTTCGACACGGCGCTCGATACACCTCCGCTGAGTGCGGCGGCGGCCAACTATGTCACCGGGGTCGGGAATGGCGTCTTCAATGTTGGCGGGCCGGGCTTCCCGACGCAGGCCTACGCAAGTATTGATTACGGCGTCGATGTCATATTCGACACCACGCAACCCGCCGGGCCGCCCGTGCCGTCCGCGACATCGGCGGCGTCGGCGGTGCTGTCTGACACCAATGGGATCCTGGCGGTGTACGCGGTTCGCAGTGACGGAAACGTGTGGAGTGATGTGCAGCTAAGCCCGGGCGGCGCTTTTAGTGGCTGGCTGCCGCTGTCGACGACGGGCAACTTCACGGGTACGCCGGCGGTGGTGGAGACGGGGTCGGGAGAAATCGGCATTTACGCGCGGACGACGTCGGGTGCGGTCATGGGGGCTAGCGAGTCGGCGCCCGGCGGCGAGCACTTGTCGTGGATTACCATCGGCACGGCCGGCAATCTGGTCAGCAGCCCGACGCAACTGCTGACCAAGAGCGGGTTGATCTGCTTGTATGAGCCCAGCTCGGGCGGCGCGATGGAAGGGATCTGTCAGCGCTGGGCGGGCGGCCCGTTCTCCAGTTGGCAGGTGCTTTCTGGCAACCTCGGATTTGCCGGACGCCCAGCCGTGCTGCAAACGCCGTCGGGGATCATCGCGATCTACGCCCGCACTAACGCCGGGGCGATCGATGGCACCAGCCAGCGCTGGGTGGGCGGCCCCTTCGAGTCCTGGGGCATCATGGGCACGACAGCTGGCCTGGTCAGCGACCCGACGGCGCTGCTCACTGCCAGCGGCGCGATCGCGCTATTTGCCGCCGATTCTGGCGGCGCGATCGCGGAGAGCAGCCAGTCGTTTGCGGGCGGCCCGTTCAGAACCTGGCAGGCGTTGCCGGGCGGTCAAGGCTTCACCGGCCGGCCGGCTGTGCTGCAGGCCTCGGCGGGAACCATCTCCGTGTATGCCAGCACGCCGGCCGGCACGGTGCTGGGGATCAGCCAGCCGACGGGCGGCGCGTTCGGCTCCTGGGGCCAGATAGGCACGGCAAGCGACCTGATCAGCGAGCCGACGGCGGTGTTCACCACCTCGGGCCTGGCCGCGATCTTCGCCAGTGACTCCGCTGGCGGGATCTCCTGGATCAGCCAGTCCACCGTCGGCGGGCCGTTCGGATCCTGGGCCGGGACCTGACCGTTCCCCAGCACTAGCTGCGGGCCGAGTAGCCTGACGTGCTGATGACCTACCCACACGGTCCGCACATTCCGGTGCCTGCCTGGCTGCGCCACACGCCGGGTGAGCGGCGCTGGCCGGTGACCCTGAGCGTGGCGGCGGCCATCGTCTTGCAGTTCCTGCTCCCGGCGAACTTCACCCAGCCGGTGCCGCGGTGGCTGCCGCTGATCCTGGAGGTCGCCCTGCTGATCGGGCTGACCGTCGCTAACCCGGTGCGGATCGAGCGGCGCGGTCCGATGGTCCGCACCGCCAGCATCGTGCTCATCGCATTGATTACCATCGCGAACGCGGCGTCGGCGGTCCTGCTGATCCGGGCGATCCTGGAGGGTCGGACCGGCAGTGCCGCGGGCCCGCTGTTCGCCACCGGAGCATCAATCTGGGCGACGAACGTGATCGCTTTCGCCCTGTGGTACTGGGAGTTCGACCGGGGTGGCCCGGTGCACCGGGCGCACGCCACCCTGCGGCATCCGGACCTGATGTTCCCGCAGATGGTCTCGCCGGAGCTGGCATCCCCCGACTGGGAACCGCAGTTTGTCGACTACCTCTACCTGGCCTTCACCAATGCCACGGCCTTCAGTCCTACCGATGTGATGCCGCTCGCCCGGTGGGCGAAGCTGACCATGCTCGTGCAGGCCGCGGTATCCCTCTCGGTGGGTGCGCTCGTGATCGCGCGCGCCGTCAACATCCTGAAGTAGTGAAACTCAGCTCGTGCCCTTCAGGGACTCGATCCGCAGCCGGCCCGCCGCCTCGTAAAACTCCTCGGAGACCGCTATGTGCTGCCGGGCGGCGAGCGCGTTGCGCAGGTGCCGCTGCATCGGACTGGACAGCGAGAGCACCCGGCCGCCGCCATACCGGAACAAGTCGGAGATGACGTCGGCGCAGGTTTCCACCGCGTACACCGAGGCCGCGGTGAGTGCGAGCTGCTGGGTGCCGTCCGGCACGTTCCCCTCCTGAGCGGTCGCCCAGACATCCTGCACGGTCTCGCGATGCGCCAGCCTGGCCGCCCTGATCCTTACGTCGGCTCGCCCCAGTTCCTTGAGAAAGACGGCACGCTCGCTCAGCGTCGGACCGCCCGGCCACCGCGTCGTGCTACTCGCCAGTCGCGTCATGTCGTCGAGAGCCCTACGTGCCATGCCGACGCACAGCGGGGGCACCTCGTTGGACACGAACGCGGGCATCCCGAGCCGGAAGAGGTCACCGCCCCGCACCGCCGCCGCACCGAGGTCGTAGGTCATCTCGTCCGGGACGAATTGCTCGCCCACCCGGAAGTCCATGCTGCCCGTGCCGACCAGCCCGGCGACCTGCCAGTTGTCGATGACCTCTGCCTGGTCCTTGGGCAGGACGAAGACCACGATTCGCGGGCTGCTCGGAGCGTCGGCGCCGGCGCCGGGTTCCGGGTGGAAGGCGCCGATCAGCCAGCTGGCGTGCATGATGCCACTGGCGAAGCTCCACCGCCCGGTGACTACGTATCCGCCCTCGACCCGCTGCCCGGTGCCGCGCGGCTGCAGTTGCCCGGCGATCACCGGCAAGGGGTGGGCCGGCGCGAACACTCGCCGGGCTCCCGCTTCCGGCAGCCAGCCCCCGGCGAGGCCGCAGCAGCCGGCCCCGATCATCGCCGCCCAGGCGGTCGAGGAGTCGGCGTACGCCAGTTCCTCGATCACGTCGCAGAAGTCCACCGGGTTGAGCGGCGTCCCGCCCAGGTCGGCCGGTGTCTTCAGCCAGAACGCACCCATGCCGCGCAGCTTCTCGACGGCGTGATCCGGCAGGGTGCGCAGGTCTTCCGCCTGGTCGCCCGCCGCCTCGAAGTCCGCGCGGTGGCTGTGGATCGCGGTGAGCAGCCCGTCCCGGTCCGTCATGCGTCCGCCGCGGCGCCGAGGGGGCGTAGCACCGGCATGACCTCGGACGCGAACAATTCCGTGCTCCGGGTCGTCTGCTCGTGGGTGCTGGAACCGATCGCGAACAAGCCGATGAGCTGTCCGTAGCCGCCGAGTTCGTCGTACATCTCGCGCAGCCGGGCCGCCACGGAGGCGGGGCTGCCGACGACCGCGTACCCGTCGGCCAGCAGTTCGGCATAGCTCAGCGCCGAGAACGGCTTCCGTTCGGTCATCAGCAGGCCGCGCAGCGAGCCCTGGGACACATACCCCGGCGGGTTGATTATCTCCATCGGCTGCTTGAGCCCTTTATAGAAGAGCCACTCCACGGCCGACCGGGCCTCTGCGTGCGCCCTGGCGTCGGTGTCGGCGACGTAAATCGGGATCGACAGGGCGATCTTCTCCGGGTCAGGCACGTACCCGAGGTCGGCCGCGGCCTCCCGGTAGCCGTCGAACCAGCGGCGGACGACGCGCGTTGGCGCGTACACCGACATGTACGTGTAGCGGTGCTCGGCGCAGAACCGCATGGTCTCGGTGCTGCCGGCGCCCGGGATATACACCGGCGGGTGGGGCTGCTGCAGGGGCCGCGGCCAGAGGTTCACGTACCGGTACTCGTAGTTGGGACCGATCCACGAGAAGAGCTCATCCGATGTCCAGGCCTTGATGATCAGGTCATGGGCTTCGTTGAAGCGGGACCTGGATTTGGTCGGGCTGATGCTGTGGGCGAAGTACTCCCAGCCGATG
>Ga0126373_10003232_pt1 | contig 12162 bp, 12 predicted proteins | sample PanSoiMetPlot_11_FD_92545 | JGI IMG/M metagenome (GOLD analysis project Ga0126373, IMG submission 92545) | Tropical forest soil microbial communities from Panama - MetaG Plot_11 | ecosystem: Environmental > Terrestrial > Soil > Tropical forest > Bulk soil | place: Panama | collected 2016-02-17
ACCCAGGATTGTTTCGGGAAGACGATGAGCTGGGCGAGGGTCTCCCAGGCGGACTGGTGCTTCCAATAGGCGATGGAAGGCTCGGCGGGGATGTGCTCCCGGCCTTCCATCTTCCAGTCTATGCCACAGATGTATTTCAGCGACCAGAAGATCAGGCGCACCCAGGCGAGAGCTATCGCCATGCCCAGGCGCCGGTCGATGGGCGCGAGGAGCGCCACCAGGATGGCGAAAGGCCCCACGCTGGTGACGTAGATGATGTTGAACAGAAGGGAGCGCAGGAACAGCATCGCTAGATGTTAATGCAGTTCGCCCAGGAGTTTCGTCACCACGGAGCCCAGGTTGGGATACACCTCCACATCCTTGGCCTTATCCCCCAGTTCCTGGAGGGCCGCCTCGCCCCGGCCGGTTTTCACCAGGATGGGGCGGCCGCGCACCGCTTGGGCCGCCTCGAGATCCCGCACCGCGTCGCCGATGATGGGCACGTTCTTCAAGGGCAGGGTGTAGTAGGCCATGATGCGGTGGAACAGGCCAGGCTTGGGCTTGCGGCAGTCGCAGCCATCCTCCGGCTTGTGGGGACAGTAGAAGATGCTGTCGATCTTGCCGCCCGCCTTCGCCACTTCCGCTTTCATGTGGGCGTGGATGTCCTCGAGGGTCTTGGCGGTGAAGAGTCCCCGGCCGATGCCGGACTGGTTGCTTGCTACCACCACGGTATAGCCGGCCTGGGTCAGCCGCGCGATGGCCTCCAGCGCCCCGGGCAGCGGGATCCACTCGTCCACCGACTTGATGAAATCGTCGGATTCCTTGTTGATGACGCCGTCGCGGTCGAGGATGACCAGGCGCATGGACTTATTCAACCTGGATCAGTGCGAGATCGGCGGTGTGCAGGAAGAGGGCGCTCAAGGACGCGAGCAGCGCCAGGCGGTTGGCCTTGATGGCCGGATCCGGGTCCATCACCAGCACCTGGTCGAAGAAGGCGTCCACCGGTCCCCGTAGCGCGGCGAGTTTCTCCAAGGCGGCGGTGTAGTTGCCGGCCTGGGACAGGGAAGCCACCGCGCCGCGCAGCTCGCCGATGCGGCCGTCGAGGGCGATCTCCGCCGGCAGCTTGAGCAGCGCCGGATCCACTGCGCCGTGCCCAGTCGCGCCGGCCTGGCGCAGGATGTTGGCGATGCGCTTGTTGGCGGCGGCGAGGGCGGAGGCTTCCGGCAGGTCCAGGAAGGCATTCACCGCCTGCACCCGGCGCTGGAAGTCCAAAGGCTTGCCGGGCTTGCGCACCCGCACCGCCTCGAAAACGTCGGGACGGATTCCGGCTTCCAGGAAGTAGGCCTTGAGCCGCTCCAACAGGAACTCGTAGACCTCATCCGGCGAAGCCTTGCCCTGCACGGGTTGGGCCGCCAGTGCCTCACGCACCAGTCCAGCGATCACGAGGTCAAGCTGGCCTTCGACCACGATGCGCATGAGGCCCAAACCTGCGCGCTTGAGAGCGAAGGGATCTTTGTCGCCCGTGGGCTTCTGGCCGATGGCGAAGATGCCGGTAATGGTGTCCAGCTTGTCGGCGATGGCCAGTGCCTGTCCGGTTTTCGTTTCCGGCAACCGGTCGCCGGCGAAGCGCGGCTGGTACTGCTCTTCGATGGCCCGGAAAACTTCGCCCTCTTCTCCGTTGAGGGCGGCGATATGCCTGCCGATGCTGCCCTGCAGTTCCGGGAACTCGCCCACCAGGTTTGAGAGCAAGTCGCACTTGGCCAGCGCCGCGGCACGCCGCGCCTGGGCACGGTTGCCGCCGATGTCGCCGGCGATGCCCTCCGCCAGCGCGGATACGCGCTTCTGCTTGTGGGCATAGGAGCCGAGATCATTCTGGAATACCACCGTCTCCAGGTCCTCGACGCGCGCGTCCAGGCGCGCGCCCTTGTCCAGGTCCCAGAAGAACATGGCGTCCGTGAGGCGCGGCACGATGACCCGCTCGTTGCCGCGCTGCACTTCCTTGGGGTCGCGGCTCTCAATGTTGGAAACCGTGACGAAATGGGGCAGGAGCTTGTCGCCCGCGCCGTAGAGCGGGAAATAGCGTTGTTGGCCCTGCAGCACTGCCGCGATCACTTCCTCCGGCAAGGCCAGGAACTTGGGGTCGAAGCTCCCCAACACCGGAACTGGCCATTCCACCAACGCGGCGACCTCTTCCAGCAGGGTCTGTTCCAGCACCGGCCGGCCCTTGGCTTTCTTGGCCGCCTGCGTCACGAGCCCGCCGATCTTTTTGGCGAGGCTGCCTTCCCGGTCTTCCACCAGCACCTTGCCGGTTTTCTCCAGGATTTTCCGGTATTCCCCTGGGTTCTTGATGGCGATCGCCGCCGGGTGGTGGAAGCGGTGGCCATAGGTCTTGTTGCCGGCGGCCACCCCCAGCACGCCGCCCTTCACGGGCTTGTCTCCCAGGAGCATCAGCACCCAGTGCACCGGGCGCACGAATTCCGCCTCGCCCGCGCCCCAGCGCATGCGTTTGCCGATGGGGAGCTTCGCCAGGGCCTCGCGGATCAGGTCCGGCAGGATCTCCACGGCCGCTTCGCCCTTTATCTCGATGGCGCAGGCCAGGCGCTCGCCTTTCTCGGTCTGGCGGCGGGTGAGTTTCTCTACCGGTACGCCGCAGGAATTGGCGAAGCCTTCCGCGGCTTTGGTGGGGCGGCCTTCGGCGTCGAAGGCGGCGGACACCGCCGGCCCTAAGCGCTCCTCACTGCGGTCCGGCTGTTTCAGGCGCAGCGCCGGTGCGTACACCGCGAGCCGACGCGGCGAGAAATACACCTCGTTGTGGGTTCCCGCGGGCAGCAGGTTTTCCGCCAGCGCCAGGGTCTCGAAGTTATCCAGGAAGGCGTGGGCCAGTTTTTTCAGGCTCTTGGGCGGCAGTTCCTCGGTGCCGATCTCCACCAGGAAAGGCAGCACGTCCTTTCCCGCGGGGCGGGCGGGTTTCTTTTTCTTCTCGGCGGCGCTCATTTCTTCCTGCCCTGCAGCATGGGGAAGCCCAAGGCCTCACGCGTGTTGTAATAAGCCTTCGCCACTTCCCGGGCGAGCGTGCGGACCCGCAAGATGTAGCGCTGGCGCTCGGTGACCGAGATGGCGCGGCGCGCGTCCAGCAGGTTGAAGCTGTGGGAGGCCTTCAGCACCTGCTCATAGGCGGGCAGCGGCAGGCCCTTCTCCAAGAGCCGGCTGCACTCCGCCTCGCATTGGTCGAACCAGCCGAACAGGTTCTTGGTGTTGGCTTCCTCGAAGTTGTAGCGGGACTGCTCCACCTCGTTCTGGTGGTACACGTCGCCGTACGTGACTTTGCCGAGTGGTCCGTCCGTCCAGCTGAGCTGGAACACGCTCTCCACCCCCTGCAGGTACATGGCGAGACGTTCCAGGCCGTAGGTGATCTCGCCGGTGACTGGCTTGCACTCGAGCCCCCCCACCTGCTGGAAGTAGGTGAACTGGCTCACCTCCATGCCATTGAGCCACACCTCCCAACCCAGGCCCCAGGCGCCCAGGGTGGGGGATTCCCAGTTGTCCTCCACGAAGCGGATGTCGTGCACCAGGGGATCGAGGCCCAGCGCTTTCAGTGATCCCAGGTAGAGGTCCTGGATGTCGGCGGGCGAGGGTTTGATGATCACCTGGAACTGGTAGTAGTGCTGCAGGCGGTTGGGGTTCTCGCCGTAGCGCCCATCGGTGGGCCGGCGCGAGGGCTGGACGTAAGCGGCGGACCATGGCTCGGGGCCGATGGAGCGGAGGAAGGTGGCCGGGTGGAAGGTGCCGGCGCCCATCTCCATGTCGTAGGGTTGCAAAATCACACAGCCCTGGGCAGACCAGTAGGCCTGCAGGGCTAGTATAAGTTCTTGAAAAGTAGCGGGTTTTTTGGAAGGCATGCTTGTCAGTTTTGTTGGGCTAGAGCCTTGCCCGCCGGAAGCCGGTCAGTATAACGACTTCCCTGGAAACCCGCGCTGGATAGACCTAAAACCAGCGCACCAAAATGGTGCACGGAGTTTTCCCGAAGTCTTTGGCAGTTTCGTTCTCGCCCGGGGAAAACCCACAACCAGGAAGTTGGCACGCCGCGTGCTTTATCAAGGTATCGCCACTCACCCCTTGCGGAGATTGACCATGGCCATCAAGACCGGCAAAGACGTCCTCGACCTCATCGCCAAGGAAGGCGTCAAGTTCGTGGACTTCCGTTTCACCGACACCCGCGGCAAGGAGCAGCATGTGACCGTGCCGGCCCACACGGTGGACGACAAGCTGTTCGAGGACGGCAAGATGTTCGACGGCTCGTCCATCGCCGGCTGGAAGGGCATCAACGAGTCCGACATGATCCTCATGCCGGACGCCGTCACGGCGGTCATGGACCCCTTCTTCGAGGACAAGACCCTCAACCTGCGCTGCGACGTGATCGAGCCCGCCACCATGCAGGGCTATGAGCGCGACCCGCGCTCGCTCGCCAAGCGCGCCGAGGCTTACCTCAAGTCCACCGGTATCGCCGACACCGCCTACTTCGGCCCGGAGAACGAGTTCTTCATCTTCGACGACATCCGCTGGGGTTCCGACATCAGCGGCTCCTTCTACAAAATCGATTCCCGCGAGGCGGGCTGGAATTCCGAGCGCGCCTACGAGGACGGTAATTTCGGCCACCGCCCCGGCGTGAAGGGCGGCTACTTCCCGGTGCCGCCGGTGGATGCGCTGCAGGACATCCGGTCGGCCATGTGCACCACGCTCGAGGAGATGGGCTTGAAGACCGAGGTGCACCACCACGAGGTGGCGACCGCCGGGCAGTGCGAGATCGGCGTGGCCTTCGGTCACCTGGTGGAGAAGGCCGACGCGGTGCAGATCCTCAAGTACGTGGTGATGAACGTGGCCCACGCCTACGGCAAGACCGCCACTTTCATGCCCAAGCCGCTGGTCGGCGACAACGGCAACGGCATGCACGTGCACCAGTCGCTCGCGAAGGACGGCAAGAACCTGTTCAGCGGCAACCTCTACGGCGGGCTGTCCGAGACCGCGCTCTACTACATCGGCGGCATCATCAAGCACGCCAAGGCCCTGAATGCCCTGACCAACGCCGGCACCAACAGCTATAAGCGCCTGGTTCCGGGCTTCGAGGCGCCGGTGATGCTCGCCTACTCGGCCCGCAACCGCTCCGCCTCCATCCGCATCCCCTATGTCTCCAATCCGAAGGCGCGCCGCATCGAGGTGCGCTTCCCCGACTCCAGCGCCAACCCCTACTTCGCCTTTGCGGCCATGATGATGGCGGGCTTGGACGGCATTCAGAACAAGATCCACCCGGGCGAGGCCATGGACAAGGACCTCTACGACCTACCGCCGGAAGAGGAGAAGAACATCCCGCAGGTGTGCTACTCCCTGGACATGGCCATCGATCACCTGAACAAGGACCGGGAGTTCCTGAAGAAGGGCGGAGTGTTCACGGACGACGTGCTGGACGCTTACGTCGCCCTCAAGATGCAGGACGTGACGCGGCTCAGGATGACCACCCATCCGGTGGAGTTCGACATGTACTACTCACTGTAAGACGATGGTCGAGATCAGTTGAAACCAAAAATCGCAGCCGCCCCAGGGCGGCTGCGTCATTTTGGAGGATCGCCATGCAGATACGGCTCGCCAGCCCCGCCGATGCGTCGCAGATCGCCGCCATCTACCGGCACTATGTTGAGGGCAGCGTCATCTCCTTCGAGCTGGAGGCTCCCGCCGCGCCGCTCATGGCGGAGCGCGTGGCCCGGGTGCTGGAGAAGCTGCCGTGGCTGGTATGCGTGGTGGGGGATGCGATCCAGGGCTACGCCTACGCGAGCCCCCACCACCAGCGGGCGGCTTACCAGTGGTCTGTGGACAGTTCGGTCTATGTGCATCCGGAACAGCGCTGCCGGGGCCTCGGGCAGGCGCTCTACGGGGAACTCTTCGGTCGGCTGCGGGCGCTCGGCTATTACACGGCTTTCGCCGGCATCACCCTGCCCAACCCCGCCAGCGTGGCCCTGCACGAGCGCTTCGGCTTCGAGCCGGTGGGGGTTTATCGCAAGGCGGGTTTTAAGTTCGGCCGCTGGCACGACGTGGGCTGGTGGCAGAAACCCCTGCGGCCCTATCTCGTGCCTACAGATATACCGACGCGCCTATCCGCGGGACCATGAGCGATCAGGAAGTCGCCGGCCAAAAACGAAACCGGGCCACTAGGCCCGGTTTCGTTTCGAATAGAAAAGCTGGCGTGCCGTGGGGATGGGGTAAAGACGGTCACGCCAGCAAGAGACCGGGAGTGGGGTAGCTCCCGGGCAGCTCCACAGGGAGAAGTGGAGCTGCGATCACGGGCGGGGAGCCCATGATTCGTGAAACCTGTATCGTCTATTTGACAGATTTAGACTGGACCGTCCAGTCCATTAATACTATAGGCCTTCAGTTGGGTATTTTCAAGTCCTAAATGACCATAAGTCATTTAAGCTTGAGGCAGACAGGCGATTGGACTAGGCTGCGGTAATGAAGCGTTTTTTCCTGTTCTTCCTGGCATTCCTGGTGGCAGGCACGGTCCTGGGCGACGCCCTCTACAAGTGGGTGGACGAGCAGGGGAACGTGCACTACTCGGACAAACCCATGCCCGGCGCCACCAAGATGAAAACGCCCCATGCCCAGACCTTCAAGGCGCCGACGTCAAACCTACCTACCCCCCAGCCCAACAACTCCAATCCGCCAACCCCCAGTTACACCAAACTCGCCATCACCGAGCCCGCGGACCATGCCACGTTCTGGAATGTGCATAGCATTACGGTAAGCGTGGATCTTGAACCGGGTCTGCAATCGGGGGACACGCTCACCTTGAGCGTGGACGGCCAGAGCAAGACCGGAAACGATTCGTCTGCCACCTTCGACAACCTCGACCGGGGCGAGCACAGTGTCACCGCCAGCGTCAGCAACAACGGGACCACGGTGATCGCCGCCACCCCGGTGACGTTCTACATCCAGCAAGCAAGACAAAAGCCCGGAAAAGCGCACTGATTCAGTGCGTTTGCACTATAATGGTGCAAACCCCGAGGACCCATGGAAACCGGGCCTTCCAGCCTATTCCTCAAGGCTATTCTTGAGAACCAGACCACGGCCATCCTCTGGCTGGACGGCAAGTTGCAGCTCGAGTACCTGAATCCGGCGGCGGAAACCCTGCTCCGCCTGGATGCCCGCCAAGTCCGGGGACGACCCATCCGCGACTGCTTGCCTCAAGCTCATGCCTTCGCCGCGGCCCTCAAGCGCGCCGCAGCCACCCGCGAGACCTTCACCCAGCGGGAACTCAAGTTCACCTTCGGCGATGGCGATGTCCGGGAAGATGTGACGGTGGATTGCACCGCGACGCCCGTGGCGGAGCGCGAGGGCGAGACCCCACTCTTGGTGGAGCTCATTCCGTTGGACCGGCATCTGCGCATTAGTCGCGAGGATGCGCTCATGGCCCAGCACGCCGCCAACCGGGTGCTGGCCAAGAACCTCGCCCACGAGATCCGGAATCCCTTGGGCGGCTTGCGCGGGGCCGCCCAGCTTCTGGAGCGACGGCTGCCGGACGAAGCCCTGAAGGAATACACCCGCGTGATCCTGCGGGAGGCGGACCGGCTCAAGGATCTGGTGGAGGCCATGCTCGGCCCGCCGCGCCCGCCCCAGCGCCTTCGGTGCAACATCCACGAGCTGCTGGAACATGTGGTGCGCCTCACGGAGAGCGAGGCACCGGCGGAGCTCACGCTGGCGCGCGACTACGACCCGAGCCTGCCGGAGCTGCTGCTGGACCGGGACGAGATCATCCAGGCTTTGCTTAACATCGCCCGCAACGCACGCGAGGCCCTGGCGGACAAGGGGCGGATCCTGTTCCGCACCCGGGTGCTGCGACAGTTCACCTTGGGCGCCCGGCGCCACCGCCTGGTGGCCTGCGTGGACGTGGAGGACTCCGGGCCCGGTGTTCCTCCGGAACTCCTGCCGCGCATCTTCGCGCCGCTGGTTTCCGGCAAGCCCCACGGCACGGGCTTGGGTCTCTCCATCGCCCAGGAACTGGTCAACCGCCACGGCGGGCTCATCGAAGCGGTGAGCACACCGGGCCGCACGATTTTTTCCCTGCTGCTGCCCCTGGAAGAAAGCCATGAGCAAGAACGCCGCTGAGATCTGGATCGTGGACGACGACCCGGCGCTGCGCTGGGTGATGGACGAAGCCCTGCGGGAGGCGGGTTACGCGGTGCAGCTCTATGCCAGCGCCGAGGAAGTGCGCCAGGCCTTGGCACTGCAGCGCCCGGCGGTCTTGGTCACGGACGTGCGCCTGCCCGGGGAGTCCGGTTTTGAATTGCTGCAGGCCCTGCGCCTGGAACACCCGAAGCTGCCGGTGATCGTGGTGACCGCCCACGCCGACCTGGAGAGCGCGGTCACGGCCTATCAGGGCGGCGCATTCGAATACCTGCCCAAGCCCTTCGACCTGGACGAACTCACGGCCCTAGTGCACCGGGCGCTCCAGGCCCAATTGCCCCAGGCCGCGGCCAAGACGGAGGCGGAGGGCGAGGAACTCATTGGCGAGGCACCGGCCATGCAGCAGGTGTTCCGGGCCATCGGGCGGCTCACCCGCAGCCATCTCACGGCGCTCATCACCGGCGAATCCGGCACCGGCAAGGAACTCGTCGCCCGGGCCCTGCATCGCCACAGCCCCCGCGCCCGCCAGCCCTTCATCGCCCTGAACACCGCCGCCATCCCGGCGGAGCTACTCGAATCGGAGCTCTTCGGCCACGAGCGCGGCGCCTTCACCGGCGCCAACAGCCGGCGGCTCGGGAGATTCGAGCAGGCCCACGGCGGCACGCTGTTCCTGGACGAGATCGGCGACATGTCGCAGGCATTGCAGACACGCCTGCTGCGGGTGCTGGCGGAGGGCGAGTTCTACCGGGTGGGCGGCCATGAGGCGGTGAAGGTGGACGTGCGCATCCTCGCCGCAACCCACCAGGACCTGGAGGCGCGGGTGGAGGAGGGCGGCTTCCGCGAAGACCTGTTCCACCGCCTGAATGTGGTGCACGTGCACATGCCGGCGCTCAGGGAGCGGCGCGAGGACATCCCACTGCTGCTGGAGCACTTCCTCAACGCCGCAGCGCGGGAACTCAATGTGGCCGGCAAGCGCCTCACGTCCGAGGCGGTGAAGACCCTGAGCGGGCAGCCTTGGCCCGGGAACGTGCGGGAGCTCAAAAACCTCTGCCGTCGCCTCATGCTGATGGCGCCGGGACGCATCATCCATCCGAGCGACCTGGAAGGCGTCCTAGAACCCGGGCGCGGGAAGCGCGAGGAATCCGGCGACTGGCGTGCCGCCCTGCGCGCTTGGGTGGACGGCGAACTCGCATCCGGTCGGGACGATCTGTTGTCCAAAGCCCTGCCGGAGTTCGAGAAGATCCTCTTGGACGCCGCTCTGGCACGCAGCGGCGGCAAGCGTCAGGAGGCGGCGAAGCTATTGGGCTGGGGACGCAATACTTTGACGCGGAAATTGAAGGACTTGGAAATTTAGAAGGCGGTCAACCCGCCGCGCAGGTTTCCAGTTTTTGCCCCGGTAGATTGAGCGCGCCGCTGAGCTGGCTGACGCTCTTGAGCTTGTGGCGGGCGAGATAATCGGCGATGCCTTGGTTGAGTTTCTTGCAGACCAGGGGGTCGTAGAACAGGGCGGTGCCCACGCCCACGGCGCTGGCGCCCGCCAGCAGGAACTCGATGGCGTCGGTGACGGTGGTGACGCCCCCCTGGCCGATGATGGGCACCTTATGGGCCTTGGCCACCTGGTAGACCTGCTGCACCTTCAACAAGGCGATGGGCTTGATGGCCGGGCCCGAGAGCCCGCCCTGGAAGTTGCCGATGACGGGCGCCTGTTTTTCCACGTCGATGGCCATGCCCATCAAAGTGTTGATCACCGCGAAGCCGTCGGTGCCCGCTTCGATGCAGCGCTTGGCGTTGAGCGCAATGTCCGTCTGGTTCGGCGAGAGCTTGGTGATGAGGGGCTTCTTGGTGGCCTTGCGGCAGGCGGCCACCACCCGCGCCGACATCTCCGGGTCGTTTCCGAACTGCACCCCGCCTTCCTTCACGTTGGGGCAGGAGATGTTGATCTCCATGGCGTCGATGGGCGAGTCGTCGAACTGGCGGGTGACCTCGGCGTATTCCTCCAGCGTGGAGCCGGAGACGTTGGCGATGAAGCGGGTCTCGGAGAAATCCAGGGCGGGCAGGATCTTTTTCACCACCTGCTCCACGCCCGGGTTCTGCAGGCCGATGGCGTTGAGCATCCCGGAGGGGGTCTCGTAGACGCGGTGAGGCTTGTTGCCGAGGCGGGGCTTGAGGGTGGTGCCCTTGAGGCAGACGGCGCCGGCGTCGCGGTTGGAAAAGCCCGCCACCCGCGTATATTCTTCGCCGAACCCGACGCAGCCCGAGAGCAACACCAGCGGCGAAGCGAACCGCATGCCGCAGAAGTCGAGCTTCAGGGAGTCGGGGAGGGGCGTCCAGTCTTTCATCGTCAGCGGCAGTCCCGATGTTCCACGTGGTCTTATATCAGCCGGAAATACCACCCAATACCGGCAACATTATACGTCTGTGTGCCAACGCGGGCGCCGCTCTACACCTCATCCATCCGCTGGGTTTCGAGCTTTCCGAGGCGCGGGTGAAGCGCGCCGGTCTCGACTACCACGAGATGGCGCAGGTTTATGAGCACAGGGATTACAGCGCCTTCCTGGAAAGCGTGGCGCCTTCACGCCTGTTCGCCGTCTCCACCCGCGGCGCGCGCCGCTACACGGAGCTGCAGTATGCGGACGGCGACGCTTTCCTGTTCGGTCCCGAGACCCGCGGCCTGCCCCAGGCCATGCTCGACGCCCTGCCCGAGGGCCAAGTGCTGCGCCTGCCCATGCGGCCCGACAACCGCAGCCTGAACCTCTCCAATGCCGTGGCGGTGCTGGTCTACGAGGCCTGGCGGCAAGCCGGCTTCGCCGGCGGCGAGTAGCCAAGCCCCTCTGAAACCTCAGGTTTTTACCTGCTTGACTCGGAACCCTTGATTGTGTATTTTACCATCAAGTTAATTAACCATTTGGTGTAATAACCATGCCCTCCGACCAGTTGAGCGCCACCTTCGCCGCCCTGGCGGATCCTACCCGCCGGGCCATCCTGGCGCGGCTCGCCACGGGGGAGACCTCGGTGACCGAGCTCGCCGCGCCCTTCGAGATCAGCAAGCCCGCCGTCACCAAGCACTTGAAGGTGCTGGAGAAGGCCGGGCTCATCAGCCGCGGCCGTCACGCCCAGTGGCGCCCCTGCCGCTTGAAGGCAACGCCCCTGAAAGACGTGTCCAACTGGGTGGAGCAGTACCGCCGCCACTGGGAGGAGCGCCTGGACCGCTTGGACGAGTACCTGAAAGAACTGCAAGCGCAGCAACCGGCCGCGCAGGAGAAGCCCCATGGCCGCAAGAAGTAGCAAAGCCACCGCGCCCGCCGGCGCCCTGGACCTGACCATCGTGCGTACTTTCGATGCGCCTGTGTCCCTGGTGTTCCGATGCTGGACCGAGCCCAAGCACCTCATGCGCTGGTCGGCGCCCCAAGGTTTCACCATCCCGAACGCCGACGGCGAACTCCGCCCCGGCGGCCCCTGGCGCTCCTGTATGGTGAAGCCCGACGGCACCAAGCTCTGGCTGGGCGGCATCTACCGGGAGATCGTGAAGGATCGTCTTTTAGTGTTCACCCACGCCTGGGACAACGAAGACGGCAGTCCCGGCCACGAGACCGTAATCACGGTGCGCTTCGAGGACCTGGGCGGCAAGACGAAACTCACCTTCCACCAAGCACCCTTCGAGAATTTAGGCTCCCGCGACGGCCACCAGGGCGGCTGGAACGAATGCTTCGAACGTCTCGCTGTCCTTCTGCCCACTCTTCACTGAGGCATCCCCATGAACTCCCCCAATTCCAAGACCGAGCACGCGAGTTTCACGCTCGAGAAGCACTACGACGCGCCGGTGACGCTGGTCTATAGGGCCTTCGCCGACGCGGAGGCCAAGTCCAAGTGGTTCGGCGGCGGCAGCGAATGGGACCTCAAATCCCGGGAGTTCGACTTCCGGGTAGGCGGCCGCGAGCACCTCTCCGGCAAATGGAAAAGCGGCCTGGTCTCCACCTTCGACGCCCTGTATCGGGACATCGTGCCGGAGCA
>Ga0126373_10003233_pt1 | contig 12161 bp, 10 predicted proteins | sample PanSoiMetPlot_11_FD_92545 | JGI IMG/M metagenome (GOLD analysis project Ga0126373, IMG submission 92545) | Tropical forest soil microbial communities from Panama - MetaG Plot_11 | ecosystem: Environmental > Terrestrial > Soil > Tropical forest > Bulk soil | place: Panama | collected 2016-02-17
CGCGAGATAAGTGTCGAATACAGCTCCAGGGGTAAAGCCAGCCCCTCGCCGAAGCATTCGCAGGTCGTAATCGCAACCATGAAACACGGCGGTGCGCTCGAGCACAAATTGGTTGAAGCGCCTGAAATCGAGGCCGCTAAGTGGATCGACGATTAAATCCTGGTCCGGAACGGAAAGCTGGATCAAGCAAAGCTTTTCGAAATAACAGTGTAAACTATCGCCTTCGGTATCAACCGCGATCCGTTCGGAAGGCCCCTGCGCATCGCACCATGCATTCAGTTCCTCAGTGCCGGCTAAAATCAAAACCTCATTGTGGGACATTTAGCGCAGCGCGGATAAAAGCAGCTCGGCATTCGTTTTCGTTCCTTTGATAGTATTGAGCAGGACTTCCATCGCCTCGATGGCCGGAAGTTGGGCTAGCTTTTTCCGAAGGATCGTAATCCGGGCGAATTCGTCCGGATGATAGAGAAGATCATCTCTCCGGGTACCGGATTTCAGAATATGAATCGACGGATAAATTCTTTTCTCCAGCAAAGCTCGGTCCAAATGGAGCTCCATATTTCCGGTACCCTTAAACTCCTCGAAAATCACTTCATCCATGCGGCTTTCGGTCTCAATCAGGGCGGTTGCCAGAATTGTGAGGCTACCGCCTTCTTCGCAATTCCGGGCTGAGCCAAAGAACCGTTTGGGCTTCAGCAAAGCCTTGGATTCGACACCGCCGGACATAATGCGGCCACGCCCTGGCTGCAGCGAATTATAGCCGCGAGCGAGCCTGGTGATACTATCGAGCAAAATCACCACGTCTTTACGGAGTTCAACGAGGCGCTTCGCGCGTTCGCTGACTAGTTCGGCGACTTGCACATGCCGGGTCGGCGTTTCGTCGAATGTTGAGCTGAAAATTTCGCAATCCAAACTTCTGCGGAGATCGGTCACTTCCTCCGGTCGCTCATCGACTAAGAGCAATATCAGATGGACCTCAGGTGAATTCACCCGGATCGCCATGGCGATATCCTTCAGGAGAATCGTCTTGCCCGCCCGCGGTGGCGCCACGATCAATCCGCGTTGGCCTCGTCCTAAGGGCGCAATCAAATCAACCGCTCGGGCACTGACGCTCTTGGTCTTGCTGTTTTCGAGTAAGATACGGCGATCCGGAAACAACGCGGTAAGCTGGTCAAACAGTTTAGGCTCGGTCCACTGCTCAATCGGGATGCCCTCGACGCTCAAAACTTCTTCCAGGGCCATGAATTTTTCTTTGTCCCGGGGCACCCGAATCGTCGCTTTGATCTTTACTCCGGCACGCAACCCAAAACGTTTGAGAATTGACGCCGGGACATAAACATCCTCCGGACAAGGCGTAAAGTTGTAGCGTTCCCAACGCAAGAAGCCGTAGGCTTCGTTGGAAAGCTCTAACATGCCTTCGGCCCGAAGTTTGATTCCCCTGGCGCCGTAAGCCTTTAGTAGATCGAATGTAAATTGGTGCCGGGTTCGCTCCTGGGAAACGCGCAGATTGAGTTCACGGGCCAGGTTAACCAATTCGGTATGGGGCAACTGGTGGAGTTGATCCAATTCCAGAACGGTCCCATTCTCTATCAGATACTGGGCGCCGGGCAGCTGAACGAGCTCAGGCGTTTGAGTGTCCATACCTCGCTACGATTAGTTTGGCCAGACGATCGGTCTGAAACTTGGTTATTTGGAGCGGACAATCCGTCCAGACCACGTGGGCCGCTCGCTCGATCTTGTCGGCCAACGGCGTCTGGGCGTTTATCATTTGTTCAACCAAAGATAAGGGTAATGAACGTTTCTGAACCATTCTTTCGGTCTGGGTCTGGTAGCTGCAAGCCGTGACCACAATCAGGTCAAGGTAGCGGTCGGCTTTGGTCTCGAACAGCAATGGTATTTCAGCGAGTAACAGCTTCTTCTCTTTTACAAGCCCAAGCCATGCGGCCCGAATACGAGGGTGCAAAATATTCTCAAGTTCTTTTCGTGCCTGGGGCTGTTGAAAGACCAGTTCCCGAAGTTGTTCCCGTCGCAAACGACCCTCGCCGTCAAACAGCTGAGTGCCGAGTTTTTGCCTAATCTCTTCCTGTACACCCAAATCGCTGTCCGTCAATCTCCGGGCTTCAGAATCTGAACTAAAAAGGGCGACTTCAAGTTTGTCTCGCAAAATTGCAAACAACTCGGCCGTAACGGTCGATTTCCCTGTGGCGATCCCGCCGGTGATACCTATTCCCGCCATGGGTTCAAAAGGTCGCGTTCGGCTTCGCTCTCAAAGTGATGAGTAATCAGTAATCAGTAGTCAGTCGTGTCCAAGGACTTCCGAACTGATCACTGACACACTGATTACCAATTACTTTGTTCCAAGCTGTAGACATCCTCGAAGCCCGGGACTGAACCGAGGATGCAAATCGTTCTCGGAAGACGTTATACCCCCAACTTTCGCTTAAAATATCCAATGGTCTCGCGGACGCCGGACTCAAAATCGACTTTCGGTTGCCACCCCAAGAGGCGTTTCGCCCGACTGATATCCGGTTGCCGGACACGGGGATCGTCTACCGGAAGCGGCTTAAACACAACTTGGGCAGTAGAACCGGTCAACGCCAGAATTTTTTTGGCGAAATCCAGAATCGTCATTTCGCCTGGATTCCCAATATTAACCGGCTCGTGAAAGTCCGATAAAGCCAATCTGAAGATTCCATCAATCAAATCGGACACGTAGCAGAAGCTCCTGGTTTGACTGCCGTCGCCGAAGACCGTCACCGGTTCGTTGTTGAGAGCCTGGCTAATAAAGGCGGGGACGACTCGCCCATCTCGCAGACGCATTCTAGGACCATAGGTATTGAAGATCCGGACAATCTTAGTGTCCATGCCATGAAACCGGTGGTACGCCATCGTCATCGCTTCAGCGAATCGCTTTGCCTCGTCATAAACTCCCCTCGGCCCGATGGGGTTGACATTCCCCCAATAATCTTCGCTCTGTGGATGCTCCAATGGGTCCCCGTAGCATTCCGACGTCGAAGCCAGCAAAAAGATCGCCCCTTTGTCCTTGGCCAAACCGAGCGTGTTATGAGATCCGAGCGCGCCCACTTTCAAGGTGGGAATCGGGTGTTCCAGGTAATCAATCGGGCTGGCCGGAGAGGCAAAATGGAAGACGTAATCTACCGGCCCGGGAACAAAGATGTATTCCGACACATTGTGCCGGATAAACTTAAAATCAGGATTCCCTGCCAGGTGCTCGATATTATCCGTATTTCCAGTGATCAGATTGTCGATGGCAATGACTCTGAACCCTTCGGCGAGCAATCGATCGCTTAAATGCGAACCGAGAAAACCCGCTCCACCGGTTACAACCGCCGTTTTTTTGTCAGACTTCTTTTCAAACATGTAATCGGTCCCTATCCGGAGGAGTGTGCTCGTTGACACCGAGGAAGAAAGCTACTCCTCCACTTTGCGTTGGTAAGTATGCCGAATGTCTTGGGCTTGATTTGTCCAAACCGCATCTTCGGCAATGTTGGTAGCGTGATCCCCCACTCGTTCGAGCGCCCGGGCGATCAGGATAATATTAAGGTAAGATTTTACCTGATTGGGTTCCGCCACAATGCGAGCCATAATCTTGTCGCTGACTTCCAGATTCAGCTGATCCAGCTCGCGGTCCCGGGGTTTCATCTTGAGCGCTAATTCGATGTCGCGGTCCACAAAAGCGTGCATACTGTCCCGAAAAATGGCGAGAGCCAGTTGGAAAACCGGCTCTAGCAGCGAAATCTCGGGTACAACTGCTTCCGCGTTCAGTTTCTTTGCTCTGCGTGCGATCGCGACTGACTGATCCGCAATCCGTTCGAGGTTAGCGCTGAGCTTCATCGCGGCAATGACTTCGCGCATATCCGAAGCCACCGGATGAAACCGGATCAATAAGTCGATGCCTTCGCGATCGATCTCTTTCTCTAACGAGTCCACCTCTTCATCATCGGCGATCGCCAGATTGCAGAGATCGTTGTCGCGCCTAAGCAAGCCTTCCATGGCGTAGTTGAGAAGCCGCTCCGTCAAACTCGACATCATTAAGACATTGTTTCTTAGTGATTGGAGCGCGGCTTCGAAGTTGGTACTAATGTGTCTACCTAACGGCGCCATATAAATCTGATTCCCTCGGCAGGGGACAATACCTGTCTCCTAGCCTCTCGGCGAGAGCAAGTTTTGGGGGGCATGGGAGCCCACAATCGTGCTCGTACTCGTCGTCGTCCTCGTCCTCGAAAAGGAGCGGTTCTGCAAGTTGCAGTGTCCAGCCCTCGGATTTGATCGGTATGAAAATCGACGGCCCGGAGATCGAAGTGAAAACCAACGCTCTCGAGGACGAGGACGACGAGTACGAGAACGATTCATGCCGCAGAACCTCTCCTAGCTCCTGGCTTTCTCACATCCTCTCCGGGACCTCGATCCCCAGCAGCATCAAACCGGTCTTTATCGTTCGAGAGAACAGGTCGCACAGCAGGAGGCGGCTTGCTCTTGTTTCTCCCTCCGCGGTAAGGACCGGGCATTGCTCGTAAAAGACATGATACTTGGCCGCCAACTCGTAAAGAAAGTTGGCCAGGACGTTGGGCTTGAAGCCGTCCAGTACCGCCGGAACCACTTCACCGAATCGTAAAATCTCCTTCCCCAAAGTCTGTTCAGCAGGCTCGGCCAGAAGGATTCTATCAGGCGGTTGAAACGGGCCGTCCAAGCGGCGAAAAATCGCTCGGCTGCGCACGTAAGCATTCTGCAGATAGGGAGCGGTATTTCCCTGAAAAGAGAGCATTTTCGACCAGGCAAACACGTAGTCGGTCAACCGGTGTTGGGAAAGCTCGGCGTACTTAACCGCGCCCAGACCTACAATTTTGGCGATTTCTTCGGACTCATTCTCAGGCAATGCGGCATTTTTTTCCCGAACTAACTTCTCAGCCCGATCGATGGCTTCTTCCAAGAGCTCACGCAGCGGAACGGATTCACCAGAGCGGGTGCGCATCAGCTTCCGGTCTTCTCCCAGGATGCTGCCGAACGCGATATGCTCGAGGTCAACCTTGTATCCAAGCCGGCGCGCGACCGCAAAAAGCTGCCTGAAATGGAGTTGCTGCGGAGCACCAACCACATACCAAATGCCATCCGGATTCCATCTTTTGATCCGGTAGTCCAAAGTAGCGATATCGGTCGTCGCATAACCAAACCCGCCGTCCGATTTGCGGATCATGAACGGAGTTTCCGAAATTTCGTTATCGAAGACCACAGCCGCACCCTCGCTAATTTCGGCCACGCCTTTCGCTAAAAGGCGTTCAACCAGCCCCGGCAGTTCACCGTCATAGGCGCTTTCGCCGAGTTGTTCATCAAACTCGACACCAAGCAACGCGTAAACGGAGGCAAACTCGCGGAGGGAGAGAGAAACACATCGTTCCCATATCGCCCGGTTTTCCGGGTCACCCTTTTGCAGTTTGACCAGCTCGAGGCGGCACTCCTCCAAGACGCCTGCATCCTGTTTTGACCGAAGATCCGCTTCCCGATAGAGGCGCACGAGCTCGGCCATGGGTTGAGATTCAAGAGCTGCTTCGTCTCGAAAGTGTTTCCAGGCGTAAATGACTTTGCCAAACTGAGTTCCCCAATCCCCCAGATGATTGTCAGTGACGACCTGATGCCCGAGGAATCGCGCGATTCGGGCAATGGCGTCACCGAGAATGGTCGATCGGATATGACCAACATGCATCGGTTTAGCGATGTTAGGGGAGCTGAACTCGACGATCAGCGTCTTCGGATTCGCCACCTCCTCGACACCCAACCGGGGGTCATTGGAAACAGCGACCAATTTTTGCGCTACAAACTCAGGTTCTAAACGAAAGTTGATAAAGCCCGGCCCAGCAACCTCCGGCGGAGCGCCGATGCCGGTCAGGTTTATCGTCTCGGCAATGCGGCCGGCGAGAGCACGAGGATTTTCCCGGCGGGCCTTGGCCAAAACCATGGCGATGCTTGTCTGGTAATCTCCATTCCGGGGATCCGCCGTCGGAACCACCTGGGCGGAATCGACAGATTGAAGCTCCAGCGCTGCCAAAGCGTCAGAAAGGCGCTCTTGCAGGGTCTGCGCGACCGTTGGCATCTTTAAGAAGCTTGAGCCTTTGGCGCTTTATTATCGAAAATGGCGAGAATCTCCTCCGCCGATTCGGCTCTTCCGAGCTGCTCTCGCACGGATTTGTCATTCAAAAACTTGGCGATCGCAGCCAACGTCCTGAGATGCACCTGGAATTGGTCTTTGGGCACCACAAACAAGACGATGAATTTAACCGGCGAATTGTCCAAAGAGTCGAACTCTATCCCGGCAGAAGATCGGCCAAAGGCCGCCACCACCTCGTTGACACAATTGGACGAAGCATGAGGAATCGCGATCCCGAAGCCGATGCCCGTACTCATGGTTTCTTCCCGTTGACGCAGCGCCGCTAAAACGGATTCGCGATCGGCCTTTCGAACAGCGCCTTTCTCAACCAGCAGATCGATCAATTCGACGATCGCGGCCCACCTCTCGGTGGATTTCATTTCCGGGATTATTTGATCTACAGATAAAAGAGAGCCCAAAGTCATAGCTCACGAGCCAGAATGCGGCACATTATCAAGGCGGAGACCTTTGACAAGATCGTTTCGCTTGAAAGATATGGGTCGCGTGCCATCGATTTTTGTTAGCTTTTCCAGAAGGAACGCACGCAAGAAGACAAAATAACGGCAGAAAAAGCAGCCACAGAAAAAGTGTTCACTTCCAGAACCTAGAATAACATTACGGTATGAAGATTTTGATGGCAACGAGCGAATTTGCTCCTCTTGCATCCACTGGGGCCCTAGGCGAAACAGTCCGGACCCTGGCGGTTGAGCTAAAACGTCTCGGACACGAAGTCAGTGTAGCGATGCCGCTTTATCGCTCTATCCGGGAAGGACGCTACCAATTGGACCCGTCCTACGATCAGCTTCAGATCGCTTTGGGCGAAAAAAAAGTGACCGCCGAATTTCTGGCCACGAAGACCCCCGACGGGATCCCGGTCTTTCTGGTGCGGCGGGACGAATATTTTGACCGCTCCGGAATTTATTCGGGAAACGAGCGGGCATACGAAGACAATTCCGAACGATTTATCTTCTTTTCCAAATCTGTCGTCGAGCTGTCTCGGCAGATCGCCCCAGCACTCGACCTTATTCATTGCCACGACTGGCCGACGGCCTTGATACCGGTCTTTGTTAAAGATCGCCGCCTGCCGTTTCTCACTGCGCTAAGCGTTCACGACCTCGAGTATCAGGGGTCTTTCTGGAGCTTCGACTTTTCTTTAACGAACCTGCCCGGCGGATATTTCTCGCCTCGCGGTATCGAGTTTTACAACCGGCTGAACTTCCTTAAGGGCGGTATCGTCTACGCCGACTCGGTGATTTTCCCTGGAGAACTCGTTCTCTATGAGTCGTTTACACAAGAGGGTGGATTCGGCCTCAATCTTGTTCTTCAAGAAAACTCAAATCGAATGGTCGGTATCCCGTTTGGTATCGATTACTCAGTCACGAATCCGCCTTTTGAAAAGCTGCTCAAAGTAACCAATCCGCCCGTCGAGAAGCTCGTCAGCCGGAAACTGAAGACGGACGCCGGAAACGGGAAGGCAGCATGCCGGCAAGCAATTTTGAGTCAATTGGAGCTCGAATCCGGAGACAGCGATCTGCTGATGGTCTGCCCGGTCGAAGAGGGCGATAACCGTGCATTAACTCACGTCATTCCAGTTTTCGACCGGTTACTGACCAGTAACCTGCGTTTCATTTTGCTCGGCTCCCCTGCTAAGAGCTGGGTCTCCGATTTGATGGTCACCGAGCGGAAATACCCGAAACGGTTCGCTTGGAGTCGAGAAACAGATGCTCGACTGCAGAGTCTGGCCTTGGCAGGCGCCGATCTGGCTTTGTTTCCGGGATCTTTGGGTCCTCGCGGAATCAGTGCCCTCACCGCCATGCGCTACGGCACCGTTCCCATTGCCGGTAATCGTGGAGGGCTCCGCCAGATCATCGTCGATTTCGATCCAATTCAAAACGAAGGATCCGGTCTGGTTTATTACCGGGACGATCCAGAGGCTATCTGGGACACCGTGCAGCGAGCATTCTGGCTGAAGCGGCAACCCGAGACCTGGGACAAACTGATCGCTGGATGTCAGGCGGTGGATTTCTCGTGGCCGGCTTCCGCCCGGTCGTTCGCGCAACTTTATGCTGATCTGTTGCGCCACCGTCAGGCCATGCCGGCGTGATGGCAAGTGGGGTATGGAGGGCGCGCGTCCTCGCGCGCCGCGGTCGGAGCCGAGCATCGCAGGCGCGCCGGTAGGGCGAAAATCTCGGCGCGCCTAAGATTACCCATTACCCCCTATGCGAGATCGCGCCGGATTTGAGCCGCATCCCTGCGGACGGCTAGGTCTATGCTGTCCTGACAACGCGAGTACTCGATTCGTCACGATCCTCGATAAAATCACGTCACACCACGGCTCAAATCCGGCGCGGACCGGTCCCTTATGAATAGCTAATTTTTAGCGCGCCGAGATTTTCGCCCTACCCCCGCTATTAATGGGGCTTGGGATCTCCGTCGAAGTCCAGGACCAACGATTCAGCCATATTCGGCTTAATGATCTCCTCTACAAACTTGATGTAGAAAGGGTCCTCTTCAAAGATTCGCAAACGCTCTTTCGAATCGAAATCGACCGAGATAAAAAAACCCCAGGGATTCAACTTGTCCGTCCTCCGGCCGCATCGCACGTTGGCCGCTACCGAGATCTTAAGGAGTTGGATACGGGTTTGCATCATGATCACTTCGAGCTGAGCAGCGCTGATATTTGGCTTCAGTTTATAGAGAACGATGTGATGAAACATGAGCTTTTTCGTTTGTAGAAACTACCTTTGTCCGAGGCAAGTATTATCGGCGGTGTAACCTTTATCGCTTAAAAAATGCTCACGTATTTAATGCCTGGAGCTGGCTGCGAGCTACATACAACATGAAACCCGTCTCGCAAAGTGCGCTGGTTTGGAGAAAAATAGGCCACGAAAAGTGGGTCGACAGCTGGCAAGAACGCCTGTTATGGCTGGGCTCCGAGCGACTGGTTATCACTCAATTCAGCGGTAGCAAACGCGTTCGGCTTGAGATTTACGACCTTACCGGATCCGAAGCCGCGGTACTGAAAAAGGAGTTCGGAGGCGAAATCCGCAATCTGAATCGTTCCAGCGCGGACTGGGTAAAATCGATCGTTCAGAAAAAGCCGATCCCGATTCGAGGCAGACTTCGGATCGTCAATCTTGAGCCCGAAGCCGGACAAACCGCGGATGGCGATGTTCTTTTCGTGCCCGCAAGCCTGGCGTTTGGGACAGGCGAACATGCGACGACGGCCGGCTGCTTGCGGCTGTTATGCGACATTGTACCCGCAGGTCAGACTGGTTGGTCATTTCTGGATGCGGGCACAGGGACAGGCATTTTAGCCCTGGCTGCAGCCAAACTCGGAGCTGACCGGATCGAGGCATTCGATGCAGACGCGATCGCTGTGCGGACAGCAAAACAGAATGCTCGCCTAAACGGTTTGTCGAAAAAGGTCCGAATTTGGCGCCAAGACGTTTTGAAGTTTCAGCCAGAGTCTGTCTATGACGTCGTCACTGCCAATCTATACAGCGTCCTTCTTCGTCAAGCCCTTCCCCACCTGGTTAAAGCCGCCCGCAAAGGTGGCTTCCTTATTTTTTCCGGAATCCTCAGAGATCAAGAGGCCGAAGTAAAAGAATGGTTGAGAGAAAAAAAATTGGAGCTGAAAGAATCTCGGAGCCGAGGAAAATGGATTGCCATGTTGGCGCAAAAGCGAGGCAGCGCTGCCAGGGCTCTCGATTAATTGATTAACTAGCCGCTTGTTAGGATTTTTCGTTCTCGTACTCGTCGTCGTCCTCGTCCTCGAGTGGGTACTAAGATGTGGAGTCGATTTTGAGGACAGGTCTCAAGAGTAGCTTTTGTCCCGAAAGGACTGAATGATAGTAGCCTGGCATCCCGCGGCCGCGGGACTGCCTGGGATAGAGAAAAATCGAACTGTCGCGTTAGGGAACGGTATGATCGGGGTCGGGAGGAACGTTCTGCGGCCTTGAGCGGTGAACGCGCGAGTAGACCAACTCAGGCCGTACCCTACGGGACGGATCTTTTTTAAAACGCATTCCAGGCAATCCCGCGGGCGCGGGATGCCTGGCTACCTTCATCTAGTCCCTTCGGGACAGACACCGCAGGTACCTGTCGACATTTTCGGCTCCACATCATTTCCGTGCGAAGCATTCGAGGACGAGGCCGACGACGAGTACGAGAAAGAAACGCCCGCGTTGTTAAACAGAACCCAAATCCTTGGTTGAAATAGGTGGCTGACACATATAGTCCTGGGAAGGTTTTATGCAACTTTCTTCACGAGCGAACAGCCTCACTCCTTCCCTTTCTCTATCAGTGGACAGCAAGGCAAAGGCGATGAAGTCCGAAGGACTTGACGTCTGCGGCTTCGGTGCCGGCGAACCCGACTTTGATACTCCAGAGCACATTAAGGCCGCAGCGATCGCTGCGCTGGAAACCGGATTTACGAAATACACCCCTAGCTCCGGCATCCCAGAATTACGGCAAGCGATCTCGGAGAAACTAGAAAAAGATAACGGCCTCAGCTACAAACCAAGCCAAATCATCGTTAGCACCGGAGCGAAACACTCCTGTTACAATGCGATCCTGGCCACGTGCCAGCCGGGCGACGAGGTGATTATTCCGAGCCCTTATTGGCTCAGCTATCCTGAGATGGTGCGGCTGGCGGGTGCTGAACCTATCTTTGTCCAGACCAAGGAAGAGAACGGCTGGAAGATCACGCGCGACGAGTTCGAGAATGCGATGACGCCTCGAACCAAAATGATCATCCTTAACTCGCCCAACAACCCGACAGGCGCAGTTTATACTCGCGAAGAAATCACCGGGATCGCAGAGGTCGCGGCGGAAGAGGAAATCTTGATTCTCTCCGATGAGATCTACGAGAAGCTGGTGTACGACGACCATGAACACGTCAGTATCGCTTCACTAGGGAATGAGTTTTACGACCTAACGATCACCGTGAATGGGTTTAGCAAAGCCTATGCGATGACCGGTTGGAGGCTTGGATATTTAGCCGCCCCGGAACCGATTGCGCGAGCGATCGACTCCATTCAAAGCCATGTAACCTCTAACCCGTGTTCGTTTGCCCAGAAAGGGGCTCTAGCCGCTCTTAAAGGAGATCAGCAGAGCATTGTGGACATGCGCGATGAATTCGACATGCGCCGGCAATACATGGTCGAACGCTTCGCCAAGATCGCCAGTGTGAGCATCGTGAGACCGAGCGGAGCCTTCTACGTTCTGGCCAACATCAGTAAGCTGGGGCTGACGTCCCAAAACTTCGCTGATCGGCTGTTGAGCAAAGCGAATGTCAGCGTCGTGCCGGGTATCGCCTTTGGTGACGACCGGACGGTGCGGTTCAGCTACGCGACCAGCCTCGATGTGATCAAGAAGGGAATGGATCGGTTCGAAGATTTCTGCCGAACGCTGTGAAGCGTTTCAGCCAGTACCTTGAGGTTTACCGTATAATGTTACGGAACTCCCTTGTCCGGGAGATGAACTTCAAGCTTAACTTTATACTCTGGCTGTTTACGGATGCGCTTTGGTTTGTTGGGCAGCTGATCTTTATCTCGGTCATCTACGCCCAAGTCGACGCGATCGGTGACTGGACCAAATGGGACATGGTCCTATTGGTCGGGACTTATCAGATCATTAGCCAAGTCTTCCAAGGATTCTTTTACCTCAACCTGACGAATCTGTCCGAGCTGGTACGGACCGGTAGGCTGGACTTCGTCCTGTTGCAGCCGATCGATCCGCAATTCACCGTGTCTTTGCGGCAATTCGGGGTCGACGGCATAGTGAACGCCCTGATCGGCATTGTGATTGTTTGCTACTCGCTAGTGCAGCTACACCTAGTGCCGTCAGCAGGCCAGATCTTGCTTTACGTGGTGGCACTCGGCTTCGGCATATCGGTCCATTACGCGGCCATGCTGGCTTTTGCTACGGTTAGCTTTTGGACGGTCCGCACCCAGGGGATTACGTATGGTTATTACAGCTTAATCAGCCTGGCGCG
>Ga0126373_10003234_pt1 | contig 12160 bp, 9 predicted proteins | sample PanSoiMetPlot_11_FD_92545 | JGI IMG/M metagenome (GOLD analysis project Ga0126373, IMG submission 92545) | Tropical forest soil microbial communities from Panama - MetaG Plot_11 | ecosystem: Environmental > Terrestrial > Soil > Tropical forest > Bulk soil | place: Panama | collected 2016-02-17
AGAACATCATGATGCTTCTTGCGCAAACTCTCGACGATGGGCAGAGGGGAATTCTCATCCGCCAGAATTTCTCATTCAGGCGGCAATCGGATAGGCTTGTACTCGTGCGCCAGGTAACTCGCATCGGAGAGGCACGACAGGATGTCCTCTCTGGTTAGGCCCGGATAGCTTGCGAGAATCTCGCTCTCGGCTTCCCGGCGGCGAGCAGTTCAAGGATGAACTCGACGGCGAGACGCGTCCCGCGGATCACTGGCTTCCCGGCCAAAATCGAGACCAGCGACAATCCGTTCGGACCACGGCATGCGTTCATAATACGTCCTGGCGCTCGGACCTTTGAGATCCCCGCCCCTCACGACGCATACAAAAGTTAGGTATGATCCTCGCGATCTTCGCCATCCCTTTAGGCGAGCGCTGGAGTGACGCGTCTTAACGCAAATTTCTAAAACCATCTGACGAGTCTCGGCATCTGGACTTCGCGAATTCTCGAAAGTCGTCTTGTACGTGGGAGAGCACATGGCGGCAAGAACCATGGATGCCTTGGGTAAGAAAGGCTTTCGCAAAGAAACGGACAGCCTCGGCGAAGTTTACGTACCCGCCGAGAAACTGTGGGGCGCCCAGACGCAGCGGTCGTTGGAGCACTTCAGCATCGGCAAGGATCTGATGCCGCGCGAAATGATCACGGCCTACGCGATTCTGAAAAAGGCCGCCGCGAATGCAAATTATGCCGGAAAGCGCCTCGGTGAGGAGCAGCACAGGCTGATTGTCAAAGTCTGTGACGAGATTCTGGCCGGCCAACACCACGACATGTTTCCGCTGCATGTCTGGATGACGGGGAGCGGCACGCAGTTCAACATGAATGTCAATGAGGTGATTTCCAACCGCTGCTGCCAGATCGCCGGCACGCCGCTCGGAAGCAAGCGGCCGGTTCATCCCAACGACCACGTCAACATGTCGCAATCGTCGAACGATTCGTTCCCGTCGGCAATGAATATCGCGGCTGCGGTGAACTTGAAGCAGAAGCTGATTCCTGCCGTCAAAGACCTGCGCGACGCAATCGCCGCAAAGGCTCAGGAATGGAGCGCGATCGTCAAGATCGGCCGAACACACATGCAGGACGCGACGCCGCTCACCCTCGGCGAAGAGTGGTCGGGATACGAGAGCATGCTCACCGATAACATCGATCGATTGGAGCGAGCACTCGTCGGAGTGTACCGCCTCGCTCTCGGCGGAACGGCGGTAGGCACGGGCATTAACGCCGCTCCTGGATTCGCAGAAGCTGCGGCGGCACAGATCGCAACGTTAACCGGTCTGCCATTCGTCACGGCGCCGAATAAGTTCGCCGTGCAAGGTGCGCACGACGACCTGGTCCAGCTTTCAGCGACGCTGCGAACACTTGCAGTATCCCTTTACAAAATCGCGAACGACATTCGCCTGATGTCCTGCGGACCGCGAGCCGGATTCGCTGAGCTATCGATTCCGGCCAACGAACCGGGCTCGTCGATCATGCCCGGCAAAGTAAATCCGACGCAAGCCGAGGCATTGACGATGATTGCCGTCCAAGCCATGTCAAACGACGTAGCCGTCGGATTCGGCGGGGCGGGCGGCTATCTCGAGATGAATGTTTACAAGCCGCTCTTGATTTACAACATCGCTCATTCCATCGCGATCCTGGCAGACGGCTGCACGAATTTCCGCAAATTCCTGATCGAAGGAACTAAGCCGAATAGCAAGAAAATCGCCCAGTACGTCGAGGAATCCCTGATGCTGGTGACGGCGCTTTCGCCGATTATCGGCTACGACAAAGCTTCAAAGATCGCCCACTACGCATTGGACAACGACCTCACGCTGAAACAGGCCGCGACCAAGCTTGGATTCGTTACAGAAGAAGAGTTTGACCGTGTGGTCGATCCGGCAAAAATGCTCCATCCCTACATCGCGACCAAAAATTGAAAATCGAAAGGAACCGTGCATGATACAGAAGCGAGGAATCGAACTTCTCTGGGATCCAAGGCTGAATAAATCGACGGCCTTTACAGATGTAGAAAAAGAAAAGCTGGGGCTGGTCGGTCTCTTGCCGGACGTAAGCGAAAGCGAAGATCTTCAACTGCAGCGGGTCATGCTGCAGCTCAGCCAAAAGAACACGGACCTGGAGCGATACATTTATCTGGTCAATCTGCTCGATCATAACGAAACGCTGTTCTATCGCACCGTCATGTCGGATCCAGCCCGGTTTCTTCCGATCGTGTATGATCCAACGATCGGTGAGGCGTGCCTCAAGTTCGGGCACATTTATCGCCAGACCCGCGGAATGTACTTATCGATCAAGCGCCACGGCCAGGTGAAGCAGATTCTCAAAAACTGGCCGGAGACGGACGTCCGCTTCATTTGCGTCACCGACGGCGGACGCATCCTGGGCCTCGGCGACCTGGGCGCAAACGGCGCGGGCATCCCGATCGGCAAGCTTCAACTCTATACCGCCTGCGCCGGCGTTCCGCCGCAATATCTGATGCCGATGTACCTGGACGCGGGCACAAACAACGAGCAGTATCTCCACGATCCTTTGTATCTCGGCATGCGCCAAACGCGGCCGCCATCGGAGGAACTGTCTTCGTTTGTCGATGAATTTGTCAGCGCGGTGCAGGAGGTGTTTCCAAAATGCTGCATCCACTTTGAAGATTGGACCGGATCGGATGCGGTGTACCTGCTCAAGCGCTACCGCGACACATACTGCGTCTATAACGATGACGTTCAGGGCACAGCGGGCATCGTGCTCGCCGGAATGATCAACGCCGCGCGACTCAAAGGCTCGAAGCTGAAGGACGAAAAATATCTCTTCCTGGGCGCGGGATCGGCGGCCATCGGTCTCGCTGACCTGATCTGTTCCGCGATGGTTCAGGAAGGAATGCCCTTGAAGGATGCGCAGGCCCGAGTGCACATGTTCGATATCAACGGTCTGCTCGACGACAGCCGCAAAGACCTGTTCGATTTCCAGAAGCCGTACGCGCACAAGCACGCGCCGACTCGAGATTTCGTGGCCGCAATCGAAAGCATCAAGCCGACGACCATCATCGGCGTCAGCACGGTCGGCGGTCTCTTCAATCGAAAAGTGATCGAAGCCATGTCGCGCATCAATGAGCGTCCCGTCGTGTTCGCCTTGTCCAACCCGACCGATCACGCCGAGTGCACACCGGAGCAAGCATACACGTGGTCCAATGGAAAAGCGATTTACGCGGCCGGCGTTCAGTTCCCACCAGTACACTTCAATGGCCAGACGTTTCTGCCCGGCCAAGCGAACAACTTCTATGTATTCCCGGCGATCGGAATGGCGGTGTTCGCTACCCAGGCGTCGCGCGTGACCGATGAGATGTTCATCGAGGCTGCGAAGGCAGTCGCTGACCAAGTGCCGTCAGACCTACTGAAACAGGGACTCCTGTTCCCACTTCAGTCGAATATTCTCGATGCCGAGATTCAGACGGCAGCGCGAGTGGCGAATCTCGTTTTCAATTCCGGACTGGCGCGGGTCGATCGTCCGCCGGATATGGTGGCCTTCATTCGCCGGCACGTATACAGGCCCGAATACGCCGAGGAGGCTTCGGCCGCCAAGCCGGCACGAAGCGAGACATCGTCGGCGCCGTTGCGGGCCGTCCGCCAAGCCTGAACGATGGCGCTGCCGGTCAGTGGTGCGGCGGCAGTTTTGTTCATTGTGGCCACTGCCATAGCCGGGGCGCCTCCAAACCTCGCCGCGCAGCCTGCCGAAACGCTGGACTACGAGCTTCATACTCCACATGCGACCAAGCCGCGCGACGATTTCACCCAGCACTTGCTGGGCGACTGGATGGGCGTTCGTTCCAAACTGGCCGACCGCGGCGTGAGCGTTGCGGTACTGTTCATCTCCAATCCGTTCGGCAACGTCAGCGGCGGAGTTCGGCGCGGAGCCGCTAGCTACAACCTGGCTGGTTTCGGCATCGTTCTCCACACGGATCGATTACTCTGGTGGTCGGGCGGCCAGTTTCACGTTGGATTCGCCGAAAACTTTGGGACCAGTCTTTCGAAGCAGTACGTCGGCAATAATTTTCCAATTCAATTAGCAGACGTGGCCGATCCGCATCCCCGGCTCACTTACCTGTCTTATACGCAAATTTTGTGGAAGGATAGGCTGAGCATCCGGCTTGGCCGGCTCACCATCAACAGCGTGTCCAGCGAGGAGTTTCTCGGGTCGCGGTACTTCAAGGCCTTCACCTCGGTCGGCATTGATCTAGTGCCGCTCGGAATCTTCTTGAATGCACCCGGTGCGTTCGGTTATCCGAACACGACCTGGGGTGCACGGGTCAAGTTCCAGCCGGTCAAACAATTCTACGCAATGGTCGGCGCTTATAACGGTGACCCGAGGCTGAAGCAAGGCACGCTGCACGGCGTCGATTTCTCCCTGCGGGGGCCTGTGTTTGCCATCGGCGAGATCGGCGTGCGTTGGAATTACGAACAACACTTAGCCCGGTTTTCCGGCAACCTAAAAGTCGGAGGCTACTACAATGGTGGCACCGCCCGAGTCTTCGGTTCGCCGACCGAAACTGAACGAGGCCGCAGCGGATTGTACGTCGTGGCTGATCAAGTGCTAACGCACTGGGGTGACTCCACCCAGGACCGTCGCCTAGGCGTTTTTGGGAGCCTCATTGCCGCACCCGATCAGCGGATCAATAAGTACCGTATTTTTCCGACGCCGGGCTGGTCGTGTACGGCCTATCATCAAAGCGTCCCCGAGATTTCATCGGACTCGCTGCCGTCTACGGCTCTTATAGCCGCGACCTCCGCGGCCGAGAAGAAATCAACCCGGCGCTCGCCGGCGTTCAGAACTTCGAGATGACGCTGGAGTTGAACTACGGTTGGACGATTCGACCAGGTTTGCTCTTCGAACCAGACTTGCAGTATATCGTGCACCCGAACGGCGACACGCGACTGCCTAATGGTGTGGCAGTCGGGCTCAACCTCGTCTTAAACCTGTGAGCGGAATCAACTCGATCTCGCTGTCACCCAGACAGCCTTCGCAGTCTCCGGAACTTTCTCCAGCCCCTCGGTGTCCAATCCTACAAGAGCGCAAAGAATAAGCCGAGCAGCGAGGCCTGGGGTGGTAAGTCGGCCTCGCGGCCGTCCGTTTTGCGCCAATTCGGCTTCGCAGTTTGAGGCTACAATCTAGGTAGACACCTGTGGCGGATACGACCGTTGGTCTACATCTGGATGCTTGCCTGTTCTCCGAACCAGCGGAGGACGTTCTCATTACGGGCCTGTGCCACGGCGACGATCAGGCTTACGAAATTCTGATCCAGCGCTACCAGCAGCCGGTCTACAACCTGGTCTGCCGCTTGCTCAACGACCCGTCCGACGCCTCCGATATCGTCCAGGAAGTGTTCTTGAAAATCTTTCGCAATATCCGGTCCTTCCGTCACGGCAGCAGCCTGAAAACCTGGATCTATCGCATCGCGGTTAACGAAGCGTACAATCATCGCCGCTGGTTCTCGCGACATCTGCGCCAGGAGGTCGCGTTCGCTACCGACGAAGCGGCTCCGGCGCATGCCGACACCTTCGCCGATCCCGGCCGGTCGCCTTTCGAAGAAGCCGCCGATCACGAGACCCGCGCGCTGGTGGAAGCGGCCCTCGAGAAACTTAAACCCAATTTCCGCGCAGCCGTCGTTTTGCGGGACATCGAAGACTTGAGCTACGAAGAAATCGCCTCGGTTCTCGACGTTTCGCTTGGCACCGTGAAGTCGCGCATCTTGCGAGGTCGCGAGGCGCTCAGAAAGATCTTAGAAGGACGTTTGGAGCCGGAGACGAGCGTGAACTGGTCTCCCCAACCGCAGGTTGAATAACTATGGATTGCCGGAACGCAAGACGAAACATCTCGGCGTACCTGGATCACCGAGTGCCCGCATCGGAAAGCCAGGCGGTGCGGAATCATCTGAACGCCTGCCGCGCCTGTGCGCTCGAATCCGCCGAGCAGCAGCGCCTGCGGCGTACAATCCGGTCGCTGCCGCGCCGGACCCCACCCGCCGATCTTACGCTCCGTCTGCGCGTGATCGCCTCCAAAGCGCGAGCTGAAATCCAAGGGCCCGGCCGCTGGACCCGTCTGCAAAACCGTCTCGCACTCGCCCTCGAAAATCTCATGCGCCCCATGGCCCTGCCCGCCGTCGGCGGTCTTTGTTCGGCTGTGTTCATGTTCAGCGCGCTCATCCAAACCTTCATGCCGGCCTTCGCCATGGTCCGCACCGCTTCATCCTTCGATCCGCCCACCATGCTCCTGACCCAGCCGATGCTGAAGTACATCGCGCCGATCCCCTTCGGCGGTGATGCCGTCGTCGACGTCAAGATCGACAACAACGGCTGCATCTACGGCTACACCATCGTCAGCGAAACCGGGCCGAACGACCAGCAACTGCGCCGAAGCATCGAAAATAACCTGCTGTTCACTGAATTCTGGCCGGCCACGGCGTTCGGCGTCCCGATCGCCGGCACGATTCGCATCTCCTATCGCAGCCCAGCTGGCATCGACGTAAAAGGCTAAACCGGCGCGCCCGAGCATGAAATGGACCTTCCGGTCCATGCGCACATACAGCATCCTCGCTCCCAAACTCAGGCCAACGCCTGATTCTCGACCGCACCCCAAACGCGCAGAATCAAGGCTGTGAGACTCCGTTTGCTCGCCATCTCACTTGCAGCCGCGGCCAGTCTTCCCGGCCAGTACCGCTCCCAGCGCCATAGCTGGCAGGATGACTGCTTCAACAATCCAAGGCTGCCTTACTGCATTGGACACGACTCGGCCGTCAAACCCGAACGGCCAGAGAAAGACACGAAATCCGGTAACGGCTATTCCGATCCGCTCCCGCCGGCTGTCAACGTCACACCAGCGGAGATTGCCGCCGGCGTCATCGACTGGCGATTTGCGGATCCGTCCGCCGATACACTCGTCGGATTCCACGCTCGCAAGCTATCCGCTCTTCCCATGGCGCGCGCCGTTATCGCGCAGTTGGCGGCGAACCAGAAGCTCAGCGCCGCGGACCATCAGAAAACCCTCGAAAACCTCTCCAACGTCGATCAGGTCGCGATCTCCATCCGCGAAAAAGAAACCCTGATCATGGCCACCAGCCGCAAGGCCGACACCATTTTTCCGCCGCTCGATCCGGAATGGAGAGCCGTTCCAGTTGCACGTACCGCCGTCGTGATGGGTCCGGCAGCAGCCGTCGATCAGGCGCTCCAACGAATGGCCGACGATGTCCCGCCGACCGAATCCATGCGCTGGATGATGAAGCGCCAGGCCGCCACCGATTTCTGGTCGTCCAGCGCGATCGCTGTATCCTCAACCATCGGAGAGAAACATCGTTCCGTACTCACCGTCTCCATCCGCGATCATTTCTCAAGCGACCTCGCTCTCGAATTTCTCAAGCCGCCCGACGCGGCCGTCCTTGCAGCCTTGCCCCCCGCGCTGAAAGGCGTGGTCGAGAACAACGTCGTCCATGTCCGCACAGCCGCCGAAAGCGACGAGATCCAGGCGAAATTGTCCAAGCTCGCCGGCACGCCAATCGGAGATTCTCTTGCCGTGTTGATCACATCGATTCGCTATCTTCCCGTGCACGACCCGTCCATCCCCAAGCAGGCCAGACCCGTCATCTACGGCCTCGAGGGCGGTCCTCAGGAACTGAATCACTAGACCAGGCCCGGCCGAGCGCCCTATCGTCCTCCAACGTTTAGCTGAATTCCGAAGAGCGGCGCGCGCCCCGTTGTGCCTAGCCGGAACGCTCTGCTGCCGCGGGAACGTCGGCAAGTAATCGCGGACCCCCGCGCAGTTGCAGATGCGGCCTCACGCGACACTTCACGCCGCCGCCCACGCTGAAGACCACCTTCCAAACGTCGTTCGTCGTCAAGCTCGCGATCTGCGGAATTGGCTGCGGGAACGGCGCCAGTCCGGCAGTAACGTAGTTCCTTGCTTCGAACCCGCCCGCCACAAACGGCCTCCACCGATGCTTACGCGGCTTGAAGTGAACCAGCTTCTGGCCCGTCAGCGTGTGCGACTGCCCCTGGATATCCACATCCGGCGCCTGAAGAAAGGGATGCCCGTCATGATACAAATAGTCGAATTCCGCCGAAACGTAGTTCGCGAAATCGTCCCTTAGAAATCCATGGCGCACACCGGTTTCGAATCCCTGCCGGCTCCGTTCGTCTGCTGAATAAATGCTTCCGGTAAAACCCGTAACCGACGTTGGCCCCGACCTCATATTGCTGCTATTGCCCCAAGGCAACCCCAAACAAAAGAAAACCTACTGCGAACCGTATTGCTCCACCGCTATCAATTAAACTCTCCCAAAAAACCGGATCCGGACCACGAAGTGCCGTCCCTCCTCACCGAAAAACTTGAGATACTGCGGCACCCCGGTCACATTATTCACTGCCGTCGGATTCGCCTGATTCGTGAGATTGTCAACTCCGCCGCGCAGCGCGAACCGGTAACCTCGCAACGTGAGCATCCGCTCGATCGCGAGATTCAAATTGAAATTCACCGGATAATGATACGAGTCCACGGCGGCGACCACGACCCCGCTCTGGTCCCGAACCGAGAACGGGAACCCGCTGCGGAGATCCGCCAAGGCCGACACCGCCCAGTTCTTCCAGGGCAGCGGCAAATAGGTCCAACCGAGGAACCGGTGCGGCGCGTCCCAGGGCATGGGCGCGAAATAAGATAGCACCTGGAGCGGCTGCGGCGTATTGGGATCAAGCAACGCGTTCGACAACGCGCGCGACCAGGTGTAAGACGCCATCCACTCGAACTGACCTGAAAACTTCTGCCGCGCCGCGAACTGTACCGAATCGAAATCGTCGCGCCGGAGATTCGTGAGCTGATACACGCCACCGACAGTTCCGCTCGGCAGAGGAAGCAGCGACGGAGGCGCGTCCGGCGCCAGCGTATTGACGAAAACAAATCCATCCGATCCCCGCCGCCGGAGATAGTTCGCGCTCACATGCACGCGGTCCGTCAATTGATGATCCACGTTGAGCGTCCAATTCGTGGCGCGCGGCAGCGACAAGGCGCCCGGAATCGCGAACGTTGTCAGCGCAGCTGGACCAAGCGAACCGCCCGAAGAATTGTATTGCGTCGTGTAAGCGGTCTGATCGAGCGGCAGCCCCAACATCCCCATCGTCACGGCATCGTGCGTAATCGCGTAGCCGCCTGCGATCCGCGTGCGCGATAACCCCAGCGGAGCCCAAGAAAACGCCGCGCGTGGAGACGCGGCAGAAGCGCCAATTGCCCGATCCCAATCCTCCCGAACGCCCGCCACCACTTGCAGCCCTTCTGCGATGCGCCAGGTGTCCAAAACGTACACCGTTGCTTCCCGGTCGCCAACGCCGAACCGCGCAGCGTTCCCGAACAACGTCTGGGAAATAACTTGTCCGGATTCTCCCAATACCTGATAGCCCGTGCGGATGAAATTTCCGTTGTAATGCAGCCAGTCGAGATCCGTTCCCGCCTCGACCTGATGTGTCCCCGCCAAGTGAAACTTCGCCAAGTATGCGTGAACGAGTCCCTGGTCCCGCACAGCCGACTGCCTGGAATTCACAAAGTAATTACCGCTCATTCCCGTGGGAGTCAGAATGTACAGTCCGGTCCCCTGCGGTACTTGCGCGTTGGAAAAACTCGTGTGAGCGAAGCCGAACTCCACTAGCATTCCGTGCCCGAAATACTGTTGATCTTTGATGTTGGCGAGGTACTCGCGCGCCCTCATGGTAGTTGTGGTCGATACCGGTGCCAGCGCACCGAGACCTTGCCGCCCCTGGTCACTGATATTCGCCAGAAAGTCTGCGAACACGATGTTCGCAGGCGTCAGATTCAGCTGCGTGTGCAGTAAATTGTTGCCCGCCCAACCGCTGCGTGTATCTTGACCATGCGGAAGCCCGGTGAACACGCTCTGGTTGTACTCAAAATCGAATGTGTCCGAGAACCACGCCCGTCCGCGAACAATCGGCCCGGAAATTCCCACCCGCGGATACCAGTTACCGAGATGCAGGCCGTGCCTCAAATCGAGTCCAGGAATAAAGTCCGTAGCCGTATAGTGGAAAGCATCGGTGCCGTTCTCGGTGTGAATCGACAGCACGCCGCCCGATCCCTTGCCGAACTCTGGTGAATACCGGCCCGAGTTGAGATCGATCGAGCGGATGCCCTCCACCGCCAGCCCCGTTTGAAGTTGCCCTGTGATCGGATTCGTGACATCGAATCCGTTCAGCAAATACTGCACTTGGTTTTCTTGCGATCCGTTCACGTGAAGCAGGCCGTTGGAATCTGCTACCACGCCCGGAAGCAGTGAGAGAGCGTTTCGCAAGCTGTGGCTGCTCGCGTACGGAATATTGTTGACCTCCGTACCCGTAAGCTGCTCCTCATTGTGCGTCTGCCCGACATCCACTGGCGACGTCTCGGCATTGACGTTCTCCGATTGGAACACCTCGCGCACAGTCGCGACCGAAAGCGTCAGTTCTTCAGCGCCTTGGATGTGCAGGGCCCGATCCTTCAGCGGATAAAATCCATCGCGCTCGACAGTGATGAGATAATCGCCCGGCGCCGGAAGTGTGATGGTGAACGCGCCGGTCGGATCGCTCTCGGCAGTGCCTGCGCTTGCAGGCTCAGAAGCCGGGCGCATTCTCACGTTCGCCCCGGCAACCGGCGCTCCGTCTTCGTTCACGACGCGGCCATGCAAGGTCACGCTCGCGCCGAACGCCGAACCTGCGAGTACCGCCAACAGAGCACAAACTACGAATACGCGCCCCTGGAGCCAGGACGCAAACCGCGTTTGGTCCGCGCGCTCGCACTGCGATGAAACCCTGAGCAGCACCGGATTCCCTCTACTATTTCACGCCGGACGTATCGACGCAACAGTCCACCGCCAAGATGCTATAGTCTACTGAAAAGGAGCGACCCATGGACTCACCCAAAACCAGAATCCCGATCGAAGCCATCCAACTCTACAATCTCTTCATCCACGGTGAAATCAGCCGCCGCGACTTCATGGACGGTCTCCAGAAATTCGCAGCCGCCGGCGTCACCGTCGCCGCGCTTGCGCAGGCCCTCATGCCAAACTACGCCCTTGGCCAGCAGGTCCCGAAGAGCGATGAGCGCATCAAAGCTACCTACGAAACCGTCCCCTCGCCGCAGGGCAACGGAAGCATCAAGGGGTATCTGGTCCGGCCGGTCAGCGCCGACACGCGCGGCCCGATGCCCACGAAGCTCCCCGGTGTCATCGTCGTCCACGAGAACCGCGGCCTGAATCCTCATATCGAGGACGTCGCGCGCCGCTTAGCTCTCGCCAATTTCATGGCCTTCGCTCCTGATGGCCTTACTTCGGTCGGCGGATTCCCGGGTGACGACTTCAAAGGCGGCCAGCTTTTCTCGAAAGTCGACGGCAAGAAGATGGCAGAAGATTTTGTCGCCGCCGCGGCGTGGCTCAAGTCGCGCCCCGACTGCTCTGGCAAAATCGCCGCTACCGGTTTCTGCTATGGCGGCGGAGTCGCCAACAATCTAGCCGTTCGCCTGGGCGCGGACATCGCCGCGGCCGCGCCTTACTACGGGGCCGTTCCACAGAAGGAAGACATCCCGAAGATCAAGGCCGCAATCCTCGTCCATCACGGCGAGCTCGATACGCGCCTGGCCGCGACGTGGCCCGCTTACAACGCCGCGCTCACCGAGATCGGCGTCCCGCACGAAGGCTACATCTACCCCAACGCCGTCCACGGCTTCAATTGCGATGCAACACCCGAGCGCTATAACAAAGCCGCATCCGATCTCGCCTGGCAACGCACCATCGACTGGTTCAACAAGTACACCAGGGCTTAGGGTCGCGCTCGCGTCTGACGGCTCTGCCAAATGTCAGACAAGGATGAAAGACTCGCGACTCACCCTCCGTCTCCCAGCCGCGTTACGGCGGCGCCTGAGAGACGCCGCCGCGCCTGAGCCTTCTTACTCCCTCATCCTCCACGGCGACACATTCGACCAACTCGCCAGCGCCTTAGTAATGAAATCCGCCGGTTCCTTCGCGTGACAACCGACGCACGCATTCGGAACTTTTAGCGTCTCCGTCATTGCCGGCGTAATGAATCGGAACGTGTGCGCCCGGACATTCACATCCGCGAT
>Ga0126373_10003237_pt1 | contig 12154 bp, 6 predicted proteins | sample PanSoiMetPlot_11_FD_92545 | JGI IMG/M metagenome (GOLD analysis project Ga0126373, IMG submission 92545) | Tropical forest soil microbial communities from Panama - MetaG Plot_11 | ecosystem: Environmental > Terrestrial > Soil > Tropical forest > Bulk soil | place: Panama | collected 2016-02-17
CTCCTGCGTGGCGCTGGCGCACGACGGCGCAGCCCCGTGCCTTGTTCTCGACGGTGGCACGGGCCTGACGAACCTGGACGGCGTTCTCGGCGACGCGCCGTTCGACGGCACGATCCTGCTTGGCCACCTCCACTGGGATCACACGCACGGCCTGCCCTTCTTCGCCGCAGGCGCCCGGCCGGGCCACCGGGTGCAGATCCTGATGCCCGGCCAGGGTGCCGACGCCGAGCGCGTGCTCGCGCGGGCGTTCTCGCCGCCGCACTTCCCGGTCGAGCCTCGAGTCCTCGGCGCGGGCTGGACATTCGGCTCGGTCGAGGAGGGCGAGCACACGATCGAGGGTTTCACGGTTGTCGCCAGGGATATCCCCCACAAGGGCGGCCGAACGTTCGGTTACCGGGTGAGCGACGGTACCGGAACGATCGCGTACTTCTCCGACCACAATCCGCTGGCGCTCGGGCCGGGTCCGGCTGGTCTCGGCGAGCTCCATGAGGCAGCACTGGAGCTCGCCGCCGGGGTGGACCTGCTGATCCACGACGCTCAGTACACGGCAGCGGAGCTACCACGGCTGGCCTACCTCGGGCACTCGTGCGCCGAGTACGCGATGGCTCTCGCCGAGGCAGCGGGTGCCCGCGAGGTCTGCCTCTACCATCACGCGCCCCGGCGCACCGACCGTGAGATCGACAAGATGGTCGGCCGCCTTCGCCCCGGCCCCGTTACCGTCCTTGTTGCCGCCGACGGTCTGACGGTCCGCCTGGCCGTCCCAAAATAGGCAGCCCGGACGGCCAAAATAGGCAGCGCCGCGCCTCCGCCGGCCGTTGTTCCGTCCCTATTATGACGCTCGTCTATGTCCTGAACGCGGGGAGGGCGCGCGATGGTCAACGCACGAATCGGTATCGCGGCGGCGTCGGTCGCCGTGGTTGCGGGCGGCTTGCTGGCCGCTCTCGGCGCGACCGCGGCCGGGGCCGCTGGCTCGTGTTCGACGCCGGGCAAGTGCTACCTGGCGACGGTCGATCCGCCGAGCGTGGCAGCCGGCCTGAGCCAGGCATTCACCTTCACCGTGAAAAATGAGGCGACGACCCAGACACTCGGGTCGGTCCAGGTCACCGCGCCCGCCGGCTTCGTTATCACCAATGCGTCGGCGCCGGTCGGCAACGCCTCGTACACCGCCAACTCGGCGCTATTCCTGAATCTCGGCCTCAGCCCCACCCAGTCGGCCACGCTAATCGTGCAAGCGAGCGCGCCGTGCAGCGGCGGGGCTTCGGGGTGGAGCGTCGCCGCGAAGCAGTCGAACCAGTTCAACGGGCCCAACAACGACTTCATCCTCGACTCGGCCAGCGTCCTCGGCGCGACGGTGTCCGGGAGCTGCTCCCTGGCTTTCCTGAACGAGCCGGCCGGGGGCGTGGCCGGATCGCCGATCACGTCCCAGGTTGGCCAGTCAGCCGCGGCCAGCCCGATCTTGGTCGAGGTGCTCGGCGGCGACAACAAGGTGGTAACCAGCTCGACCGCTGTCATTACCCTGAACATCGGGGCAAACCCAGGTTCCGGCACGCTGTCGGGGACGACGCAGGTCCAGGCGAGCCAGGGCGTGGCCAGCTTTTCTAACGTAATCATCAGCCAGACCGGCTGGCCGTACACGCTCGTCGCGACGAGCCCGGGGATCATTCAGGCGACGTCATCGAACTTTGGCATCTATGGCGGCTTCCAGAGCTGCACTGGCGGACCATGCTCGGGATCGTCGCAGACGAAAACAACAACCGGGATTGTGACAACGTCCTCGGCGAACACGGGGCAGTTCCTCGGAGTCGGACTCGGCGGCGTTGCCTTCCCCTGTGGCGGCTCATACCAGACGGCGTCGGACCCGCTGAACTTCGACGTGCTCAATCCCTCGGGCGCGACTTCCAACGCCCTGTTCACGGTCACGATCGAGATCAGCAAGCAGGTGGTCCAGAGCTCAGGTCGTACGGCAGCCTCCAGCTGGCAGGTCTGCTTCGGCTCCAACGTTCCGTTCACCGCGCTGCCGGGCACCTCCGAGACCTTTACCATCGTCAATGACACCCCCACCGGCCCCGTCACCGTTACCTTCTACACAGGGCTGCTGCCCGACTGCAACAACACCGCGACCAACGCTCCGTGCGTGCTTTCCCGGAATAAGGACAACGCCGGCAACGAGCTCGTAACGTTCCTGGGGTACGGGGACTCGTGGGGGAGGGCCTGACCTACACCCATGCTGCTCTGCCCGGACTGCCATCAGGAGAACCCTGAGCGGTTCCGGGTGTGCGGATACTGCGGCGCCGAGCTCGCACAGCTCGGCGCCGCGGCTGAGTTGCGCAAGACCGTCACCATCATCTTCTGCGATCTGAAAGGCTCGACCAGCCTCGGCGAGCGGCTGGACAGCGAGGCACTCCGCGAGGTCCTCGGTGTTTACTTCTCGGCCATGCGGCAGGTCATCGAGCGGAACGGCGGCCTGGTCGAGAAGTACATCGGCGACGCCATCATGGCCGTCTTCGGGCTGCCAACGCTGCACGAGGACGACGCACTCCGCGCCGTCCGCGCCGCGTTCGACATGGGTCAGGCGCTCAAGACCGTGAACGTGCGGCTGCAGGCGACGTGGGGGGTGACGCTGGAGAACCGGACCGGCGTCAACACCGGTCAGGTGGTCGCCGGCGACGCGGCGACCCGACAGCGGCTCGCGACGGGAGACGCCGTCAACGTGGCCGCCCGGCTGGAGCAGGCGGCGCCCGCGGGCGAGGTGCTGATCGGGCCGACGACATATGCCCTGGTGAAGGACGCCGTGTCCGTCGAGCCGGTCGAGCCGCTGGAGCTGAAGGGAAAGTCCGAGCGCGTCCCGGCCTACCAGCTGACAGGTATCAAGGGCGGCGAGGTGGTCCGGCGGCGGCAGGACCTGCCCGTCGTCGGCCGGGAAGCCGAGCTGACCTTGCTAACGGACGCCTTCGACCGCGGTCCCGGCAACTCGGACTGCGTCGCCGTGACGGTACTCGGCCCGGCCGGCCTCGGAAAGACCCGGCTGGTGGACGAGTTCGTCCGCCGGGTCGGCGACCGTGCGGAAGTCGTGCGGGGCAGGTGCCTGTCCTACGGAGACGGCATCACGTTCTGGCCGCTGGCGGAGGCGCTTCGGCAGGCGGCCGGGATCTTGCCTGACGATCGTGAGGACGAGGCACGGGCCAAGCTCTTCTCGCTGGCTGGCTCGCATGGAAAGGATGCCGCCGTCCGCGTCGGGTCGCTAGTGGGCCTGAGTTCGGGCACTTACAGCAAGGATGAGCTGCTGTGGAGCGTGCGGGCGGTGTTCGCGGCGATGGCCGCCCGCCGGCCGCTCGTGGTCGTCTTCGACGACGTGCACTGGGCTGAGGACCTGTTCCTCGATTTGATCGAACACGTGGTCGACACCTCAGAAGGCGCGCCCCTGCTCGTCATCTGCGCCGCTCGCCCAGAGCTGCTGGACGAGCGGAGTGACTTCCTGGCCGGTCGAGACCAGGCCAGCCGGATCGAGGTGACCGACCTGAGCCGGGCTGACGCGGCCGCGGTGATCGGCAACCTGGCCGGCGGCCTGCGGCTGCCAGCCAGCCTCGAGGACAGGATCCTTGCCGCTGCGGGCGGGAACCCGCTGTTCGTCGAGCAGATGGTCGCCACCCTGATCGACGCCGGGACGATCTACAAGTCGGACGGCGGGTGGAACATCGCGGGCGGTTACGAGCGGGCGATCGTGCCGCCGAGCGTCTCGTCCCTGATCGCGTCCCGTCTGGACGGGCTTCCTGCGCTGGAGCGGGCGGTGCTCGAGCGTGCAGCGGTGATCGGACTGGACTTCCAGCCGGCCGCCCTCGACGCCCTCGCCGCCGACGCCGAGGCAGCCGGGGATCTCGGGCCGGCGCTGTCGACGCTCTGCGACAAGCGCCTGATCAGGCTCATCGGCATGGGCCGCGACGACGACCAGTACCAGTTCACCAACCTGCTTGTCCGGGACGCTGCCTACGATCGCTTGCTGAAGCGGACGCGCGCGCGGATGCACGAGCGGTTCGCCGACTGGCTGCTGCGGACTTCCGGTGACCGCGTGGCGGAGCAGGAAGAGATCGTCGGCTACCACCTCGAGCAGTCTTTCCTGTACCGGGCGGAGCTCGGTCCTGTCGACGAGCAGGCGCGCTCGCTCGGGGACCGCGCCGCCCGGCACCTCGGCATCGCCGGCTCAAAGGCCGTCGGTCACGGGGACATGCCGGCCTCCGCGAGCCTGTTCCAGCGTGCGGCCGGCCTGCTGAATGAGGGGCACAGCGACCGGCCGCGCTTCCTCCTGCAGGCTGGGGAGGCACTCGGCGACATCGGCGAGCTGGCGTCAGCCGTGGAGGCGCTCGACGAGGCACTGGCGGGCGCCGCCAGAATGCGGGATAGCGCGATCGCCGGGGCACGGGCAGCGGAGCTTGCCCGGCTGCATCTGCGCTATGCGACCGGTGCGGCGAGCTCGCACGATAGCGTCGTCGCGCAGGCGACTGAGCTGATCGGAGAGCTGGAGGCGGCAGGCGACCACGCTGGCCTCGCTCGCGCCTGGCTGCTGCTACTCATAGCCTACTTCGACACGAGTCAGTTCGGCCGCGCCGCTGATGCCGCCGACCAGCTGATTCGGCATGCTACCCAGGCCGGAGACGAGACGACGGCGCGTCGGTACGCCGGCGGGCTTGCGCAGGCCGCGCTGTACGGGCCGACCCCGGTCACCGAGGCGATCGCTATCTGCGAGCAGGTGCTCGGCCAGGTGACCGACGACCGGAAGGCGACCGCCATCACGGAGGCGACGCTGGCCCATCTGGAGGCGATGCGGGGCAACTTCAGCGAAGCCCGGCTCCGCTACGGGCGTAGCCGGGCGCTCCTGGAGGAGTTCGGCTGGCGCCTGACCGCAGCCGGGACGTCGCTGGACTCGGCTCCGGTTGAGATGCTCGCGGGCGACCTGCATGCCGCGGAAGCGGAATTGCGCAAGGACTACCAGACTCTGGACGAGATGGGCGAGCGGAGGAATCTCTCGACGACGGCCGGGCTGCTCGCCGAGGTCCTGTACCGGCAGGGACGGTTCGCTGAAGCCGCGGAGTTCGCCGCGACTTGCCGGACGCTGGCGTCCTCCGACGACGTATCCTCGCAGTTCCAGTGGCGGTGCGCCGACGCCAAGCTGTGCGGGCGGGATGGTGCGCACGAGCGCGCCGATACTATGATCCACGAGGCCCTCGAGCTCATCAGCGGATCCGACTTCCTGGACCTGCAGGGCAACGGGTTCATGGACCTCGCCGAGGTCTGCCGGCTCCGCGGCGACACAGACGGAGCACTGGAGGCGCTGGCCAGGGCGTCCGAGCGCTTCGAAGCGAAGGGCAACATCGTGTCGGCGCGGCTGGCCGGAGCTGCCGCCGCGGAGCTGCGAGCCACCGGCGACCGGCAGGCGAGCTAGTTTTCGCTGGTCGCGGCGGGATTACACGCCACCGCACAGATCTGGTCAGCGAATGTTGGATGAAGCAATAGTTGCCTCCACGAACCGTTTGTCATCTACTATCACGGCATGGGTGGGGGGGCGGCGCATGCCGTCAGTGGTGACGGCTTGCTGGAAAGGTCGGAGCAGCTCAGGACTCTTGGTGAGGACCTGGCTGCGGTTGTCTCTGGCACGCAGGGGCGGATTGCGCTGGTATCCGGCGAGGCTGGGATCGGCAAGACCGCGCTGCTGCGTCGGTTCTGCGCGGGCGTGGACGGCGCTGCCCGCGTGTTGTGGGCCGGCTGCGATCCGCTTTTCACACCACGGCCGCTCGGACCGGTGCAGGACCTGATCGAGCTGATCGGAGGCCACACAGCAGTCAGTGCTCTCGATGCCACGAAGCCGTACGACGTCGCAGCCGCGTTGCTGCGCGAACTGAAGTCGAAACCGTCTGTGCTGGTGCTCGAGGATCTGCACTGGGCCGACGCAGCGACCCTGGACGTGATCGGCGTGGTGGGCCGGCGGATCGCGGATGTTCCGGTGCTGCTGGCGCTCACCTACCGGGAGGACGAACTCGACAGGGCGCACCCACTGCGGATCGCGCTCGGCCGTCTGCCGGGAAGCAACCATGCAACGCGGCTCCGGCTGACTGGCCTGTCGCGGCACGCGGTTGCCAGGCTGACGGGCCCCGCCGATATCAGTGCCCGCGAGCTGCACAGGTTGACGTCCGGGAACCCGTTCTTCGTCACCGAGGTGCTTGCGGCCGACACGACGCGGGTGCCCCACACGGTCCGCGATGCGGTGCTGGCTCGCGCGGCCAGGCTCGGCCAGGCCGCGCGAAACCTGCTGGACGCGGTCGCGGTGGTGCCAGGCCGCGCCGAGCGGTGGCTGCTCGACGCCATGGTCCCGGAGGCCGCGGAGGCGCTGGATGAGTGCCTGGAGCGCGGAATGGCGGTGCTGGCTGACGACTACGTTGAATTCCGGCACGACATCGCACGGCAGGTGATGGAAGAGTCGCTCCCTCCGGGGCGGCGGGCCGCGCTCAACCGCGCCGCCCTGGCCGCGCTGGCCGCGCGCGAGAGTCCCGACCTGGCGCGGCTGGTCCACCATGCCGAGGCAGCGGGTGACGCTGACGCCATGCTCCGGTTCGGCCCGGCTGTCGCGGAGCGGGCGGTTGCGGCCGGCTCTCGTCGCGAGGCTGCCGCCTTCTACTCGCGGACGCTGAAGTTTTCGGCTGGGCTGGCCACACGAGAGCGCGCCGAGTTGCTGGAGCGGTTCGCGGCAGAGGCGTACTTCACCGCCATGGGCGACCAGGCAACTGAGGCGCTCCGGGAGGCGGAGCAGATCTACGAGCTCGCCGGCGACGTGGCCGCACGGGGCAGGGCGCTCCGGCAGCTTGCGAGGCAACTCGGCCAGGATGGCCGGCTCAGCGAGTGCAGGGCCGCGGCACTGCACTCCATCGCGATATTGGAGCAGCTTCCGCCGGGACCGGAGCTCGCCCGTAGCTACGCCACGCTCTCGGCCACGTACTACGGCCTCGGCGAAGACGCCGAGGCCGTCCGCTGGGGAGCGCGCGCGATCGAGCTGGCCGACCGAGTCGGCTGCACCGACGCGCTCGTCTATGCGCTGAACAACGTCGGCACCGTCGAGCTGCGCCGGGGCGATCCCGATGGCCTCGCGAAGCTGGAACGCAGCCGCGACCTCGCAGCGGCGGCGGGTGATGAAGCTGGGGTCGGGCGGGCATACCTTCACCTGGGACTCGTCCTAGCCGGGCGCCGGGAGTGGCTGCTCGCTGAGCGCTTCCTCGGTCCCGGCATCGATTACTGCCGCGAGCGCGGCATGGAGGCATACCAGCACTGGCTGGCCGCGCTGCAGGCTGAATCAGCGCTTGCCCGCGGGCACTGGGACGACGCGGCCGTGATTGGTACATCGATCCTCAGCACCGCGCCGGAGGGACTCGCCCTTCCGCGCTGCAGCGCCTTGGTCGTGCTGGCCATGGTCCAAGCCCGCCGCGGCGAATCCGCATGCTGGCCGCTGCTCGACGAGGCGACGCGTGCCGCCAAGGCGGCGAGCATTCCGCTCGCCCTGGCACAGGTGGCATGCGCGCGCGCCGAGGTGGCATGGCTGGAGGCGGCACCCCAGCAGCGGAAGGAGGCGGAAACCGACAACACCCTGGTCGCCGAGGCAGCGGGCGTCCCCTGGTTGGCGGGTGAGCTGGAGGTCTGGCGACGGCGATCGGGACTGCCGTGGCGTGACGTAGTCCATCTCGCTGAACCGCATCGGCTCGAGATGGCGGGTGACCGCACGGGCGCAGCGCAGTGGTGGGAGGACAGAGACTGCGCGTACGAGGCAGCGCTCGTGCTGGCTGGTGGTGACCGCGCTGAGCAGCGGCGAGCACTGGACATGCTCCAGTGGATGGGCGCCCGGCCAGCGGCCGCGCTCGTGGCGCGGAACCTGGCGGCACAGGGTGAGCGCGGCCTGCCGCGCGGTCCGCGGCCGGTGACGGCCGCTCACCCAGCAGGCCTGACCGGCCGGGAGGCGGAAGTGCTGGGCCTGCTCGCAGTCGGGCTGAGCAACGTCGAGATCGCCACGCGCCTTGTGGTCTCGGCCAGGACGGTCGACCATCACGTGTCGGCAATCTTGCGGAAGCTGGGTGTCCGCACCCGCGGCGAGGCCAGCGTGCTGGCCGCACGCCTCGGCGCGGCCGGTGCAGGGGTTACCGCGGAACGCTAGCTGGCCTTCTGGTTCGGCCGGAATAGGTAGTTGCGCTGCTCCAGTGAGACCTGACTGGTCCGCTGCCAGCCGTCATGCCAGGTGTACATCGCGTAGTCGCGCTCGATGAGCCAGTTGACGATGTCGTCAGGGGCGTACTGGTAGCGAGCCGTGTGGCGGGCCTCGATCTCGACCAGGAGGGCAGGCCGGAACTCCTTGACGGTTCGCTCCCCACCGTGCAGGACGTGGAGTTCGCCGCCTTCGACGTCGATCTTGATGAAGTCAAGCCGCGTGACGCCCGTCCGCGCGATCAGCGCATCCATCGTGTCGACCGGCACGGGCACCTCTTCATGGCGCACGAACTCGGCGTTAGGCCCGAGTCCGGACGACCTGCCCGCGAGGAAGGACCGGCCGGTTACTGGCACTCGGCGGCCGAACGGGACGCTCATTACGCCCTTGCCGGGCTCAGCGTCGAGAGCCATGGTGTACTGACTCAGGTTCTTCAGGCTCTGGATTCCGAGGACCCGCCGCCATGCCGGGTGCGCGAACTGCAGCGGTTCGATGCTGTGCACGTGACCCGAGGGGCCGACGAGCCGGGACAGCACGAAGCTATAAAGGCCCGCTGCAGCGCCAACATCGAGGCAGACGCTTCCCGGCCCGACCAGGTCAGCCAGGCCGAGCATTTCCGACTCAAGGTACGGTGTCCACCTCGCGAGGGCCATCACGGCTCCCTGAGTCACGCCAGCCCGCACACTCGTTCCAATCACTCGCCGGGATACCGCCCGGATCCGCCGATTGCGGCCGGAGGCGCAGAATTCCAGACCCAGGCCGCCAGGTCCGGACGCAAATGTAAGCGATAAGGCCCAGCCCGGCAACAGCAAGCAGTTGGCGACGGCCGTGACCAGGCCGTGCGCCTCGTAGTCACCTGCGGCTCCGACGTGCGGGTCCGCCACATCGGCGCCAGGCCGAAGATCACTCCGCATGGGACAGTAGAGCGAATCCGACCCAGCCCAGGATGCGGTATGGCTCTCCCCGGTCCGGCGGCTAGTGTGCCAGGCACAGCTCAAGGAGCAGACATGCCCCACCGGGTTCCTGTTGCCTACCGGGTGACGCCGGTACAGGCGGCCACACCAGACGGCTACGCCGCGTGATGGCCCGTAGCTTCCGCCCGGCCGTGCGGGTGCCGCCTTCGGTCATGCGTCTCGGCGTGCGCTATCTCGGCAGGCGCTGCCTTGACCCGGCGCTGCCCTGGGACGTGCAGCGTCGCAGGCTGGACCGGCTCAGCCGCGGGGCGGTACTGCCTCGTGGCACAACCGTCGCCAGGCAGGTCGTCGGCGGCGTGCCGGCCTACGTTGTCTCGGCCCGTGCGAGCCGCGGCGAGCCGACAATTATTCATTTTCACGGCGGCGGCTACTGCGTGGGCTCGGCGCGGACGACGCGGGCCTGGGCCGCACACCTGAGCGCGCAGACTCGCTGCCGGGTCGTGCTGCCCGAGTACCGGCTTGCGCCCGAGCATCGGCATCCGGCCGCACTCGAGGATGCCTGTGCCGTGCTGCGAGCGCTGCGTGATGAGGACAGGACGAGCACCCTGGTTGTCTCGGGCGACTCGGCTGGCGCCGGGCTCGCGCTCGCGCTTACTCTGTCGCTGCGTGACGACGGCGCGGAATTGCCCGCCGGCTGTGTGCTGCTATCGCCATGGCTCGATCTCGGCAGCGACCGGCGCGCCGCCGCCGATCTGGTACGCCGCGACGTTCTGCTCAGCCCCGACTGGCTCGACGCATGCGCGCGCGCATACGCCGATACGGCGGACTGGGCGGACAGCATGGTGTCGCCGCTCTGCGCCTCGCATGCGGGACTTCCCCCGCTGCTCATCCAGGCCGGCACGGACGATCTGGTCGCGCCGGATGCCGCCCTGCTTGCGGCGAGCTCCTTGGCTGCCGGTGTCGACGTCACGTACACGACGTGGCCTGGCCTGTGGCACGACTTCATGCTCGAGCCCGGTCTGCTGGCGGCCGCTGACAGCGCGGTCAGGCAGGCGGCCTGTTTCGTCGGCCGGATGGCAGCCATCTGCTGACCGGAACGGCAGCGCCTGACGGAGCGTCAGAACTTCTCAATGACGGGGATGACGCGCTCGGCCATGAGCTCGAGCGGGCGCAGCGAACCGACGTCAATGACCGCGCCATGCGCGACCTCGATGCCAAGCTCAGCCAGTTCGTGCAGGTGCTCGATGGTCTGCTGTACTCGCTCGCCGTTCGGGCCGAGGTCGAAGCGAGTCTGCACGGTCTTCTCGATCTCGCCATAATCCCGGCCCTCGGCGACGCAGTGCTCGCGCAGCACATCCAGCTTGTGCGCGAGCTCACCGGAGTCGAAGATATTGCACGCATCGGCGTAGCGGGCCACCAGCCGTAGTGTCTTGCGCTCGCCGGAACCCCCGATGAGGATTCGCGGGTGCGGCCGGGTGAGCGACTGCGGCGAGTTCAGCGTACGGCCGAGGTGGTAGTGCTTTCCCTCGAACGGCGCGTCGTCGCCGCTCCACATCTGATGGCAGATTCGCAGCGCCTCTTCCAGCCGCTCATACCGCTCCGCCAGCGGCGGGAAGAACAGGCCGAGCCCATGTGCCTCGGCCTGGTTCCACGCTGCTCCGATGCCAAGCATCGCGCGCCCGCCGGACAGCACGTCAAGAGTGGTGACCGCCTTGGCTAGGAGTCCTGGTTCCCGGTACACCACCGCGGTGACCACGGTCAGCAGCGTGACTCGCTCAGTCCTGGCAGCCAGGAAACCGAGCGTCGTGTACGCCTCGAGCATCTCGTGCTCGGGCGGTCCCAGGTGCCCGATCTGCCAGACATGGTCCATCACGCTGATCCGGTCGACGCCCGCCTGCTCGGCGTGCTGCGCCACCTCACCCAGGCGCTGGCGCAGCCCGGCTGGCCCGCTGTTCCAGGTGAAGTCCGGTATGTGCAGGCCAACTTTCATCGAGCGGCTCCTTGTCGTCCGGTTCCCGCATCACGATAATCGCGCTTCGCCACGCCGTAACGTCGTCAGAACTCCAGGATGAGGCGGCCTCGAGTGCCCCCGGCTTCGAGGATCCGGTGGGCCTCGGCAGCGCGCTCAGCGGGGAGCGTACGCGCGACCCGGAGAGTAATCTCACCGGCCTCCGCCTGCCGGCGGAGCAGGTCGAGCTTGTCGTGCTCACGCGCGTAGCTGCGGACGAACACCGGGTGGAACGTGATGCCACGCTCGGACTCGCTCGTGTAGCCACGGAGGCTGGCGATCCGGCCGCCCTCGCGGACAGCGGGGACGGCGAGCTCGTTCAGCAGCGCGGCGTCGATGAGCCCGTCGGCTCCGTCCGGGACTACGACGCGGACGCGCTCGGCGAAGTCCGGGCCGCGACGTACGACAACGTCGGCGCCGAGTTCCTTGACGAGCTGCTCGTCCTGTGGCGCGGCATCGGCGATGACCCGCAGGCCCGCAACCTTCCCTAGCTGCACCCCGTAGCCGCCTACCGCGCCTGCCGCGCCGGAAATGGCGAGCGTCTGGCCTGGGTTCAGGCCGAGCATATCGAGCGCAAGCCGGGTGGTCAGTCCGTTCATAGGCAGGGTCGCTGCCTCGGCGTCGGTTGCGCCAGCGGGCACCCGGGTCACGGACTCGGCCGGCACCACGATCAGCTCGGAGTAGGCGCCGTGCGAGCCTGACGGCACCACGATCGCCATGACGCGATCGCCGACCCGCAGGTCCGTCACTGTGTCAGGGCCGATCTGGTCCAGGGATCCGGCTGCATCCATGCCAGGCACGTATGGCGGCGGGATGTCCTTGAGCTGCGCGGCCCGGCGGCCGGCCCGCAATCCGGTGTCGGTTGGGTTCACAGCCGCCGCGTGGACCCGAATGCGGACCTGGCCGGGTCCTGGCTGCGGATCGGGCAGGTCCACTATGTGCAGGACGTCAGGGTCGCCGAACTGTGTCATACCGACGGCTCTCATGCGAGACGCA